>ENA-UOOH01000373-UOOH01000373.1-fermentation-metagenome-genome-assembly--contig:-NODE-373-length-52904-cov-423.606558_pt1 | contig 52904 bp, 76 predicted proteins | sample MGYA00245778_ERZ724025 | MGnify/ENA primary metagenome ERZ724025 (study PRJEB28704, sample SAMN03018313) | fermentation metagenome | biome: anthropogenic terrestrial biome; feature: soil... | reverse complement strand
AATGTGCTTTTTTGTAAAGCCCTATCGTCTCACATCTATTTGAACTTACTCAGCTTAATCCAAAGCTTCAACTTCAAAACGATCTCCCTGGATAGAGACTCCAATCACCCAGCCAAGTTCATCACCCGCCTGGATAGCTTCAGGCAACTGGATTGCCCAATGTCCAAAACCTTCCAAGTCTTTGCCTACGCGCAGTGCTAAAGCCTCACCAGAAGATAACAGTCGCGCTTTTTGAGCAATGGATTTCATATGATAAAGCGATAGCGTCTTGCCCACCCAGTTTGCCGGTTTCATCAAGTGGATATATAAAAGTCCCGGCTTTTGGGTAAAAAACATGTCTTCAAATTCAAACACATAAGGCTTAGCCGGACGGCTATCAAAAAATGCTTCAGTATTGCGAGCTAGATGCAAGCCAATGTCATCCAAAATGGCTAGCGAATCCTCCGGAATACTGCCATCTCCACGCGGACCGATGTTCAAGAGCATGTTGCCACCCCGGCTAATAATTTTGACCAGCTTTTGCAAAGTTTCAGGGGCTTGCACCCAGTTCTCATCGGCGCGCTTATAGCCCCAGGACTTATTGAGCGTAACCGGCACTTCCCAGGCACTTTTAAGCACCTCGCGAGGGATGCGGTTGTCTGCCATGGTCAGGTAATCACCAAGTCCATGCCCAATGCGCCCATTAATCAGGCAGTCAGGCTGGATCTCTTTCGCCAGAGATGCCAGTTTTCTGCTCTGCGCCATGGTCATGCCCATTGGCGTGTCAAACCACAGCATGCCGATCTCGCCATACTGGGTCAAAAGCTCGCGCACCTGGGGCAAACAAACCTGCTCAAAATAGCTTTCAAAAGCCTCGGCATCATTCTCATGGTAAGCGCGATAGCCACCGTGATGCCAATCCTGCGCCTGGGAATAATACAGGCAAAAGATCAAACCCTCTTCACGACAAGCATCGGCAAGTTCAGCCACAAAATCACGCCGATATGGGCTTGCTTTGAGGCTGTTAAACTCAGAAACCTGTGTATCAAACAGCGCGAAACCATCATGATGCTTAGCGGTGAAGCACAGGTAGCGCATCCCCCAGGCTTTGGCTTTTTGGGCAATCGCTCGCGCGTCAAACTTTATCGGATTAAATTGCTCAGCCAAGCGGGCATAGACATCCACCGGGATGTTCAGGTCATTTTGAATCCACTCTGCCAAGCCGGGGGTCTCTCTTCCCTGCCACTCGCCGCCCAAAAGCGAATACAAACCAAAGTGAATGAACAAACCATATTTCATCTGTCTGAATTGTTCAAGCGCGTTTAGTGTGGCCATAAATTCTCCTGCCAGAATCATAGCATAAACCCAGTCGCCGAGTGCATTTCAAGCGGACAAGCATAAAAATCAAAATCTGGCGTAACAAATAGAGACCAACCAGCACATACACGCCCAGTTCGTGGACGGGAGGCCACGAACGAACAACACAACGCATCTCCACTAGACAAACTTCATCGTGCAAGCCTGGCATCCCCAATTGCTCAGCATGGCGTCCTTGCCATGCCATAGTGCAAAACACCCAACTCACCTGGCGCGTGGCGTCCCGCCATGCGCTTTCCTGTGCCAAGCGAAAACACCTGGCACCAGTTAATTAGCAAACAAGTTGCTTGATTTCGTTCCACCGTGGCCTCCTGTCCACGGTGATGGTGTAACAAATAGAGACCAACCAATTCATACACGCCTCGCTTGCCCTTAACCGCCCATTTCATCAACCGCTTCCTGAGGCGTCCCCGCCGAAGGTCTAGATGCTGGTGTGTGTCGGCGAGACGCCTCCACAAGCCGTTTTTCTGATTGTTTTGCTATGTTGTATATGGCGCGTGGCGTCTCGCCATGCGCTTTTCTGTGCCAGGCGAGGACACCTGGCACCAGTTGATTAGCAAACAAGTTGCTTGAATTCGTTCCACCGTGGCCTCCTGTCCACGGTGCTATTGTTAGAAATAGAGATCAACCAATTCATACACGCCCAGTTCGTGGACGGGAGGCCACAAACGAACAAGACAACGCATCTCCACTAGACAAACCTCATCGTGCAAACCTGTCATCCCCAATTGTTCAGCATGGCGTCCTTGCCATGCCATAAGGCAAACCGTCCAACCCTACCCACCTGGCGCGTGGCGTCCTGCCGAAGGTGTAGATGCTGTTGTGTGTCGGCGCGGACGCCTCCACAAGCCCTTTTTCTTATTGTTTTTGCTATGCTGTCTCTGGCGCGTGGCGTCCCGCCATGCGCTTTCCTGTGCCAGGCGAGGACACCTGGCACCAGTTGATTAGCAAACAAGTTGCTTGAATTCGTTCCACCGTGGCCTCCTGTCCACGGTGCTATTGTTAGAAATAGAGATCAACCAATTCATACACGCCCAGTTCGTGGACGGGAGGCCACAAACGAACAAGACAACACGCTTCCACTGAATAAACCTTCGTTCCACCGTGGACTCCTGTCCACGGTGCTATTGTTAGAAAAAGAGATCAACCAATTCATACACGACCAGTTCGTGAACGGGAGGCCACGAACGAACAACACAACGCATTTCCACTGGATAAACCTTCGTTCCACCGTGTCCTCCTGTCCACGGTGATGGTTTAAGAAATAGAGACCAACCAGCACTTACGCGCCCAGTTCGTGGACGGGAGGCCACGAACGAACAAGACAACACCCTTCCACTGGATAAACCTCATCGTGCAAACACCATATCCCATACGCTATAATGAACCTGCCAGGAGCAAGCATTGGAACCAAAACCACATTACACTGCCCCGGAGTGGGACACGCTTGAAGAGCTTGACCTCAACCCAGAGCCAAGCCCCGAGCCAAGACCCAAAGGTCGTTTTTTCTACAAACTCGCCTTAATAAGCTTGGTGCTCGTCTTTCTCGCCGGCATTATTTTGCCCAATATCAGCTGGCTCAAAACCAAAAGTCCATCTGACCGCCATCCCGAAAAGTATCTTTGGTCGGTTACAAAAATCGCCAAAGACCCTGAATCTAAAGTTTTCTACGCTCCCAACGAGGAAAGCTTCATCATCCTCAACCCAGCGAATGACAATCTCGATCTTTATAAACTAAGCAGTGGCAGCTATCTTTATTCCATCGCCACAGACCACACCGCGATTAACGACCTCACCTACGCACCGGATGGCAAAGCTTTCGCCATGGCGCTCGACACTGGCGATATCAGCATCCACACAACCCTGACCGGTGTCGAACTAAAAATCTTGTCTCACACTGCCAAACCAAAACACATCGCCTGGTCGCCTGACTCGACTCGCCTCGCCGCGGTATACGACAACGAAGAATTGCTCCTTTGGGACTTAAATGCCAACAAAAACGCTTTGCTCGCTGAGGAAGCCTTTGATGTTCCAAAATGGTCACCCAACGGCAGGTATTTAGACCTCTCGCCAGAAGAAGGGTCGATGAATCCCCATGGCACAATGCGCCTTTTTGATACCCATACGTTAACCGAACTCTTTTACCCGATTGAACCGGCAGCTTACTACCAGCCACCACACTTCATGAAACAATCCAACAAGATCCTCTATGGGGTCTCCTTCGCAGGGCAAATTGTTGAGTGGGACCTGGAAACCAATCGCAGCTATACCTTTGATCCAGACGAAAGTTGGTTAGGCAAATCATCGATTTCGCCTGATGAGCGAATGCTGTATTCTATCCTTTACGGTGACGGAGACCTCAAGATCTGGGACTTGGAGACAAAAACGCACATCGCCACACTAGACTATGACGAACAAGCAAATGTCAGCTACAACCTTTCCTGGTCGCCTGATTCAAAACACATCGTCGTTGCCTATGATACCGGTGTTGACTTCCATAGTGCCGAAACTGGTGCTTTTGAAAGCCGCATCAAACTTGACCCGCGCTCTAACCACATGTACCACGGCTTTTCACCGGATGGTCAACTGATCCTCACCACGGATGGCAACAGCTTCTCCCTATGGTCGCCTCAAACCAGCGCTCAGCTCCACAAGGTGGCTGGTCCTTATGGCGCCAATAAAGTCTTCTGGTTTCAAAACAGCAGCCAACTGGTCATCCAACGGCAGGACGCTATCGATATCTACCGCATTTCCGACGAACCCGGCGGGCCCGCATTTGACATCAGCGCCAATCCGCCAATGCTTAAACCTTCCTTTTAATTTCCCTGCTAATAAATAAAATCTGAATAAACTTGGTTTAGAATTCTTTCACATTGAAAGGATACGCCATGAAAACGAAGAAACAAAAGCTCTCATTAATCCTCATTTCTGTGCTATTAAGCGCGATGCTGCTGTTTTCTGCCTGCAAGCAGCCCTCATTGACAAAAGATCCTGCGCCAAAGACGGCGACAGAAGTCTCTCCTGTAAAGCAGACGAGCCCCGAAACGAGCGGAATCCGCGCCCAGGACGATTTTTACGATTACGTCAATGCCAGCTTTATCAAAGAAAAATCAAACGCAACCGATGGCGAGGTTTGGGATAACTTTGCTGATTTGCAAGACAACCTATCCGACTCCCTGCAAGACATTGTTGACGAACTAAGCACTGATGGGGCTAAGTTCGCGGATAACAGCGCTGAAAAAGCCGTTGCCGATCTCTATAAGAGCGCTCTCGATTCCAGCTCAAAAGAAAAAGCCGGACTGGGCTCTTTAAAGCCTTATCTGGATGCCATCGAAAATGCGGAAACCATTCCCGCCTATTTGGATGCCCTTGCCAAGGTTTATAAAGATTTGGGCAAAAACAGCCTTTTCAGTTTTTTGATTGCGCCAAACCCCAATGACGCCAGCAAGCATGCTGCCTTCATTGAAGAATCCGCCATGTTGCTCGATAAACCTGATTTTGAAGATGAACAAGCCGTGGATGCCTTGAAAACCTACATCACAGACCTGCTGACCGCAAAAGGCACAAAATCCGAAGACGCTCACTCTCTGGCAGAAAAACTGCTTAGCTTCAACAAAGACCTTGCCAATGTGGCACTGAGCAAAACCGACCGTGCCAATGTCAAAATGACGATGAACATCATGGACACAAAAACCTTAACATCCAAGCTAAGCAACGTCGACCTGCCAGACTTCTTGAGCAAAAGAGGATTAGAGAGCTACAAAGATTGGGTTGTGCAAAATCCAGCCATGCTCGACTTCCTAAACAAGTCGCTAAGTGCAGAAAATCTTGAGGTCTTAAAGGCCTTTTCGACCGTGGCTTTACTCAATGACTTTGCACCCTACCTGAGCAAAGCCTTCGCAGATGCAAACGCAAAATTCAATCAGCTTGAAGGCATCGATGAAAGCGCCCAAGCCTGGGAAGCAACCAATACCCTCGCCGAAAAAGAAGTGGGCGAGCTCTATGCTAAAAAATTCTTCTCAGCCGAAAAGAAAGCCAAAGCCGAAGCCTTTGTGAGAACCATTTTGGAAGCTTATAAGAAGAACCTGCAAAGCCTGACCTGGATGAGCGAAGCAAGCCGCGCTGAAGCCATCAAGAAAATTGACTCGATGATGGTCAAAGTGGGTTATCCCGAAAGCTATACATCCTTTGCCAAAGGACTGGTCAAATCCCCTGAGGACGGAGGTAGCCTCATCGAAAACGCGATTGCCATCCACAAAGCCAAAGCTGCTGCGGAACAAGCTAAAGCCACAGCACCAGTAGACAAAACCGTTTGGGCACTGTCACCCCAAACCATCAATGCCTATTACGAACCCAGCCTGAACGAAATCATCTTCCCGGCTGCCATGCTTCAGCCACCCTTCTACGACGAGAACGCCAGCCTGGCACAAAACCTGGGCGGCATCGGCACCATCATCGCCCACGAAATAACCCACGCCTTTGACGACATGGGCTCCCTCTTCGACGATAAAGGCAACTTCCGTGATTGGTGGACCAAAGAAGATCGCCAGGCTTTCACCGAGCGTGCCGCAAAGTTTGTGAGCTATTTTGGTGGCATCGAGGTCCTGCCTGGTCAAAAACTAGACGGTGAACTGACCTTGGGTGAGAACATCGCCGATTCAGGCAGCCTTTCTGTGATCACGTCCATCCTGCGCGATGATAAAGAAGCCCTCAAAGAAATGCTCACCAGCTATGCCAGAATATGGGCAGCGGTCACCACTGAGGATGACATCTTGGGTCAACTCGCCTCTGATGAACATGCCCCTGCCAAAGTCAGAGTTAATGGCGTTCTGAGCGTAACCGACGCCTTTTATGAAGCTTTTGACCTCAAACCGGGTGACAAAATGTATGTAGCGCCTGAAAACAGGGTAAAACTCTTCTAAAAACCCAATACCCTAACCAGCGCTATGCCAAAACGCCGCCTTGCATTTCGATAGGCGGCGTTTTGATTTTCCGTCATCCCAGGCATAAAGGCTTGAAACTTCGCTTGAAAGCTGAGGATAGAAATTGAGTAAAAAGGACAAGAAATGCCCCGTTTTGCTTGACAGTCCAGCCGTCCACGGTTAGAATTCATTTTCCACGCCGAGTTAGCTCAGTTGGTAGAGCATGCGACTGAAAATCGCAGGGTCCACAGTTCAAGTCTGTGACTCGGCATATAGCATCAAAACGACCGTTATCTCATACCCATATCCAATATATGGGGGTAAGAGATGACGGTTTTGCGTTCTATAGTACCACCGATTTATATTGACACTATAACAATAAGTACCGCTGTAGAGTTGTTTTTACAGGCAAAAGAAGATGAAGGACGTAGGTCAGGTACGCTTGTTAGTTACAGGCGAACGACCCGGGACCTCGTGAAACATATTGGCGAAGACTTTCCCTTACTCAGTATAGAACCGCAGTTACTCAGGTCATATTTTGGTGAATTGCGAAAGAAACATAATGTTGGCGGTGTAGCACATATTCACCGGAATATAAAAGCTTTTTTCAAATGGTTCTGGCTTGAGTATGATGTAATGATCCGCAATCCAATTGACAAAGTAAAAGTAGAACAACCGCAAATAAAGCCAAGACGAGGCATTCCTCTTGAATCAATAGAGCGGTTGTTGCGTGCGTGTACAACAGAAAACCGCCTTAGGGACCGTGCCATCATTCTTGGGCTGCTTGATACTTGTGCTAGGGCTTCGGAGTTTTGCGCATTGAATGTTGAGGATATTGACCTAAACACTGGGATTGCTACTATCCAGGAAGGAAAAGGCGGCAAGTTGAGACGTGTAAGATTTGGATCCAAATCTTTACGAGCATTACGGAAATATCTAAAAACTAGAGAAAATCTGCATTATTCCGATCCTTTATTCGCTACCGACGAAGGTGATCAGTTGGTAAGTCGGACATTGCATAGGATTATTCAAAGACGGATCCAAGCCGCCAAAATCAAACAATGGGGCTTGCATGATTTTAGGCGGCGAGGATTGTACGAAATGTGGGTAAAGACCAGAGACATAAAAGGCGTATCGTTATACGCCGGTCATAGCAATGTGACAGTTACTCAAAGATATTTGGCCATCAATGATGAAGATATACTGAGTATGCACCGGATAGGGAGCCCTGTTGAGCAACTTAGAATTTAGCTTCTTTTGCTATACGTGCAAAGCCTAATCACGGACTTTGCATACTTGTCTCTAAATCGCCCAACAACGTTATCCCAAGGGTCGTGGATGATGATGTTGTTTGCGCGGTCTACACCTATGCCAATTACCCAGTGCATATCCTCTTGTGGCGTGTGTTCATCAAAATCCACCACGATGATGGGTAGCTTGCCCGCTCTGATGCGCTGTTTTATCAGATCATCCGATGGCGCGTAGGTCATGCCGTCCCACTTGATGGTGGGGTTCATGCGTTCCACGGCGTCCCATATAATCAGGTTGCCGTTTGCATAGCCACCGTTATTGTTCAGCCAGTCGTTCAAACTCACGGGGTTCACGCACATGCCAATTTTGCCGAGTGCAATCGCCACGCAAGTCATAGCGCAACCATTCGCGCCGATAGTCGATTTTGTGCCAAGTGGTTTATCGCGCCACCTCGGATCGCGTTGCCAGTAGGTTGCTCCGTAGTACATGACTTCAGCCACGGGCGGTTGCGGTGTGTCTACTCTTTTCACCCATTGCATGAAACTACCGTTTATCCAGCGCGGCAACGCGTCAATGCGTAACCAGTGCCCACTTTCTTCCCAAACGGGTACAATATCGCCACTTTGTAGCCAACGCTCTTCATTCCATCTCACGCCATTCGGCGCGTTGTAGGTGATATAGCGGTTTGGTGGCGTGGTTGTAATCTTTACTGAGTAAAGTGGTTGGTTAGGGTCGGTCGGCGGGTCAACGGGTTCTTGCTCAGTAAGTCCAAAGTATGCCTGTACGTCCTCTAATGTGCCATTCCAACGGTTGGTGTCAATCGCTCCAGACGGCAGTCCAAAGTTCCGTCCGATGCCTGTTTCCGATGTTTGGTGAATAAGCCATTTTGTTACGCCACGCGGTAGCAAAGGCGGTCCAGGGTGTTCCGTTCCTGGTGCGCTGCCTTTCGCGGGGTAAGTCGCTAACCACCAGTCCACTTGTTTCAGCTTTTCGCTAATAACCATACGCGAATTCGTGAACCACGCGCCCGAGTAAACGATAGGTTCGCGTCCAGTGCGCTCCGTAATCTGGTCGTACATTTGCGTGGTTGCTTCGGTTACGCGCTGTGGCGTTTGCCCTTGCCAAAGTTCAATGTCAATCGCCAGTCGGTCGGTTTCGGGATCGAAGCCCGTCCTACTCAGTATGTCAAATAGCCAGTTGACTTGTCTGGTAACGTCTTGGCTTGGATAGAGCACGTGATAGGCAATGCGATTATGCCCCTTGAGCGCGCGCCACGATTGCGCAAACACAGGGTCTTCGTAACCCCATGAGATGCCAGCGCGAACCGCCACGAATTTTGTATTTTGTTTCATCAGGGTATAGTCGATTGACCGCCCTTGATAACTGCTGATGTCTACTCCAAATGGTTTCATGTTATCTCCTTAAACTAGTTTTACAACTGATAATCTTGCGGGGACTGTCGTATTCAATACCATTCTTGTGGAGACATAATTACTTGCATAGATATTGATGCTAATTTGGTCATTAGCTACCAACGGCAAAGCTGAACTTATATTCGCATGACACCCAGAAGTAGATTTTGCGATAACGGACGAAATGCGCGCAGGTGATTCATCGTTGATAACAATGGCGCCAACAAGCACTTTATTATCCTCATAAGTTATTCCACTAAACAAAAAATAGGCCGCTATAAAATACAAGCCGTCAGAAGGAACAGTAACATAGGCCTGCCCAGGTGCCCAACCGTTCATTGTGTCATAATCTTCTGTGTCCCATAATAATTTTGGGAATGCGTTATTCGCGATGTCCTGGTCTACTGTGCTTCTCAAATGGGTGCCAACAATAATTGAACCACCGCCACCTGCTACACTATCAACATAAGCTTTATTCGCGGCTTGGTTGTTTAATGTCGGCATAGAAGATGGCAATAATGGTATAGAAGTAAACGTCTTCACACCGCCAATGGATTGATTAGTAGTCAGATCCACATACGGCCCACCACTACCACCACTACCACCACTGGCAACACTGTCTACGTATGCTTTACTAGCGACTTGGTCATTACTTGTTGGTGTTGTCGTTGGCACTTTTGGTAACGTAGAAAACGTTTTTTCACCAGAAACAGTCTGATTTCCAGTGATACCAACATAATTGCTGTCTGCATACCCTTTGCGAATGGGATTATTTGCGGTTGGCGCAGTTGTTGGTAAAACAGGCAAACTTGAAAATGTTTTTACCCCAGATATTGTTTCATTCCCTGTATTTTTTACATATTCAGTATGCGTATGGGTTTTAGGCGCGTATGTGGTATCGTGATTATGGTCAGATGCCGCATAGCCTGTATGAGCGTGGTTTGTTCTTGAGAACGCGCTTGGAAGTTCGCCACCTAGTTTATCGCTGTCCTTTGCGGTTGCTGCAATCCCTAAATAAGTAGCATCGTGATTGTGATTAGTCCCTGCATACTCAGTATGGACATGATCCGTTTTCGAATACTGAGGATGGTCATTATCCCCCAATCCGCTCAAAGACCCATGGTCGATAACAGAACCGGCCGTTTTTAATAATTCCGTTTCAATCGCCACTACTTCGTCTTGCAAATCATTGATATGACTTGCGTCTACAACGTCCCCATCTGGGCCATTGCGTTTTGTTGTAAATGGCTTCACGCCACCTGGAAATGTTGCTGCCATAATTGCCTCCTAACTTATTTTCATGATATAAACCAACTTAATATGAGGTGGAAGATTGTCACTAGACGATGGCGAAATTACGTCGTGAGTATGTTGCCCCTCAGCTGAAAAATTTGCTGTGATAGGATGAGTATGGTTCTCGTCCGCCCCTTGCAAATTACCTGTATGCGCTCTTTTTCCTCTATACGCCGAAGAACTTGTACCAGTATATGTTGAATGCGAATGGCTTGCCTGGGATCCAGTAGATGTGGCGTTGAGATCATGTTGATGACTAATTACCCCACCTGTCGTCCCTAAAGCTGTGTTAGTATCACAACCATAAATGAATTTGTTTCTACAATCAGGCGTCCCATTGCTACCATCACAAACCGCCCATCCTGTTGGTATGCTGTAGTTGTCCCATAAAATGATTGTTCCTATTTTCATCACATTTCCTTAACAATAAAAAATAGTTTTATCCAAGGCGGCGCAATTTCTATCGTTGATAAGCCTGGCATTGTATGAGAGTGTGCAGGCTGCTCAGGAACTGTTATTGAATAATCATGCCCATGATTATGCTGATTTGGCCTTCGTGAAGTGGCACCGTAATCATCAACATCAACATTGCTAATAGCATTGCCACTTGGATTGTAAATACGATCTAAAACAACAGAATGTTTATGTGCTCCCGCTATTCCAGTTGATGGATTGGTGTGGGTGTGTGAACTACTACCTCCAGAAGTTCCCGGCTGCGTATTTAGAGTAGAAGGAACATAAATAAATCGGTTTCTTATATCAGGTCTACCGTTAGAACCATCACACAAGCCCCAACCAAAGGGCATGTCGTTAATGGCTCCGAACCATAAAGCAATAGCTCCGATAGGTATAGAAGTTTCAGTTGAGCTTTTCATCAAATAATATTTTCGATATAGGGGCAAATTTGATGCTAAACCAGTGTCAGCAATAGCATGAGTATGTGCTCCGTTGCTATTTGTACTTCTCGTAACTGTTTGGTGACTATGGTTCCCGATAGTAGTCACAGAACTTGAAGCACTTCTTACAGATATAAGCAAATCAGACATACCCAAAGAAATAGTGGCGGTGTGGCTATGCGCACCATTGGAGCTTGTTCCACTTGAATAGCTATGTGTATGTCCACTAGTTCCTGCAACAGTTCTTGAGATTTCGCTAGTACTTGTCCCCATTACAAAAGCATCTTCAGAGCTGTTATACAGGGTCCAACCAGCAGGAACCGCAGAAGAAGTGCCTGACCAATACAAAATACTTCCTGCAGGGATAACATTTTGTACCCTTTTTTTTCTAACCACAAACGCTTTCATTTGCTGAACTCCAATGAAACGCACAAATATTTTGCGTTTGTTCCTGTAGCTGTAACGTCAAAAGAAAGCACATCATCTGCATTTACAACAGAATAAGTGCTCCTGATAACAGGTGGGGTCACCGCGTTTCTTGATGAAAATTCGCCGACATCAATAGTAAGTCGCGTTGAAAAAATCGAATAATAAGAAGGAGAGGCCGTTGCGCTTGATCGTCTACCACGTCTCACATCTATCTGCACCAATCCGCTTGTTGATGCTGTCATTACATTTGCTACAGTTTCCGTAATTTTGTATCCATCAAAATTCGGCGGAACAACCCACAACAACTTCTTTTGACCTGATTCAAGCGGTTCTGTTTCCTCATAGATAATAAAACTAACAATTGCCTTATCAACAATTTTGTTATTCACTATTGAAAACCCGTGTTCTATACCCACAAAAGTTTCAGTGGAATCAACATACACAAATTTATTTAGAGAAACAAGGGAATTCAAACCAGCCAGTTTTGGGACTGTCACCGCGAAGGCGTCGATTTTATCAGCCGTAACCGCATTGCTTGCCAACTTCTCATTTGTCACTGCATTTTCACTGATTTTTGTAGAGCTAATGGATGAGTTAGCTATTTTTGCATTCGTTACAGCATTATTCGCAATCTTCCCATTCGTCACTGCACCAGTAGTAATTGCATTTTCTGACACCACATTATTTAATAATTGGTTGCTGTCAAAAATCTTAATCTGGTTTGCATTTGCGCGTTTGGTTTTGTTGGTTTGGGTTGTTTCGCTAGCGTCAACAATCACTAATAAATCGTTTGATGCCATATCACCAGATAATGCTGGTAGTTCACTGATCTTCTTAATTGCCATTAATTCACCTCAACTCCTCTTATCGATAATTTTGTTATCATTCCGCCCGTTAAATCCGTCTCCATCATCTCAACAACACCTTTTATCTTGCGGTCATCAATCGTTTCGATTGTCACGCAGTCGTTCACACCTAATGCATGCATTGGCGCAAACGCTTGACTAATGTTCCCGTATCGGAAATTCCCATAAGTCTTCGTCCCGTAACACACTTCACCGATACCACTGCCAGGCACCTTCTTCTTGATAATCGTTGTTTCTTGAATAAACCTTTGACGGTGATAATCACGCAAAAGCGCTAAAATCTCATCTGCATTGTCAAGACTTACCAATGTCGCAGATTCAATTTTTATGGCATTTTTCCGAACAACATTTGACTCAGAATGAAGGTGAGATCTCATGCTGTCTACCCATGGATAACCACTTACTTTAACTTCTCCCCCCGGTTTAGCAACAGTTAAGAATAAATAATTTGGCCCAAAAATGTACCCACCGTCGATAACCAATTCATCTCCCCCCTCAGTTACCAAACTATCCCCATACTCAGTAGCAAGGTTTATCGCAATAAAACCAACACCTTCAACCGATATGTCATAGTATGGTTTTTCAAAAACAACCTTGTAATCACCTGGCGCTAAAACCGCGTCATAAATTATTTCTACTTTTGTGTCTGGTTGTTTTGTATACTCATGGGATATAAGCTCAATAGATGATGTCTGTTGAAGGCGATCAACATTTTGACGATTTATTTTTTGTTGACGCAAAATAGTCATCTCTGAAACTGCGCCATTGATGGGTAAAGTTATAGCATCAAAACTTAAGCCGCCAGTGAGGGTAGAAGTAACGGTTGCACCGGTCGCAAAGGCAATCTGATGAATGGCTTCTCTCACCGTACCTGGCTTTATCCAACCCTTTACCTGTTTGCCAATTAATGACGGCCCAATACTAAACGGGACATTAAGATCACTCAATATAGATGAAATAACCACATGAGCATCGGTTAATACGGTCCAGAAACCTCCATCATATGACGTTTTATCCAATACACCGATAACATCTACGCAACGAAACTTATAAATGTACTCTCTCGGTGTAGACCAATCTTCAAGATAATAATCGCCAAAATGAGTTTCTTCTTCGTCAAAAACACCATAAACAGAAACTTTCTGGCGCTGAGTAAAAGATTGTTCAAATTCGCCTATCGAAAATAAAGAAAACCGTGGGTCAATTGAATAAACTTGAAATTCAATCTCGGATATTGGCAACTCCAATGAAGGCGGATTTATTTCGTTTACCAAGCTAGCACTTATCACGTCTTCGCCCTTAAACTCGAGCTCTTCAACACCTCTAGACGTTTCAACGGCCATGCGAATAACAACAGATGACTTACTCATGTCCGGTAAGGTCTCCTTGCAATAACATCAAAACCCAGCCCAAGCCAATACGGAGTGTTGTTTCTTACTCTTATCAACCTGTCTGAAATATCCGCGAAATAGGCCTCATAAGGCGGCGTCATGCCTATAGTGTTGGGAAGTGAAACTAAATGGAATTCATCTGGCTCAGTAAGCTTGTTATACAAAGCTTGATAAGCTACTAGATCTGTCATAAATCCGACTTCAATGCGGTAATTTCTATACCAACCAATTCGCTCACTGTGCAATTGCCCATCCTCTGTCCGTTCTGCATATTTGTATAAAGTATCAGCCTTTCTATCCATACGCAGTATGGGACATTTATAAGGAGCGCCATCAATGATGATTAAATTCATAAGATATTCACTCCTTTCGCCAATGAGTTGCCTCGGCGTGTTCGCTCATTCTCAATGTATGGGTTCATCGCTCTTACTAATGCGCCCATTGTGCCCGCAAAGTTCACGGTTATTTCCTGTTGCCCACCATTATTTTTACTGAGTTCCTCACGGATCAAGTCTCTTAACATGCTTTCAGGGGCTTCAATGTTTCGTCCGCTACGTTGATCACCTAACACGGCAGCAAATGGCGCATTAGGCGGGATAACCGCACCAGTTGCCAATAATGGGATTTGGGGGGCTTTAATCGGGGAGATATTAAAACCAAAGCTTTTCCCGCCAAGTCCTGGAACCCAATCTGGAATTTTGATGTTCAGTTTGTTAAGTACACCAATCACGGCATTTATCCCTGATACAATTCCTCGTATCATGCCATTGATAAACCCAATAATGCCATTGATAATATTTTTAATAAAATCGCTAATACCGCCCCAAACAGTTTCAAATGCTTCCTTGATTGGGCTTAAAATCTTTTCATCAAACCATGCTTTAGCTTTTTCCCAAGAATCCTTGATTCCATCCCAGACACCGATGACAAAATCTTTAATCCCTTGCCAAACTTTACTAAAAAACTCCTCAATCGGTTGTAGTATTTTTTCATCAAACCATGTCGCGGCATTTCGCCATGCTTCTTTGATTTTTTCCCACACTTCCTCGACCTTATCTTTGATTTTGGTCCAATTTTCGGTAAAGAAGTTTCGGATAGGTGTAACTACTTTTTCATCAAACCATTGTTTGGCAGCATTCCATTTTTCTTTAATCTTGTCCCATGTTTCTGTAACCTTATCCTTGATTTTGGCCCAGCTCTCAGTAAAGAAATCTCTAATAGGTTTAATTACTTTTGTATCAAACCATTCCTTAGCCGCGTTCCACTTCTCTTTTATTTTGTCCCATGCTTCTAACACCTTATCTCTAATTCTTGTCCAACTTTCAACAAAGAATTTCTTTATAGGTTGCAAAACTTTGCCATCAAACCAGTCCTTAGCACCCTGCCAGGCGTTTTTGATATTGTCCCAAGCCTCAGTAACCCAGGTCTTGATAGCATTCCAGGCATCAGAAAAGAAAGTCTTAATAGGTTGGATAACTTTTTCATCAAACCAAGTACCGACAGCGTTCCAGGTTTCCTTGATATCTTCCCAAGCTTGAATTGCCCATTCCTTTATCGCAGTCCAAACACCGACCGCCCATTCCTTGATATCACTCCAGCTTTCTTTCAATGGGGTGACAAGGTTTTTATCAAACCAGCCTTTTATCTCTTCCCAAGAATCTGATATATCCCGCTTGAACTGTTCCCAAATCTCAATAGCCTTAGCTTTAACCGGTTCCCACACAAATTCCTTGAACCAATCTCCCAATCCGCTCCAATCACCATCCTTAAACAACAACAAAAGACCATCGATAAATGCCCCCCAACCGTCGCTTAGGCTTGCAAATGTATCCTCAACAGATTGTTCAACCCATTCACCAATAGCACCACCGCCGCCACCGCCACCAGGAATCTTAATTTCAGGTGTTTCCTTTTTATTTAGGACATCAATTTTGTCAAAACTAGCAAGTGATCCTTTGGCAGCTTTTTCAGCTCGTTCCATGTTATCGGCATATTTGCCAGATGACCCTCCAGCCTTTGCCATGCCGCTCGCCACATAAGTCATATATGTCGAGGACCCACTCAACGCGGCAAAAAAAGCAGCCGCTACATTCGCAGCGCGTGTCAACCAATCAACAACTTGCATAATGATAGGTAAAAGCAACTCCATCAATGGCATTAATGCAGAATACGCCGCGTTTTGAAGGTTCGTAAAAGCGAGTTCTGCTTCCGCAAACTTTTCCTTGAAACCTTCCATCTTCATCATGTCTTTGAAAAGGTTTGTAACGGCGACAATAGCAGTACCGGCCAACGCCATGCCTGAAACGATACCAATAGCGGCCATCCCACCCAGACTACTCAGTTTTGCGCCTGCAGCCTTTACGCCATTGTTCACCTTCGCAAACACACCGCTCATGCCATTGCCTACCGCGTTTCCGATGCCACGCATTTTTGCACCGACTTCCCCCAAACCTTTACTTACACCTTCAGCGTCAAGCTTTGTCTTAATTCTTACTTCACCGGCATACTGAGTCATCTTTCACCATCCAATAACGCTTCAAATAATGCCAAATTCTCATTTTCTTCTTCACTCAGTAATGTTTCATCATCTGATAAATCGAAAGTAGAACCTAATTTTCTTGCTTGTTCCCGTTCATACTTATTCGCTTCACCACTCTTAATCCTGTGTCGCAAATTGACAAGTGAACAGAATGAAGTATTCGCCCCTAAATCCATAAAGAGCGCGAAAAATACCCACCAATGAAGTGTTGTTTTTTGAAGATCAATCCCATGGGTTTGCCTAAAAGCCGCATAAATCAAACGCGCGTCCTTCTCGAAGGAATAAAGTCTGAATGTATTCGCAAAAGGGTTTCCTTCCTCCTCGCTCTCTTGTCCGCCATTCAAAAACTTCAATCCCAAACGAACTGCCTCGTTAACATCATCTGGTAAAGCATCCCTATACAACCTACTCAGTAAAAGAACGGCCTTTTCTTCAAGTGTGAATTCATCACTCTCGAAATCCAAGATGCAATCAATCCCGGTGCGATGGTCCCAATTTATAGGGTACGCAACACCGTTGATTTCTATGGCTTCCGGGAGTTCGTCGAGTAAAATATTCACCGCAACCTACTTCATTGCTTTTGATAAAGACTTCTTCGCTAACCGCGCCTGAACTTTTTTATTTCCTGTTTCATTAAATTTATCTAAAACAAAACCTAAAAACACAGTGAACGAATCGAAATCAAAGCCGTCCGCAAATACAATTTCGCTGGTGCCTTCTCCAAAAACATCATCTAAGCCCTTCATAAAGTAATCTGCGATTTCTAAAACCAAATCCATCGAAGGCGCAGCCTGTAATGAGAATCCATACTCATCATCACCCTCAATCGCATCAATTTCCTTAATTCTCTTGTTGAATTCTTTTTCTTTTCGGCTAGCTTCCTTGGCAAAATTGAAAATTTTTTCTCTCAGTTTTACATCATTAGCATTGAAGCGGATCACCCGCGCAGGATCATCATTTATAGTGAATTCAAAAACTTCACCAAGCGATAAATTTTTCATTTACTACCTTTCTCCAAGACTTGCAGTCTATCTAAAACCTTTATGCCCCCACCCATCTTAGCGGGGGCTAGTCTGTCTTTATCCACCAGCGGCAGTGAACACTTTAGTTTCGGGATTAAAAGTACCTACAACAGGAGGTCCTGCATCATAAAGGGTATATTTTATTCTTGCACTTGCTGCACCTTCACCGCCAATGCTGTCAATGCCAACATTTACTGGCACTCGTTCCGCAGGCCATGCGCCAGCAGTAGGCGTTTTATATGCCCAAACATTAACCAAATCTGTACGCAGGTCATCTAAAACCCTCATGTTAATCCGTAGGTCATCAACAAAATCAAACACCGGATCACCAGGAAGAACAACACCCTCAATCGGAAAATTGCGGTTGTAACCAGTAATATCCGTAACCTTGTTATCCATTGTGATATCAGCCGTCTCTTCCGTCTCAGTGTTATAGTTAATCTCACCGCTTGAAACCGCAAAACCTAATCGGTCCCATTGTGGTGTATCAATTGTTCCTGTATTCAAAAAATGTTGAATACTGGAGCGTGGGGCTTTTTTTCCAGCCATTTATTACCTCTCTTCAAAGTAAGTTAGTTTGCAAAGGATCTGATAGATCCCCGTTTTAGCGGCTCTGTAAATAATCGTTGCTGTGTCTAGAGCCTCAATCGACAACGCAACCTTTCCGGCATCCAATTCCGGCAAATGTCCAAGTTCAGTTTGTTCATCCAGCCAAGCAGCAAACGCCTCATAAAATTCAGCAGTCTCTAACGCGCTATTGTCCGTAAGAACCTCAGTCGCGCCAAAACCAAAAGGATACTCAACCGTGCGATTACCAATAATATCCTCAGTAACACGCTTGCCAGGTGACAGGAAAACGGCGTAATGGCGCGCTTCAGGGCCCAACATCTCCACCCAAACAGGACGGTTTTTATCCAACTTTTGGTAACTCAGTAAGTAATTCTGGATGGACTTGATATCACTCATGCCACACCTCTGGCGAGTCGCTCTTCAACACCCGCCAAAATCGCATCGTAATGGATGGCCATCGCACGTTCAAACCACTTCGGTTCGCCAGGATTGAAATCTGGATTGATGTTCTGACTTGTCTTCCTGTCTTCCAGGTTGTACTGATAACGTGAGTAAGGCGCGATCCAGGCGACTTCACCACTTCCAACCTCAGTACCTAAAACACCCGACTTAATCAACATGGATGTAACCTTTGGGGCATACTTGTTTGACAACCTCAAAACCTCATTGTCAACAAACTCCTGTGCACTCGCATGCGCTAGATCCAACCTATCACCAAAACCAGGGTTCCAAACAAGTTCAACACGAACAGAACCATTCTCAAGCCGGACAAACTGTGTAAACCCTCTAGGTGTTTCAACATATCGTTCATTTGCCATCACATACCACCAATCTGGATATGGCTCATCTTGGGATTTAGTGGATAGTCCTTGTAATCCACGCTCGTAACTTTTACTGAGTAAGGATATTTGCGAACCAGGTCCTCAATGCTAAAATCAGCAGTAATTTCATCCTGGACCACACCCTTTACAAGCATGTCACCAATCTTGAAAGGAAAATTCAAACCCCTATCCACGCCACCCAAGAAGCAAGGCACATAAATAGTTGCTTTGTCGGCTTCCAACAAACCGGCCTTGATGACATTAGCGGCCTTTCTCTCTTGCCAACTCACCATAGGAACAACATGACGCGTGTAAACAGCCTTATTGTCCTTAATCGTCCTTTCATACCAGGTCATATCATGTGGCGCGTGCATTTATCCAACTCCCGTGAACATCAATCCAGTAAGTGCCAGGTACTTATCAATAGCCATATAAGTTTGTTGTTTTGCATAATTGGCCATTACATCCACACCTGCATAACTTACTGAGTGGTCACCAATTTTTTCACTGGTAATCCCCATGGCCGCCAACTGGCTGTTTTCATTACTGCCTAAGATCTCAATCACCGCACACGTAGCCATTCGGATTTTGAAAACCAGATCCTGGTTCGTATCATCCCCAATCACTTTTTGAGCACGTTCAAGCGTGCAATGATTTACCTCAAAACTGGCCTTGAGTGCCAAAGCATCAAAAGATAAGGAAGGCGGGATGTCCACACCACCATACGTGTTTACGTAAAACTCATGATTAACAAATGCTTCCATCCCAGTATTCCTTATTTGCTCTTGGCTTTCTTGGGCTCAGTATGAGATGTGATTTCGGGTTCTTCCGTCTTTATCGGTTCTTCCTCAACCACACTGTACCCACGGCTTTTGAAAAAGTTGACACTATGCTCAGTAACCAAAATAAAGGAACCATCCCTTACCATCTTGATCATTTCGAACCGCCTTTCTTGGACTTAGAAACAACCTTTTTAGGAGCTTCATCCTCTTTCACCTTTTCAGGCTGCTTGAGTTCAGATTCTTTCTTGGGCTTTTCAATACGTCCAACGATTCGTGCCATGATTACGCCTTGTTATGCAGATACACGCCTTTGACTTTGTTTTCGTACACATCGGCAAGGCCATAAGCACGGAAGTTGAATTTCCAACCATCAGCATCCTGAACCTGGTCAGGGCTAAAGATTTTGGTCACTTTGTGTTTGGTGTATTGCAGAAGTGCGGGTTTGTGGATGATCATGAAGTTAATATCCTTGCCAGCAGTGGCTTTTGCATAACCACCGGCTTCCTCACCCGCTGTCGTGCCATCTTTTTGTTCAATCGCAGTGTAGAAACGGGCTTGAGGAACCTTAGTAATAGCAGCAAAAGTATCAAGAACCTCACGGCTTTCAGTGGTGTTCAAGCGCATAATCGCATTGATCAGCGTAGGCGTAGCGAACAAGTAGCGTTCACTTTCAGGTACTTCGGCATCATCCAGGGCGGTTGTTGCATCAATAAGCGCAGCCATGAATGCAGCGCCATCAGCAATAGTGCCAGCCTTCGTAGTGCCAGCAAGTTCTGCATATTTCGCAAAACGGAAAGCGTCCATCTCAGGAACAACTTTCGTTCGAATAAACTCACCAGCAAGTTGACCAAAAGCGACACCGGCAGTTTCTTCATTGTCCATCGCATCAACAATGAATTGGCGGCCACGGTCAAAATTAAATTTCACCGTCTCCATCACCAAGCTCACATTACCGGCAACATACTTACCACCACCAGCGCGATCAATATTTGCCAAACCATCCATACTGATTTTTGGAACAATAATTTCATTCGCGTTCGCACCATCTCTGGCTAATTCACTGGAAGATTCAAGACTAGCCGTTTTAGATTCAACTTGATAGACTTCATCAAGCAAATCAATATATTTCTTAAAAAGGGCAATGTTATTTGCCATTATTTACCTCACTCTTTCTTTTTAGGCGGCAACCCCATAATTCTTCGCTCACGATTAGTCGGCGTGTCATCATCGGTTACCTCTTTCGTGTGTTTGACGCCATCAACCTGTTTGGTTTCAGGCTCAGTAAACTTCTTATTCTCAGCAAGGAAAGCTTTCAGGTTCTTATCAAAATCACCTTCCATTTTTCCTACGCGAAAAATCACGTAATCCGCATCATCGGCTTTTACGCCAGCCTTAATCACCGCAAGTTCGCGTTGTAACTCGGTGTTCTTGGCAATTTGCGTTTGATATTCTTTTTCGCGTTCGGCAATCTTTTCAGCTTCCGATTGTTGAGATTTTTTCCACTCAGTAAAAGCTTTCAGCTCATCTTCGCCAGGGTATTTCGCTCTTTCGCGTGCTAAGCGTTCACCAACGATCCGATCTACATCAGCTTGAGTGTGGGTTTTTTCCGGCGTAGCCGTAGGTTTAGTTTCCGCAACTTCTTGCGTTTCTTCCTGGATATTCTCAGTAATTTCGGCATCTTGGGCCATTGCAAATTCCTCCGTATAGTGCTCGTCAGCAAATTAGAGAAATCGAAGTTAAAACAAAAAACCCATCACACGGGCCATTATTTCAAATGACATGTGACGGGCGATAAACTCCGAAAACTCTATTTAGTTGTTACTTGAATTATAACACAAAATCAAACAGTATTAGTTTCAATAATGTCTTCATTTATTACTGATATATCGCCTTCAATTTCTCCTAGCTCGATCGCCAAGGCAAATTCAGCGCGATACCCAGTTAAACCATACCGCTTCCGTATGATCTCTAATTGCTGATCATGTGGTAAATCCTTTAGTTCGATTACTTTTTTATCCATTTCAGACCTGCCATAATTATATCAAATTCTCTCATGATCTCAACAAAATCATCATCATCCCATAGGGTTTTGAATAGAGACGAAGCTCGCTCGTTATTAAGTTGAGTTAGCAAGGTTTTATCACCAGATTTAGATGCTATATACTGTGAATAACTTCTTGCGAATAATTCTTTCGGGTTTAACAAGTATTTAATATATTTTCTTATTTCATTACTGGCAGAAGCTCTACTAAATTCTTTATGTAGCGCAACTACACTTTTAGATTTGTTTATAGTATCAAACCAATTATCAAGGATAGGATTTCTAAGCGAAGTAGCAAAATCGCCGCCAACTCCGGAAAATGCTTTCAGGTCAATGTAATGCCCATATTCATGCAGAATCGCGAGTTCTGGGTTCTTATGTGTTATGTTGATATGTATTCCAACCACTTTCCCAGATATCCCATGATATCTAAACTCCCCATCTGATTTTATTCGATTATTTTTAACCAATGGAATAGACGGTAAAGTACCTCGACCATGAACATTTATCATTGCATCTTCTGCTAATTTCGCGGCAGCTACTAAATCATGATCTACTTGAAAAACTGCTCCCGTAGACAAAACTTGTTTTGAATTGATAACTACACTATCGGCCTTTACCCTCCTAAACCCCGCAACTGCCATCCGATCCTTCGCGACCGGCAAACCAAACCTATTACTGAGTTCAACATATTTATCTTTCAGTTGATTAATCCGCAATTGCTCTGCCCTTCGTGTCAGATCATCCCCCGCTGCCTTCGCAATATTTGCGCGATCCTTATGCTTTCTAATTTGCGTCTCAAGTTTTCGCTGCAATTGAGTGGCTTCATAAGCAGTATATTCCCTGCCATCAAACTCGCGCGCCTCTGTTGATGTTGCTGCAATTTTCTGCAATTCTTCCTCAGTATAAAGTGGTGTTGAAGCTCTCAGATCCACCGCATAAACCGTATGACGGCAATTCCAGGTCTCGAACTTCCTTGGCAACGCTTCTTGTATTTCCTCAAATTCTGCTTTTGTAAACCGCCTTCCCTGAAACGGCAAATGATCCGGTGCGCACCAATTATGCGCGTCAATCTCCCATCCATCCGCACCAAACTTTTCACCATTACGGGCTGTTATCTCAGTCGTAATCGCCTTCACACCATCCAGAACATTTTGCCTCATTGCGCTGTCCAACCGGCGACTATATCCGCTTTCATAGTCCAGCACCCTAATCCCACTGTCAGCAGTCTGTTTTAGCGCATTTCTAAACGCACCACTCCAGGACTCATTTCCTGTTGCGATATCCGCAACGGCCTGGTCAATAAGATTATGATAATGTCGCTTGAACCCAACGAATGTAGTGCGGCTACCTGGATCCAACAATCTGAACCCGATCGCAGTCGTATTACTGAGATTCGCAAAGGATCCTTTTGTTGTCGCTGCCACACTCTGAATAAAGTTCACTAAGGCCCGCTCCTGCTCAATCGGCGGCTGCTTCAAGCCTTGGGCTAAAAATGACTCTGCATAAGACCGGTAAGCAATTTTAGCAACCCTCGCATAAACCTCTTCGATAGAAGCAGTAGCAATATCTATTTCTTTTTGAATTTCGCGCAACAACTTATCCGCATCGCTGCTGAATCGACTTTGCGACTCAAATTTATCGAATTTCCCGCCTTTGCGTAGCAACCTGACCTTTTCCCCTATCGCGCGTAAAACCGTGGAATTTAGAGTCCTGATATTCATAACGGCGAACCCCGCTAATTCGTCCAAATCCCGCAAAGTAAACATGTCTTTTACTCAGTATCACCAAGCAGATCACCCAGACCTGGAGTCTCTTTTTTTATTTTCTCGATCGCTTCTATCGCCTCTTCCTCAGATTCAGCCATAAAACGTTCGCGGTATTCCTGTTTGGATCGCAAACCTAGTGCAACTTCTTCTTGCCACACCTTACGTTCAGTATATTCATCAACGATATAAGAATCATCAGCAAGGACTTTCACTTCCGCATCCGGTTTGATACCAGGGATATGAAGCACATTACTGCCAACCCATAAAACGGCTTGGATCAGTTGTTTTAGCCCGCTCTCAACGCCAATCATCTCCTTGGAAACATTACGCACTAGGGCCTGTTTGGATCCAGTGTATTCAGTAGCGGTTTTCACCATGCCATCTTCATCAAGTTTGTAAAAACCCTTTCCCAATCCAGTCTTGAAGCTAAAAATATCCAACATCCGTTGCACACCATCAGCATTTTCTTCTACCCGGAGTTGAGGGTTATATTCTTCAAGAAAAGTCTTGCCATCGCCGATTTTGTCACCAACATTAATAAAAAGTTGGGTCCCCATCATCTGCGGGGCTACAAAATTCCCTTCACTGTCCCGGTTAAACATTGTGCTATTCATAAGCACCATCTTCCGACCAAGCACAAAATCTGTAATGAAGTTATCAAAAGCCGTATCAAGCCCCTTCAAAACATCCTCATTACCATCCAGGATACTTACGCCAAATGGCCCGTTTGGATCATGCCGGTTGTAACCAGATTTACGGATTATTGCGAACCAAGGAATATCGCTTCCAGTCCTCACTGTCACTGGCTCACCTTTTGGCTTTCCTTCATCATCCAGGACCATACTGGTTACTGAATAAAGGTTATTCTCAAGCAAGTGCATGGTTACTGTTTGAAAACGATCACCATCTTCTATCTTTTCAGAAACAAAAGCGACCTCTTTGATTATGCCATTCCGGTGACTAATCGGAACAATCTGATCAGCAGATAAAAAGTTAATGCCAATATCATCGCCACTCAGTAAAGAAAGTGTTTCGGCATGGATTGTCATATTCTCAATGTAAACTTCAAAGGCTGCAGTTCCAGACCAACGGGATTGAACAACAAGTTCATTCGCATTCCGACGAAAGTCATTTTCTCCCAAAACACCGCCGTAACCATCATAGCCTTGCAACCAGGCTTCACTAACATCATCATCAAGCTCAAATTTAGTAAGTTCGTTAAGCAACAATGACGCCCAATCCTCACACGCTCGCTTGAACATATCCGTTCGATGGCGTTTCATCCTGGCGGTTTTCCTTTCTACAACATCAACGGTCATACTGTATTCATAAAAATCTTTTACATTTCCATGAAGCCAATCCCGCCATTCACCAATTTTGTTATACATCGGGCTAATGACCACATCCCGGCCAGTAAATTTCTTAATTGCATCAACAACATGTTCAAGGTTCATATTTACCTCACTCCAATTTCATCAATAAAATTCATCCAGGAATATTCCCAGGCATCCGCTATATCAGCTACATCAGGATTCACATCCAAGCGTGTATCAGTCTGTTTCTTTTCGTCCCACACCTGGTTACTGAGACTGTGGATCAACATCGAACACCGGCGGTGGATCTTGATAATCCCAAGATTCAACATCTTCTCTTGTGCATAAATACGTGTATTTATTTCTTCTTTAATGGCGGTCACTGCTACCACTGGCAGTTTTTCTTTTCTGATCCGCTTGTTGATACCATTTGTGATTGTCTCTGGATGGTCACAAAATGCGTAAGTCAATCGCACGCCAGGGTAAAGCCTCATAACATCCCGCACGAAATCGACAAAAGCATCCTCTATTGCCGCAGGATCGACGCCTTTACTATCAAGCTTCCGCTCCGCAAGGGCGTAAACCTGACTGGCACTTCTCGTTAGTCCAGTTGCAATAAAAACGGTGTGACTTGTATTCTCACCATAATCCACACCAAAAGTAATAAACTTCAAAGCGTTCTTTTCTTCTTCAGTAAGTTCACCAATGATCCAATTATGAGGATTATCAGCAAATTGGCCAAAGATAAGCCCTTCTGCTCTAACCCACTGGCCAAGAATGTAACGACGATAAAAAATCCCGCTATAAAGCCTTTCCGCGCGTGCGATCATCTCGGGAGTCATAATCGGATTGTCCCGCATCGTGAAATGCAAATGCTTGACATCTGGCCGGTCAACAGCAATATATGTCTGATGGATGTAGTGTTCTGGATTTTCTGGATTACAGTTGAAGTATATCTTTGCATTATCAGTCGCCAGTGTTCTGGCAATCGCTTGATCAACAAAAGACTGTGGCTGCAAGGCTACTTCGTCAAACATCGCGCCACTGGCTGTAAGCCCTTGAACCAGGCTGTATGATGACTCATCCTTGCCGCCGAACACGTAAAAATAATTCTCACGCCCGCCATTTCCCTTTACCAAAAGTTGACGATCAGACCGGCGATAGTCCATAGAATAAGGCAAGTTTTCAATCGTCATAAGTGGCATAATCACATTTCTCTCAGCAGAAGAAATTGTTTTGCCAGCAATAATAAACGTGGCTTTATCGAATGTCTCCATCGCCCAGGCAAGGAAACTAATACTCACCGCAACAGTTTTCCCGCTTCGAACCGCGCCATCCGCAATAAGAATCGCACGGTCATCAAGCCCGAAAGCCATGACATCCATCTGTTTTGAGCTAAACTTCTGGATGAGCATTCTTCCAATCCTTCAGCGCGTCCATAAACTCATCATGACGTTGTTTGCTATTGTCATCTGATGCAGCATTGACATTTACTGAGTAAAGTCCAACCAGGGCAGCACGTTCTTTTATGATGTTCAATGCGTTTTTATAATCCTGAGTAGCAACCGAACGCGCGTACAAATCATCCAACCGTGATAAAGCCCGTCCCAATTCAAACTTGAGATTGACTTTTGCAACTTTCTCAAACCCTTCACGTGCAACCGCGATATAGCGGTCAATTGTTCGATTGCTAACGCCCCACCCTTCATCATTCGCATACTTAAGAATCTTTTCCCGCGACACACCTTGCAGAATCATTGACGCAACGGCATTGATGCGTATGTTCATGGTGGCCTTGGTAGGATTAGCCATTAGAACAGTTCCTCCATCCAGGCGCGATGAAACTCATACAGTTCTTGATCATTACAAATAATATAGTTTTCAAGTCTGGGATTGGCCGTAAAATTCGCACTGCCTTCGAACACCAGGTGCGCATCTTTGGACCTCAGTAAAGCAACCTTCGTGTGGTTCTCGAATGCTATAAACCTCTGATTGTGCTTAGTGAGTCCAGTTACTAATTGCGCATACACCGGCGATTCACGGCGTTTGAAGTAAGTTCCAGCAAGAATAGTTGCATTCTTAATCGTCCCATTGTCCAATGCACTCAGTAAATCCTGCACATTGTATTTACTCATGGTCCAAGTGGATCCGTAAAAGTCAAACACCGGAGCGGTTTTGGTTGCAGCCGCCATAATCACATTGAAAAAATCATATTTGGCATTGCTAATAACATGGATCGTTTCGCCAGGTGCAGGTAATTCTATATTGTTGAGCAAGTCAGCGGCTAATTCCAACTTGGTAATATGCCGCATCATCCGGCGGCCTTCACCTCGTTTGAACACCCGCCCCTCTGGCATGAACGAAGATTCCAATTGTGTCTCAGAATCCAACATCTTAAATAAAAACGAGTCATCAATGACTGGATCTTCCAAGTTAAAGATATCAATATCGGTCATAATGGCTCACTCCCATTTGGGATTCAAGTTCATCAATGCGCTTCTTGGCATCATTCAAAGCTTTCTTCAAACTCTCCACATCTTTATCACGTGCAGTAAGAGCCCGTCTCACGCTCTCAAGTTCAGATTTTAGTTTTACGTTTTCTTCTATGTAAGCCGCCATCTCGTTTGTTTTACTCAGTAAAGTATCCTGAAGACTATCTATCTTCCCTTCAAGATGCCCAATTTTTTCATCTTGTTTGGCAATTCGCTTGGAATACTCCTCAAGATTGTTTGCGGCGGTTTCATGTAATATGCTTACAGTCCCCGCGAGTGACGAATAAACTTCCGCTTGGGCTTTGAGTTTTTGGTTCTCGGCTTCCGTGCATGTTTTATCCGCGTCTGCTTCTACCTTCCGGCGGTTTGCAATGGCCGTGATAATAGCGACCAAAGCACCGCCACCTACAAAGGATCCTAAAACTTCAAGCCAGGTCATATTGAACCTACTGATTCAATGGTTCTATATTGCGTTTTTCGGCAGCGTCCTCAATCGCAATTCCAAGAACAACCATAATGATGATCGGTTGCCAGGCAGCAATAAGCCAAATGATCCTCTCCGCAAGGTCTGGGCTCAGTAACCAGGTAATAAGATATGTTGCGGTTGACACAACCACATCAACAATGGCAAGCCAAAACTTCCTGCTCCTGATCAACTTTCCGAACGCGCTCAATTCATTCCATTTCTTCATATCATCCTCCGAGTTAAAACAAAAAACCCAAGACATCTGACACTATTTCAAGTGTATGTCCTGGGTGGAAAAAACCAGTATTCGCTATTTGGTTATATGGATATTATAGCATGATTAATGCAAATTAAAAAGGGACTGGGAAAAGCGTAAGATACTCATCACGGTTAATATCATCTTCAAACTTCTCAAGACAATTTAGTAACGAAGTTAAACATTCCTTATCAAGCTTTCCTTTAATAAAAATTTTCTTCTGATCTCGATATTGAAGATACCTATGGAAACTTAACCTATGAAGGTCTGGTAATATCAAATATGAAGGCAAAGTAAAGCCATACTCTAAATGATTAGGAACATTAAAACAACGTTCACGGATATTACACCCGAAACCAGGCAATCCAAATCTCTCACCATTGCTAGTAGCTTTTATAGAAAGAGCTGGTAACCTTAAGCCAGGGCTCGTTAAAGCAACAAACCAAGTATCATGAAGTGTTCCATCTGGTAAAAAATAATCAGGACAATAATAAACCGTTCCAGGATATAGCATAATCAGATGTATTATGCCTCGATTTGAAACAACTTACCAACTTCAATAAAATCCTGGAGTCTATTTATCGCTTCTTCCTCACTAATAAGTGCTTCGTTATCTAAAGCATATAAATAGTTAATCTCAGCTTTATTACCTTTTTCTGCCACAGTTCTTTCCCAAGGTGTTCCCATTTGGTGAGATTCACGAGTTAATTCCCCCGCACTTTTGTTACAGCACTCATTTGCTATCTCTTGCATTACTCTCAACTCTCTTGGAGTGAAAATAAAATCATTGAATTCGTGCCCATCGCGAACATTAATTTTATAAAAATCATAGTCTGGTGTTTTTCTAAATGCAACAGAAAAAGTATCACTAATGTCCTGAGCACGGTCATCAACTATGTCTTCCCAAAGATCTTTTGCAACAGGACCCCTCTCCCATGCATAATACTTGAGTCCAATAGGCGGAGTGCCAGTTTGATTAAATATTTGAAATTCAAATTTATTCAGCAATTTCATCAACTTAGTTAAACCACAGTTGTTCGTGTTCTGAACAAAGTAGATAATTGCATTTATTAGTTTCTCTCTCCTGCGGTTCATACTAATGCTCCTAACGCTTGGAACTTAATTATATCGCATTGTTCCATTTAGACACATACCAACTTTCCACATTCTAATTAACGCCCTTCACCGATTTTGAGGCGTGTCGCCAAAGAATTGTTTACGATTTTTCAACACTCTCTTAATCAATCGCTCTAGCCGAATATTCGGAACAACCCAAAAGAAATCCCTACCACACTGTTTGCAGTTTGATTTTAGTTCACGAACAATCAACCCACCGCAATCCAAAAACATAACCCCATCTATGTCGTAAGAATAACCAATAAGATTGTCACATGTCGGGCATTTTATTTCTTCACTACTCATTTACCCATCTCCTTTATAGCCTCAGTATTAGAAAGTCCATGAAGCCTTGCGTATAAATTTATTGCGTCCAATGGCGCGCTTGTGCATCCTGAAAAACATCCACATAACTGTTTTGCAGTATCCACCCAAAAGCTTGGGCTATTGTCATCGTGAAAAGGACACCGCGTAAGCCCCCAATGGGAGCCAGAATCTATAATGACATCTTGAAGCATGTTTTCAATTCTGTAATTTCTTTTGATCAGTTCCAGATCCACAAAGGCATTATCTGTATCCATATTGAGAATATCGGCTGCTGAAAGCTGATCAATGGTTTTTCTCTGTGGTTTTTCAGGTTCTGATGTAATCATCATCCAAGACGGCAGGATCTCACTGAGGTCACTGATAATCGGGAAATCTGTCCCACCGTACTCAGTATAGACAAAGCCACTCGGGTGTATGGAGCCCGGTATAGTCACAAGGCCGCCAAATCCTTTAATGTCAATACCTGGGTAATGAAGGTTTCGCGGTTTTGAAGCTGATCTTGTGTATACATGCACGCCCCTGGCTGTACGGACTTTATAAGCACTGTTGGCAATAAATCTAGTTTTCGGCGTCATATTAGTCCACATCAACCACTCAGTAAACATACTTGCATCATCAAAATCAATAACCATAAGGTTATTGGCGCCGCACACAATCGCACCATTTGAAGGAATAGAAAACCAACGACGTAACTCGTTTTCAGTAGGCCGTTGGGTCTGGTATTTTCCCCACCTAAATTTTGGTGTTTTGGTGTGGATGAATTGTGGGATGACAGAGAAACCATGATTGAAGAACCACAAAACAGTATCTATTTGCACGCCTTTTGTCATTTTTTATCCTTTTGCCTCTGCATGGTTTGCATGGTTAAAACGACCATTTCCTATAAGTTTATATTTACTTAATAATAAATAAATAATTCTCTCGCGCGTACAGAAAGTTAAAGGAAAATGCCTTTCAAACCATGCAAACCATGCAGTTTTTGATGTTTTCTTATCGATTATCGATAAATTTGGCTTAAACCTTTTCAAACCAGTACTCCAATCTTTGAGTGCGTCCAATGCGTGTTTGCATTCCATAGCGTTGTTCTAGCACGTTTTTTACGTTCATAATTCGACGCCCAAAAGACCTCACACTTTTCGGCCAGGTGCTGTCTGGTTTCTCTAATCCAAACAATGATTTTTGCGCTTCTTTGTGCAGTTCACGTGCAGTAACCCATTTGTTTAGATTGGATCCAATAGACAATGACGAATAAGAAGAATCGTTAAGCCATGCGTCAATCGCTTCAATAACTACATCGCCTTCTGCAAGGAAATCATCCTGGTTCTTTTTGAGTTCCGCAACAATATCATCCCATAACGGTTCCTGGTTTGCCTGGATACTCATTAAGCGTCCCAGTGCTTCCCAGTCGGCCATGCGAAGTGGTGAAGTAATAGGAAGCTCATTGGTTTGCAGTTCTTTTACGACTGCGTTTAAGTCATGTAAAAGCCTTCCCCACCACTCAGAACGCAATGTATCAACGTCTGAAAGAAATAAGCTTTCACGGCGTCGGTCAATGTCTTCGACCCGGCCAAGCTGAAGAAGTAAAAGGCGGTCTGCAAGGTCATCACGGCGTAAAGTATCGGGCGTTCGTGCGGTAACTGCGATCCAACAACGGTATATCAATGTTCCCATTTCCTTTGAAGTGTAGAGCTTGCGATATTCGTCTTGGGCTCCTGTGGCGATCCTTGCAAGCTTATCCTGTAACCAGGGCTCTAAAGTGTCGAGATTGTCCATCGCGTAAAGGTGATAGTGCGCAGCGGTTACGCTAAATGCGTCTGGTTTGTCTGGAACGCCTGAAACCTGTGAATATTCCCCGAATAGGAGCCTGAGTAACAAGCGCAACGCCATGGATTTTCCAGACCCTTTTTCACCTAGCATAACCAAAATAGGACGTGTCGGACATAACTCAGTAAAAAAGATGCTTTGTGTCCATATTTTATAAGCCCATGAATACATTGGTTTTTGCCATTTTGGCATTGTCGAAATAGTATCTGTGGCGTTTTTATCAGGTTTAACAAGAATAGGTTCGTATGGTTGCCATATACTGAGATCATCAAATATAACTGGACCATCGCCATTGTTTTTTAGAGTTATTGTGTCGCCATCCAGGCAGTAAACACGTCCATCAAAGCGGCTTACCCAAAGTAGTTTTGTATCAGTGTCAAAGTAGGCTAATCGAACAACTTCTTTGAGCTCGCCATTGAGGGATGCCGCACTTTTGCAGGCATTAGCGAGTACCGAGAATGGTCTGGTGGCCGGACTGATACAGGTTAGTTGATGTAACCAGGCATGCCATCTTTCGGTGTCATGTTCGTATAGGGTATGAGACGAATGCCATAGATAGTAAAGATCACCTTCTGGTGTGCGGATAAATTTTCCCGCGTCGTTTAGCCAATCAAGCAAAGCAGATTCAGCATTGGAATGACGGATACTAGCAGTCACACCTTTTGTTGGTGTCAGGATATGCTCAAGCAATGCAACTAATTTGGGATCCGGCGGCTTCATCAGTGGGTTTCCCAATCGTCTTGCACGGTTCGCGCTAAATCGGCTTCCAATCTTCACGCCTTGGTATCGGGTTTGAAGTTCTTGCTGGATGCGCCCTAGAAGGCCAGTAATCGCAAGGTGAAGATCAGTTCCTAGAGCCTCACTTACTTGTTTTACTGAGTTCGAAATGTCACCAGGATTACTATGCATGTCATGCCACATATCGCGCCACGGATCGCATAAACAAGCAGGCGGATTGGGAGCCTGATCCACATCAAGAGCGGTTGCAATAATCTCAAGCTCCTCAATCCAGGTGTCAGCATCTAAACTTCCATAACTGGCCACCAATGCCGCGCGATCACTATCCGGTATTTTTAGTTTTATTAAGTAATCGTTTAGTGTTGTCATAAGTAGAAGCTAGAGGAACTTTGATAGATCTGAAGCAATCCTAGCGTCATTCCCTTTTATGATTGTGGCAAAAGGAACGAGTTCTGGTTTTTTCTCATTGTCCTTTGCAAATTTTTCAAGCAACTTTAGATCAAGAACCTCACTAATAGCTACTGGCATGTTTTCACGTGCCCAGGTCATGGCTTTATCATTATAAATTTCAATGTTCGTAGTATCAATAAGCCATGCGGCTTTGAAAGGCGGCATGAATTCTTTGTCTTCAAGCAGACCTTGTTTAAGTTGGTTTTGAAGTGCTGTAACGCGTTTGCCAGTCTCAGTAGCGGTTTCCTTCGCACTAAGAAAAGGCTCGCTTGTTTCAAAGTCCTTTTTTAGTTTCGAAAACAAACTGCACGCGCTTTCATTGGCTAATCTTGCTTCATGCAGTTCTTTTACAAGTCCTAAAAACATTTCGTTATTCATTATCAGTCTCCTTTTTGTTGTCTGTATCGACGCGTTCAGACAGGCTTTGTTCAACCAGGATTTTGAGTTCCTTTTCAGATTCGCACAGTATTTGTTTGTACTTACTTATCTCTTTTTCAGCATTACTAATCGCTAGTCGAGACCAGTAATTTTGGTCTTCCAATCTCTTAATATGTGAGTGTGAATTCAACATCTTATTTGCGATTTTGGAAAAATTCTCAATAAACAATTCACTCATAGTCATTTTTTCTCCTTCCTTATCCAGCCATCAAATACTGGACGCTTTTACTGAGTTCACGGGCGGTATCAGCTGTAATCGTTTGCCCGCCTGTAACATTGGCTAATTTGTGAAGAAAATCACGGCCATATGGCCTTTGTTCTGGACCTACATAAATCACGGATATTTTGTTCTTGTAAGTCCTGGCAACTTCCAATACTGTATCTGGTTTGTTTGGCTCACCATCACTGATAACTATGATGTTCATACCTGGAATATCGGCGATTTTCGCATACCGCAATGCGCCTGCAAGATCTGTTCCGCCACCTTCGAAGAACGGCACACCGCCAGGACAAAACTCAGAATTGTCTGAGAAAGCAATAACGGCTACTTTTCCAGGGTTCTGCTTTTGAATGAAGGCAAGCTCCTTACACGCTACTGAGTAACGGCTTTGCCCGCCTGTGGAGTCGAGCGTGCCCATAGATCCTGATACATCAACGATAGTTACCACTTTGGCATGCATGAAGGTTTGGGCAATGGATTTGCCTGTTGTTTTCGCAACGTCCGCAATGGAGCCTGGTACTATTTGATTCATGGTATTTAACATTTTTTTCCTTTCTAAATAAAAGCACGTATTAGTAATGCGAAGAGAAACACAATCGCCAAAGCGATTAATACAAGTCCCATCAAAAGCACACATCCAACACCAGCGTCTGGATCTGGGACACGATTTGTCATCCGACACCTTTTACCCTCACCTCTCTCTCGCCATGCAATCTCATTTGTTTTCATTCTTTTCCTTTTCTACTCAGTAATCCAAGAAAGTATTTCTTTACCGAACATAGCTACCTAACTACTTTCCACGCCTTAATCACCTCTTGTCCATGACATACCAAGTTGTAAACTTCATGGCGATCGGAGTAGTGTGACTTGATTTCACCTAGAATAGTTTCGATTTCTGTTACTAATCCTTGCATACTTAGTAAATCGTCTTGCAACACGCCTAATTCCAGGCTCATTTTCATATTCTCTACTTCAAGGTCTCTAGACTTCTTCATTCATTACCTCATTCAAGTACACACCTAAAGCTGCAAGCAGTTCCAACGCACTATTAAGACCAATGCCTGTTGGCTTTCCTCTCATATGGTTGAGTTCAGCGATAAGATTTTTAGCGATTTCCACAATCTCATCATCATCGTTTGCAACTTCAACTACGGTCGTTTGCCACAATTTGGCATTTTCTTTAATAAGATGTGTTTTCATTAGACCCACTCTTCTAATCAACTATAGGATTAAGAACAGCAAATTCACCAAACAACTCATAGGCAGCGATGTTATAAGCCATAGCCGCTTCTTCTGGTTTTTCAAAATAACCTAAATGGTATTGCTTTTTGTCACTCTTTATGTATGCTTTCCATTTTTTAGCATGAGGCCGCCAAATTACACCTCTGTATGGAGAGCTAGCGCCCTCAATTCTTTTGCGGTTTCGGTTATTATTTTTTCGACTGGTCACTCGTAAGTTATTTTTTCTGTTATCAAGTCTGTTTCTGTTTTTATGGTCAATGATTGCGCCAGATGCGCAAGGAAGGATGATCCGATGTAAAAACAACATCTTCCGTTTTCCTTCATGCTTTCTGCCCATTCGCACCGCATAACCCTTATATTCGTACCAGCTGAAACCAATAACTTTTGATAAGTCATCATCATCAATTAATGCAATATTTCCAGAGTTCAAATATATTTCTGCCATTACACACCGCCAAATAATTTTGACGCCACTCCCGATATCTCCGCGTCTGTTGAGGGTAACGCACCGCCATTGGCTTCAATAACCGCTGGTTCACCAAACGCTGCCAATAGGTCAGACAATCCAACAGTCGGCTTTGGCGCTCGTTTTGCTTCCAGTTCAAGCCTTCGTGCTTCGTTTTCGTCTTGAACCTTGATATCGGCTTCAACGCGATTGATTCTTAATGCGTCCTTTTGATCAGCAGTTAGGACACCGTCCAGGATTGAAAGCTCAAAAGCATTTGGCACTTCATCAGCACTTGGCTCATTATCACCAATTGGCTTATCCCAATACTCTAAAATTCTTGGCCATGTGCAAGGGTTGATTTTTCGGGGCAACACATTGATGGGAACAATTCCTTGAGGTCCAACTTCTACTTTACTTAGTCGCTTGAGCACAAGCCCAATCGGAGCCGGTCCATTAGGATTATGACGAAGCCAAAGCCGAATTCTTGATTTTTCCACCACCGGTTTCTTGCAATCCGGCACCTGCGCACCCGTTTTGACCGCACCAATATTGTGGTCTTTGAGGTGCGTACTCAGTATGACCAGCGGCGCAATTTGGAGCAATCGGTCAATGACAATAGCTTCATAATCAAAAGACGCTTTCCAAATTTCCGCGCCCTTGATATCACCGCGTGGTGAATAAAACTGTTTGAACCGCATAGGATCCTTTTGCACAACAGGGTGAAAAGTATTTTCGAACCGCGTCCACGTATCAAAAATAAGCACCTTGAAAGACTTTCCTTCAAGCTTATCCAGTTCGCTCATCACTAAGTCATGGAACTCGATTTCTCGCATACCCAAAGATTTCTTGGTCAAGTTGACATAGTGCCCAAATGGCGTACCAGCCGCCTTCAACTGATCTGCAATTGATTGTGTTTTGAGATCGTCATCAAAAAATGCGATCTCGGATGGAGCAAAGCCTGTGCTAAGCGCAAAGGTTGTTTTGCCTGTGTCTGGCTCACCCGTAATGTGAACAAGGCCAGTAATAGGATTGTGTTTTGTTAGAGTTTTCATTGTTTACCTTTCTTTTTTGATTTGATTATTGATTTACAATCACAAGCCGCTCATCGTCTTTCAATCGCATTGCGGCTCGAATTCTTCTATTCACAATTAGAGGGATCCCTTTATATTCTTGATCAGGATCAGTAAGCCCAACTAACGCCCATCCTGCTTGACCGCCCGCATAGTCCATGACTGTTTTTAAACGCTCAACACCTATGCCTGGCAACGAGGCAATAATTTGGTGCGCTGGACCTAAAATATTAGGCGGTTTGGGCGGTAAAATTTGTGTCTCAGGTTTACGTTTCCGTGCGGCTAATAGCATGACCGTTTTTTCATACGAGTCGTTATCAGCAGTAAAAACCACCGCCGTTCCCATTTCCTGTATACTGAGTAGCGCGCCCATAACGGAGTTCCAGTTCCATCCAGTAACGCCGCGCTGAGTGATGACCTTCCCTGTAGATCCTGGATAAAAAGCGCCGGAAATAACCAGGTAAGGCCAAACGGAATCCATCGTATTAAAAGCCAACTGCGCTTCAAGTCTGGCCGTTGCGCACTTCGCGCTTTGCATCATCAAACGGTCGCTTTTTAGGCTATTAAGAAAATCGTCTGCTGTTTTGCGTTCGATGATCAATGTGGTGTCATCATCACAAAGAACGTGCAAATCGCCAAAGTCCAACGCTGCTACTGTAGTCGGCACACCGCCGAATTTCAGATTTTGAACCCATTCTGGTTCCCGTGAGTCAATGACTACTGCTGTTATTCCCATGATATTCCTTTACTCAGTAAGATAAATTCAAGGTGCGCCCTGGAGTCGAACCAGGCAAGTGAAAAAGGGGGAAAAACACTTGGGCCATCCGCGCACAGGAGGAGATTGACTACCAATCCAAAGAAGCTAAAAATTGGATGGTTGCTTCTTCATCGCGCTCTTTGGCAAGTTCATAAGCTTCCTTTTCACTGTAATCGCCAGGATGCTCTACGTAGGCGCGTATGAAATTCTCTTTGTAGATACAGGTAACTTCCACATCGCATTTCATGCTGCTACCGCCATTTCTTGTTGCACCATTGCCAAGAGTTCAGCCGAATCAAGCGTGAAATGCTTTGAAACAACCGGTGATTTTGGAAGACTACTTCTAAGTGCGTTCAGGACCCCGACAAGGTCTTTGCTGCCTTTTACGGCTGTACGGACCATTTGGCCGAGTAATGCGGTTGCGACTTCCTTATCTTGATCACCTTGTTGCTCAGTTGGAACATCTGCTGTTTGCGTGTCATCTTCGAAGAGGGCATCTTCCAAACATGAAGCTTCGTCTTGGTAGACCTTTTCAAAATGAATGTAGGTCTTGTTCTTTTCCTCACCGGCCGCATTTACATATGTCTCGCCGGTCGGTTTGAACGAAATCTTCACGAATTTCTGATCAACCTCAGATGGCTCAATTCCAAGCTCCTTAATTGAAGCCTGGGTAAGCTTCCACTCATTGGAAGTTTGGATCATAGAGCGTTCTGCAGTTCGTGCGTTCGCGCCCGTCAAAGGAATAATTGAAAGGTCAATCGCCCACACCATGCGTTTATGCATGACTGGATCAAACTCAACCTTCCCTTGGCCTTTCACCAGCGCGGCTTTCCACACAGTCACATAGGCCTGTCCCCAAAGCTCAAAACTTGGGGCTACGACTTCTTCATTCAAAATATCTAAATTGTTCATTGTTTTTTCCTTTCGCTTATCTATTTCTCGGATTTGTGTATTGATTATGTTTCGGGGGCTTAGGCTCCCGCTCTAACATCTCTTTGGGTACCGCCCGGTATACAACCGGACCAACTTCCTCAACAACAGGGCGTTTCCACAGGTAAATGCGCTTTCCCCTCAATGCGCTCGACACAACGCCCCTTCCATAAATGCTATGTGCGTTACTCATGTGGTTAATTCGTAACTGGCGCATCACTTCAATTGGCATATCTTCCGGATAAACCGCGCACAAAATCTCACCCTCTTCCAACGCGTTTAGGCGTTGCGTAAACTCTGAAACTTGTGGCTTCGGTAAATTTGGCACATACGCCGGACTTTCGAACCCAATAGGCTCCGGTCTTTCGGTTTTTGTTTTTTCCATTTCTTATCCTTTTTTTGCTATGTTTGTTGTTTAAGTTATGCTCAATTTTTTCAACAATCCATGCCACCAACGCAATCGGTGGGGCTATTAACGTCCAAATTACAAACCATGCAGCTATGAAATCGCCGATGTTCATGGCAGATCCTGTTCTTGAACCGCGTCATCCTTTACCAAGGAAACACGCCTGTCTGGGATAACTCGCCCACATATTTCGCAAATGTCTAAAAGTCCAACAAATGGCCAACGGGCGTTTCTTGGGTGATCGCAATCCTCATACTCAGTAAAGTAATCCTTCAATGCGTCCTGGGCTGTTTTCATCATTCGCTCATTTTCTTGTTTCCAAATTTCCGCGCGTGCTCCTCTTCAATCAAAGTTCTGATCAAAGCGGATCGGTTTTTCTCAGTATCCAGCTCGTTCATCTTGCGGATTACACTGTCCGAAAGAGAAAAAGTAATAACGCGGTTAATATCTGTGCTCGTGTCTGTCATTGGGCTCCTTTCTTATCTAAGGTAAAATCAAACTAAAAAAATGAGGTGATTCATGAAACCATCCTTCACAAACTGGCTCCGTGCTCAAGAACATCGTGATGATCACATCGGTCATCTTTCTGTTGAGATAAATCGAGAAGCTGTTTGGCCAGGGCACTCGATACCTGACAAAGACGCGGGAATCTCCCAGTGGCGTCAACACCTTCGACTAGTCTCACAAAATCCTCTGGTACATCAAGCTCTGGAAGCGGCTTGGCAGGAATATCGAGCCTCGTTTGGCAAAAATGCCTGATCTGAAGCTCTGTCTGTAAAGCCCACTCCATCGCTTGGGTGTCTATCTTTGCGCCTTTCGGAAAAAACTTATAGTAAATCCGCAAGGCCTCTTCCCCGCTGAACAAATACGCCACGGGGCTATATAAAGGTCTGTATAATCTAAAATCATTCTCCATCTCTTACTGTCCTTTCCTTTGTTTGTCGGTCATTAGAGACCTCCTCGAAACAATGTCTTTCGGCATTTTATTCTTGACTTTAGTCATTATTATACAGATAATAAATTGTTTGTCAAGAGCCAATACTTACTTGACCATAGTCATTTTACGAGAGGTTAGAATGTTTCTATATATGAGTAGACTTGAATTTGCTGAATGGTTAAATAATCAAATGCTTGATCGAGGCTTAACAGCCGCAGAGCTTTCAAAGCTTGGGAATATGGATCAATCCACTGTTTGGAGAATTTCTAAGGGTGAAAGAAGCGTAGGACTTGATTCGGTAGTAGGAATTGCTAAAGGCTTGAGGCTTTCCCCGATAGAAGTTTTCACAATAGCAATTGGCTACAAGCAAGATCCCCGCACAGCAGACCAAGAACGTCTTCTACATCAATATGACTTACTTTCAGAAGCCGATAAAACACACCTTATGAACTACATAGATTTTTTACTGAGTAAGCAAGGATAAAAATGGCACGAAGAAAAAAAGGAATTCCAGGCGTGTCTTTTAGTTGGAAGCGAGCCACTGGCATTAGTAGTGCAAAACAGAAGATTGCTAGGACTACTGGCATTCCAACGACTAAGCATGGTAGACAAAGAAAGGCTGGCAAAATGTTGGGGTGCATGATTCCTTGCACGTTAATAATGGTGATTATTTCGCTAACTTTTGTCATTCTTTTTTAAGATAAGTAGACTCTAACAATTAATTCTGACCAAGGAGAAAAACATAAAATGGCCGATAAACAACCTATCTCTGTTGATTACAAAGGCATAGCAATGGAAGCCGCTTGCGAGGTCGCAAATATGTATATTTTGAATAACGTTAAGGAAGATGATTATTCTAAGAAGCTTTCATCATATGCAAATTTAGTTAGCGCTTTGTATTTCACAATGATTGGACAAGCTAATGTCAAACCTGAAGAAATACAAGAAATATTAAGTAGTGGTACAAAAAGAGGATGACAGGAAACATTTGGAAAACTACATAGATTTTTTACTGAGTAAGTGAGATACGCTGCATGTTTCTGGTTTATTACGACGAGTCAGGTGATGATGGTAACCCGGGAAGCTCCGAGCTTTTCGTTCTTTCTGCCCTTGCAATCCACCACCAAAATTGGCATGAAACATTTCAACGGATCAAACAATTGCGCGATACTTTGCATCAAAGCTTCAATTTGCCAAAAACCATTGAATTACACACAAGGAATTTAATCCTAAATAAAAGACCTTATCACCACCTCAGATTTTCAGATGCTACTAGAATCAATATCTTAGACTATAGTTTTTACTTCATGTCTACATTAAACATAAAATTCACCAATGTGGCGATCCTTAAAAAAAGAATCATATCTCCGGCTTACAAAATCTTAGACACCGCAGTAACCTATTCGATTCAAAGATTAGAAAACACAATAGCCAGCCAAAGCCCCGGAGAAAAATATTTGATCATCACAGACGAAGGGCGTGTTGAGAAAATGAGAGCTACAGCACGACGTATCCAGCGCATAAACTATATCCCCAACGACTCAGGATTCGGCTCATATAGGCAAGAAATACGCGGATTAATCGAAGACCCTTTGCCCAAAAAATCAGACCAGTCTTACTTTATTCAACTTTGCGACATGATGTCTTACTCAGTAAGCCTATACCTGCGCATGAAATACAACCTCGGGCATCTACCAGGAAAACTTCCTACACAAGTAGATTTAAATAAGGTTGAAGACTGGTTGAATATGTCAACACCTGTTTTGAACTTGAACGCGACACGCACTGATAAATATGGGTTTGGAATTGTTGGCTACCCTTAATAAAAAACTCCACCCTACCCGCATTCACGGTTCAAGTGGATTACTTATAGTATATATGATAAATAGGAATAATTCAAGAAACTGAATGGCATCGCAATTGGCTTTCAGATTTAATGACCGCAGGATTCATCGGGCAAAGTGGTTGGGACGAACTCGATCGCATAGAACAATGTCTGCCAACAGGATGCAAATAAAAATTTCTAACTAAATATTGAGTAAAGAAAGAGAACAATGCAAATCATCACCGGCGAAGTAAATGAAAATCTCATTGTCAACGAAGATGTCTTACTTTCAGGAACTTGCAATGGGAATATTTACATTGAAAAAGATGGTGCACTGGCACTGGAAGGCACATGCAATGGCATCATCATTGTAAAGGATCTGGGTGTCGCAACTATTCACGGGACAGTAAACGGTTACATATTCAACCTTGGTGGCGAACTATTCGTTTATGAAAACGCCATTATTTTAGGCGGGGCATATCACATTTATGGCGTTTCTCAGGGAAATGTAACCTACTTGTCTGAAGAACCGCCTTCAGATGATGAATTCTCAGAATAATCGTTACGTAAGTCATCAGCTGTTCGAAAGTGAAAAGTAGTTCCACATTCTGCACATCTCCCATGAAGCGTTTTAACACTCATGGCACCAATGTTTATACGAACCATTTTTCCATTCTCGATAACAGCACTTCCAAGTTTTTGGTTACATCGAATACAAAAAATATCTTTCATATTAGGATCTCCTAATGACAATTAGAACCGACACACCAAAAAGCGTCAAGTTTATAAAAATGTCACCATTACACCGGTACCTTTTGAACTTCATTCACCGCCTACTTTCTTTACTGAGTAAAACCACATACAAACAGTATAGAATATTTATTCTAATATCACAAGTGTCAAAAGTGGAAATCCGACCCCCAAAAATGCCAAAAGTGGAAGTTTGTTAAGCTTGGGTTAGACAATAATAACAAATTATGAAACATAGTACCGCCGACATCATTTATTTCAACAAGAAAAACAAAGGACTTTACTCGATAAAATGACAAAAAAACATCCTTTCAAGAGCATGCGACTGAAAATCGCAGGGTCCACAGTTCAAGTCTGTGACTCGGCATAAAAAGAGCCTCGATCAAGGCTCTTTTTGCTTTAAAGCTTCCTTTTTACAAGATTTTGTTATCTTGTCACAAGCAAATGTGTTACAATGTAATACATAAAGGAGACAACAAGATCATGAACACAACCATGACCGTGCGATTGAGCCAGGAAGACAAAGACATCATCGCCAAATATGCTGAAACCAAAGGGCGCTCGATTTCCGATATCGTGCGTGAAGCCATCCTTGACCGCATTGAGGATGAGCTTGACCTGGCGCTTTACCGCAGGGCGATTGAAGAATATCGCAAAGATCCAGTTAGCTACAGCTTGGAAGAAACCGCAAAACGCCTTGACATCGAGCTATGAGTTTTACGGTAAGATTTTCTGCCTATGCCTTAAAACAGCTTTCAAAGCTGGATAAACCCGTCCAAAAGCTTATTCTCAATTGGCTTAAAAAACATATAGAAGGCACAGACAACCCCCGTGTGAAAGGCAAAGGCTTGGTTGGAGACCACTCAGGCGAATGGCGCTATCGGGTTGGCGATTACAGAATTATTGCAGACATCCAGGATGAGATTGTGACGGTCTTAGTTATCGCTGTGGGTCACAGGAAAAACATCTACCTATAAAAAAGCCACGGATCGATTAGCATAAATTCACCGTGGCTTTTTTCATCTCATCCAAAACTTACTTCGAATAAAAATCCTTGCGAATCTGCGGGTCGCGGGCGATGCCGGCTTCAATAATATCCATCAGGTTATCAAACAATGCCTGCACCAAGGGATCATAGGCAATATCCACACTGCCATCGGCAAGCGAACTGGCTTTATCGCCAATCCTATCAACCATATATGGCGCAATCAGGTTAGCAATCAAGTTCAAAACATAAGCTGCCATGTCGGTATCCACCCAGGTTGCCAAATCATCATGCAGAACCCCTTGAGTGAGCAAAGCATGGAAACGACCGTCCCCACTAATGCGCTCGCCGGTTTCAGGGTCAATCGAGTTGATAACCGGGTGATCCACAAAATCACGCTGTTCAATTTTGGCAAGCTTTGGTTCGCGCAGCATAAACACCACACTAATTTGAATAAGCCAGCGCAAATAGCCAAAGGTGTCCATAATAGAATTGGGCGTTTCCAGCGATGCCACCAGATCTGTTTTACGCTTTTGAACCAACGTCAAAACGTGTGCATAAAGGTCTTCTATGTTCTCAAAATATTGGTAAAAAGAGCCTTTGGCAATGCCTGAGTTTGCTACAATGTTGTTAAGCACCGCCGACCTGAGACCGTTTTTAGAGAATTCATCAATCGCGGCTTCTTCTATCCGCGCTCGTCGGGTGGCACTAAGATTGTAAAATGTGGTTTTTGGCATAGGACTTTCCTTTTATGACTAATCGGTCATATTCTACATCCTGGCTGCGCGCTTGTCAACCTGACATTATAAAAAAGCTTAGCATTTTTCACAAATTAGCCTGGAATGCGATAAAATATTCAAATGGAATATCTCTTTAGCAATCGTCGCGACTACTTCAACCGGGACAGAAGCATACCAGAGTGTGCCTTTTGTGATGCCCTGGCAAAGCCTGATAGTTTTGATAACCTCATCATTTATCGAGGCACGGAAAACTTTGTGATCCTCAATAAATACCCCTATACCAGCGGGCATATGATGGTAGTGCCCAATCTTCACACAAGCCACGTTGAGGATCTAAACGAAGCGGCATTAACCGAAATGATGTTGCTGAGCAGACGCGCGATTGAAACCTTAAACCACATGTATCATCCGCAAGGTTTCAACATGGGTTTAAACATTGGCGCGGCTGGTGGCGCCGGCATCGCTGAGCATCTGCACATGCATGTGGTGCCACGATGGTCACGCGATACCAACTTCATCACCGTTTTGGGCAACGCGCGGGTGCTGCCCGAAAGCCTGCAAGAAAGTTATCAGCAAATAAAAAGCGCGTGGTTTGAATAATCCACGCGTCTTCTTTCCACTCACAATAAAGTGAATTACTTCTCGCCTTTATGCTCTATGGAGCCAAGTCCTTTTACGTTTTGTTGCAAGTTTGGGCCACCCCAATACTCAACCGTGTAGCCACCTTTTAGATCAAGCGCTAAAAAGTTCTTAGCCCAGACCTTGGCAACGCCAGCGCCTTCAATATCCAGTCGTGTGCTTTCTGTTTCAAGGTCGGTGGCGTTATATTCCGCGGCACCCTGGATTTCTACTTTTTGTTCTTTGGCTTTTCCGCGCATAGTTAGCGTGCCAGCGCCTTTGAGTTCAACGTCCAAGTAAGTCAGATCCAAGCCGCTTAAATCTCCTTCAATGGCCCCTTTCAGTTCCAATTCTAAACGTTCACCTTTGAAGCTATCCATTTTCAAGTTAACAGGTCCTTCAATCTCAATTTCATTGATGCTAAAAAAACTGATGGTCACTTTGATATCATCTGCAAAGATTTGATCCCACGAAAGATGTTGAAAATGGATTTTTAGTTTGCCTTCATAAACCTCATAATACAACTTATCTTTCAAGGCTTGGCTGGCTTCGACCCGAAAAGCGGTGAGATCGCCCTGAACCAGGGTTAGTGTACCTGGGCCTTTGTAGTCAATCTTGTCAAAATAATCTGACATCACAGCTCCATCACCAAGATCATCGGCCTTGGCAGTCGCTTCGGCTTCATTTGTTTGCTGGTCAAGATTAGCTGGCGTTTCGGGTGTTTCGAGAGGTGTTTCAGTAGATGTTTCAGACCCACCAGACCTTAGCGATTCTTCAGTTTTGGACTGCTCATTGGTCGCGATAATACTCTCCGCGGTTTGGATCTTATCCATGCGTGGAGGATAGTATCGACACCCTGCGATAAGCAGGCTCAATAACAACAAAACAGATATGGTTTTCAATAAAGTTTTCATAAGCGCTCCTCCATACTTATTCTAGCATCAAGTCAAAAGCCTGCCATTAATCATACACCAAAAGAAAACCGGCCACTGGGACCGGTTTCAACTTTTAATATTTTTTAGCTTACTTCGCAATCAAGGGTCTGAATTTATAACCATACACAATGATGCCACGTTCATCACCATCGTTGCGGATTTTGCGGGTTACCATCTCCACCGGCATGCCAATGCGCGCGGGTTCGTCACCCAAATCAGTCAATTGCGCGGTGACCATGGGTCCCTCTTTGAGTTGCACAAGCGCAACCGTATAAGGTGCTTGCTCCTCAAAGCCGGTTGGCGCGTTCTTGATATCGGTAAAGGAATATACTTCGCCCAAACCGCTAAAACTGAATGTTGTTTTGGCTTCGCCACCACATGCCGGACAAACGTCCCGGGGTGGAAAAATCTTGACATCACAATGTGGACATACTTCGCCTTGTAAGGCGTAGCGTTGTTTTTTCAATCTCCAATAGCGTGGAACTTCCATAATTCTCCTTTGCAATGCTCCTAGTTTAGAGCAATAAAGCTATCAGGAACTATCAAACTTAGCCATTTTGTCCCATTTAAAGCCTTTTTTGGTGATTTTGACTTCAAAAAGCTATAATTTGAACATGACACAGCAGCCCAAACTCAAAACCCAAGACGCCCGCAATCTGATGCTCGCATGCCTTGGATTGCTAAAAGAGCCCAAGAAAAAAGCCAATAAAGCGGATTTGCTCAGCGCCATTCGCCGCATCCATGTCCTGCAAATTGACACCATCAGCGTTGTCGCCCGCGCTCATCTGCATATTCTTTGGTCACGTTTAGGCGCTTATGACACCGCCTGGGTGGATGAACTCCACGCCGAAGGTCAACTCTTTGAATACTTCGCGCACGCCATGTGCTATTTACCAATCGACGACTATCCGCTATGGCGCGCGGTAATGAAAAACCGATACACCGGCTGGAAAAGACTCAAGGAATGGGCAGACAAAAACGCTGATCTGCTTGAAAACGTGCTGAGCCACATCCGTGAACATGGCGAAGTGCGCTCGGCAGATTTTGAAAGCGGTGGACCTGAAAGCCGTTGGGGAACCCGCAAAATTGAAGCCATGGCGATGAACCACTTGCACCATACTGGTGACCTGATGGTGGCGCGTCGCGTAAACTTCCACCGCGTTTTTGACCTGCGCGGACGCGTGCACCCTACCTGGCAGGATGAGAACACGCCGGATTACGCGCAAGCGACTGGTGAATTAGCTTTGCAGGCCGTCAAAGCACTTGGAATCGCGCGCGAAGAATGGGTGGCGGATTACTTTTACCTGCCCAAACGCATGGTTTACGATCAGCTTAAAACATTTGTCAAGGACGGGTCTTTGCAGGTTTTACATGTTGATGGTATCGCCAAACCAGTTTATTTCCACCCTGACAACCTGGAACTTTTTGAAAAAGCCCAAGCCGGCAAGCTAAAAAGCACCCGCACCACCATACTATCACCCTTTGATCCGCTTATGAACAACCGTGCCCGTGTTAGGGAGCTCTTTAATTTTGACTATCTCATCGAGTGCTACACACCGCTTGCCAAACGCGTTTACGGCTACTTCACCCTGCCCATCTTGCACAAAGGCGCGCTGGTCGGTCGAATGGATGCCAAAGCCTGGCGCAAGCAAAACAGATTGCAAGTCATCAAGCTACACCTCGAGCCTTGGGTCAAACCAGATAGCGATTTAATCAACGGCATGGCAAAAGCCCTAAAGGACTATGCCAACTGGCAAGGCATAAACACTATCGAGATTGATTGGGCGAGTGATGAAGCCTTTCGACAGGCGATTATGGCAATTTCTTGACAATTCGTCATCGTATACGCTATCATATACGCATACATCGACATACCATGAGGATACTGCTTACAAAGCAAGCTGATAAATATTTTGAAAAGTGCCCTGCAAACCTGCGCGACCGCTTAGAAAAAGCAATCATAGGCTTGCTTGACGGCGAAGGAGACATCAAACCCCTATTGGGTTACCCCGGATTTTTTAGATTACGGGTTGGCTCGTATCGAATACTCTTTAGTTACGAGATAGATCCTGACACATTAGTCATCCAAAAAATCGGCTCCAGAGGTGATGTTTACAAGATACGAGAGGAATCAAATGAGCAAAGCTACCGAACTACAGAACAAACTAAAGCAACATCCAGCCGTTCGACCTGAAGCTGACGAAATTGAAGCGATTCTCGACTACCAAGCCAAAAAAGCAAGCGGTGACATTGAACTGATCAGCTTTGAGAAAACCAAAGAAAGAATTTCAAAGGCAAATGGACGCATTTCTTTGCGCGTGCCACGCCAACTCCACATCGATTTGATCGAAGCCGCAGAAAAACAAGGGGTCAGCCTAAACCAATACATCTCTTATGTGCTTGCGTCTAATGCACGATAGTTGTTAACAGTTATCAATTAGAATCCAATCACCCCACAGGCATAGCCTAAAGCCCCTAAATCTTTCAATGCCGCGCGTTGTAAGGCGGTTTCTTGCGGATAATCCGCGTGACTTCTACGTCGACCGCCAAAAATACGCTCCAGAGCCTGGGTCATATCTCCATTCTGCCCAATCACCTGCCACATTGAGGCAAAGCCTAAAATCTTACTGTCCTCCGGTAACAAAGTGCGCAAGCCCGGGTGCAAAAGCCAGGTATAGGTGATAAAAGCCTTAAACTCCCTTTCCGGAAAATAAGCTTTAAAAAATGCGCGCGCGTTCTCAAAAGTTTTCGCCAAGGCTAAGGGCTCCAAATTGGCACCGTACTGAATATGCGTATTCAACATTGGCGTTCCAGGTGGCAGTTTTTTCTTCTGCGCCTCACTAAAACGCATAAAATCCTCGCCAATGCCATCCTCATCCAAATAGAGCATCTCAAAAGGCTGGAATTGCAGGCTGCCAATTTTAAAAAGTTTGAAACCAATTAAATGCCGATACCACCGCGCATCACCTTTCGCCAGCCCGACCTTGCCAGTCCGCTCAAAATAAAGCCTTTGCCGCAAGCGGATATCATCGATACTGTCCAACCAAACCTGTTTTGGCATGCCGGCATCCACAAAACGCTGATGCAAACCCGGCAATAAGGCGCAAATCAGTGCCAATCGTGTGAAAGGCTTGCGACGCAAAATGTCAAAGTTACCCTCTTCTGCCGCATAAGCCCTTGAAGCCAAAGCACCTAAGGCAGGACGCGCCTTGAGATAGGCAAGCACCTGGTCTGCCACCTCAGCCGGCAAAGCCAAATCCGGCATCAGCGCTTCAACTGCCTCAAAGTCAAACCCAAAAGCCAAAATCAGTCCTGTTCCTTGCGAATCCTAAACAGTCCAATACCAAAGAAGAGCAATGCCCATAAGAGAATCAAGCCCGCGCTCAGCCATGGGCTCACTGTTTTACCCAGCATCTCCAAATCCACGCCAAACTTTATCCTAAAATCAGCCATATCAAACTGACTTGGGATGTTCATGGCTTTGATTACATCAGCCAAATAAAACTTACGTACCAGGCTGGCCATATGGCTAAAAGGCAACCAAGACATAAAAGCCCGAACCGAATTTCCCAATGTGCCAAAGGGAATATAAGCGCCAGCAAAGAAACCAATCAGGGTCAGCATCAAGCTGCTTATCGAACCGTAACTGCGCACAGAATTGCGTCCGCTGGCAAAGAGAAAAGCCAAACCACTCGAAACCAAGGTCGTCAACAAGGTCGCCGCGATAATCAACAAGGTATTTTGCAGGCTTGGCAATGTCGTCTTTTGAATGAGAAGATAGCCATAGGTAAAAGCAATCGTCGCCAAGGACATTACAAAGGCGGTAAAAGTGCTCCCCAGAATATAGCCAGCCACAATTTGGCTGCGGCGGATGGGTGCAACCTGAAAGTCGTCAAAGGCTTTTGATTTACGGTCCACAGGCATTTGCGCCAGCGCCGTAAAACTTGCCGAAAACGCCGTCACCACTGCCAAGCCAGCCATCAACCAGCTGCTTTGAAAGTAGACGAGGTCAGGCATCATAGCCATTTGCTCATCTGAGAAAAAGGCGCGGTTGAGAAAGAGCAGGTAAATGGTCAGCAGAATAATCGAAGCCAACAGTGTAAAAATGATAGCCGTTTTATCCCTAAAAAAGAGCTTAAAAACCCTTTTTGCAATCCGTGTCGTAGCTTTCATTCTCTTATCGCCTTTCCGGTGATGGCAATAAAGACATCATCCATGCGTCCGTTAACTACTTCAAAATTATTAATATCCTCACGCAAAGCTTCCACCAAGGCGAGTGCTTCAAAAGCATCCTTAATGGTGATCCGCAAAGTATCCTCTCTTAGTTTGGGTTCATAGCCGCGTTCGCGCAAAAAGGCAGAAACTTTTTCAAGATCCCGTGGGTAAAGATTGAGCAGATTTGGCGCATACTGCTTTTTAAGTGCGGCAGGTGTGCCGGTTGCCACGATTTTGCCGTTGTCGATGATAACCACATTACTGGCATCATCGGTTTCTTCCATATAATGGGTGGTCAGAAAAATCGTCATACCCAAATCCTGCTGAATGCCGTTGATGATGTCCCAAACCACCAAACGGGTTTGCGGATCCAAGCCAGTCGTTGGTTCATCCAAAAACAGGATTTCTGGCCTTTGCATCAGCGCCCTGCCAATATCCGCCCTGCGCCGTTGCCCACCAGAAAGTTTGCCATAGCGCTGATCGGCAAAGTTATGCATATCTAAAAGCTCAATCACCTCGTCTGCGCGTTTTCTAACTTCGCCGGCGTTCATATCATAAAAACCGCCCCGGCAGATCAGATTTTCACGCACGGTGAATTCATCGTCCAAAACCTGATGTTGAAAAACAACGCCAATCTTCTTGCGGATTGCGTCATCATCCACGCCCACTGTTAGATCGCCGTACTTTACTGTGCCGGCGTTCTTTTCCAGCAGAGTGGAAATAATTTTAATGGTTGTTGATTTGCCCGCGCCGTTGGGCCCCACAAAAATAAACTTTTCGCCTCGCATAACATCAAAGGAAATGTCATCCACAGCGAGAATCCCATTGTAAGCCTTGCGCAAGTTTCGCACACTTAATGCCACAGACATAAAAACCTCACTTTTTGTTTTATCCGCCTTTATCTCTTCCACTTGTTGGTTAAAGCACCAATGCCTGAGTTTTTTAAAACTTTGGCAATCCCAAATCGCCTTTAAGGGTCACAATTCCATCGTCCGGCTTCTCAATCGCATCGGTAAACGAAAAAATCAAACCCTCACCCAAACGAAAAGCGTACTTGGTCACAAATTCGTTTTGCGCGTCCTGGCTTGCCAACAAGATTCGGTTCACCTCAAAACGCCAATGCGTATCCCAATGATCAAGCAACTCCGAAGCCGCCAACATGGTCTCCAGCGTCATATCCTTGGAGGCAATCGTGATATGGGGGTGCCATAGCTCCGGATGATAGTAATGGTAAGCCTCACTACCTTTCATATAAGGTGCAGCCAACTGCCAAAGCTCATCATGCAGGGCTTTAAGCTGAGATTCTGGTTTGATCCCATTAAAAAGCACAACTTTATCATTGTCAAAATGATCAAAACCGGTCGTTTCCACGAAAAAAGGCTTTGTCTTTTTGCAAATGGCATCAAGCAATGGGATCAGGTCATTGCTGTCATAGCTTTCGCAAACCTGCCAGGTAAAATGGGGCAACAAGCCCTTCCAGACCTGTTCAACACCTAATTCAGCTTGAATATCTGCCCACATTTGTTTTACAAAATGGGCAAAAGGGTTTGGAATGGGAGAGATAAGTGCTTGCATATTAACCTCACTAAAACTATAGCAAATCGTTTTCTGGTTTTCCGCCGTTTGTCTAAACAAAACAGCTTTTAACAGCGTTAAAACAAAGCTTTTCTAATGACAATTTTACTTATTATTCTAAGCCTAAGAGGCTTATCGTTCAATGTGGAAATGACGGTCACTAAGGTTATAATGGAGGCGTGGAAAACATAAGCCATCACGAGCGCAAAGCACCATCCAAAGCTAGCATTCTCTGGAAGCTTTTCATCAACATGCTGTACATTAGCAGCGTTACTTTTGGCGGCGGTTTTGTGATTGTCAATTTCATCAAAAAAACCTTTGTCGAGAAGATGAAGTGGATTACCGAAGATGAAATGCTCGATATGATTGCTCTGGCGCAAAGCTCACCTGGCGCGATTGCGGTCAACACCGCCATCCTGATGGGCTGGAATATCGCCGGCTTTTGGGGCATGGTTGCCGCCGTTTTAGGCATCATTTTGCCGCCCATGACCATCATCACCGTCATTTCCTTCTTCTATGAAGCCTTCATCGCCAATAAATACATCGCGCTCATGCTAAAAGGCATGCAAGCCGGTGTCGCCGCGCTTATCCTGGACGTGGCTTTCGACCTGACCGGGAAACTCGCCAAACGCCAACGTCCCATCTATGTCATTCTGATGGCGCTGGCTTTCATTCTCGTCTTCCTTGCAAAAGTAAACGTCGTGCTCATCATCCTGCCAGCCGCATTGATTGGCTTCCTGGTAAGCTTGTTAGACAGAAAGCGAGTTTTGCTGCCATGATTTACCTGCAACTCTTCCTCAGCTTTTTGCAAGTCGGGTTATTTAGCATCGGCGGTGGCTACGCGGCTATTCCCCTAATCCAAAGCGCGGTGGTTGACACACGGGGATGGATGAGCCTCAACGAATTCACCCATCTCATCACCATTGCGGAAATGACCCCCGGACCAATCTTCATCAACGGCGCGACCTTCGTTGGCAACCGTATGGCTGGCATCCCTGGGGCAATTGTCGCCACCTTTGGCAGTATCCTACCCTCCCTGATTATCGTTTCGCTTCTAGCCTACCTCTACATCCGTTACAAAAAGTTAGACCTCCTGCATGGCACGCTTTCAACCATCCGTCCAGTGGTTATTTCTTTGATCATGTCTGCCGGTCTCTCGATTTTGCTCCTGCTACTTTTTAGCAACCAGCCCAAAATCCTTGCCAACACCAATTGGCTAGGCTTGGTCATCTTCGCAATTGCCTTTTTTATCTTACGAAAGTTCAAATGGAATCCCATTCTGGTGATGTTCCTGTGTGGGCTAAGCTATCTGGGCATCGATCTGCTTTTAAGCACGGTTTTATAAGAAAACCCCAGCCAACTGTGCTAAAATTCGCATATGACATGGAAGATTCACGGCCACGAAGGTGCGGTGGCATACCTCAAAGAACAAACCCAACCTGAAAAAATCCGGCATGCTTACCTCATTACTGGTCCAAAAGGTGTTGGTCGTCGGACCCTGGCAAAAGCCTTCGTAAAAGCGCTTAACTGCCAAAACCCTCCCGCAGAAAATGACTTTTGTGACGAATGCACCGCCTGTCGCCAAATCGAAGCCGAGGCTTGGGCAGACCTCAGCATCTTGCGCCCCGCAGAAAATTCCCGCGAATTGCGCATCGACCAAATTCGTCAGATGCAACAAAGCCTTGCTCTGGCACCTTATCAAAGCCAATGGCGTGTGGTGATCATTCCGGATTTCCAAAATGCGACCATCGCCGCCTCAAATGCCTTACTAAAATCGCTTGAAGAACCCCCAAGCCGCGCCATTCTCATTCTCACTGCCGATGCTCGGGAAAACCTGCTTGAAACCATCGCCTCACGCTGTGGCATCTTGCGCTTGCGACCGTTGAGCGTGCAAAACTGTGCCCAGGTGCTCCAAAACACCTTGCAACTTTCAGCTGAAGACGCAAAACGATTAGCCCACCTTTCCGGTGGTCGCGTGGGCACTGCCATGCGATATGCCCAGGACGAAAGTCAGCTGGATCAATACGAAGATGCCTTGGCACAGCTACTGGACATCTTGCCCCAAAGCAAACGCGCCCGTTTGCAATATGCGGAAACCCTCAGTAAAGGCAAAGGCAACCAACGCCAAAATAGCAGCTTTTTACTGAGCGTTTGGCTCACTTTTTGGCGCGATATCCTCATCACCCACAGCCAAGCCGAGCTCCCCTTGGTCAACCTAAGGCACGAATCCGCCCTAAAAACCCTCGCATCCCAGCTCAAGCTCTCCCAAATTGAAAGCATCCTCAAAGCCCATGAAAAAGGCTTAGAGCAAATCGATGCCAACGTCAACCCGCGCTTGCTCATCGAAAACATTTTGCTCAATATTCCCCGTCTCCAGGTTTAACAACCTGCATCATCCAAACCAATCTTAAAAGTCTTGAGTAAGTTCAAATAGATGTGAGACGATAGGGCTTTACAAAAAAGCACATTGG
>ENA-UOOH01000372-UOOH01000372.1-fermentation-metagenome-genome-assembly--contig:-NODE-372-length-52953-cov-65.068604_pt1 | contig 52953 bp, 41 predicted proteins | sample MGYA00245778_ERZ724025 | MGnify/ENA primary metagenome ERZ724025 (study PRJEB28704, sample SAMN03018313) | fermentation metagenome | biome: anthropogenic terrestrial biome; feature: soil; material... | reverse complement strand
AGGGGGTTCGTACCCAACCCGACTCACTACGCTCCCTCGCAATGACAATGAAGGGATTGCTTAGCATCGCTCGCAATGACAATGACATCGCCGCAATGACCGAATTACGTAATCATATGGCACCTATCTTGCATAATTAAACAGAAAACGGGTGACTGTTGATCCTGGTAAATGGTTGTTCAGACAATTTTCTCAAGAAATTGTCGAAACACATTCTTTGTATCTTATTTGTGAGGTAAACTTATAACCGGATTTGTGTTTTTAAGATCGGAAGCAAGAGGATTGTTCAAAACAAATGAAAATCTCTCGGATTCCAAAATTGTAAAAGAATAATAGATTTAGCGATCAGGGGTCTTGCTGCTAATTGAACTTAGTAAACGCAGCTTGGACCCTTTCTTTTTTTGCCAAATCCTTAAAAATCCACTGACCTGGAGGTTGATCAGCATTTACTCATTTCTCGTTGTCTGAGAGAAAACAAAAATTTTCGAAATTAGTAGAGAGGCAGATCGTTGTGAATAAAAAAATTTCATTTCCAGTAATGCTTATCGTTGTACTTTTTTCCATTCTTTTAACAGGGGGCAAGGTATCAGCGGCAGCTACAAATCCAGAGGATGCAAGCGTGATTCTTTACGTCAAGCCAGATGGAGTTGGGAATTGCACCACATGGGCGGATGCCTGTGGGTTGCAGGCTGCTCTCAGTAATGCAGTTTTCGGGGATGAAATCCGGGTTGCAGCAGGCACCTACAAACCTGGTACAAGTCGTTCTGACACCTTCCAACTCAAATCAGGCGTGGCAATTTATGGCGGTTTTCCTGCTGCGGGAGGTGAAACCCGTAATTGGGAAGTAAACCTGACAATTTTGAGTGGCGCGATAAGTTCCAACCCCGGGAATAACAGTTACCATGTGGTGACGGGAAGTGGCGTGAATGCAACGTCAATTCTTGATGGTTTCACAATCACAGGCGGAAATGCGAATAGTAATTATCCAAATAACTATGGCGGCGGGATCTACAACATAGAAGGCAGTCCTGCACTGACTAACATCAAGTTCGTCTCGAACAACTCATCCCGAAACGGCGGCGGAGGAATGTACAATCTTGACAGTGCTCCAGTCCTCACCAATGTGACCTTTGAATCGAACACGGGGAATTATGGCGGGGCTATGTACAACGCGAACAGCAATCCCACCCTGATCAATGTCAGTTTTTTGGAGAACAGTGCTCTATCTGATGGGGGCGCGATATACAGCACTGGTGGGAATCTCACCCTGACAACTGTCAACTTCACATCGAACGGCTCGTATCGTTACGGGGGGGCGATGTTTAGCAAGGACTGTAATTCAGATTTAACCAATATCAGCTTCTCTTTGAACTCGGGAAAATACGGCGGTGCGATGTACAATTCCGGCGGGAATGCTACTCTCGACAATGTCACCTTTTCACAGAATAGTGTTACTTATGATGGCGGTGCGATTTACAACTCCGGGATCAACCCCACAATAACCAATGTTACCTTCTCGCAAAACAATGCTTCTCTTGCCGGCGGCGCGATGTACAACTCCACCAGCAATCCAATCCTGACCAATGTGACCTTCTTTTCCAACACGGCAAGTTATGGCGGAGGGCTATACAACTCCGGGACACGACCCGCTGTAACGAATGCTATTTTTTGGGGTAACACCCCCGATCAAATCAATGGCGGTATTCCCACGGTTACATTCAGCGATGTTCAAGGCGGCTTCGATGGCGAGGGCAATATTAATGTGGACCCGCTGCTTGGACCACTGGCGAATAATGGCGGCTATACCAAGACTCACGCGCTTGGTGCCAGCAGCCCGGCAATTGATGCCGGCAGCCCTTCTCTTTGCCCCGGCACAGACCAGCGGGGTTATGTGCGTCCGATGGATGGGAATGATGATGGCAATGTCAGATGCGATATGGGCGCGTATGAATATGGCTCAATTATCGCCACGTTCCCGTTGACGGTCAGCACCATCGGTGGTGGAACAGTGACTGTAAGTCCACAGAAACCTTTGTATGATTGGGGCGAAGTGGTTGTTCTTACGCCTAGTGCCAATTTTGACTGGGTTTTTACGGGCTGGGGTGGAGATCGAACCGGAACTGCAAACCCTCTCTATGTGACTATAACCGGTGCGACCAATATTACCGCTACATTTGTTGTGAATGAATTCACCATTACTGTTTCTGTGGACCCTGCATCAACTGGCTCAGTTACTATCGAGCCAATGAAGGATGTCTATCACTATGGAGATTTAGTCACATTTACAGCAATACCCAATATTGGATCATCCTTTGGCAGTTGGAGCGGCGATTACACGAGCACGCTCAACCCATTGAAAATTTCGATCACTGGCAATACAAATCTTGTCGCCAATTTTGTTCAAGCGGAATACGTATTGGATGTAGTAGTTTTACCACCCGGATCAGGCTCGGTCAGTAAAAACCCAGCTCAGAACAGTTATCACTACGGCGATGTGGTCACGCTGACTCCGGTTCCAAGCCCAGGCTGGTTGTTCTCAGGGTGGAGCGGAGGGGCTTCCGGTTTGGATAACCCCCTGACGATCACGATGACGGGCGATATCAGTATTAATGCCAACTTCACTGCAATAGAGTACACGCTTGAAGTAGCAATTGACCCGATAGGCTCAGGGACGGTTGTTGTTGTGCCAGATCAGGCAACTTATCACTATGGTGACAGTGTTACTTTAACTGGCACCGCAACTGAGAGTCCGTACTGGGATTTATCTTACTGGAGTGGTGATGTATCTTCTACAGATAACCCGCTGACGATCACGATAACTGGGGATACTTCGATCACGGCTCATTTCAGTAATCAATTCAGGCTGACTATCGTTGCGAATCCTGCTGATTCTGGAACTGTCACGGTGGATCCGGTTCAAGCCAATTATATCTATGGAGACCAGGTTGAACTTACTCCAGTGGCAAAAACTGGCTGGACTTTTACAGGCTGGAGCGGAGACGCAAGTGGGAGCGATAATCCGTTGAATTACATGATGGTAGGAAACGCAGATATCATCGCGAACTTTAAACAAGAATCTTTCTACATTTACCTGCCAACAGTAATAAAGAAATAATAATGATCAGGTTTGTTTTTTCCTCGCCGGTCTGCGGATCGGCGAGGAAAAATGGACACTTGGTGTAGAAAGCTTTTTCTAGCGAAGCGACGCTAATTTGTCAATTTAAAGAAAAAAGCTGACCTTGATAGGTCAGCTTTATCAATTTCTTCAGTAAGAACTAAAGAACGGTCACATCCTGCGCCTGGGGGCCTTTGGGGCCAGCGGTGACGGTGAATTCAACCTTTTGATTTTCCTGCAGGCTTTTGTAACCTGCACCAGTGATAGCGCTGAAGTGCACAAAGACATCCTTTGCACCCGAATCTGGGGTTATGAAACCAAAACCCTTTTCACTATTGAACCATTTTACGGTTCCAACTTGACGTTCTGCCATTATTAATTGATCTCCTCTGATCTAAAAAAAAATTTGGTTGTATTACTGGGGGTTTGGATCCGAATGACTAGCACTTTGAAAAACAAACTACCAATTACTAAAAAGGGATTATACCATGATTTATCTTTGTCAAGGCAAATGCAACATTTGTTGGTTGCTATTTTTTGATGAGAATTATCCATTTTACGAGAAAGGATTTACTACTTTTGCTCAATCCCGGATGATGATTTTCAGGTGCGATCGTGGTTTTTCAACAAGCTCACGAGACACTTTATTGTGGGTCAGCCCGATTTGATATCGACTATTGCTATCAGCAATCATCCAAATAAACTTGCTATAATTAATTCGGAAGGAGTTCTCTATGACCACGAAAAGAATTGGATACATTGGGCTTGGCACCATGGGTGGTGCCATGGCTGAAAATTTGATCAAGGCAGGTTACAACCTGACTGTTTACAACCGCACTGTAAGCAAAGCGGAGCGCTTCCTGGCTTTGGGAGCCCAGCTGGCTGAGACCCCTGCCGAAGTGGCGCGGCGCTCTGAGGTGGTGTTTGTGAATGTCTCAGACACGCCCGACGTCCTGGAAGTGCTATTCGGTGAGAATGGTGCGGTCGAAGGTGCTCACCCTGGTATGATTTTGGTGGACCATTCCACGATTAAGCCCAGTGCCAGCCGAGAGATCTACCAAAGAATGCGCGAAATTGGTGTAGATGCACTGGATGCTCCGGTCAGTGGAGGGGATATTGGTGCGAAGAATGGCACACTCACCATCATGGTCGGTGGAGACGCGGACATACTCGAAAAAGTCAGACCGATGCTGGAAGTGGTTGGCAAAAAGATCACTCATGTTGGTGAAGCAGGTGCCGGACAGGTGGCAAAGGCGGCCAATCAGATCATGGTCGCGGCGCAAATGGTCGCTGAGGCGGAACTGATGCTCTTTGCGCAGAAATCTGGGGTGGATGTTGCCAAAGTGATCGAGGCGATCAAGAGCGGTGCGGCACAATGCTGGACGCTGGATGTGAAACCCCAACGGCTTTTAGCCGGCAATCGTACTCCTGGTTTTAAATCCAGTTTACAAGCTAAAGACCTCAATATTGTCATGGAAACAGCCCACGATTACAAAGCTGTTTTACCAGGTACCGCCATTAACACGCAACTTTTTAACGCCATGGTGACATCTGGCAGCGGCGACCTTGATAATTCAGCCGTCATCCAGATCATTGAGTCTTTGAGCAACGAGGAGTTAGATACATCAGGTTGAGCCCAGGCTGGGAGAGTGAAACACAGCCTGATTGTAGGGTAGGAGGATCCAATGCACGAAGCACGTTTATGGATAACTGATGGTGAGAAGTTAGTCTGCCAATTATGTAACCATTACTGCAAGATTCGGGATGGCAAAAAGGGGCTCTGCCAGGTACGCAAGAATGTAGGTGGTGTGTTTTATAGCCTGAACTACGGCAAGCTGATCGCAGCGCATATCGACCCGATTGAGAAAAAACCGCTCTTTCATTTTCTACCAGGCAGCCGCAGCAATTCCATAGCTGCCCCAGGATGCAATTTTCGCTGTTCATGGTGCCAGAATTGGGATATCTCCCAATTATCTGATCGCAATGATCCGGATTTTTTGCCGGCTACGACTCCTGAACAGGTGGTGAAGGCGGCAATGCAAAGCGGATGTAAGAGTATTTCGTATACCTATACCGAACCGACGATTTTTTATGAGTTTGCCAGGGACGTTTCGGTTTTAGCCAGTGAAGCCGGATTGAAGAATGTATGGGTGAGCAATGGCTACATGAGCGGGGAAATGCTGGATGAAAATATGACGCTCATGGACGCGATCAATGTTGACATCAAGGCGTTTGATGATTCCGTCCTCCGCAAATATGCCGGGGCGCATTTACAGCCGATCTTGGATAATTGTGTGAGGTTGAAAAAGGCAGGGGTTTGGTTGGAAGTGACAACTCTGCTCATCCAGGGGATCAACGATGATGAAGTGCAGGTGAGAGGTTTGGCGGAATTTATCGCCAACCAACTCGGCAAGGATACACCCTGGCACATCAGCCGCTATTTCCCGCAGCCTCAGTTTGATGAGATTCCTGCCACGCCTCCAGGAGTGATTGCGAAAGCAGTGAAAATTGGCAAAGACACTGGTCTTCAATTCGTTTATTCCGGGAACTTGGGCGGTAATGAAGACACTTATTGCCCTGTCTGCGGGGAGTTATTGATAACACGGAACTCGGTGTGGATGAACGAAAACAAGATTGAAAACGGCCGTTGTCCAAAATGCGGGACGAAGATCGCAGGGATATGGGACTAATCTAGGGAACTCGACAGATAATTCGATTTGTTGAAACAATAAACCTAACCTCACCCCCGTTCGCTTCGCTTACGGACCCTCCCCAGAGGGAGGGATTAAAAAAACGCAACAAAAAAAACTTGTTGTACTCGTAGAGCGAATTGATTGAAATGGATAATGTCACGCCCTATCATTATTAAGTTTGACCTGAAGAGCAAGCCCCTCCCGTACGACCTGACTCGACAGATTTGTACTTGTGTTGACGGGAAATATTTAACGTATAGGGTCAAGCCTGATTCCTACAAAAATCCGATAGGGTCAAGCCTGATTCCTACAAAATCCGATAGGGTCTAGCCCAATACATAATAAAAAACCGGGTTGCGGTCTCCAACCCGGCCTACGAAAAAACTAAACCAGCTGACAAAAATTCCCTGAGCGAACGGAATCGACCAATTTGAGCAAATAAGGCTGGAAGAAGGCATCTTCTTTGAAGAAGGGCACAATTTCCCGCACTTTGCGCATAGCCACAGACGTCCCTGCACCTTGGTTCAGGTTCGTTTCATCCAGTAACCTGAAATCGATTGCCTGAGCCGCTGCCATCAGTTCGATCGAAATGATGTTTGTAACGTTATCCAAAACCATTGCGCAGTGATTGGCCGCGTTCGCTCCCATACTGACATGGTCTTCCACATTACCGGATGAAGGCAGGGAATCCAGACTGGCAGGGTGTGCCAGGGTCTTATTTTCAGAAGCAAGTGCTGCTGCAGTGTATTGTAAAATCATGAATCCTGAATTCAACCCCCCATGAGCTGCCAGGAAGGATGGGTAATGCTCAGTGTGGTTGTCGATCAGTTTGGCGATGCGGCGTTCAGACATATTTCCGAGATCTGCCAGGGCAATTGCCAAAAAATCAAGCGCCAATGCAAGCGGTTCACCATGAAAGTTGCCACCAGAAACCACATCAACCTGATCATTCTCAAAGAAGAGCAGCGGATTGTCAGTGACCGAATTGAGTTCAGTTTCTACAACACCGCGGGCATATTGAATAGCGCTGCGCACAGCACCGTGTACCTGGGGGATGCAGCGCAGGGTGTAGGCATCCTGGACGTTGGCGGAATTGTCCGGGCGGGTAAATTGGCTGCCTTTGAGCAGCTCGCGGATCTGTGCGGCTGTATCTGCCTGGAAACGTTGCGGACGGGCAGCATGGATCTGGGGCAGAAAAGCACGCAGGGTACCATTTTGCGCTTCTATCGACATTGCTCCAGCACAGTTCGCAGTTTCCATAAGCGAATCAGCTGCTGCAACAAGGAGAGCACCCATGGCAGTCATCATGGTTGTGCCATTGGTCAGTGCCAGGCCCTCTTTGGCAGCCAGTTTTATAGGCTGCAAACCGGCTTTTTGGAGGGCATCTTTAGCATCAAGCGTTTGGCCATCAACAACTACTTGTCCGATCCCCAATAGGGGAAGAGCCATGTGAGCAAGGGGTGCCAGGTCGCCGCTGGCGCCAAGCGAACCTTTGGAGGGAATGATGGGCAGAATATTACGGTTAAGCAGCTCAAGCAGCAACTGCAGGGTCTCAAGGCGGATACCACTATGCCCTTTAGCAAGGGTATTGGCACGGATCAGCATCATCGCTCGAACGGTGGGCGCATCCAGAAGCGGACCGACCCCAACAGCATGGCTGAAGATGATGTTCTCCTGGAGTTTTTCGACCTCATCAGCGGATATCAGTTGGTCTTTGAATGCACCGAAACCTGTAGTAATACCATAGGCGATGCGACCTTCGCTGATCAATTGTTGGACCGCTTTGGCAGCACGATTGATGGCGGGAATAGCATCAGGGGCAATTGAAACGCGAATTTCTGGGTTTTTGGCCACATTACCAACCTGTTCAATCGTTAGCTCACTACCATTCAGCGAAATTTCTGTCACCTTTCCTCCCATCATTCTTCGCTTATTTCAACGGTGTGAAGTTTTACAGCAGGTGAGCCAAACAACATTGGATCGCGTGCAGGTATAGAAAGTAAGACGTCCATTCCTTCCACCACTTCTCCGAAAACTGCATGTTTGTTATCCAACCATGGGGTGGGAACGTGGGTCAGGAAGAATTGGGATCCATTGGTGTTGGGTCCAGCATTTGCCATGGAGAGAATGCCCGGTTTATCATGTTTGAGTGACGGGTCAAATTCATCCCGGAAAGAATAACCGGGACCACCGCGGCCAGTACCGGTGGGGTCACCGCCCTGAGCCATAAAGTCAGGAATCACGCGGTGGAAGATGGTGTCATTGTAAAAGCCTTCACGTGCCAGGAAGACGAAATTGTTGACGGTGTTAGGCGCTTTTTGGGCAAATAACGCCACTTTGATATCACCTTTATCGGTTTTGAATGTGGCGGAATATTTCTTTTTGAGATCCAGGTTGAAATCCGGGGCTTTGTTCCAATGTTTTTGTGTCATAGTAGTCTCCTTTGCGGTGAATTTTATCAGAGGTTGCTGTGAAAGGCACCAACTGGCTTATCCCAAAAAATCCGGGTGTAATTAATCATGTTAATATTATTTTATGATCAACGAAACGTATGGAACCCAAGTACAAAACTTCAAGAAATGGTCCTCCAGGCGGGTGACCATCAGCGAATCATGTTCCATTTATCTTTTAGCGATATTCAACCACCCTTTTTATCCACATCTTTTGTCCTGACAGAAAGACTGAACGGGAAATGGGTGTGCAGATGGTTTTTACTCTGACCAGTTCTCCAGGATCTTTTTCACATCCATCAGGAAGTTATCACCGCTTTCACCATCGACAGCACGATGGTCAAAAACGTACGAAAGGTAAACCATCGGACGGATGGCTATGGAATCATTTCCGTTTTCATCAGTAACTACGATGGCACGTTTTTGCATCATGCCCGTGCCTAAAATACCCAACTGAGGTTGATTGATGATCGGCATGGCGAAGAGCGAACCCGCTGTGCCGTGGTTTGTGAGCGTGAAGGTTCCACCCTTGACTTCATCGGGTTTGAGTTTTTTATTACGGGCGCGTTCAGCCAGATCATTGATCTGAGCGGCGATGCCCATCAAAGACAAATTCTGTGCCTGCCTGATGACCGGTACAATGAGCCCGCCTTCGCCAAGCGCAACAGCCATGCCAACGTTGACATCAGTGTAGGCAAAAATACCTTCATCGGTCCAGCTTGCATTCACTATTTTGTGCTTGCCTAAAGCTTTCGCCAGTGCGGCAATAAAATAGGCGGTCAGGGTAAGGTTGACACCATCTTGCTCATATTTTTCCTTATTTGCTTTGCGATGCGCCAGCACTTTGGTCATATCAACTTCCATCACGGTTAAAACTCTCGGTGAGGTCAACACGGAATCGACCATATGAGTGGCAATCTGCCTGCGAGTGGAAGTGTGCGGGATCAATTGCCCGGGCATGTCTGCCGGAATTGCTGCCGGTTTGACTGCCGGTTGAGGTTTCACCTTTTCTTCGGTAACAGGCTCAGGAGTTTTTTTCGATTCTTCCCTTGGTCTGGCAAGATAGGCTTCAACGTCCTGCTTGGTGATGCGTCCCCCAGCACCTGTTCCGGTTAGCTGTTCAGGTTCAAGTTTGTTATCCTCCAGCATTTTTCTAACCAGGGGTGATATGAAAGCAGATTTTTCTCCAGACGTCTCCGGCTTTTCTGGTTCGGACGGGATAGGTTCCTTTTTGACTTCAGCTTGTTCAGCTGCGGATTTGACGGCCTCGGATGAGGCTGCTTCAAGTCCTTCTGCGGTTTCTGCCGACTGCTTTTCTGCAGGGGCAGACGCTTTTTCTTCGGCGGGAGCTGATGGCTTTCCTTCTTCCAGGGATTCATTCGGATCACCGACCAACCCCATGCTTTCACCGACTTTGACTGTACTGCCTGCCGGCACATCGATGCGCAACAAGGTGCCTGCCACCGGGCTGGGGAATTCTGTAACCACCTTATCAGTCTCTATTTCCAGGATCGATTCCATCTCCTCGACTTTGTCGCCTACATTTTTGAGCCAATTCGTAATGGTCAGTTCTTCAACGCCTTCCCCTGTTCTGGGTGCAATCAGTTTGGTTGCCATATTAATCTCCTTGTCCGACCATGGGGAAGCGTTTGGGATTGCTCTCGTGCATGATCTCATAAACTTTGTCAAAAATTGATTCTGCATTCGGTTTGCTGTAATAATCGCCATCGGTACCATAGGCGGGACGATGGGCGGCAGCTGAAAGGGTTTGTGGGGCCGAGTCGAGCCACTGCCAGGCTTTCTGACCGTTCACCACCCGATCGAGCATGTAGGCACTGGTGCCGCCAGGTACATCTTCGTCCAGGAACAAGACCCGGGAAGTCTTTTTGATCGATTCTCCGATCATGCCAAAGCGATCAAAAGGCAGAAGTGACTGAACGTCGATCAGTTCGACATTGATACCAATTTTTCCCAGCATTTCCACCGCGGTTTCTGCGATGCGAACGAGAGCACCATAGGTGACCAGGGTAATGTCGGTGCCTTCTCTCATAATCTCAGGGACTCCCAATGGCAGTTTGAACTCGGCGATATTATCGGGCATGCGTTCTTTAAAGCGGTAACCGTTGAGTACTTCGATAACCAGGGCAGGGTCATCACCTTCTATGAGAGTGTTGTAAAAGCCAGCCGCCTGGGTCAGGTTGCGGGGTACCAAAACATGCATACCGCGAACCAGATTGATTATGCCTGCCATGGGGGAGCCTGAGTGGAAGATGCCTTCCAGACGATGACCACGTGTGCGTACGATCAGCGGAGCCTGCTGCCGGCCAGCAGTGCGCCAGCGCAGGTTGGAAAGGTCATCCGCCATGATCTGCAGGGCGTAAAGCAGGTAATCGAGATATTGGATCTCAGCGATCGGCCGCAGACCGCGCAGTGCCAACCCAATGCCCTGACCGAGAATGGTTGCTTCGCGGATGCCGGTATCGGTCACGCGCAGTGAGCCATATTTGGCCTGCATACCCCGGAAGCCCTGGTTGACATCACCCAGGCTGCCAACATCTTCCCCAAAGGCGATCATGCGTGGTTCGCGAGCGAGCATTGCATCAAAAGCTTTGTTGATCACCTCAAAACCCATGACCATGGGCGAATTTTCGCTGAATTGAGCTGGGACCCCTTTTTCCAGCAGAGGCGAATGCTTTGAATCAGAAAGGAGGAATTTATCGTAATACGCCAGCTTGCTTTCCTCGAGCTGCTTATTCCAATTGAACAATTTCACGAAATGTTCGTTGTCAATATCGGCAGTGGAAACCAGAGCTTGATGAACTGCCTCTGCGATATCTTTGTTGATCGGGTCCTGGATGCTCATCAACTTTTGTTCGATTTCGTTTAACTCAACTGTGTGGCTGCCTTTACTGTGGGCAAGCTCCTTGATCAGATCACTGGCTTGCTGCCGGGTTTCTTTGATCGGGTTCTGGAAAGCTTCCCAGGCGGTTTTGCGGGCTTGCTCCACAGTCTGTTTGTCTTCTCGTTCCCATTGGTCGAATTGTTCGTCGGTGGCGACATTGTGATCCACCAGGTATTGCCTGAATTTCTTGAGATTGTCAAATTCAGCTTCCCACGCCAGGCGTTCTTTGGATTTATAGCGTTCCTGTGAGCCAGAAGTGGAGTGTCCGAGCGGTTGGGTTAGATCACAAATATGGATCACGGAAGGGATATGATGTTCGCGGGCGGTCTTTTCAGCCTGGGAAAAAGCATTCCACAGGGCAGGGAAGTTCCAGGCTTCGACAGTGTAGATATCGTAACCCCGGTCACATTCATCAGCCGGACATTGGATGCGCTGAAAGCCTTCCAGGATGGCTGAGATGCTTTCTTTGACCATCTGGAATTCGTTTGGCACGGAAATACCGTAGCCGTCATCGTAAATGCTGATAATCGCAGGGGCTTTAAGCACACCGATGGCGTTCACAGCCTCCCAGAAGGGACCTTCAGCGGTGGAAGCGTTGCCGATCGAAACCCAAGCAATTTCGTTGCCATTGTTACTGAATTTATCAAATTGTTTGAGTTCTTCGATTTCCCGATAAAGCACGGAAGCGTAAGCCAGACCGACAGACCGGGGCATTTGACTGGCAGTGGGGGCAGCATCGGCAGAAGAATTGTAGCGGTCGCTCTGGCTGAGCCAGTCTCCATTTTCGTCAATGAGTTGCGAGGCGAAGTGCCCGTTCATGTTGCGCCCGCCAGAGTGAGGGTCGAATTTAGGATCGGCATGCGCATAGAGTTGAGCGAAAAATTGTTCGAGATTGAGTAAATCAAGAGCCATCATCCAGGTCTGGTCGCGGTAGTATCCGTCGCGCCAGTCTCCTTTCTGGAAATGGTGGGCGAGCATGATCTGGACGATCTCTTTTCCGTCGCCGAAAATACCAAACTTGGCTTTGCCGGTGAGCACTTCGCGCCGCCCTATTACAGATGCCTGGCGCGATCGATAACTCAGGCGGTAATCGCTGATCAGTTGTTCATTTGTTAAGGGCAATTCAGGTATGTTATCTGACATGATGCTCCACTCTACTAATAGTGTTTGTAGTATGGATTATAGAGAACGAACGAGAGGATTACAAAGGTATGTATAGAGGTGGTAGAGGGTTTTATGGATTGTTAATAGGAGGGGTCAGAGTGCAGGGAGCAGGGAGCTGGGAACGGACAATGCCTGTTTCGTGCAGACGCAGGCAGAAGCGGTAGGTTATCCCTTAATCGCACCGCCAAGCATGCCGCGAATGAAAAAGCGCTGGAAAATGATGTAAATCAAAACCGTTGGCAGAGCGACGATGATCGCACCAGCGGCCATCAACGAAAGGTTGGATGTGTATTTGCCCTGGAAAAATGCGAGACCAACGGGCAGGGTACGCATGGCTTCTGTCTGCACCATTACGAGTGCAAGCAAGAATTCGTTCCAGGTCCACATGAAAATCAGGACGATCAGCGTTGTTGTTGCGGGTCTTGCCAAAGGCCAAAGGATTTGCCAGAGGGTCTGCCATCGGTTGCAGCCATCGATCGTGGCAGCGTCCACCAATTCGCGGGGGGCATTTTCGAAAAATGTGGACATCCAGAGCGTCCCAAAGGAAACACTCAATCCAATTTGAGGCAAAATGAGCGCCCAATATGTGTTTCGCAAGCCAAGCAATCCCATCCAGTTGTAAAGTGGGATGACCACAGCTTCGAATGGCACCATATACCCGACCAGCATCAGAGGAAAAAGGATCGCCTTTCCAGGCAAAGGCAACTGACCAAAAGCATAACCGCTGAGGGTCGAGAGAAAGACGCTGGCAATCACGACAATCGTAGTAACAATGACGCTGTTTTTGAAGAAAATACTGAATTTACCTACTGTCCATGCCTCGCGAAAGTTATCCAATGTCCATGTTTGGGGCAGGCTAAAAGGTGAGGAAGCTATTTCAGTATTCGATTTGAAGGCGCTCATCAAAGCCCCCCAAATAGGAATTAGCACGATCAGCATAAAAAGTAATACGACCAGATAGCGAGGAATAAGGTTACGCGATTGCAGGGTCATGCTTCCTCATCAGTGCTTTCAGTCATCAGCCTTCTGATGAGGAGCGAGAGGCTGAGGATCACGATGGTTAATACAGTTGCCACGGCTGCACCATAACCAATTTCATTGTTGAGGATAGCTGTGCGATAGATCAAGAACCCAGTGACCAGGGTACTTTCCCCTGGACCTCCTCGCGTGGTAGCGTAGACCAGGTCGAAGACTCTGAGGGCGGCGATTATGGTGGTTATCAGAGCAACGCCTATTTCAGATTTAAGTTCCGGAATGGTGATAAAGAAAAATTGCTGCAAACCGTTAGCCCCATCCAGGCTGGATGCTTCGTAATATTCCTCGGAAATGCGCTGCATGCCTGCCAGGAATAAGACCATGCAAAACCCGTATTGCACCCAGGAGCCTACCGATCCGACTGCTGGCAATGCCCATTTGAAACTTCCCAGCCAGGCTTGCTGAAGTCGCTCCAGTCCGATCGCTCCAAGAAATAAATTGACTGGACCCGTGGTTGGATGGAACATCCAGCGCCAAATGACACCTACTACGACCATGCTGATCACCTGGGGAAGGAAAAGCACAGTTCGAAAAAAGGTAAACCCGGGAATTGGAAAACGTCCCAGAAGGGATGCCAGGAAGAGCCCCAGCAAAATTGGGATGAAGCTGTAAAAAATGATGAAAACCAGGTTGTTTGAGAATGCCTTAAGAAAGGTTGAATCGTTGAGCAGGCTGAGGTAATTTTCCAGACCGACCCAGGTATTTGATTTGCCCAGAGCACCCCAGTCATAGAAGCTGCTTCGAACAGTCTCAAGAATGGGAATCAGGGTAAAAAACAAATAGACCGCAAAAGCAGGGATGAGGTAAAGATAACCTTTCCAGCGACTTTCTCCGGGTCTTCGATGGGTTTGTGGTTTCATTATGGAAAAACAAGCCGGTTCTTTTTGGGAGCCGGCTTGTTGTGATTGAAATTACTCACCCTGTTCCGATAGGAATTTAGCGTAATCGACTTCTACAGCGGCGGTGAAATCAGCCGGTGTTGAAACGCCTCCGAGCAGTTTCTGTAATTCGGCAACAAGAGTGTCATAGAACGTGGGAGTTGCCCAGTCGATGTAATGACCGACAGCGTTGTTTTTGTTGATTGTTTCCCAGGCGAAAAGTGTATCTCCGAACAGATTATCGGTTTCAACCTTGACATCGCTCTCTTCTGGAAGAGACATTGCCGGAAGCATACCCGCGACAGCCCAGAGTTCTGCCGCGCGAGGACTGATCATCCAATTCAGATATTCTGCTGCCAGATCCGGATTTTCGGTGGTTTTACGGATGGAATAAGGCACTCCGACACCACCAATTGCCATAGTTGGTTTTCCGCTAAAGCCAGGCAGGAGGAAGAAACCAAATTCCTGGTCTGTGCCGGTCATCAATTCCGGGGCAAACCAAGAACCTGTAATGGTCATAGCGCCTTCTCCAGCTTTGAAATTGTTATTGCTGTCATCGTAACCGATGCCAGCGAAACCTTCAGTGAAATAACCGGCTTCAGCCCAGTCAACAAGTATCTGGGCAGCATCGCGATTCTCAGCGGTGTCAAATGAGACATTGTTCACGCCATAGGTCAGGTCGTTGATGTAATCCTGGCTGACTAAAAGATGCTGGATAGCACTGTATTCGTGGATTGCATTCCATCCGTCCAATGAACCGAACGAAATGGGAGTAACGTCAGCAGCTTTGATTTCTGCCAGTAAGGTCTCGAATTCTTCGAATGTGGTCGGAACCGTCCAATCATTGTCAGCAAAGATACCTTTATTATAGAAAACGCCTACAACTTCAGCAGTGGGACTGACGCCATAGAGGTTGCCCTGACCGAATGTTTTACCATCGGGTGTGAAACTATTGCGACTAGCAACACTAGTGGAGAAGACGGTTGCCCATTCAAACTTCGTGGAATAATCGTTGAGCGGAAGCAGCAGGTCAGCCTTGACCAATTCGCCCATATCACTTCGACCCTGGTTGACCTGTGAGACATCTGGACCATCAGCCTCAGAGAGGGCTAATTTCACGGTCAATTTCAAATCATCCAGAACTTTTACTTCGCGTTCGATTTTTACACCTGGATGGCTTGCTTCGAACTCGCGGTTGAGGATATCGATTACTGCACTTTCTTCAGGCCGATAGAATTGATCCCAGATCAAAAGATTCACTTCTTCAACAACATCCTGCATTGGTTCCTCTGTGACGGCTGTCAGGCAGGAAGACAATGCAAGTAAAGATATCATGGCAACGAGGAAGATATTACGGAAATGTTTCATTTTCTCTCCATATTTTTTTAAGGATAGTTTTACTGGACTTAAAATTATAACCCAGCAAATGCCCTGAGGATTGAGGTATACTATCTTTTTGTCATATTTGAATATTTGAGGTGTGTAGTGAAAAAAGCAATTATTACGGGAATTACCGGACAAGACGGTTCGTACCTGGCAGAATACCTGCTCAGCCTGGGCTACGAGGTGCATGGAATCATCCGCCGAGCCAGTACTTTTAACACGAAGAGGATCGACCATCTCTATCGTGACCCGCATGTAGTCAATGGTTCTTCCCGTCTATTTTTGCATTATGGTGATATGGGCGCGACCGGCGTATTGACCGATGTGATCTACGACACCAAACCTGACGAAATTTACCATCTGGCTGCCCAGAGCCATGTGCGCGTTTCGTTTGATATGCCTGAATATACCGGCGATGTGACCGGTCTGGGCACCACTCGAATGCTCGAGGCTGTGAGGCGACTCGGCAAGGGTACCCGGTTTTACCAGGCGTCCACCAGTGAATTGTTCGGTTCAGCCACACCTCCCCAGAACGAAAAAACGCCCTTCCACCCGCAAAGCCCTTATGCAGTGGCAAAACTGTACGCTTACTGGATGGTAGAGAATTATCGTGATGGTTATGGCATGTATACCGTCAATGGGATTCTGTTCAACCACGAGAGCCCCCGCCGCGGCGAAACCTTTGTAACCCGCAAGATCACAAGGGCTGTGGCTGCGATACTGGCAAAGAAACAGGATAAGCTCTTTTTGGGCAACCTTGATTCCAAGCGTGACTGGGGATATGCACCAGAATTCGTGGAAGCGATGCATAAACTGCTGCAACAAGAAAACCCAACGAATTATGTGCTTGGCACCGGAGAATCCCATTCTGTGCGTGACTTTTTGGATGAAGCGTTTGGTTATGTTGACCTTGACTGGAGAAAGTACGTCGAGATTGACCCACGCTATTTCCGCCCGACTGAGGTCGACTATTTGCTGGCAGACCCAAGCAAGGCTAATGAGGAGCTCAACTGGACCCCGAAGGTGAAATTCCATGAACTGGTACGGATCATGGTGGATGCCGACCTGGAGCTGATAGGCTTGAACTGCCCGGGAGAAGGCCGAAAAATTTGTCATGAGAAGTTTGATGGCTGGCACCGCTGGGATGACCAGGTCATAACAATGGATCGATAAAAGACTTTGATACCCCTTCGGAAGAAGGGGTTTTTTTGTTAAAGTATCCGAACTGGACAGGAAGGTTAGTACGATGCTTTTGTGATGGACCTTATCCTTGAAAGGCTGACCTTCCATGGTCTCTCACAATTGTTAATTGGCAATAAATCCTTTTCATACGTCTATCGATTCCATTTCATTCTGGCAAATGGCAACCTACTTTGTATATTCGGCTTTTTTGTGGAAAATCTGATGTAAAATAATGCATACGGAGTAGTAAGTTTGCAGATACAGACAGAAAAGGGCAGTTGCTGAGAAGCCCAAGGTAACCACAAATTGAAGTCGCCGGCATAGTTGGAAGAAGAAATCGAAAGAGATTAGACCTTCCCGGGATAGCCCGTTAAAGCTCCAATCAAGTGCGTTCTTTTTGGAACGAATTGAGGTGGTACCACGGAAGTAACTTTCGCCCTCTTATAGAGCGAAAGTTTTTTTAACTAAAGAGAGGTAATAATGACTGAACTGCCGAAGGTGTACGATTTTAAAGAGTATGAAGAGAATATCTACCGGGTTTGGGAAGAGAAGGGTTATTTCAAACCTACCAATGACCCCAATCTGCCCGGACATGACCCAAGCATTGAGCCTTTTGTCATTGTTATTCCTCCGCCAAATGTGACCGGCGCACTGCACCTGGGTCACCCGCTGTTTGTAACCACGGAAGATATCATGATCCGTTATCACCGTATGAAGGGTGAGCCGACCTTGTGGGTGCCGGGAACTGACCATGCTGGTATCGCTACCCAATTGCAGGTTGAAAACCAATTACGCAAGGAAGGAACAACTCGTGAAGCGATCGGTCGTGAAGCTTTTGAAGAGCGGGTCTGGCAGTGGAAAAAGAAGTATGGTGGTGAGATCATCCACCAACTGCGGAGAATGGGGGCTTCGGCTGATTGGGATCGTGAACGGTTTACCTTGGATGAGGGATTATCACGGGCAGTACGGGAAGCTTTTGTTCGGCTGTATGAAAATGGACTGATCTACCAGGGTCCGCGCATGATCAACTGGTCACCCGGATTGCAAACAGCGGTCTCAGACCTGGAAGTGGAATATTCTGAAGAGCAAGGTAAGCTGTATTACTTTAAGTACATGTTGGCGGATGGCACCGGCGAATACCTGCCCGTTGCTACCACACGACCAGAAACCATCCCCGGCGACAGTGGTGTGGCGGTGCACCCGGATGACGAGCGTTATCGCAAGTTCGTCGGTAAAGAAGTGCTTGTGCCGATCTTAGGACGAAAAATCCCGGTGATTGCTGACGATTATGTCTCGAAGGAATTTGGCACGGGTGCATTAAAGATCACCCCAGGGCACGACCCGCACGACTATGAAATCGGTCAGCGGCACCACCTGGATTTGATCAATATCATGAACAAAAATGCCACGCTCAACGAAAACGCTGGTCCATATGCTGGCATGGAACGCTTCAAAGCCCGCAAAGCAATCTGGGCTGACATGGAAGCAGCCGGTTTGGTGATCAAAGAAGAACCTTACCTGATGAACGTGCCACGAACACAACGCGGTGGTGAAATTGTTGAACCACTTGTCTCCACCCAATGGTTTGTGAAAATGGACAGCTTGGCTGAAAAAGCTGCTGAATCGGTGCGTGCAGGCGAAATCACCTTCGTGCCAGAACGCTTTACCAAGGTTTTTCTGAACTGGATGGATAACATCCAGGATTGGTGCATCAGCCGGCAATTGTGGTGGGGACACCGCATACCGGTATGGTATTGCCAGGATTGCCACGAGGTAATTGTTTCACGCGAGGATCCGACTGAATGTCCGAAATGCCATTCGCACAACCTGGTGCAGGATCCGGATGTGCTGGACACCTGGTTTTCTTCCGGTTTGTGGCCTTTCTCGGTGTTTGGTTGGCCGGAAAAAACACCTGATTTCAACTACTTTTACCCGACCAGCGTAATGGAAACTGGGTACGATATCATCTTTTTCTGGGTTGCTCGGATGGTAATGGACGGGCTCTATTTCACTGGAAAGGTTCCTTTCCATACAGTCTATCTGCATGGTATGGTGCGTGATGATAAGGGTCAGAAAATGAGCAAGACCAAAAACAACGTGATCGACCCGTTGGTACTCATGAACGAATTCGGCACGGATGCTCTCAGGTTTTCCTTGGTCGTGGGGTCAAGCCCGGGTAATGACCAGAATGTGGGCGTGAAAAAGGTTGAAGCGAATCGGAATTTTGCCAACAAAGTCTGGAACATTGGCAGGTTTGTGATCAACGCTGTCAATGGTATCAGCGAACCAATCGCCGAAGAACCGAAATGGACCCTGGCTGATTCCTGGATCTGGGCACGCACCAAGCAGACGGTAAATAATGTGAACAACCTGTTTGAAACTTATCAGATTGGTGAAGCTGGCAGACAGGTGTATGAATTTTTGTGGAACGATTTTGCGGATTGGTATTTGGAAGCTTCCAAGCGGCAATTAGCAGAAGGCGGAGATCGGGCAGCATATACCGCGATCATCCTGGCGGATGTCCTTGGTCTGATGCTGCGATTGCTGCATCCTTTCACTCCTTACGTGACAGAAGCGCTTTATGGTTACCTGAAAGAAGCTTGTGAGAGTAACCAGTTCATCTTTAACTCTGATAAGAAATGGGAAGAGCACCTGATCGTTGCCCGCTGGCCGGAACGGATGGCTGAAGAGGGTTGGGAAGATGGTGCGATCAAGGATTTTGAGCTAATGCAGAGCATTGTCCGAGCCATTCGTAACTTGAGATCCGAATATAAGGTTGATCAAAATAAACAACTTGAAGCTGTGTTTATCAGCCAGAATGCCAGGGCGGATTTCCTCCGTAAACAAAAAAATCTGTTAATCGACCTGGCAGGTTTGAAGGAAGATGGCGTATTAATCATCGATACCTGGCTCGATAAAGGAAAGCTGACAGCCCTGGTTGTGGAGGATATTGAGATCTATCTCAACCTTGAAGGAGACAGCGAGGCTGACCGCGAACGAATGGAAAAAGAATTAACAGAAGCAGAAAGCCAGATTGAGAGGTTGGAAAAGCTGCTTTCATCGCCTTTTGCCCAAAAAGCGCCTGCGAAAGTGGTTGACGCAGAACGCGAAAAGTTGGCTGGATATCAAGGCACCGTTGAAAAGTTACGCGAGCGATTGAAGAAATAAACAGAAAAAATATGCAAATAAAAGCAGGGAATGGTCTGGTACCACTCCCTGCTTTTATTTTAATTAATCTGAGTAAAGTTGAGAGTCAACAATTAAAAAACTGGACTTGTACTTGCTAAGTTACTTTGAACTAATTCTTTCTCTTTCCAATTTAATAATTCGTTTCAGGATAGTGACAGATACTGCGTAGGTAGAATCCATGCCAAAATATGACATGGCACCAGCGCCCAGATTTTTGCCCTTGGTATAGGGTGTGTCAGAAACATAGTGCATGATCCCCAAATCGAAGGAAAGTTTGTTCAGGTTGACAATCTGGTTGATCGGATATCGCTGAGGACGGGAGAGCTCGTAGACTGCCGAGAGGTAAGGTCCCGCTTCCATCTCGATATCGGTGTAGCCCTCCCGGTAGATCACATCCATGATGTTCTTGTTCTGTAGAAAAGTTCCCATGACCGTGACTGATTTCTGGTTATCAAGCACTGTTCCGAAATTCAGATGAGGTGCCACATCTTTGGCGGTGATAGTGTTGGAAAAAATGTAGGTGTTTTGAGAGTGTTCATCGTAAACGACTTCCGGGATGATCACATCGCCGCGTACGCCATTCAGGCTGGCAGCCTTGCCCATGATATAGATACCGAGGATCTCGGAAACGCTTTCAGCAGTTTTCGTGAGCAGGTTATAAGCGGCATACCCGAGCGGATAGTCAATATTGAGGATGACAGCATCACTTTTTGCCAGGAATTCCAGGGCACCCTCACCACAATTTGGTATGAGCCGCGGATCAATCGTGCAGGGATCCAGTTTGTTAAGTTCGATGATATCGACCTCAACATCGAAGGAATGTCTGCTCGGGATGCGGTTGATGCCCCGATTTTTTTCAAATTGAAACTGATCCTTGACCAAAGGTATGCCGGCTTCTGTGCCCAAGTACTTTTTCATTGCATAATAGTAAAAATTCTCCGGGTTCGATTGGGTTTCCTGACGATTTATCTCATCCCATTCTGCCTTCAATGCTGGTTCATGTTCGTGAATGTAATGAAGGAGTTCTTCTTTTTTCCCCAGGGCATAACCGGAAAGAATGTTAGTCAGGCTGTGGGTGTTGGAGGAGACGAAATAGACCGGACGGTCTTTCAGGTGGAGGGTTTGATCTTCGATGTTGTTCCACCAATTTACCGTTGCCCGGCGATAATCGTTCAAGGAACCACTGAGCAGTTGGATCGTAAAATCAGCCCGTCGCGATCTGAATATTTTCAATGTTTCGGTGAACTGATCCCCTAAAACAGTATACAGGCGGGCAAGGTCGTCTTCGGAAAGATGCAAATGGTCTCCAAGCTGTCGGAAAGCTTCTGGATTTGATGGAAGGGCTTCCTCGAGAAGTCCATAATTCATCATATTGAGAAAAAAGTGGAGCTTATTCCATTCAATTTGAAGGGCAGTCAGGCAGGGGACAACATCATCAATATCTGACCGGGAAGCGATATAGCATGCTAAGGTTTCCTTTTCATCATAAAAACATTTTCTGCGACGGGCTTTGGCAGACACTTCCTGCCAGGTTTCAATATTCTCATAGCCATAATCTGTAAAATTGCTGAGCGATTGTCCTAAAATGACTTTTTTAACTTTTGTAATAACAGAGGGCAGGCGCAGAAGGGTGTAGATGAGGGCAGAAGTGTCCGGCTGCTCGCTGAGGGCGTTCATATGCAATGATGAATTTGTGCTTGCGTGGACACCTTCCAGCGTGCGGATATTGACCTCGTTGGTAGAACGCAGCAAGGAGTAGATCGTGCGGAGGTAGAGATCGATTTCTTCAGATGAGCGGATGGGGACGGTTCTTTCCATTTTGTAAACCTTCTTCGTAGTTTACGAAATTCTATCACGTAGTCATCGTGCAAAAGGGTTAGGTATAACGGGCTCAAGTTAAGAGTAGTGATACTGAAATCGGTGTTTTGATGGTCCCAGTAAGGCTTATCAATGCTCGACTTATGCGTAACCCGACTCGCTTTAACGCAGACTGCCACAACCCTTTGCCAAACAACTGATAACCGGTTCATAAAATGTCTGATGGTAAAAGGGTCTCGCAGTTACCCGGTTTTCCATAGCAAAGTACCTCGTAGTGACTGGGGACTAACGTATAATTGAGCCAAGGAGAAACCAGATGCTTTACCTTGTAGCAACCCCCATTGGCAATTTAGGCGATATGACTTTCCGGGCAGTCGAAATCTTAAAGAGTGCAGACCTGATCGCCAGTGAAGACTCCCGGAAAACCAGTGTACTTCTCAAGCATTACGAAATCTCCAAACCGCAAACCGCTTTGAACAACTATAACGAAAGAAAAGTAGTTCCCAAACTGTTGGAGCGGTTGGAAAAAGGCGAGACAATCGCACTGGTGACCGATGCGGGCACACCGGGTATCTCCGATCCGGGATACCTGCTGACACACGAAGCCTTGCAGGCAGGAATCGAAGTGCAGTCCATTCCGGGTCCTTCGGCGGTTATCACCGCACTCACCCTGGCAGACCTCCCTTTACACTCCTTCACTTTTAAAGGTTTCCCGCCAAACAAAGAAGGACCGCGAAAACGGTTCATTGCCATGGAAGCTGAATCGCCGCATACGCTTGTGTTTTACGAAAGTCCTTATCGTTTACTCGCATTCCTGAACAATTGCCTGGAGGTTTTAGGTGATCGAAATGCAGTGGTTGCCAACGATCTCACCAAAAAGTTTGAGACTCATTACCGGGGAAGGCTATCTGAAATCATTGAAAAACTCTCCACTGAAAAGATCCGTGGAGAGTATGTGGTCAGTATAGAAGGTCTGCGGAAAGAGCCTAAAACGAAAGTGGAGTCAGATCTTTAAGATCCGAATAGACATCAACGCCTTCTGCGCGCTTTAGCCTTTTCGTCAACCAATAGGTGGCGGGGGTGAACACAACCTCAATCGTCACTTTGAAAATGTAATTAGTCAGGGTCAGACTCCAGAATAACTCCCAGCGGAAAACACCAGTCGCAGAAGCAATGGCAATAAAGATCGCTGAGTCGAGGAATTCGCCAATAATCGTGCTGCCGATCGTGCGCATCCATAAATGCTTGCCGTTGGTCAATTTTTTCATGACTGCCATGATCACCGAATTAGAGAACGAGCCGATCAGATAACCTAAAACACTGGCTAAGACGATGCCGCCAAAACTGATTCCACCCAGGACGGAGTCAAAAGCTTCCTGACCTACAGTTGCCTGCCACGAGGTTTCTCCAGGAAGGACCCTGATGAGCCAGAACATCAGAAAAGTGAAGATTAGAGCGCTGAAACCGACCCAGATGACCCGGCGGGCACGGGAATAGCCATAAACTTCAGTGAGCACATCGCCGAAGATGTAAGCAAAAGGGAAGAAAACAGTTCCAGCGTCGAAAGCCAGGGGGATGTTGCCGATAGAGATGCCCCAATCGATGATCTTGGCTGAAGAAGCAAAATTGCTTAAAATCAGGATCACCGTGAAGGCGACCATCACGAGCTCCAGATACTTGAAATGGATGTCTTTATCTTTATTAATTTCAATTTTTGATTCCATAAGGCATATTTTATACTAAAATGAGTTTCAGGTCTGTTATTCTGAGAGCCCAAAACCTATAGGAATCTTGCGAAGTGATTTCGCGATGCAAAGAAAACTCAAGATGACCACAGCTTAAGGATGACGAATAAGGAGCAAAAATGGGTTTGATTGTTGGATTGGATATCGGTGGGACTACGACCAAAATCGTTGGTTTCGACAAGAGAGAGTTGATCGGTTTTGTGCGGGTGCAGGCGAGCGATCCCTTCACCTCCGCCAGTGGTGGCTTGGGCAAGTTTCTGAATGTCATTGGCAAAAACCTGAGTGATGTAGACCAAATTCATGCGACTGGGGTAGGGGCATCCCAATTGGATGGAGACCTTTTTAACTGCAGGACCTTGGTCGTACCGGAATTCGATTGCGTGGGACTGGGTGGACTTTACCTGGCAGACCTTGATGAGGCTATTGTCGTCAGCATGGGCACCGGCACTTCAATCGTAGCTGCCAGGGGTAAAAAAGTTAATCACATCATTGGTTCTGGCGTTGGTGGAGGCACCTTGCAGGGTTTGGCTGAAAAAATGCTCAATATCGAGGAGTTTGAGACCATATCTGGGCTGGCAAACCAGGGTGATCTGGGCATGGTCGACCTTACGATCGGTGATATCACCACGGCAGAAATCCCCGGTTTGACTGCGGATGCAACAGCGTCCAATTTTGGAAAACTGCAAGATTTAGCCCGGGCGGAGGACATAGCCGCAGGGATTGTGAACCTGGTGTTCCAGTCGGTTGGTACTGCCTCAGTACTGGCTGCAAGGCTGGAGAGACTTGATAGGATTGTGATCACGGGCAATCTCTCACTGATGCCACTGGGTAAAAAGGTGCTCGATGGTTTTTCCAATTTGTATAATCTTACTTTTCTAATTCCTGAACACGCCGAGTTCGCGACGGCAGTCGGGGCAAGTATAATAGGCAATCAAACACTTTAACATCATCCCTTGTAATTTCAGGTAAAATCACGAAATGGAAAGATTCTTTTTAAACCCAGATCAAATTGTTGAGGGGGCAGTCACATTTCCTGAGGACCTGTCAAAACAGATACGCAAGGTACTACGGCTTGACCCAAAAAAAGACGCTGTGATTGTGCTCGATAATTCAGGTTGGGAATACCTGGTCCAGCTGGATGGAACAGTTGCAAACCTGGTTACCGGACATATTGTAGACAAACAACCAGGTCGGGATGGACCGGCTATTCAACTCCACCTGGCATACAGCCTTTCACGTCGTGAAAAGATTGAGTGGATCGTGCAGAAGGGGACCGAACTCGGCATATCGAATTTTTACCCTTATATCTCCTCCCGCTCCCTGGTGCAAGATCTGAAAACCAACCGTGCCCGCCAGGATCGTCTGGAAGCAATTGCACGCGAAGCCTGTGAACAATCTCTGCGCGCAAAATTGCCAACCTTGATGCAGGTTTCTTCTTACGAAGAAATGCTCAAACATACCTGCACTCATGACGTGAAATTGATTGCCTGGGAAGGCACAGCGATTGTGCAGCGGATAGGTCCAAATGTACTGGAACCGCTGATGGGGAGCAGCAACAGATCGGTGGTTCTGTTGATCGGACCGGAAGGCGGTTTCAGCGCTGAAGAAGTCAACCTGGCAGAAAAGTACGGCTTTCAACAAATTTCTTTTGGGAACAGCATCTTACGAATGGAAACAGCCTGCCTTGCCGGCAGCGCCATTTTACGCAATCTGGGCGACAGCCTGATGAGATAAAGCCATCAATGGCTGATGTGCCGGTTGGGGAGTAAATTTCGCAGGCGCTTGCTGGAATATTTCGCTGCACCGAGGTTGTTTCCCTCTTCATCGCGCATGGCAATGACTGTCCCTGGTTTTATGCCAGGCGGGTCGATACCGCGAATATCGAACCCCTTCATCCACTTGTCCACCAGATATTCCGGGACCTGCCAGGTGCTGCTGGAGAAAAGGGATCCAAAACGCAGCACAAAATCAACACTGACTTCGAACTGATCACGGATAAAGCGACCCAAGGGCATGCCGAGCGCATTGTAAGGAAGTGTTTTGAAATGAAGCAGATAAGACGCGGGTAACAGCTGAATATCATTATCCTTGCGCATAGGCACAAGGTTCATTTCTTCCATAGCAGTGTTGAAATCCAAGCCATAGGTTTCCTGGATAATATCGTTCAACTCCCTGGAAAGCCTTTCGGAGAGGGGGCTGAAGCCAGTCGAAGCGAAATCTCTGGATGGTGGGCTGACAGGCTCGCCTGGAACAGGCGCATTTTTGATTAGTTTCACAGCGAAGAAACCGTTGGTCTGGAAGGTGAAAGGCCAGATGCGCAGTGAATGAACAACATCGGGGTGATAAATCCGCCCTTCGAACTGAATCAAACCTGACACTCCGAATTTTTGAGCAGGAACAGGATCGACCCGGAATGCGCCAGGGTAGGTTTCGAGCAAAACTGAAACAACCGCTTCATCTTCTTCTGGGGCGAGCGTACAGGTGGAATAAACCAATTCCCCGCCAATTTTCAATGCCCTGGCTGCAGAAAAAAGCAAGGCTTGCTGCCGGCTGGCTAAACGACCGCGTTCATCCTCTGTGATTGGTCGATGGGGATGGCTGGAAGAAGTTCTCAAACTTTGCATGCTGCATGGCGCATCCAAAAGGATCTGGTCGAAGGTTTCAGGGAACCAATCGCCCCAGCGTTCGCCCGGGTAATTCGTGATAGCATAATTAGCAGTGCCCCAGGTTTGCAGCACCGTACGAAGAGCTGAAAGTCGCGAAGCAGCTGAGTCGTTGGCAATCATAAGGTCACGGTCCAGCGAGGCATCGATCATCTGGGTAGTTTTCCCTCCAGGGGAGGCAGCCATGTCCAGTTTGAGCAAGGGTTTATCGGAAGGGCTTAAAAGGGAGACAGGTAATATCGAGGCGGCATCCTGCAGGTAATATTGCCCCAGCAGGAATTCGTGGGTCTGACTTGGGGAAGTCTCAGCTTCGAGGATTTGAATTGAATTAGTTGAGAAAGGTAAAGGCTTTATCGTCCAGCCATACTTACTGGTGAGGTAGTCAAGACGGTCCGTGGCAGCCTTTTCCTCCTCTTCCTTGAACAACTTTCGTTCTTCTGTCAGGTGATGGGGTTGGGGTGAGGTTAACTTCAACAAATTCAATCTCACCGCTGAAGGTGCGATCTGCTCCGATTCTGAAACCAAATTTGCATATTGAGTTTCATCCAGGTATGGCTGATAGCGCTGGAGGGCAACAGTGAACTCGTCCAATAGGCTCATGAGACAGGTTCCTTATGAATAAAAAAGAGCAATTCGTTGCCTACCAGGTGGACTTCCTGCTGCCAAATTGTGCCTTCCAGGGTTTTGTCCACCAGGTGGCGGTGATAGTCTTCAAGGGAATGATGACCTTTCAAATCCATGGCAGGCAGACTGAGGACCATGGTTTTGACATGGAGCGCATCCAGCAAAATACGGGTTGAGCCAGGTTGTCTTTTTTCCAGGCGATGGGCTTCTTTAAAGAAAAAAGCGCAATCGGCCGGTTCAACAGGAGGATGCAAGAGGATATCCTGCTGAATTGCCTGGTATGCCGGATAAACCTGGGCGAAGAATGTCTGAAGATAACGTATCCGAGGACCGTTGAGATCGTAAGCTTTAAAGGACGCTCCCGGTGCCAATCTTAACCAGGGCAGGCAGAGTGGGTCCAGGGCACATGCCAGGTCCAGGATGCTGCCTGGTGTGCCGATAGTCTCAAAAATTGTATCGAAGAATTCATCAAGGTGAGGGATCCTCTCCTTAGTAGAGGCGTGTTTTGCCATCATTTGTAAACAATAGTCCCGTAATTGTTCAGGATCATTAAGTGAGAGCGGATTGGCTTGCAGGTAACGAATCTCCTTGGCGTAATCGATATTTTCAAGGTAAGGCGCGATCACGTTGTGTAATGCTTTCCGGAAATTGGTTTTCAACTCAGCCAGATTCTTCGAGCCTGGGATGTTGACCCAAATCAAATCGCGCAGCATTTCAACTGGCAATTCCAGTTCGCGGTATTTGTGCGAATTTTGAACGGAATCAATCAGCTTCTCGATCTCGGTTTCGGTGGGTTTGTTCATCGTCTCAGCAGGTAGACAGTCTCGTTCGGGAATTCAAACGAGCGGATTTGAAAATTTCTGCCCGAGGTAAGGCGCTCAAAATGGGCGGCGTAGTTTTGCTGCATGCCCTTGGAGCGCCCTCCCAGGCTTTTGGATGGGTAGGAGATAAGAAGATGATCTGCTTGTACCTGGTCGAGAAGGCTTGATGAAGCATTGGGGTCGACCTGGTCGAGGATAGGCAGAAGTTTTAATAAAAAGGCAACCTGCACTTTTTGTTGGGGAATACTATGCAGAAGATTGCAGGTGAAAGCACTTCCATTCTGCCCGGTCAGGGTCAGGAAACCCTGTAGAAAACCGACCAGGGGCTCGACCACGTCACAGGCGTAATAAGTGCAATCTTTATCAAGGGGCATCCAGGGTTGGGCGAGTGGGTTGAGCCCACAAGCCAGATCCAGCACTGAACTAACGGGTGCGATTGCTTCCAGACACTCAAAGTAGAAATTTTCGAGGAAAGGCAAACGCTCCTGGGTGGAGGCGTGCAGTTTCATCAGGCGAAGACTGGTTTCTTTGAACTGCGCGTGATCAGCACGCGGTATGCTTTTAAAAATATCAAGCCATTTCGCATAGTCTATTTTAGGAGCCAGGAATGCGCCTGCCAGGCGATGCAGGCGTGTGCGTGTGGTTTTAAGGGCAGAGCGCTGGTCTTTCTGATTTCGTAATTCCTCCAGGGCGATTTGGCGGACAAGTCCAGGCTCCAACTGAGCGTACTTTGCACCTTCCTGCACTTTGGCGACAAAATTATCGACTTTGGTGTTTTCAGGCATGGCTTGCTTTCAGATCTTCGATCACGCGCGTCATGAAGCGCAAATTATGCATGGTCGCCAAGCGAAAATAGGATGGGTCGCGCATTTTGTAGAGGTGATAAAGGTAACCCAGACTGTAACGCTGGCAGATCGGGCAATCGCAGTCAACGTCGATTGGACCAGCGTCCCGAATGTGGGTTTCGGTGTTGATATAGGTGAATTTCAGCCATCCAGGAGGGGTCTCTGGTGTCAATTTGACGCCTTCCTTACGATAGAGCCGGCCGTGCCGTGCATCACGGGTCGGCAGAGCGCTGTCGAACATTTCATAACCGATTTTGTAAGAAGTGACGATACTCTCAGGGTGGCCAATGCCAAGGGCGTGGATCGGGAATTCAAAAGGTACAAGCGAGCGGACCAGTTCGAGGATGTCAGTGATCAGGTTGGATTGATCATCCAAAGGCCAGCCACCAAAACCGAAGCCGTCAAAGCCAATTTCGAGCAGGGCATCTGCACATCGTTTTCGCAGGTCATGTTCAGCACCGCCCTGGATCACACCAAAGATCAAAGGGCGTTCACTTTCAGAGAATTTGCGGGAATCCAACTGCTGCAAATAGGTTTTCTTGGCGATCTTTGCCCAGGCGATCGTGCGTTCGACCGATAATTTTTGCTCTTCGTGGCTGGCGTCAATGTGCGTGCAATCGTCCAGGCAGATCAGGATGTCTGAACCATAACTGAATTGCAGTTGGATGCTCTTTTCAGGGGTCAGATTGAGCTTTCGGCTTGAGTTTTCAGGTCGAAACAGGATCCCTTTGGGGGTAAGGCTGCCAAATTTCGGGTTTTGATGGATCAGGGAATAAGCTTGAAAACCGCCAGAATCGGTCATGATGGGACGATCCCAGTCGGACATCTTGTGTAAACCACCCAAAGCCTGGATAACAATTGAACCTGGTTTTTGCATAAGGTGGAAAGCATTCATCATCAGCATGGGCAAGCCAACCTGGTGCAGATCCTGGCAAATGAGACTGCGGACATAACCGTAAGTTGCGTCGGGCATAAAGACCGGTAATTGCACCTGTTTGTCGCGGATTTGGAGAGAACGAAGCGGTATTATGAACGCCTCCGTTGGCTTTTCCCGATAATGAGGATGAATTCTGCTTTGCGCTGTTGGACTTGCGCCTGGACTTCCTGCACTTCACCGATGTAAATCCGTTCAGTAGGCAGGGTCAGATCCGTTGCCAGGAAAATAATCTGCTTTTTACCAAAGGCAACGGCGACCTCTTCGAGTAATTTTGCCATTCGGTAAGGTGTATCCATCAGGATCAAGGGATCCTGGTTATTGCTATGACGTTGCAGGACCGCTTTTCTCTGCTCTGTTTGAGGGGGCAGGAAACCCAGGAAATAAAATTGCTTGAGGTCAAATAGACAAACTGAGATGGCGGTCATCAATGATGACGGACCAGAAACAGGCACTACTGGGATATTCGAGCCGTACATGATCTCGAGCAATTTGCGACCGGGATCAGAGAAGACAGGTGTGCCGCAGTCGGAAATGAGTGCCAGGTTTTGCCCCGCCAGGACTTTGAGCAAAACTTCCTGAACCATTTCGTTTTCATTGTGTTCGTTAAGTTCCATCAGCGGTTTGGAGATTTCCAATTGCTTCAGGAGGCGGGAGGCAATTTTACGTTCTTCGCAAATGATCAAATCCACTTTCGAGAGCACCTCAAGTGCCCGCAGGGTGATCTCGTCGGGGTGACCGATGGGGGTGGCAACAACGAATAAGGTTCCTGGTTTTATTGGCATGGACTTCCTGCTTTCTATGCTGAGATTATAAAGCATGCGCTCATTCAGGGGCCTGATTGCCAGATTTTCCATTGTTGGAAACTGGTTCTCATTGGGCAGGTTTCCAGAAAATAAGTTTATGGCATAATTGGAACCATTAAATGGAGCGCTATGAAAAAATTGAGTCGACTTACAAAAGTATCACTTTTACTGGCAGTTTTATTTGGTATTGATAAGATCCTGGGTGTAGCCAGGCAGATGATCATTTCACGGGAGTTTGGACTCTCGGCAGAACTGGATGTTTTTAATGCATCCAACAATCTGCCGGACATGCTCTTTATGCTTATCTCGGGTGGAGCATTGGCTATCGCCTTTATTCCAATTCTCTCGGAAGTGCTGACTCAAAAAGGACGGGAGAAAGCCTGGGCTCTTTTCTCCAATATCCTCAACATTGCATTTATTATCACAGCGGTGGCAGCGATTGTAGTCGCTGTTTTGGCAAGACCACTCATTACAAACGAACTGGGAATTGCCCCTGGCTTCACAGCAGCACAAACCGACGCAACCGTGCGGCTTTTGCGACTTAATCTGATTTCGACACTGATCTTCTCATTGAGCGGCCTGGTGATGGCTGGGCTGCAAGCCAACCAGCATTTTCTTTTGCCGGCGCTGGCTCCGATCCTATATGATCTCGGTCAGATTTTTGGTGCAGTGTTTTTGGCTCCGACGGAAGGGTATAGGATCGGCAGTATCACATTACCAGCCTTTGGGTTAGGAATCGATGGGTTGGTTTATGGGGTCATCATTGGGGCTGCCTTGCACTTGCTGATCCAGGTTCCAGGGCTGATCAAATACAAGTTCAATTGGAGTCCAAAGATCAATATCCACGACCCTGAGACACGCAAGGTTTTTCAGATGATGGCTCCCCGACTGGTCAGCATGTTATGTATCCAGTTGATCTTCTTGGCACAAGATAACTTTGCCTCCCGGCTTGAAACGGGATCCGTTACAGCCCTGACTTATGGCTGGTGGATCATGCAGGTTCCCCAGACTTTAATTGGCACCTCGATTGCGACAGCGATTTTACCAACTCTTTCTGAATTATTCAGCAGTGAGAAATTTGATGAATTCAAAGCCAAAATCGAACGGGCAGCCCAGGTGATGCTTGCGCTTACCATACCCATTGCCATTATTGCCGGGGTAATTCTGACACCGGCGATTCAGGCTTTCCTGGGGCTGGACCCAGTGGATACTGCCCGGGTGGTCGATGTCTCCCGTATTTTCCTGATTGGTATTGTGGGACATTCACTTGTTGAATTATTTGTCCGTAGCTATTATGCGATGCAGAAACCCAAGTACCCATTAATGGGCGCGGTGGCAACGCTGGTCCTCTTCATCATCTTCAGTATAGTATTGTCGCCATTGCTGCAAGCCAGGGGCATCGCAGCAGCGAACACACTTTCTTACTCGTTACAGGCAGTTTTACTGGCATCCCTGCTCAACCCTCAATTGGTCTCGAAACTTAAATTATCAAAATCTCTTCTGAGAGGGGTTGTTGGAGCACTGGTTGGTGGCGGGGTTGCTTATCTTGTCCTTACTTTCACCCCGCGGATATCAGGCGGACTGATTGGAGCGGTGGCAGGAGTAGTTCTGGGGCTTGTGGTTGCAGCCTTCGTGATCAAACCAGATCTAATAAGTTTGAGAGAGCTGTAAAATTCCAAAACCGGAGGTATCCTCCGGTTTTTTTTATGCCTTAATGCTGTCATCCTGAGCTTAAAATGATAAGATCCTTAACTGATGCCCAGAATGATAGCACCCTTAGGGTGATCAGTAATCTTAAACCTGACTTCCGAACAAATCGTAAGGACCGATACCTTCAATGGTCACGGGAGTTAATTCTCCGACCTCTGCCCGCCCATTCGCCACAACCAATCCATCGATTTCAGGAGCATCACGATAAGTACGCCCAATGATCACCGCCTGCTCTTCATCAATTCCCTCGACGAGAACATCCAGTGTTTCGCCAACCAGAGCTTGTTTGTTTTCCAGTGCAAGGCGGGATTGCAGCTCCATCAGTCTTTCACGGCGGGCTTCCTTTTCCTGTGCGCTTACCGGATCGCCAAGACTTTCGGCGAAAGTGCCTTCCTCAGGCGAGTAAGTAAAGACTCCCATATGGTCAAACTGCATTTCATGGACGAAATCATATAACTCCTGGAAGCGTTCTTCTGTCTCGGTCGGAAAACCGACAATCATGGTGGTTCTCACAACCAACCCCGGAATGCGCTCACGCATAGTGGCAATCGTACGCCTGACCCAGTCGATATCTGACGGGCGGCGCATGCTTTTCAGCACTTCCGGGCTGGCATGCTGCAGGGGGATATCGAGATAGGGCAGCAACTGTTCGGAGCTGGCCATCAGGTCGATCAGGTTGTCAGATATCATTCCCGGGTAGGTGTAAAGGAGGCGCAGCCAGGGTACATCCGAGATCTCTGGTAAAAGCGCTCGCAAGAGCTCGTACAAGCCATCCTGCTCACCGCGGTCAGCACCATAAGCAGTCACATCCTGAGCGATCAGGTTGATCTCATTCACCCCTGCGTCCTGCAAAAAACGGCCATCCCGCAAAATATCTTCCATAGATCGGCTGACCAGGTTGCCTTTAATTCCCGGAATAGCACAAAAGGCGCAGGAACGGTGGCAGCCATCGGCAATTTTCAGGTAGCTGCTGCCACCCTGGATGGTCGTATAGGAGGCACCAGGGGCGTATTGCAGAGCTGGGTAATCTAGATAGGGACTTGCATTTTCTGCTTTGCCCAACTTACGAATGAGCAAAACAATTTCCTCTATCCGGCGTGTGCCAATCAGTCCGTCTATACCCGGGTGGGCTTTCAGCAAATTTTCCCGCCATCTTTCTGCCAGGCAGCCAGCAACGATCAGTTTTTGCCGTGAATTTTTCAACCCAGTCATTTCCCGGATCGTATCCTCGGATTCCTGGCGTGCATCGTGAATGAATCCGCAGGTATTAACCAAAACAAATTCAGCCTGTTGAGGCGAATCGACATAAGTGAGACCTTCGGCTTCCATTAATTGTGCCAGAACGTTAGAATCGACCAGGTTTTTCGCACAGCCAAGGCTGATGAGATGAAAGGTGTTTTTTTTCATTGTGAATCCTATGGGGTTTCGTCGGTATTGATAACAGGTAATTCGGACATCCCATCAGCGTTGAAGAGCAGTCGGGCAGGAGTGCCGATTGTTGTAGAAAGCGGTTCGAGGGTGCGCTGATTGAAAATAATTTCGATCGCTGAAATATTGCCAGTTTCCAGTTGAATTTCATTCTCACCGGTATAAGTGAGCACATTGCCCGCGAGTTGGCGACCTTCAAAGACGACATCACCATCTGAGGTAATACGCAGCCAGACATTTTGACGGATCAGCAACGCAACCTCCAAATTCGAATCCGTCTGCGATTCTGAATAAAATGGCGTTGCGGTCGGAATCGCTTGCTCAACGGGCGCTTCTGTGGTGGGTACAACTTCGGTAGCCTGCGCTGTGGGTTCGGCGAGTAAGACATCAGCTACAGCTGGAAGGGTTCCAGTGACCAGGGGTTCTTCTTGAGGGAAGGTCATACGCGAGATGCCCCAGATCAGGAAAGCGACAATTCCGATGATCATCAGGCTGCCAAAAAACAAGTCCAGCGTGAAAAAACGCCTGAGGTTGACCAGCATGGGCGGTAGAACTTTAGGCGGGCGAAAACGGTTTGGTTTTTGCGCGTTCTTCTCGAGCCTGCGTTTTTGAATGGCATCCGCGTAACGGATCATGATGCCAGCCACATCCAGGTTCAGGAAGTGAGCGTACGACTGCAGGTGACCCTTAAATTGCATAGGGTTTATGAAGGCATCCAGGTTTCCCCGTTCGATGCTTTTCAACTGAACTTTGGGGATGTGGGTTTCTTCCTCGATGACGTCCCAGGTGATATTCAGGTAACGCCGACGGGTGGCAAGTTCACGCCCGATTGCCATCAACGCTTTGGCGGATTCACCTGGCTCTTCGCTGACTTCAGTTTGAACTGGCTTATTTATGATTTCAGTTTGAGTTGGTTCATTTAAAGGAATCGGTTCTTCCTGCGCCTGAGGTTCCGGTGAAATTTTGGCTCTTTTAAAAAGCTTTTTTTTAGGCTTTTCGATGACTTCTGCCTGGACTTCCTCAGGCTTTTCTTCAGGAACCTGGGGAACTGGTGGAGCGATCGGCGTTTCCGCTGTAATTTCCTCCTGTACCCCCAGGAATTCTGCGTAAAGCTTCAGGAATCCCTTGGTTTGGGCGGTAGAGCTGAGTTCGGAATACTCTTCATCTTCCAGGTCCTGCAGTGTCGCCAAACGAATATGCGTCACCGAAGCAACCTGTTCCAAAGAAATGTTGCGTTCTTCCCGGATTTTTTTGAGTTGAGATCCCGTAATCGCCATGCTGCTGATTCTAACAAAAAAATAGCCTGCTGAAAAAAAATCAGCAGGCTGCTACCCTTATTATCTCAGAATACTATTCTTCGCTTGTCTCAGTGACGAAACTTTCGTCTTCAATATCTTTGATCTCTTCGGCTTCGACTGCTTCTTCTTCGGCAGTCGAAACGAAGACTTCACCTTCACGGTGAACGATGACACGAATTTCGGGAACCAGGTCAAGTGTAAGGTTGACCGGGATCATGTATTCACCCAGGTTACGGATCGGCTCGGTGACCAGTTGGCTGCGTTCCAATTCAATGCCTTTTTCGGCTTTGATGCGGTCGGCAATTGCCTGGGCGGAAACGGAACCGTAGAGTTTGCCTGTTTCTCCAGCTTTGACCGGGAAGAAGAGATCCAGGTTGGCGAGCACTTCGGCGACGCTTTTCAACTCAACATTGAGTGCAGCACGGCGTTCGGTTGCTTTCTTGGCGATAGCTTCGGCAACTTTGCTGGAGCTTTCGGTAGCGGGAATTGCTAAACCCTGGGGGATGAGGTAGTTGCGGCCATAACCATTGGCAACTTTTTTGATATCACCGGCACGACCTAATTTGTAAACGTCCTTAATAAGTAATACTTTCATTTCTAGCCCTTTCTGTGCTAAGTGTTTTTATAGTGGATGAAGGGTACGACATCCAAGCCGGTCAATATTACCATAAAATGTGATTTTCAAGAGCCTTAATTAAATATTGCTTTAACTTCAAAATAGATTCTTTCAAACCACTCATTTTAGAACGACAGATGCTTTTTTTTTACCGCTTCTGGCAGGGTTCAGGTATACTTTATATGTTAACCATTAACCGATTATTGAGGAGAGGTATGACAGCCCAGACACAATTTGATAATTGGCAGGATAATTGTTACAACCCTGCCATTAAGCGATTCCCTGAACGAAAAGAGCATTTCAAAACATCATCCAATATCCCGATTCCAGCGGTTGTGCCACCTGACCAGATCAATCCTGACCAATTTGAGGAACTCGGTCTGCCAGGAACCTATCCTTATACCCGGGGTGTCCAGCCGACCATGTACAGAGGCCGTCTTTGGACGATGCGACAGTATGCCGGTTTCTCAAGTGCAGAAGAATCCAATAAGCGTTACCGTTTCCTGCTTGACCAGGGACAGACGGGTTTGAGCGTGGCTTTCGACCTGCCGACCCAAATTGGCTATGATGCGGATGACCCAATTGCCTTGGGCGAAGTTGGTAAAGTGGGTGTATCGATTTCTTCGATCGAAGATATGGAAACACTTTTCAATCAAATCCCGCTGGATAAAGTCTCCACGAGCATGACCATCAACGCACCGGCTGCCGTGTTGCTGGCAATGTATATTGCCGTGGCGAAGAAACAGGGTGTTCCTTCAACAGCTTTGCGCGGTACGATCCAGAACGACATCCTCAAAGAATACATCGCCCGCGGAACGTATATCTTCCCGCCTAAGCCGAGCATGCGACTGATCACTGACATTTTCCAATACTGCAAGCAGGAAGTACCCAACTGGAACACGATCAGCATTTCCGGCTACCACATTCGCGAAGCCGGTTCTACCGCCGTGCAGGAAGTCGCTTTCACCCTGGCAAATGCCATCGCTTACATTGAAGCCTCGATAAAGGCAGGCATGGATGTGGATGAATTTGCCGATCAGCTTTCCTTCTTCTTCAACTCCCATAACAACTTTCTGGAAGAAGTTGCCAAATTCAGAGCAGCGCGACGGCTTTACGCCAAAATTATGCGTGATCGTTTTGGCGCAAAGAAGAACAAATCGGAACATTTACGTTTCCATACCCAAACAGCTGGCTCAACCTTGACTGCACAGCAACCTGAAAACAATGTTGTCAGAGTGACTCTGCAAGCGCTTGCTGCTGTTTTAGGGGGCACCCAGTCATTACACACCAACAGTATGGATGAGGCGTTATGGCTGCCAACCGAAAAATCTGTCCAAGTAGCGCTTCGCACACAACAAATCATTGGTTATGAATCTGGGGTTGCTGATTCCGTTGACCCCCTGGCTGGTTCCTACCTTGTGGAATACCTGACCGATGAAATCGAAAAGCAGGCGGCTGATTACATCGAAAAAATCGACGCAATTGGCGGAGCTCTGGCAGCTATTGAAAATGGCTTCATTCAGAATGAGATCCAGGAAGCCGCCTTTCAGGCACAACGCAGGCTGGAAAACCATGATGATATCGTGGTAGGTGTCAATAAATTCCAGGTGAAAGAAGAAATTTCACTCGATTCACTCAAAATTGACCCGAGGGTTGAACAAAACCAGCATGAACATCTGGCTGCACTGCGTGCTTCGCGTGACCCGCAGGAGGTGGAATCCTTGCTCAACAAGCTTGAAGAAACTGCCAACAGTGATGCCAATATGATGCCGGTGATCATTGAATGTGTTGAAAACAAGCTCACATTGGGTGAGATCTGCAACCGTTTACGCAAAGTTTGGGGTGAATATGTTGCCCCCAATTACATCTAAAGGAGAAGGATGGCAAAAATTACTAAAATCAACCATGTCGCAATCGTTGTCCGCGATATCGAAGAATCACTCAAATTCTGGGAAGAAAGCCTGGGCTTGAAGCTGGACCATATTGAGGTGGTCCCGACCCAAAATTCCAGGGTTGCATTTATTCCAGTCGGTGACAGTGAAGTCGAGCTGATTCAACCCACCAGCAGTGAAACCGGATTGGCTGCTTACCTCGAAAAACGGGGTGAGGGCATGCACCACCTATGCATGGAAGTGGATGACATTGATGCTAAATTGGTTGAACTGAAAGAAAAAGGCGTGCGCTTGATCAATGAGACCGCCGAAGTTTTGCCGGGGCGTAAAATGGCCTTCATCCATCCCAAAGCCGGTAACGGAGTCTTGATCGAACTGTATCAATTGACTGACTAAGCCGGGGCATCCTAAGGAGAGTAATATGATCATAACCAACGGAAGCATCGTAACCTGGGGAGAACCCAACCAGATCCTGGAAGGACATGAGATCCTGATCCAGGATGGATTGATCAAATCCATTGAACCTGCAGGAACATTAGCTGAACGATATCCTGAGGAAGAAATACTGGACGCGCATGGTCAACTGGTCATGCCGGGAAATATCTGCGCTCACACCCACTTTTATGGAGCCTATTCACGGGGGATGGCAATTCCAGGCACGCCAGCCGAAAACTTTCAGCAAATTCTCGAAAAATTATGGTGGAAACTGGACAAAGCACTCGACGAAGAAGGCACACGTTATTCAGCGCTGACTTTGCTGATTGATGCGATCAAGTACGGTACAACCACGATCATCGACCATCACGCCTCACCGAATTTCATTGATGGCTCGCTGGATGTGGTCTATGAAGCGGTCAGGCAAGCCGGGTTGAGATCGTCATTATGTTATGAAGTGACTGACCGTGATGGAGAAGAGCGCGCTTTGGCAGGTATCAGGGAAAACAGCCGCTTTATTGGTAGGGTTATGGCAGGGGATGTTGACCCACTGGTAAAAGCGCATTTCGGTTTGCATGCCAGCCTGACGGTTTCGGATGCGACGCTGGAAAAGTGTGTTGAAGAGAACGGGAACCGGGTCGGTTTTCACGTACATGCAGCCGAAGGCATTGTCGACCAGGAAGATTCGCTGGCAAAATACGGCAAGCGTGTCGTTGAGCGTTTCTGGGACAAGATGGTTCTGAATGATCGCAGTATTCTGGCGCACGGTGTGCACCTTTCTGAGAACGAAATCAAGCTGCTGGCAGAAAGCCAGTGTTGGCTGAGCCATCAACCGCGCTCAAATATGAACAATGCAGTGGGCGTAGCCCCGGTGGAAAAATTCCTTGCGAGCGGAGTTAATGTTTGTTTAGGGAATGACGGCTTTTCGAATGCCATGTGGCAGGAATGGTTCTTTGCCTACCTGCTGCAAAAAGACAGCAAGGGTGACCCGAGAGCGATGAACGGTTATGATGTGATCGAAATCGCAGTAAAGAATAATTCCAGACTTGCCACACAGATTTGGGGAGGTTTGCGCGTAGGCGTATTAGAGCCGGGAGCTGCTGCTGATATTATTTTCGTTGATTATCATCCGATCACACCGATGGCGACCGGTAATTTACCCTGGCATATCCTCTTTGGATTCCGGGATGGAATGGTGACGATGACCATGGCTGGAGGCAGAGTGCTGATGAAAGACCGGCAGCTTATGTTCCTGGATGAAGCTGAAATTGCGGCAAAATCGCGCAAAATCGCTGCCCAAACCTGGGCGCGGGTCGCGGAAATGTAATGGAGAATAGATGAAATATACGATTGGAATTATTGGTGGAACTGGTAAAGAAGGCAGTGGGCTTGGTTATCGTTGGGCGCTGGCTGGTCATAAGGTGATCATTGGCTCACGGAAGGAAGAAAAAGCGCTGGAGGCGGTTGAGCGGTTGCGCGGAAAAATTGGTGAGCAGGAAGTTGAACTTTCAGGTGCCAGAAACGAAGTTGCTGTGAAAGCCTGTGATATCGCTGTGGTAACCGTCCCATTTGCGGCGCATGCCGCCACACTTGAAGGTTTGAAAGAGGAACTGCAAGGAAAGCTGCTGATCGACGTTTGTGTTCCCCTGGTTCCACCCAAAGTTACAAAGGTGCAAATGCCGCCCGAAGGCAGTGCAGCTCTTCAAGCCAAGGCAATTCTCGGGCCGGATGTGCAGGTAGTGGATGCCTTCCAGACCACCTCCTTCGAACGTCTCTTATCTGGTGAAAAAATGGACTGCGACGTTTTGGTTGCAGGTGGCAACAAAGAAAGCCGCGAAATTGTGATCGGATTGGCAGAAGATATCGGCTTGAAAGCCTGGGATGCCGGTGTGATCGAGAACACGGTTGTGGTGGAAGGACTTACCTCGATCCTGATCGGGTTGAACATCAAATATAAAGTTCCTTCTTCTGGAATCCGAATCACTGGAATCGAATGAATCAAGTAAAACGACTAATTCTCAGCGCTGTGACTGGGATCCCGATGATCCAGGACGGCGACAATCTGGCAGACATCATCTATCAGGCTATGCTTAACTCCGAACTGGACTTTGAAGATGGCGACGTGCTGGTTTTGGCACAAAAAATAGTTTCCAAGGCGGAAGGCCGCTTGGTCAACCTGAACACAGTCACTCCCTCAGCCAAAGCGATTGAGTTGGCTGCATATTTGGAAAAAAGACCAGAGCTGGTTGAACTGATTTTGCAGGAAAGTTCTGAAGTTTTACGCACACGACCGGGTACGATCATCGTCCAGCACAAGGCAGGTTTTGTGTGTGCAAATGCCGGCATCGACCATTCCAATGTCAAGGGTCCCTGGGGAAATGACGATGACTGGGTTTTGCTTTTACCTGAAGACTCAGACAGAAGTGCAGAGCGAATTCGCAAAAACCTTGAAGAAAAAACCGGGAAACAACTGGCGGTGTTGATTATCGATTCGCATGGCCGCGCCTGGCGGAACGGCGTTCTGGGTACAGCCATTGGTTTGTCCGGAATGCCGGGATTGGTTGATATGCGCGGAACTGAAGATATGAATGGGTATAAAATGCGAGTCACAACGATCGGAGCAGCAGATGAGCTCGCTGCAGCTGCGTCGCTGATCATGGGGCAGACCAGCGAAGGCACGCCTGTGGTTCATGCCCGCGGCTTTCCCTATGATTTGCGGGAAGGATCGGTTTCAGAGTTGATTCGCGATAAAGAAAGAGATATGTTTAGATGAGTGAGAGTAATTTTCCTCAATTTGCTCATTTGAAAGTGGCAGCGCTGGCGGGCGGTGTGGGAGGAGCCAAGCTGGTTTTTGGCTTGGATCGTGTGCTTCCGCCTGGGAATCTGACTGCTATTGTCAATACTGGCGACGATTTCACTCATTTTGGTTTACGTATCTGCCCGGATCTCGACTCTGTGATGTATTCCTTGGCAGGTCTGTCTAACAAAAGCTATGGCTGGGGTCTGGAAGGTGAAACCTGGAATGTAGCAGACGCGCTGGAAGCGATCGGAGCACCCACCTGGTTCCAGCTCGGTGATCGCGACCTTGCGACTCATCTTGAGCGCACCCGACTTTTGGGATTGGGTAAGAGTCTTCGTGAAGTTGTTGCTGATTTTAGTACACGCTGGGGGATTGCCAGCCGTGTGCTCCCAATGAGCGATGACGACGCGCCCACGCTGATTGAAACCAAGAAGGGCGTAATTTTGCCGTTCCAGGATTACCTGGTCAGAGAAAAAGCGCAGCCTGAAGTCAGCCGTATTCTTTTGCACGGCGGCTTTGAGCCTGTACCCTTGCCAGATGCACTGTTGGCGGTCCAGGAAGCAGATCTGGTCTTGATCGCGCCCTCCAATCCATGGGTGAGCATTGATCCTATCCTTGCTCTTGGGGGTCTGCGAGCAGCGCTGAAAGAGAAAATTGTTGTAGCTGTATCACCGATCATCCAGGGTAAGGCGATCAAAGGTCCTGCCGCAAAAATGTTTGCAGAGTTGGGCATCGAACCTTCCAGCCTGGCAGTTATGAACCATTATGCTGACTTACTGGATCTTTTTGTCTATGATGCGAGCGAAAAAGCCTGCTCTCCGTTTAACATTCCAAATGGGATTGAGACCGTGCAGATGCAAACCATCATGACTGACGAAGCGGACAAAATCCAGCTTGCCAGTGCGATCCTGGAGTATTTCATAAACCAGGTAAAAGCCAAATGAGCTTGTGGGCAGTTCTTCCGGTTAAGCCATTGGAAAAGGGGAAGTCGCGGCTGCATGATTGCATGGAAGCTGAAGAACTATGCAGACTAAATCGTTTTCTTTTTGAAGAAACCTTCCAAAAACTAAGATCTTGTGGGTCCATTGACCATGTTTTGGTTGTCAGCCAGGATGAAAACGTGCTCGAATACACTCGTCAATCAGGCGGTGTTGCTCTCCAGGAAAATTTACTAAGCAGTCTGAATTCTGCTGTGACGCAGGCACTTAATCACATTCTTGAGATTGATCCTGGTGAAGTATTGATCGTACCAGCTGATCTTCCCTGGATGACATGCGAAGACCTGGAAGAATTGCTCGAACTACGGCAGGATGGAAAATTCATGGTGATTGTTCCCGATTGGCACCAATGGGGGACTAACGCCATTCTCATCAGCCACCCAGATATATTTACCCCTCAATTTGGACGGCACTCATTTCAAAAGCACTGCAGACAGGCAGCCAATCAATCGCTGGAGCTGGTTGTCTGGTTAAACAATAACATCCAACGGGATTTAGACACTCCCAAGGACTTAATATCCTATAATAAGGTTAAAATAAACCCAGTACACACATTTACAGAATAGAAAGGATTTCTCACCATGTTCGAAAAAGTTGCACTATACCTCCAGGATGCGCACGATTTGCGCGACGGTCTTGAAATTGTTAAGTATGCCGAGGAAAAGGGTTTTCACTCAGTCTGGCAAGCCGAAAGCCGGCTTGTGCGTGATGCCATCGTACCTATGTCAGCTTATGCCGCTGTTACCAACAAAATCAAGATAGGTTCTGCAGTTATCAACAACTGGACCCGCAACATTGGTCTGCTTGCTTCCACATTCCTGACCATGGACGATCTGGCTCCCAATCGCATCATTTGTGGTATCGGTGCCTGGTGGGATCCGTTGGCGAAGAATGTCGGCATCAACCGCACCAAGCCACTTAAGGCAATGGAAGAGACTATCACGATCCTGCGCAGACTCCTGAATATGGAAAATGTGACTTTCGATGGTGAATTTGTGCATGTGAACGGCATTGAGCTGGATGTGGTGCATGGTCGAAGAGAACCCCGCAATGTACCCATTTATATCGGCGCAACTGGCGGTAAGATGATCGAGATGACCGGTCGGATCGCTGATGGCATCATCATGAACTACTGTGTTCCGGTGGAGTATAACGATTATGCTCTTGAACAACTTGATAAAGGTCTGAAAGAATCCGGACGAAAGATGGAAGATTTTGACCGACCACAACTGGTGGTTTGCTCGGTGGATGAGGACCACGATAAAGCTATTGATACTACCCGTGAACTGTTAACCCAATACCTGGCGCAGCAACCGCACATCGCCCAGGCTTCTGGTGTCTCCAAGGACATTGTCGAGAGCATCCAGGCGATTTTGGGCTGGCCTGCCACTCATGAACAGATCCAGGCAGCCAAACACCTGGTTCCGGAAGATCTGATCCATCGCATCACTGCCAGCGGCACACCCGCTGAAGCCCGCGCGAAAGTGCAGGAATATATCGATCACGGTTGTACCATGCCGATCCTCTATGGCGTCGGAGGGAATACCAAACTTTTGATCGATACTTTTACAAGTGAGGCTTGATGCAAAAACTGCCCAGCAGCAGTAGCTGCTATGTTTGCGGAAGAGAAAACCCAATTTCGTTAAAATTGGAGTTTTATATTAACGATGAGGGGAATGTTATCTCTGAATTCTGCCTTGATGAGGTCTATGCCGGCTATCCAGGAATGGTTCACGGTGGAAATATTGCTGCCATTCTGGATGAAACTGCCGGACGGGCACTGACCACGGATGACCCGGACCGGTTCATGGTGACCAGCGAACTTAAGGTTAAATATCTCAAGCCAGTACCCACCAATACTCCCCTGGTGGTGGTTGGCAAGGTGGTTAAAAAACGTGGCAGAACAGCCGTTGGTTCCAGCGAGATTCGCACAAAAGAAGGTATGGTTCTGGCCAGCGGCGAAGCTTTTTTCGTGGAAGTGCCCGAGCAATTTGGTGATCGAGAAAACCTGGAGGATTCCGGGTGGAAAGTGTATCCAGATGACTGAAAAATCAATACACTACATGCGTCCTGCTTCTTCTGAAGAGGCACTGGCTCTGAAAGAAAAATTTGGAGAGAAAGCCCAGTTGCTTTTCGGCGGTGATTTTCATCCACAACTGGGCGAAAAGGTGGAAATCCTGATCGATTTGCAGGATACCAGTTTTGATGAAGTCGAATCAGGCGACCGTGGTCTAAAGTTTGGCGGACTGATTACCTTGGGTATGATGGCTGAAACTCTTGACCTGACAGAATTTTCTGCAGCGTTGAGCATTGAGTTTGGACTGAACGTGCGCAACAGCCTCAGCCTGAGCAACTTTTTAGCCAACACGAACGGGCGCTCACCAGTACTGTGCTGCCTGTTATCACTGGATGCCAGGGTCGTTACATTGAAGAACCACAGTGAAATTCCTTTGTCACAATATGTCATGGAAAGAGTGCAGGACGACCCCATTCTCTATCTTTTCATGGACGAACCGATGGGTCTTGCTTTCGAAAGTGTTGGCAGAACTCCGAAAGACCTTCCCCTGGTTTGTGTGGCAGTGGCAAATAAAGAGAATGGCGCTACCCGTGTGTCTGTGGGAGGAAGTGAGGAATTTCTCCCCACTTTCACATTGCATAAACCCGGCGACAATGGGCAAGCTGAAATTAAAGCCGCCCTGGCGGGAGCGGACGATGCCTGGGCAAGCAAAGAATACCGCCAGGAAGTCGGGGCAGTGTTACTTTCGCGGGCGCTGCAAAAGCTGCATTCCCAGGCAGGAAACCAGGAGGCAAAATGAACCTGAACCTTCGCATAAACCAAAAAGAATACCAGGTTCAGACCCGACCAGAAGAAAAGTTGCTTGGTGTATTGCGGCGGTTGGGTTTTTTGGGTGCAAAATCGGGCGGCTGTGTGAGAGGTGAATGCGGTGCTTGCACGGTGTTAATGGATGGTAGACCGATCAACAGCTGCATGTTTTTTGCCCTGCAAGCCCAGGGTCACGAAATCGAAACCATTGAAAGTTCAGGTCAGAATCCCCAACAGGGCTGGAAAAAAACTGATGGCTATTCCATCCTGCAGCAGGAATTCATTGAAAGTGGATCAGTGCAGTGTGGCTACTGTACGCCTGCAATGATTTTGGCTGCGAAGGCTTTGCTCGAGCAAAACCCTGATCCTACAGAATCCGAAGTGCGGGATGCCTTGTCTGGTGTGCTCTGTCGCTGTACTGCTTATGTCAAACCTGTCAAGGCTGTTTTGGCCGCTTCTGAAAAAATGCGGGCGATGGCAGACGCTGGTAACTCTGTTATAGAAAATGACCCATCTGCTTACGAACCCGAAATTTTTACGCTTGATCAAAGGGCAGAGACTGCCACCATCGGTAAATCGGAGATCAAGGTTGACGCTGCAAAACTGGTGCAGGGCAAACCGGCATTTACAGCCGATTGGCACATGCCGGGAATGCTTTACGCCAAAGTTTTGTTATCACCTCATGCCCATGCTCGCATCAAGAACATCGACACCAGCCAGGCGAAAGCTTTGCAGGGTGTTGCAGCTGTGTTGACCTGGGAAGATTTGCCGCGGGTGGTTCATTCCACTGCCGGTCAGTCTGACCCCATCCCCGGACCGCTGGACATGTTCTCTTTGGATAATAAAGTTCGCTTTGTGGGTGACAGGGTTGCCTTTATTGCGGCGGAAACTCCGGAGATTGCTGAAAAAGCTCTCAGCCTGATCAAGGTTGACTATGAAATATTGCCTCCAATTGTTGATATGCGCGAGGCAATGAAACCGGATGCAGTGATGATCCATGATGAGCCTGAATATCAGAACTTCGGCGATTCGAACCCCTCGATCAACCTGGCAGCGAAGATCCGCATTAACATCAATGATGTTGACAAGGGTTTTGCCGAAGCTGATCGCATTTTTGAACAAGAATATGTTGTACCGAAGGTCCAGCAGGCTCATATTGAACCTCACGTGACCATGACCTGGTGGGATGAGGACGACCGCCTTGTTGTACGTACGAGTACACAGGTCCCATTCCATGCGCGCCGGATTTTGGCACCGGTGATCGGATTGCCAGTCAAGCGTATCCGCGTGATCAAGCCGCGCATTGGCGGCGGGTTTGGCAGTAAACAGGAAGTCTTGATTGAAGATGTTGCTGCCCATCTGACCATTGCCACCGGCAGACCTGTGCTTTATGAAATGAACCGGGAAGAAGAATTTATCGCATCCCGTTCCAGGCACCCTATGCGTATCCGTATGAAAACAGGTGTAAAAAACGACGGTACCATCACTGCCAATGAGATGTACGCGCTCTCAGACACTGGCGCTTACGGTTGCCATGCCCTGACTGTAACTGGCAACACCGGTCAAAAATCTATGGGTTTGTACGTGGGTGATGGCAAGTATCGCCTGAAACCAAACATACGGTTTTATGCAGATATTGTGTACACCAACACTCCCCCGGCTGGTGCCTATCGCGGTTATGGTGTCCCCCAGGGATATTGGCCGCTCGACCGCCATTTGGAGATGATAGCCCGTGAATTGGGTCTGGACCCGATCGAATTCCGATTGAAAAATGCCCTCAGGTCAGGCGAGTATCAGCCATTCAGCACAGCCTGGAACGAAGGGCGCGAACCCGTACCAGAGGTTGTGCAGACGGTAGGGTTGGAAGAATGCGTCCGCAAGGGCAAAGCCGCGATTGGTTGGGATGAAAAATTTGGCAATGAAGCCTGGCACATGGTTCCCGGCAAACCGAATCTACGCCGGGGAATTGGCGTTGCTACAGTGATGCAGGGCACTGCCATTCCGTACCTGGATATGGGTGGGGCGAGCATTAAGATCAATGATGACGGCAGCTTCAACCTGATGGTTGGGGCGACTGATCTCGGTACGGGCAGTGACACTGCCCTGGCACAAATCGCGGCAGAGGTATTGGGCGTGAGCGTGGAGGATGTGATCGTGACTTCTTCTGATACCGATACGACGCCATTCGATGTCGGTGCCTATGCTTCCTCGACTACCTATATCTCCGGAACAGCTGTCAAGAGAGCGGCCGAAAAGGTGGGAGAACAAATCAAACAGCGTGCAGTGAGAATTTTTGGCGATCGTGGATGTGAATATGCTACTGAAGAGGTGACCCTTCGTGAAAATCATGCTGTTTCGCCAAATGGCGAACGGGTCAGCCTGGCAACCATTGCCCTGGATTCGCTGCATTGGCGAAACCAGGAGCAGATCATGGCGAGCGCCTCATATGTCTCTCCCAATTCACCCCCGCCGTTCGCTGCCCAGTTTGCAACCGTTTTGGTCGATATCCAGACCGGACAGGTAACAGTCGAGGATTTGATCATGGCAGTGGACTCAGGTGTGATCATCAACCCAATCTCAGCCTCTGGTCAGATTGAAGGCGGTATCGCCCAGGCGTTAGGTTATGGTGTCAGCGAGGAAATGGTTTACGACGAAAATGGTCAACCCAGAGAAAGAGACCTGGTTGATTATCATATTTTCAGAGCTGACGAAATGCCCAATATCCGCTCCATCTTCGTGCAAACTTATGAAGAGTCGGGACCCTTCGGAGCAAAAGCAGTTGCTGAAATTCCGATGGATGGAGCTGCGCCGGCGATTGGCAATGCTGTGCTGGATGCTTGTGGAGCGAACATTTTGGATAATCCAGTCACCCCTGAAAAAGTGTGGCAAGCTTTGAACAACAGGTGAAATAGGAATGGAAAAGGGAATTTATCAGAAGAAATCTTCAGATCGAATTTACGTAACCGGACACATCAATCCGGATACTGATTCCATTGCATCTGCAATCGGTTACGCCTGGCTGCTGAATGAAAGGGATGGTCAACCAACTGTTGCCAGCCGTGCCGGTGCAATCAATATGCAGACTTCATTCGTTTTGAAGACCCTCGGGATCGAGCCGCCGATGCTCCTAACGGATGCCAGCCCCCGCTTTGATTCCGTCATGCGCCGGCTGGACGTAGTCACGCCCGAAAAATCGCTCAACGAAGCCTGGACGATCCTCTCGCGGACGGCTGGAATCGCACCAGTGGTGAACGATGACGGCACACCATATGGCATGGTAACCGGCAGCAGTATGTTTGACTTCCTGCGCAAGATCATCGGTCCGCATCCTAAATTCAGGGATATGACCATTTCCGAGATGCTCGATATTCAATGCCGGGAGGCCGCCACAAGAAACATTCCAAAATTCCAGCCACAAACGCGTATCAAGGACGTGATCAACCGCTTGCTAAGGCAGGAATTCAACGAATATTGGGTGGTGGACGAAAATAATCGCTACCTGGGTGTTGCAAGGCAGCGGGAAATTGTAAACCCTCCCCGAATCAAGGTGATCCTGGTGGATCATAACGAGCCGCAGCAATCAATTGCCTCACTTGAAGAGAGTGAGTTGCTCGAAATCCTTGATCATCACCGTCTTGGCAACCCATCCACCCATAACCCGATCAGGTTCACAGTTGACATCGTTGGCAGCACTTCAACGTTGGTTTCCGAGCAAATCGCTGAAGCCGGTCTAAGCGCTCCTCCAGCTTATGCAGGTCTTTTACTGGCAGGTTTGCTATCGGACACACTTATCCTGACCTCGCCGACCACGACCATGCGGGATAAAGCAATTTCCCGGGTGTTGGAACGCTGGGCATTTGTACCTGGGTCACCGCTCGAAAATGAAAATATACAGAGCTGGGGCGAGAAGATCCTGAAAGCTGGTGCCGGTTTGCTGACCCAGGAACCGGACATTATTGTCCGGCAAGACATGAAATTGTATGATTATGGTGGGTATAAATTTGCCATCGCGCAGGTTGAGACTACCGATTTGTACCAGATAGGAGATATGGTCGATCCATTGCGAACGGCACTCGAAGGACTCAAGAAGGAACAGGGTCTCGATTTTGCCGGGCTGATGGTGACTGACGTGGTAGAAGGTTCCAGTCGTTTGATTTTTCTGGACGCTCCGCCAGCGCTGGATGAATTACCTTACGAACCTTTGCCCGATGGAACGCAATTAGCGGTTGGTGTAGTTTCTCGTAAGAAACAACTGCTGCCGATCATATTATCTTTATTAGAGGTTTAATGACAGACATTTACAAAAAACTAAATGAAGCAAGCCAAACTGGTGAGCCAGTTTGCCTATGCGTGGTGATCGAAACAAAAGGTGCTGTGCCAAGGCATGCTGGCAGCAAAATGTTGGTCTATCCTGATGCACGGACATTTGGCACAGTAGGCGGCGGACAGGTAGAGAACGAGACAGTGGATGCTGCCCTCAGAGTGCTCAAGACCGGAAAGCCTGAGATTTTACGCTATACACTGGATGCACGCAAAGAAAATGCGATTGGTATATGCGGAGGAGACGTGACAGTTTATATCGAGCCCCAATCTGTTCGCCCGATTTTGCTCATCCTTGGTGCAGGGCATGTGGGTCGCTCAGTAGCAAAATTTGGGCAATTACTAGATTTCCGGGTGGTTGTTCAAGATGACCGTACAGAACTTTGCACCAGTGCACATATCCCAGGAGACGTTGAATTTTTACCATATCCGATTGAAGAAATACCTGCACATCTTGACATCAACGAACAGGTTTACATTGTCGGGGTTACCCGCGGCAGCGACGTGGATGTAGCCGGATTGCCTGCAATTTTGGAATATACGCCGGCTTATTTTGGTTTGATCGGCTCCCTGAAGCGCTGGGGAACCACCAAAAAAGCACTCTTGGATAATGGCGTTACCAGGGAAAGAATTGAATTGATTAAATCGCCCATCGGAATCGATATCGAAGCAGAAACGCCAGACGAAATCGCAATCAGTATTTTGGCTGAGGTTATTCAGGCTCGGAATAGCTGAAAATAATCTCAAGGAGGTGCCTATGTGGAAAAATTATCACATGCCTGAGAGTGTTGAGCAGGTGATAGACCTGTTACACCAGGCTGACAGCCAGACAAAAATCATTGCAGGCGGAACCGACCTGATGGTCGAAATCCGCGATGGAAAATGGGATGGTTTGGAAGATGTTATCGATATAAGCCGCGTAAGGGAACTTGACGGTATTTATCAGGATGAGGACGATTTAGTTCACATCCAGGCGAATGTCACCCACAACGACATTTTGAGGTCAGATTTGATTCGTCAAACTGCATCCCCACTGTACCAGGCGTGCTACCGTGTATCTTCACCTCAATTGCGCAACCTGGCGACGGTGGTCGGGAACCTGGTGACCGCCTCACCGGCCAACGATACGATTCCCCCTCTGATGGCGATGGATGCCAGCCTGATTTTAGTGTCTGCACGGGGGAAAAGGCAGATCAGGCTGAACGAGTTTTATACAGGCTTGCGCAAAACTATCAAAATGCCAGACGAATTGGTGCATGAGATTGTTTTCAAGCCGCTGAAAACCAGCCAACGGGGAAGTTTTATCAAACAAGCCTTACGAAAAACACAAGCAATTGCGACATTAAATTGCTGTGTGATCGTTGATCTGCAGGGTGACTTGATTGTAGATGCCGCTGTGACTATGGGTTCAGTGGCACCGACCGTGATCCATTCTCCGGCTGCAGAAGAGTTTCTGAAAGGAATGATGCTGAACGCAGAAACAGCCCGTAGAGCTTCAGAATTGGCAGCGCTTGACACACGACCAATCACTGATGTGCGTGGTGGCGCTGATTATCGCCAGTACATGATGCAGGTGATCGCTGAAGATGCCCTGATGGAGCTGGTTGAAAATCGGCAGGACACGAAAGTACCTCTCAACCCGGTCACGCTTAGCGAAGGCGCCAAGTGGCAGGCAATACCGAACGGAGAATGGGACCAGGCACATATCGAGACAACCATTAATGGGCAGCCACTTCAGTTTTCCGGTGACTTCAACGGAACCCTCCTAAATTTTGTCCGGGAGCGCGTAGGTTACAGCGGTCCCAAGCCAGGCTGTGAGGAAGGCGAATGCGGAGCCTGCACGATGTATCTGGATGGCAAGGCAGTGGTGAGCTGCCTGGTGCCAGCTCCGCGTGCACACATGGCGACCATCACAACCATCGAAGGTCTGGCAGAAGATGGGCAACTTCACCCGGTGCAAACCGAATTCATCAACCATGGCGCAGTCCAGTGCGGTTATTGCACCCCAGGTTTTGTGATGGCTGCTGCGAAAATGATGGAAGAAAAATCACATCCGACTGAGGATGAAATCAAAGATGCAATCTCCGGCAATCTATGCCGCTGTACTGGTTACTACAAGATCATCCAGGCAATAGAAGCAGCTTGCCAATATGATGGAGGTGCGCGATGAATGAAGTTGGAAAAGCTACCAACCGCCTTGACGCATTAGTAAAAGTGACTGGGAAAGCCAAATATCCTGGTGACTTTACTTTTGCGGATCAACTGATCATGAAAGTCTTGTTCACAGAAAAAGTTCATGCGCGAATTGTTTCTATTGACACCTCAGCGGCGGAAGCTTTGGAAGGCGTTGAGCTTGTGCTGACCGCCGAAGACGTACCGGTTAACGAGTACGGCCTGGGCGTTTATGATCAACCGGTACTTTGTGGGCCTGGCTCTGCTAAAGAAGGTGCCGATATTGTTCGGTTCGAAGGTGACCAGATCGCGTTGGTGATCGCTGAGAGCGCAGAAATTGCCCAAAAAGCACTTTCCCTGATCAGAGTTGAGTACCAGGACCTTCCTATTGTGAAAACCCTGGGTGATGCGCTTAAGGAAGATGCGACTCTCTTGCATCCGGGACGCACCTCCAATATTTTCCACCACAATGTGATCAGACACGGCGATGTGGAAGAAGCTTTCAAAACCTGTGATGTGATCATCGAAGGAGAATACCAGACCCCGGTGCAGGAGCATGCCTACCTGCAGCCTGAAGCAGGTGTGGCATTTCTGGACGAAGAAGAACGCATTACGATTGTAGTGGGCGGACAGTGGACTCACAAAGACCAGGCGCAAACAGCGCATGCGCTCGGAGTCTCCAATGAGGAAGTCCGTGTGATCTACCCTGCAATTGGGGGCGCTTTTGGCGGACGCGAAGATATGTCCGTTCAGATCATCCTGGGGCTGGCGGCAATGCGGCTGCATGAAAAAGGTATTGACAGACCAGTGAAAGTGGTCTGGTCCCGGGAAGAGTCGATCATAGGGCACTGCAAAAGGCATGCTTATACTATGAAAGCCAAATGGGGTGCGACCAAGGATGGCAAAATTCTGGCTGCACAATGCGAAATCTGGGCAAATGGCGGGGCATATGTTTACACTTCGCCAAAGGTGCTTGGCAATGCGACCCTTTTGGCGACTGGTCCGTATGAAATTCCCAATGTCGCGACTGATGCCTATGCGGTTTATACCAACGACATCCCTGGCGGTGCCTTCCGTGGTTTTGGTGGTCCGCAAGCGACCTTCATGGCAGAAATGCAGATAAACAAACTGGCTGATGCTTTGGAAATGGACCCTGTGGAATTGCGCATGCGCAATCTTTTCGATGAGGGGTCGATTATTTCGATGGGCACAGCCCTCCCGAAAGGTGTCACCATCCGCGAAGTTGCTGAACGCTGCGCCCTTGAAGCTGGCTGGACAAAAACTAACACTGGATGGAAACGACCAACTCCGCCAAAATCAGACAACCCGCACGTTAAATCTGCCTGGAGTCTTACCTGTGGGTACAAGAATGTCGGTTTCTCCTATGGTGCCCCGGAAAACTGTGGTGCAACCATCATCCTGGAGGGGGACCAGGAAATTGAATATGCCAGACTTTATCATGCTGGTGCAGATGTGGGTCAGGGTTCACATACAGCTTTCGCCCAGATTGCCTCCGATTCACTGGGATTGCCTTTAAGCAAAATTCACACATTCTATTCCGACACCGCTACTTCGCTTGACTCGGGCAGCGTCTCAGCTTCACGGATGACCCACATGGGTGGAAATTCGATTATAGGTGCTGCAAAGCTGGCATTGGAAAAATGGGCAGAAGGCGATCGGCCAGCAATTGGATCGTTTGTTTATCGACCGCCTGCGACTACCAACATGGACAAAGTGGATGGGCATTGCTTCCCGAACTTTACCTATGGATATGCCGCCCAGGCGTTCTTAGTGGATGTCGATACCCGCAGCGGGAATGTAAGCCTGCGTGAGGTGATCAGCGTGGATGATGTCGGCAAGGCGATCAACCCCCAATTAGTGGAAGGTCAGATCGAAGGTGCAGTCGTGCAGGCTAGCGGTTATACCCTGCTTGAAGACTGGAAAAAGAAAGACGGTAAGACCATTACAGACCGGTTTTCAAAGTACCTTATTCCGACAGTTAAAGACATCCCTGGAAAAACCCGTTGCGTGATCATGGAATTAGCTGACCCAATTGGTCCCTACGGTGCCAGGGGAATGGGCGAAATGCCGTATTTGCCCTTTGCACCTGGTGTGCTCGAAGGAGTCTTCCAGGCAACAGGCGTGCGGTTTGACAGCTTCCCGCTGACAGACGAAACTGTGCTGCGTGGACTAGGGAAATTACCAGCGCATGA
>ENA-UOOH01000371-UOOH01000371.1-fermentation-metagenome-genome-assembly--contig:-NODE-371-length-53027-cov-4.277109_pt1 | contig 53027 bp, 49 predicted proteins | sample MGYA00245778_ERZ724025 | MGnify/ENA primary metagenome ERZ724025 (study PRJEB28704, sample SAMN03018313) | fermentation metagenome | biome: anthropogenic terrestrial biome; feature: soil; material... | reverse complement strand
CAAAGCCATCGCCGCCGCCTATACGATCCAAAACACGAATTTCTCTGGGTTCAACGATGGTCCAATTGTCGCCTTCTAACAGGATGGCGCCCCACAGATGGGTATTGGCGTTGACAACCTGACGAAGGGTGTTGGCGAACACGGAGGTGTTGGGGTATGCTTTTTTCACACGGCCGATCATGCCCTTGAAGTTTTCAATCTTGGAAGAAATGTCTTTGCCGCCGGCTTCGGGACCTTGAATGCCCAAGCAAAGCTGGAAGTCTTCTTCATTGCCAATCAGAATATCGGAAACGCTGGCAATTTCACAGAAAATGTTGTGCAATTCTTCTTCCCTGCCCTGCCAGAAAGAAGCACGGTGGTTCAGGTCAAAGGAAATGAGGGTGCCGTATTTTTTGGCAGCTCTGGCAAGTTCCAGGCAAAACTGGCTGGTTTCGGGGGACAATGCGCCGATCAAACCGGACAAGTGTAGAATTTGCACGCCTTCCTGTCCGAAAATACGATCCAAATCAAAATCTTTAATAGAAAGAGTTCTGCCAACTTCCCCTGCGCGGTCGTTTTGCACGCGGGGACCGCGGGTGCCGTACCCGGAATCGGCGATATTAAACTGGTGTCGATACCCCCAGGGGCCGCCCTGTTCCACTTCTTTGCCTTCATATTCCATGTATCTGGAACGGAGGTTGCTCTTTATAAACTGGGCAATAGGGCTGTCTTTCACGAAGGTGGTCAGGACTTTTACAGGCATGCCAAGATAGGAAGCAATGCTGGCAACGTTGGTTTCCGCGCTGGTTGCCTGCATAAAGAATGTATCGCTGGAGTAAACGGGCTGACCGTTAGGAGGGGTAATGCGAACACCCATACTGGTGGGGACGACCAGAGACCATTTGCAATTTTGTTTCAGTTCTTTCATAACAAGTTCCTTTCTACTTCGATTGGGAATCAAAATTTTCCCAATATAATATTCTTGAGTATTTTACCATATAAAACCACAGCAGTCAAGTGTAATGTTCTTGTTTTTTACACTTTCAAAGGGCGATTTTTCATTTGATGATAAAGGATTACATTATTTATAAAATCGTTGCTATGTTGGTTGACAATGCAAGCGAAGAATGATATAATTTTTCTGCAATATATTGCAAAATATGATAAAAAAATAAATTTCATGCGTGTAAATTCAACTATTTGGAGAGAAAAGTATGTCCGTATTTTTCAGCAAACAATGGATCCGCTATCGTCTTCTTTTTGCGATGGTCTTGGCATTGCTGCTCCTATTGGGGGTAGGCATATGGATTACTTCCTCTTTTTATAACGAAGAAGAATTTTCTGACCAACGCATTTATATTTCGGAAATCATGCTATCCAATCAAAGTGCCTATCCGTATGAAGATGGCAATTTTTATGACTGGATTGAATTGTACAACGGAACCGATGAAGATGTAAATTTATTCCGGTATGGTTTGTCCGACAACGACGCTTCGGTGAAATGGCGGTTCCCCTCCGGTACCGTGATAAAAAGCGGCGGCTATCTGGTGGTGTTTTGTGATGAATCTCTGAGCAACGCATCTGGGCTGCGGGCGCCTTTCGGGCTTTCCAAAAAAGGGAAAGACACTGTGATTCTGGTCAACGACGGCGGCTTTGTCGTCGATCGGGTGGCTACGGTTGCCTGCGGAAACAATCAGGCCTATGCCTATGTAGAGGGGAAATGGGTCGTTACGGATCAATGTACCCCCGGATATGCCAACACCTCGGTAGGCAGAGAAGCATTTTTGGCTTCTTTTGGGGGAGACACCGTTGATTGCAACGTGAAGATTTCCGAAGTCGCGGCGAAAAACCTTTCCTGTTTTCTCGATGAAAACGGCCATGCTTCCGACTGGATCGAATTGTATAACGCCGGTGAATCGGATGCGGATTTGACCGGGTGCTGGCTTTCCAATGATGCCGAGCATTTGTTTGAATGGCAAATTCCTTCTCTGATACTCAAACCCCGGGAGCGAATTGTGATTTTTTGTTCCGACAGCTCATCGGCGGGGGATAATACCAAAGAATTACACACCGCCTTTCGTTTAAAAGCAACCTATGCTTCCGTGTATCTGACGACCAAACGGGGGACTGTCATAGATATGGTGACATATGCCAATCTCCCCAATGGTTGTGCCTATGCGTTGTTGGAAGACGGTAGCTATGTTTCCACGCCATACATCACGCCGGGCTATCCCAATACCAAGCAAGGGTATGAAGATTGGTGTGCAACCACGCCCTATACTGCCCCCAAAGCGGCGGCAATCGGTGTGATCATTAGCGAAATCATGGCATCTCAATCCGGTACGTATCCCGATGGGGACGGTGATTATAGCGATTGGATCGAATTGATGAATATCACGGAGAAAGAAATCTCATTGGAGGGATTTTTCCTGTCCGATTTGGAAAGCGATCTGTATCAGTGGAAATTCCCTGCCGTTGTGCTGGCTCCCAACAGCCGGCTGATTGTGTTTGCTTCCGGAAAAGGGAATACCGGTATCCAAGGGAACTATGCACTCCACACCTCTTTCAAACTGTCTTCCGTGACTGAAACGGTGTATGTATCTTCGCCTTCCGGACAGCCGGTGGATGTGGTCACATACCGCAATCTGCCGAAAGAATACACCTTGATTCGAGAAAGCAAACAGGATCCGGGAACCGTCACCCGCTATCCCACGCCGGGCTATTCCAACGATGCGAAAGGGTACGCCAAATTCTTAGAAGAACGGGAAGGGCAAGCAAAACCCTCTCTGGTTATCAATGAAGTGATGTTGGCAAACACCTCGTATTTGAAACAAAAAGGCAAATATTACGATTGGATCGAGTTGTTAAATGATTCCGGTGAGAACATCAATCTGTCTGAATATTACTTATCGGATGATCAAAAAGACCCTTTCCGCTATCAACTGCCCAATAAAACCCTCAAAGCGGGCGGAATGCAGGTTGTCATTGCGTCGGGAAATGTGGCTCTGACCGGTACCTTTCCTCATGCCGGCTTTCGATTGGGATTGGGTGAAGTGCTGCATCTTTTTCGAAAAGACGGCACTTTGGTCGATTCCATTTTATTGGTAGAGTATCCCAAAGGAACCAGCCAGGGAAGGGAGCAGGGGGAATACGGCTTTTTTTATTTTACCGCTCCCACACCCGGCAAAGCCAATGGGCAGGGTATTCGATATATTGCATCCACGCCGAAGCCCAGTGTTCCCGGCGGGGTTTACAACCAGACCACTGCCGTGACCGTGATCCTGGAAGGGAACGGTACCATATATTACACCTTGGACGGCAGCATACCCACCATGGAAAGCATCTGCTATACCGAACCCATTCGATTATCGAAAACCACGGTGCTTCGGACCGTCGCCTATGCGCAGGGGTATTTGAAGAGTTTTGTGGGTACCTATACCTATTTAATCAATGAAAATCATACCCTGCCGGTGGTTTCCCTCAGCGCGAATCCGGAAGATTTGTTCAACAAGGACAGAGGCATTTATATGAAGGGAAACGGCGCTTCCTCTCAATATCCATATAAGGGAGCCAATTACTGGCTGGATATTGAAGTATTATCCCATGTGGAATATTTTTATGCGGGAGAAGACGGATTTTCTTTGGACTGTGGGTTGAAAATTTTCGGCGGTTATTCCAGAGCTCTCGGTAAAAAATCATTTCAACTGAAATTCAGAGAAAAATACGGTGCTTCCACGTTGCAATATCCCGTGTTTGCAGAATTGGACGTACAATCCTTTTCCTCTCTGGTTCTTCGGTCGGGTTCTTCCGATTATGTGAAAGCCATGATGCGGGATGAAATGTTCACTTCTTTAGCAGCCGATGCCGGCATGAATGTGGCGGTACAGGCAAACCGCGGGGTGGTTTTGTATATCAACGGAGAATACTGGGGCGTTTATTATGTTCGTGAAAAAACAAACGAGGAATGGATTGCCAAGCATTACGGCGTGTCTGAAGAGAGCGTGACCATTCTGTTCGGTGTGGGTACCCACTGGAAAAACGGGAAGATCAATGCGGATTATGCCTCTATTATACGGTATGTCAGTTCCCATGACATGAGCAAACCGGAAAACTATGCCTATATCGAATCTAAAGTGGATGTGACCAGCTTGATTGACTGGTACATCGCTGAGGCCTATGCCCGAAATACGGATTTAGGCAATATCCGCTTTTTCAAAAGCGATGAGCTGGACGGTAAGTGGCACTGGATCTATTATGATTTGGATTTAACCTGGAATACCCATTCCAACCATATTGCGTATATGTTTTCCGTCGAACGTACCGGCAAACAAAACAGCACGCTGGTTCGGAATTTATTGAAAAACAAGACCTTCCGGAACTTGTATTTGGAACGTCTGTCGGGATATTTGAAAACATCTTACTCCAACGCGGCGGTACTGGCCAAAATCGAGGCATTTGAAAAAATGCTGGAACCCGAGATGGAACGGAATGCCATACGGTGGAATACCACAGAAAAAAAATGGAAATCGTCTGTTCGATACCTGAAAAACTACGTTTCTTCTTCTGCCACCAACCGCGCCATACAGATGGCAAAGTATGCGGATGACTATTTCAAATTGTCGGACAAAGAGTACGCCTATTATTTCGGAGACATACCGTCATGAACGTTTCTGTGATGAGACATGAGCTGAAATATTACATAGCCAGGCCGGATGCTTTTTGGATTGCCCACCAATTGTCCCATCTTCTTTCCCCGGATCCCCATACCAAGGGGCAGGGTGTCTATCATATCCGCAGCCTGTATTTCGATGACACCTTTTCATCGGCTTTCAAGGAAAAGTTGGACGGGGTCATGGAACGGGACAAATTCCGGATACGTTTTTACAACGGGGATGATTCATACATTGCTTTGGAAAAGAAAAGCAAGTGGGGGGATCTGACCAATAAACAATCCGTGCGGGTGGACAGGAACTTTTGTGATCGGGTGCTGGCGGGAGAGGTGGATCGTTTGCTTGACAGCGATTCTCCCCTGATCCGGGAGTTTTTTCTGCGAATACGGACCAAAGCACTGTCTCCAACGGTGATTGTGGATTACATCCGGGCACCTTTTTTTCATCCGGTCAGCGATTTGCGCATCACGTTGGACAGTGATCTGCAGACCGGTCTTTGGCGGCAGGATATGTTTTCATCCACGGTGACGCCTGTGCCGGTTTTGCAGGATGATCGGGTGATTTTGGAAATCAAATTCAACCATATTATGCCGGAACATATCGATCAGGTTCTGCGCAACGTTCCCCGGGAACGGATGGCCATATCCAAATTTGTATTATGCAGTGAAATGTTATAAGAACGAAAAGGAGTATACGCATGAATAAAATTGCCCATGCCATAAAAGATCAGTTTGGAACCGAACTGGTAAAAAATCTTTCTATGTCCCGCATTGTCCTGTCTTTGGTCATTGCCTTTGGGTTGGGATTATTTATCTTTTTTATCTATCGTGTTACGTATTCCGGCGTATTGTATCATCGTACCTTTGCTTTTTCTCTGGTCATGCTGTCTATGATCACCGCGGTTGTCATCATGACCATCTCCTCCAACCTGGCGTTGTCGCTGGGTATGGTGGGCGCCTTGTCCATCGTCCGTTTTCGTACCGCCGTCAAGGATGTCAATGACACCGTATTTATGTTCTGGGCCATTACAGCCGGAATCATGACCGGAACGGGGTATTACTTTATTTCATCCCTATCCACGTTGACGTTGGGATTGTTGTATTATTTGCTGGTTTTCTTTGGGTTCAAATCTCAAAAAAGCCTGTACTTATTGGTTATCCGCTATGATAAATCGGCGGCAAACAAAATCAATGGGCTCATTCATACCCTGCCCCGCAACAAAGTCAAATCCAAAACTGCCTCCTCCGGGGGGATTGAATTGGCTTTGGAAATCAAACTCAGTGATGAATCCCTCTCTTTGGTGGATAAAATGGAAGAGCAAGAGGGCATTCGCAGTGTGAGTTTATTAAGTTACACAGGAGAAACGACAAGATAATCCGTCACGCTGTGTTATATTGCATGGTATCAATCTTGGGAGAATTTTATGGCAGAAAAAAAAGAAAATCGTATCATTGCCACCAATAAAAAAGCATTTCACGATTATTTTGTGGAGGATTCCATTGAGGCGGGCATTTCTCTGGCAGGAACGGAAGTCAAATCCATTCGTCAGGGAGGCGTTAACCTCAAAGATTCCTTTTGCTTGGCGGAAGATGGCGAAATGTATGTAAGAAATTTACGAATCAGTCCCTATGAAAAGGGAAATATATTTAACAGGGATCCCATGCGGCCTAAAAAATTGCTGATGCATAAAAAAGAAATCATGCGTATGATGGGACTCGCTACCCGACAGGGATACAGCATGATTCCCTTATCCCTGTATTGGAAAGGGTCAAAAGTCAAGGTGCAGGTAGGTTTATGCAAAGGCAAAAAACTCTACGATAAGCGAGAAACTGAAGCGGAAAAACAGCGTGAAATGGATAACCGTCGTTATATTAAAAACATAGATAGAAATGATTGAAAAGGAAATTGAAACAATTTATGAGCAAACAAGAGAATATCCGTAATTTTTGCATTGTTGCCCATATTGACCATGGCAAATCCACTTTGGCGGACCGTCTGCTGGAAATGACCCATACTGTATCCGGTCGTGAAATGGAAGAACAGGTTTTGGATAACATGGACTTGGAAAGGGAACGAGGCATTACCATCAAAGCCAGAGCGGTCCGACTGGAGTATATCGATAAAGAGGGCCAAAAATATGCGTTTAATTTAATTGACACACCGGGGCACGTAGACTTCAATTATGAGGTATCCCGTTCCCTGTCTGCCTGTGAAGGTGCTTTGCTGGTGGTGGATGCTACCCAGGGCATTCAGGCGCAAACCCTTGCCAATGGATATTTGGCATTCGATGCGGGGCTGGAGATCATTCCCGTGATCAACAAAGTGGACCTTCCCGCTGCCGATGTGGATGAAACACGGCATGAAATAGAAGAAATTGTGGGTATTCCCGCCGATGAAGCTCCCTGCATTTCCGCCAAAACCGGATTGAATATCGAGGCGGTGTTGGATGCGGTCATTCGTAGTGTGCCGGCACCCAAAGGCGATCCTTTTTCTCCTGCCCAAGCGTTGATTTTCGATGCGGTGTATGATTCCTACAAAGGGGTCATTGTGTATGTCCGCATGAAGGAAGGCACCTTGAAAAAAGGGCAGACCATTCGTATGATGGCCACCGGGGCAGAGTACGAAATCGTGGAAATCGGCTATTTGCGCCCTTTGGGATTGGAACAGAAAGAATCGCTGGAAGCGGGAGAAGTGGGATTCTTGACCGCTGCCATCAAAACTTTGTCGGATGCCCAGGTAGGGGACACCATCACCACGGCGGAACATCCGGCATCTCAGCCCCTGCCCGGTTATAAAAAAGCACTACCTATGGTATATTCCGGTGTGTATCCGGCGGACGGTTCGCATTACGGCGATTTGCGGGATGCTTTAGATAAACTGATACTCAATGATGCCTCCTTGGTATTTGAACCGGATACGTCCGTAGCCTTGGGTTTTGGATTCCGCTGCGGATACTTGGGACTTTTGCATATGGAAATTGTGCTGGAGCGGCTGGAACGGGAATTCAATTTGGACTTGATTACCACCGCACCCAGTGTTATCTATCAATTGCAGATGACCAACGGGCAAACCGTCATGATCGACAACCCGACCAATTATCCGCCGTCAGAGCAGATCACGGCGGCTTTGGAGCCGATGGTGAAAGCCAGCATTATTCTGCCCACCGAGTTTGTAGGCAGCATTATGGATTTGTGTCAGGACAGACGGGGAGTCTTGATCGATTTGAAATACTTAGGTCCCGATCGGGTGGAGCTGCACTATCACTTACCTTTGAATGAAATTATTTATGATTTTTTTGATGCCTTGAAATCCCGCAGCAAAGGGTATGCATCTCTAGATTATGAATTGCTGGGATATGAAAAATCCACTTTGGTGAAGCTGGATATTCTGTTAAACGGAGAAGTGGTGGATGCCTTGTCTTTCATTGTTCATGCGGAAAAAGCGTATCCCCGCGCCAGAAGAATTGTGGAAAAATTGAAAGATAACATTCCGCGCCAGTTGTTTGAAATCCCCGTTCAGGCTGCCATCGGCGGGAAAATCATCGCCCGGGAAACCGTAAAAGCCATGCGCAAGGACGTTTTGGCAAAATGTTACGGCGGCGACATTTCCCGCAAGAAAAAACTGCTTGAAAAACAAAAAGAAGGTAAAAAGAAAATGCGCCAGTTAGGTTCTGTGGAAGTGTCCAAGGAAGCCTTCATGGCGGTGCTGAAATTAGATGAATAAACTGGGTTTATATATTCACATCCCCTTTTGTCGGCAAAAATGCCAGTACTGTGCCTTTTATTCGTCTCGACCCCGACCGCAAGACATATCCCGCTATGTCAAAGCCGTGGTGCGCCAGCTTGATTCCTATGATGAGGATTTACAGGATTATCACATAGACACCGTATATTTTGGGGGCGGGACGCCGTCCTTGTTAAGCGAAGGGGATATGGCGCAACTGATGGATGCCATTCGTAGGTATCCCCTGTCGGAACATGCCGAAATCACCTGCGAGTGCAATCCCGACAGTGCCACGGAAAACAAACTTTTGTCCTATGCTTCTTTGGGCATCAATCGTATCAGCATCGGTATGCAGTCGGGACAACAGGACGAACTCCGGGCTTTGGGCAGATTGCATACCCATGAAAAGACAGCCGCTTGCGTAGCGGCCTGTAAACAAGCCGGCATCGAGAACATCTCTTTGGATCTGTTGTTGAGCATTCCCCATCAAACTCCGGACAGCTTGATGGATTCCCTGCAAAAAGCCGTGGATCTACATCCCGCACACCTATCGGTTTACGGGCTGAAAATCGAGGAAAAAACGCCTTTTTTCTTAGACCCTCCCCCCATGCCGGACGAGGACACAGAGTGGGAAGCCTATCAAAATACCTTTGCTTTTTTAGAATCAATGGGGTATAATCAATATGAGATTTCCAATGCGGCAAAGCCGGGTTTTGAAAGCCGGCATAACAACAAGTACTGGAAACGGGATGAAACCTTGGGGTTAGGTCCTGCTGCCCATTCCTTTTTCAAGGGCAGGCGGTTTTATCAGGAAGCGGATACGGCAGCGTTTATGCAAGGAAACAAAAACATCGTGCAGGAGCCTCCGCTGACAGCTCGGGATATATTGGAAGAAACCGTGATGCTGGGGCTGCGATTAAAAGAGGGCGTGGATGTAACACCCCTATCCCCTTCTCCTCAAACCATATCCTTTCTTGAACAGTTGGAAAAAGAAGCATACTGTACCTATCACAAGGGTGTTTTGTCTTTAACACGGAAAGGATTTTTTCTTTCCAACACCATCATTACATCGTTGTTGAATCTCATATAAGGAGTTAAATTCATGCGAAAATTTGGGGGCGTTCTCTTGGCGCTTTGTTTGCTGTTGCCGGTGTTGTTTTCCTGTGGAGAAGAAATGGGCGTACAAGGGGAAAGCAATCCCTTGGGGATACATTTTACCTATCCTCAGGGGTGGATTGTTACGCGAAACGATGCCAATTTGTTTCAAATCGCGTATCAGGAAAAGAATACGGATTCCTTGGTATTATCCAGTTTTTCCGTGTCTATTTTACCTTCTCTTGCTGAAGGGGTTTTGTTGCGAGAGTATGTGAACGGCGATTATAAAAAGACCTTTGAAGACGTTTATTCCGATGTAAGCGAAATCAAAGTGGCTCAAATACAAGTAGATGGGTACATGGCGCTCAGTTGTGTTTTTACCTGTACGGGGGGCGGCAGAAAACTGCGTATTCGCCAAGTTCTTTGTCCGGTGGAAACCTCTTTCTATGCCCTGACCTATGTGGCAGGCGCTGACGATTATGATAATCATGTCAATGAAATCAATGATATTCTCAAATCGGTGGTTTTTACGGAAAAAACAAGTGTGAACAACACCCTGGAAGGAACCACACAAGGGGCTGCCCTGGGGATGCTGCTTGCCACCAACGATGCCTTGTATTTTGCCGTGAATTATCCCCAAAATTGGGACTTGTTGCAAAATGACGGCTTGATTTTGGTGAAAGCCAAGGATGCCAATGTGACGGTGAGCGCGACGGCGATTTCCACTTTATCCGGTGTCAAGGTTTTATCCGAAGATGTGGGGGATTTCTTTGATCAGCTTACAAAAACCTTTATCCGGCTGTCCTTTGAGCAGGTCAATGAAGACGGATCTCCCCGGGGAACCGAAATACGGGTGGCGGGAAGAGAAGCTGCCTCATATGTATACGCGTATACTTTTTCAGAGGTGGAATTCAAATGCCGTTTGACCGCGTTTTATGATGAGGAAGGGTATTTCCACACCATATTGTATACCGCATCGGCGCAGGATTATGAGGTGTATTTACCCCAAGCCAATGCCATTTTAAATCACTTTGTTTTAAAATAACAATAACAGCGATGAGTGCTAACTCATCGCTGTTATTGTGTTACCGTTTCTTTGCCCCGGGTTTCGGGAAATTCCACGGAGGTCGTACTGACGGTCAAAGTGAGATTGTTTTGGTACATATATCCTTTGAGCGTACCGGTCACCGATATCCAGTCGTTTGCCTGCGGGGCTTTGCCTGCGGTGAAGGTGAATTCCAGTCCCGCCATGGCATCGTTGTTGCAGCAGCCCGGTCCGTTTCGATATACAAAATAGTACGTGACTTTTTCTTCCTCGTCGTAGTAGGTGGCACACAGTCCTTCCAAATGCACGGTTTTTCCTAAGTAACTGTTGGGATTGGTATACAGTTCGTTGATGTAGGAAATATAAAAATCTTCCGTAATATCCAGATCCACGTTCGTGTTCTTTTCCTGACATCCGTTCAAGAGAAAACAAGCGCACAAAGCAAGCAATACAATATGCCTTTTCATACATTATCCCTTTCCGGTTAACCTACCCGCCACGGAAAAAAGAAGAAATGCCATCAAATCGACGGTGATGACGGTAGGACCTGTCCGCAACCCAAGGAGAGAGGCGGTGAAAAAACCAAAGACAAAGCAGATCACCGAAACCACGGCGGAGCAAAGAATTACCGCGCGAAAACTTTTGCACACCCGCATGGAGGTGAGGGCAGGGAAAATAATCATCCCTGAGATCATCACCGTACCCAGCATCCGCATGCCCAATACAATGGTGATGGCGGTGAGAATGGCGATGAGCATTTTATAGGTACCCACCCGGATACCGGTGGCTTGCCCGAAGTTTTCGTCAAAAGTAATGGAGAAAATTCGGTTATAAAAAGCACCGAACAAGACAAGTACGACAACCGAAAGAGCCAAAGACAACAATAAATCTTTGTTGGTGATGTTTAGAATCGAGGTATTACCGAATAAACTGCTGCACATATCCCCTGAAGAGCCAGTGCCGGCTTTTTCGTAAATGAGAGAACCCACGGCAATGGCAGAAGTGGAAAGGAGAGCAATGGCGGCATCCCCTTTGATTTTACTATGTTCGCTTAGACGCAAAATACAAAAAGCGGCAACCACTACAATGGGTACCGAAATTTCCAGGGTGTATTCCTGTTGCAGATTCAAGGCGGTGGCAATGGCAATGGCACCGAACCCCACATGGGACAGCCCATCCCCGATCATGGAATACCGTTTCAGCACTAAACTTACCCCCAACAGGGAGGCGCAAAGAGAAACAAACACGCCAACCACAAGGGCTTTGACGACAATGCTTGTGATGACGGGGTTGGAAAACATGGCGGCAATACTCATGCGATGCCTCCTTCCGTGAACAGCTTGCCCACGCTGGAGGAAACATAGTCCTCTTTCGTACCGTAAAACAAAGGCTTATAATGCATATGGAGAATATGCTTGGCATAGGTGACTGCGGCGCTCATGTCATGGGATACCATGATGACGGTAATGCCTTCCCGATTGATTTCATCGATGACCCGGTATAAATCCACGGTTGCCAACGGATCAAGACCTGCGGTGGGTTCATCCAACAACAGCAGTTTTTCCGTGGCGCACAAGGCTCTCGCCAATAATACCCTTTGCTTCTGTCCCTCGGATAATTCCCGGAAACAATGTTTCGCCAGATAATCAATATGAAGTTTTTTCATGGTAAACATGGCGGTTTTTTTGTTTTTTGACGTATAAAAGGGGCGGAATTCCTTGTCACTTAGACAACCGGACAAAACCACTTCCTGTACCGAAGCAGGAAAATCCCGCTGAATGACGGTCTGCTGGGGCAAATATCCGATTTCCCGCTGTTGTAGACCGCCGCCGAAGATGATCTCTCCGGAAAAAGGTTTTTTGATACCCAAAATCCCTTTCATCAAGGTGGATTTCCCCGAACCGTTTTCCCCGACAATACACAGGTAATCCCCTGTGTCCACTTGAAAATCGAGTCCTTGTGCCACACATCTTCCGTCATAGGCAAAAGACGCTTGATTGACTGTAATCAATGCCATCAGTTGAGAGCCTCCGCTAAATAATCTGCGTTTTGATACATCAGTTCCAAATAAGTCACGCCTTTGTCAAAGTCTGCTTTAGATACATTGTGGCAGGAGTGCAGCAAACGTTTTTGCGCTCCCGTACTTTGGCACAAGGTGTCGGCTGTTTTTTCGCTGGAAAATTCAATAAAAAAAACAATGGGAATGTGTTTAGACTCTATTTTTTCGATTAAAAAGTTGATGGTGGCAAGAGAGGGATCGTTTTGGGTGGAACAGCCCGCAAAGGCGGCGTAATAGGTCAAGCCGTAATCCTTAGCCAGGTAAATAAAAGGAAAACGTTCTGCCAGAACAATGGTTTTGCGCTTCCCCCCATCCACCACGCTTTGGAATTGATCATCCAGTTTGTCCAGTTCCTTGAGATAGGCGGCGGTGTTTTCCTGATAATACGTTGCGTTTTCTTCATCGATGGCGCACAATGAATCACAAATGGCCTGCACGATCTTTTTCGCATTTTTGGGAGAGGTCCAAATATGCTCGTCCGGTTCGGCCTCTTCGTGGTCATGATGATCCTCGTCCCTCTGTTCGGCTTCTTCATGATGGTCGTCATGTTTGTGTTCCATGCCTTCCACCGTTTCTTCATTGACGGTGTTCACTTTATCCATGAGGGTCAGGCGGGTCAGGTTGCCGCTGTCCAAGATTTCCAGAGAATCATTGACCCACGTATCGGATTCTCCGCCCACATATATGAACAAATCAGCCGCCTGTATATTCATCAGTTCTGAGAGGGTGGCTTCATAGTAATGGCTTTCGCATCCCGGAGATAGGAGCATGGTCACTTCTACCTTGCCCTTAGCGATTTGTTTGACAAAATCATAGGGCGGATAGTTGGTGACGTAGACCTTCACTTTTTCGGTATTCTCTTCTTGGCAGGACATGGTTAATGGCAGGAGTAACAACATGATCAGCAACAGACAAAGTGATTTTTTCATGGTTGAATGTTTCCTTTCCCGCAATGGGTACATGCGCCGTAAATCACGGAGCGGTCGCTGCCGATGATAAAGGCGTGGCTTTCGATGACATGGTGCTGCACATGTTTCAGTTCCCGGCAATCCATATGGATCAGCAAACCGCATTTCACACATTTTAAATGGAAATGATGGTCACAGTCGTCGCTGCCCGAAACGTATTGATATACAAAACGATTACGCTTGGCAGTCTCAAATCTGCGGACGATGCCTTGCTGCAGCAATTGACTCACTTGTCTGTACACCGTGCTTTTGGGTACCGGTTCCCCGCTGCCGGAGAGCCCGGCGGTAATTTCGTCGATGGAAAAATGGTTGTCTTCATGTTGAGACAGAAAATCTAAAATCCGCTTTTTATGCGCCGTCATGTAATATTCTCGTTCCATACCGTTCTCCTTAAAATGAGAAAGATTCCCATATTCAGAGTATATACCGACCTATTCCCTTTGTCAAGAGCTTTCATCAAAAAAACACAGCCGACGCTGTGTTTTTTGAAGTGAATTTATGAGAGCTTGGTTTTTTGGAGAACCGACCATCCCGTATCATGGGAATACCCGCACAAAATTCCCCCGGAACAAGAAGTGATTTCATCAAAATACAAGGGAATTTGAAAGGTGCCGTCGGTATCGATGACGCATTTTTTTCCGTTTCGGTAGCCGCAGACCGCCAATCCTTCATGAAAAGGTTTGGCATAGGTGTACACAGGGGCTGTTATCCAGTTGCCGGTATGGGAATAATATCCATACAAGCCGTCTTTCTCCAACAAAAAGACGCCATCTGAATATGAAAGAACTGTATATCCGGCAGGCAGAAAAAAAATAGCACCTTTATCGGTAAGAATAATTTCTTCATCGCTGGTGGTTTTATTATTATGAATCACCTTCAAACGGCAACGCATGAGACCGGAGTCAAAATAAAAATACCCCATACTTTCCGCGCCGTTGGTTGCAGGGAGATACAGTGAATAGGAAGTGAAAAGAGGGACATGGAGTTTTTCAACCGATCGTATGGAAAGACGCCCGTTTTTTCCTGCCAAAAGAACGAATCCTTCATGAGGTGCATAGGCTTTTTGGTAGCCGGACGCGATGAGTTTGATTGGGTTGGAGGCATACGCATACCCCACGGTGCCGTCGGTATATACCTTAACGATATGGTCGGTGTCGGACTTGCCGAAATAGGAAGGATAATCATAGACCAGCCCTCGGTCGTCTTTGCTTGGATCATAGGAAGAGGGCTGAAAGGCGCGGGCGGCTTCGTTAAAATATAAATATTTATTATCCTGCATAAACACAGGGTGATCATGTTTATCTCTGGCTGCCAGCAGTACCAAATTGCCCGGCATGGTTTCGTAAATCACCTGTCCGTACTTGTCAAACAATGACAGAGTGCCGTCTTCATTCTGACGGAAAAGAAAACCCATGCGTGCATACAAAAGGGGAGAATATTCTACATATTGTACTTCTTCGCCGTCGTCGTCTTCTTCAAACACTTCGTCCTCATCATAGGAGTAGAGATGTTCTATGTTGGGAAGGGCAGAAAGCAACGTGAAGCCATGGTGAGCCGGGTCGAACTTTTCATCGGTGACAATGCCCGTATTGCTTGTAGCAAACAGGGCGAAAAACCGCTTTGCGTTCAGGAGAGTCATTTTCTCCGCCTGTGAACCGGTGATACCCTGAGAAGTAGGGTTATCCGCCCCGGTTTTAATCGGTCTTTCAAGGGGTTCGGAAGGCTTGAGGATTGACAAAGACGGATGGGGCAAACCAGGGAGAAGCAAATCACCGCGTAGGTAAAACACGGTGATATATCCCAATGCCACGGCACAAAGAGCATACAGCGCTTGTTTGATATATTCTTTCATACGGCTTTGTTTTCCGTAAGGCATGGCTGTACTCCTCCTTGTGTTTTTAGTTCATTTTACCATATTCCCTCAAAATTGCAAGGGGAAAGATGTAAAGAAAAAACGAAATGCCGATTCTTGTTGAAAATGTTTGCAAAAGGATTGATTTTCGCCGGGATTTTTGTTATACTTAGCGTGTGGATTTATTTGTAAATTTATTTTACGCTATTCTGGTTACATCATACATAAGAAAGGATGAACTCCATGGAAAAGAGACTGGTTGGCACGGTTATCACCCCTTACCGTATGATAAAACAGGGTGAAGTTGCTTACGAAAACGGTAAATTTACCTATGTAGGACCCTTCAGAAGCAACATACATGAAAAAACAGAAGATATGGGAGATGCGTATGTAGCTCCCGGTTTTATTGATATTCACGTTCATGGCGGCGGCGGCAGAGATTTTGCGGAAGGTACCCCGGAAGCGATGCTGGTTGCTGCCAAATATCATGCCCAAAACGGTACGGCAGTGTTGCTTCCCACAGCATCCACTTCTCCTGACGCAGTTTATTTCAAGTTCTTTGAAGCCTATAAGCAAGCGGTGAAAGAAAATACCGAGGGAGCTGAAATGCCCGGCCTTCATATGGAAGGTCCCAACTTCGCTTTGGCACAGGTGGGCGCGCAGGATCCCCGCTATGTGATTCCTCCTCAAAAGGAATGGTATGAGAACATATACAGCAAGTGCAATGATATTCTCCGGTGGGATGTTGCAGCCGAACGGGATGAAAACATGGAATTCGGCCGCTGGCTCAATGACCGCGGTATTTTGGCATCCATCGGTCACTCCGATGCCACGTTGGAAGAAGCCATTCTGGCTTACGAAAGCGGATATACCCACTTGACCCACTTTTACAGCGGCATGAGCGCTTTGGTGAGAAGAAAATCTTATCGTTTCCCCGGTTTGATTGAAGCCGGTTATATGCACAATGATTTCACCGTTGAAATCATTGCCGACGGCAGCCATTTGCCTCCCTCTCTGTTGAAACACATTTACAAAGCAAAAGGCTCCGACAAGATTGCGCTCATTACCGATGCTTTGGCAGAAGCCGGTTTGCCCGAAGGAACCATTTCCCCCCCAGATGCGCCCCTCGACAGACAGCATATCATTGAAGACGGCGTCTGTAAGATGCTGGACAGACAGTGTTTCGCCGGCAGCATTGCCACCACCATCCGGTTGGTGAAAAATATGGTCAATGATGCCGACTGCGGCATTTTGGAGGCTGTCAAGATGATGACCGCCACCCCTGCTAAAATCATGGGCTTCAAGAAAAAGGGTATCCTGATTCCTGACAATGATGCGGATATCACCGTGTTTTCCACAGAATTTGCGCCCTGCGCCACCATCGTAGGCGGCAACACTGTATTTTCAAAATAAAAAAATAATCACGATAAAGGAGTATTGCAATGGCATTGGTAAAAGAATTTAAAAAAGATAAGATGACGGTTAAGGTTTTTGACACCCGAGATGCGATGGGTGCAGTGGCTGCTGCGGAATGTGCAGCCAAAATGAAGGAATTGCTGGCGAAAAAAGATCAGATCAGCATGATTTTTGCCGCCGCCCCTTCCCAGAACGAATTCCTGAAATCCTTGTACACCGATCCCGAGATTGATTTTACCCGTATCAATGCCTTCCATATGGATGAGTATGTGGGATTGCCCGCAGATGCTCCCCAGGGTTTCGGCAACTTTTTAAAGGAACGGATTTTCTCCAAAGCCCCTTTTAAATCCGTTCACTATCTCAACGGAATGGCTTCCGATATCCAGGCAGAATGTACCCGTTACTCTCAACTGTTGGCTGACAACCCCATTGACATTATTTGCATGGGCATCGGTGAAAACGGTCATATCGCTTTCAACGATCCCCACGTGGCTTTCTTTGACGATCCTTATGCGGTGAAAGTGGTGGAATTGGATGAAGTTTGCCGTCAGCAGCAGGTCAACGACGGTTGTTTCAAAACTATACAGGATGTTCCTACCCATGCTATGACCCTGACCATACCCACCCTGTTCAGCGGTGACTTCTTGTTCTGTATGGTTCCCGCTCCCACAAAAGCCAATGCGGTTAAAGCCACCGTTTTAGGCGAAGTGGAAGAAAAATGCCCCGCTTCCATCCTCCGCCGTCATGGAAATGCCATTTTGTATGTGGACAGTGACAGCGGTAAATATGTTCTTTAAGCAAAAGAATTAAGGTTGAAATACTATGAACAACATTGAAAAATCCATGGATAAAATCGTTTCCCTTTGCAAGGGCCGCGGTTTTGTATACAGTGGCAGTGAAATTTATGGCGGACTTGCCAACACCTGGGACTATGGTCCCATCGGTGTTGAATTGAAAAACAACGTGAAAAAAGCCTGGTGGAAAAAATTTGTCCAGGAATCCCGATACAATATCGGATTGGACTGCGCTTTGTTGATGAACCCTCAGGTTTGGGTGGCTTCCGGTCACGTGGGCGGATTTTCCGATCCCTTGATGGATTGCCGTGCCTGTAAAACCCGTCACAGAGCGGACAAACTCATCGAAGACGCTTCCGGCGAGAACACCGGCGGCTGGTCCAATGATCAATTGGCTGCCTATATCAAGGAAAAAGGTATAGTTTGTCCCCATTGCGGCGCAAAAGATTTTACTGAAATCCGTAAATTTAACTTGATGTTCAAAACATTTCAGGGCGTGACCGAAGACGCAAAAAATGAAATATATCTGCGTCCCGAAACCGCCCAAGGTATTTTTGTGAATTTCAAGAACGTTGCCCGAACCACCCGCAAAAAACTACCCTTTGGTATTTGTCAGACAGGTAAATCCTTCCGCAATGAAATCACGCCCGGAAACTTCATTTTTCGGACGCGTGAATTTGAGCAGATGGAGTTGGAGTTTTTCTGCAAACCCGGCACGGATTTAGAATGGTTTTTATACTGGAAAGAGTACTGTGCCGCCTTCTTGTATTCTCTGGGCATGAAGAAAGAAAACCTCAAGCTCCGTGATCACGGCGCGGAAGAATTGTCCTTCTATTCCAATGCTACCACCGACTTTGAATATCTTTTCCCCTTCGGCTGGGGCGAGTTGTGGGGCATTGCGGACAGAACCGACTATGATTTGAAACAACACATCAAGCACAGCGGTGAAAATTTAGAATATTTTGATCCCGAGACCAACGAGCATTATGTTCCCTACGTCATCGAACCTTCTTTGGGTGTGGATCGTGCTGTTCTAGCGTTCCTGGTAGAGGCCTATGATGAAGAAACCGTGGGCGAAGGGGATACACGCACTGTTCTTCACTTCCATCCGTTCCTGGCACCTTACAAGGCAGCGGTTCTGCCGTTGTCCAAGAAGCTGTCCGAAAAAGCCAGTCAATTGTACGATGCACTGAGAAAGAGTTGTATGGTCGACTTCGACGATACGGGTTCTATCGGCAAACGTTATCGCCGTCAGGACGAAATCGGTACTCCTTTCTGCATTACATACGACTTTGAGAGCGAGATCGACGGTGCCGTCACCATTCGTGACCGCGATACCATGGAACAGATTCGCCTGCCCATCAATCAAGTTGTTTCGTATATAGAAGAGAGATGCAAATTTTAAAGTATCGGACAAAAATAGCTAAGGAGTGACCAAATTGATAAGCTGCGAATCTATTTTTACCCATCAGGAACGTGTAGCACCCCTTCAAATCATTGCATTAAACGGTGCTGAGAAATTGGCGGCTAAAATTGATAAGCATCTGGTTGGCTGGGCAAAAAACGCGGGATTGAACCATGATACTTTTCTGACCCCGGTTAAATGTCCCCGTTTCCAATCCGGCGATGCGAAAGGCATGATCCTTTCCAGTGTCCGGGGCGGCGATTTGTTTATCCTGGTGGATGTTGGAAACTACAGCTGTACCTACAATTTATTTGGCTATGAAAATCATATGTCTGCCGATGATCATTTTCAGGATTTGAAGAGAATCATCCAAGCTGCGGGCGGCAAGGCTGACCGCATCAATGTCATTATGCCTTTGCTGTACGGCGGTCGTCAACATCGCCGCAGCTATAGAGAATCCTTAGACTGTGCCTGTGCATTGCAGGAACTTCAGAGTATGGGTGTATCCAACATTGTGACCTTCGATGCCCATGATTCGAGGGTGCAGAATGCGGTGCCTTTGATGGGGTTTGACAATGTGATGCCCTACTATCAGGTGCTGAAAGCATTGTTCAACAATTTTCCCGACTTAAAACCCGATCGGGATCATCTGACCATTGTATCTCCCGACGAAGGCGCCATCAACCGCAACATGTATTATGCGGAAGCATTGGGCGTCTCCTTGGGGATGTTCTACAAACGCCGTGACTATTCGGTGGTTGTCAACGGTCGAAATCCCATCGTAGCCCATGAATTTCTGGGAAATGAAGTGGAAGGTCTGGATGTGTTCATTGCGGATGATATCATTTCTTCTGGTGAATCCATGCTGGATATTGCCACAGAATTAAAAAAACGCAAAGCAGGCAGAATTTTTGCCTATGCCACTTACCCCACCTTCACCAACGGGCTTGCAGCCTTTGACAAGGCCTATGAAGATGGTCTGATTACAGCCGTTTTCGGCACCAACCTGACGTATCGCACGGAAGAGCTGAAAAGCCGTTCCTGGTTCTACGAAGTGGACGTTGCCAAGTACATCGCCTACTTTGTCGCTTCCATGAATCATGATATTTCCATTGCGAACATCATCGATCCCCATGAGAAAATCAAAGCATTGCTGGCAAACCGATAAAAAGTATACGGCAGACACCGCGGTGTCTGCCGTATTCATTTTTGGCTGATTATTGTATGACAAATTAATAATTCTCGGCTTTGATTTCAAAGTAAGAAAGGGGATGGGAGCAAACGGGGCACATGGCGGGCGCCTTGGTTCCCACATGAATGTGACCGCAATTATAGCATTTCCAAACCTGTTCGCTGCTTCGTTCAAATACCAGTTTGTTTTCCACGTTGGTTAAAAGTGTACGATACCGTTCCTCGTGTTCTTTTTCTATTTTCCCCACAGCTCTGAATAAAGCGGCGATGTGATTAAATCCTTCTTCAGCGGCCTCTTTTGCAAAAGCGGCGTACATATCTGTCCATTCGTACTTTTCGCCTTCGGCAGCGTCGAGCAGATTAGCTGCGGTATCGGGAATGGAACCGCCATGGAGCAATTTGAACCAGATTTTTGCATGCTCTTTTTCATTGTTGGCGGTTTCTTCAAAAAGGTTGGAAATTTGAACATACCCTTCTTTTTTAGCTTGAGAAGCATAATAGGTATATTTCGTTCTTGCTTGGGATTCTCCGGCAAAAGCTGCCATCAAATTGGCTTCTGTTTTGGTTCCTTTCAAATTCATACGTTCATCTCCTTAATAGTATTGATATCGGCATGAGCATTGATCCGAAAATGAGGAAGCACCTGTATGCTTACGGGGATAATGCAATCATGGTTTCCGCGTTCCTCCTACCTTGATTATGATTCAAGTATACAGGAAATGAGATTTCCTGTCAATATAAAAGGTAAAAAATAGAATCGCAAAAGGTAACGAGATAGAATTGCAATTGCGTGGTAGTATGAAATGGCACTTGCTTGTTATTACCCAAACGCCTTGACAAACCATGTAATCTTTCATATAATGTTTCAAGCAAAGGAAAGGGGTATGCGAAGGATTGCATATTCTCTTTTTCCTATTCAGCAAGGAGGGTGTATATGGGAAAAACGCATATTGTGGATTGGAAGACGATCACGGCGTTTGTGACGGATGTTTTTTGCGAATATGGTGTTCCCCGGGAAGATGCCATCATTTGTGCGGATGTTTTACTGGAATCTGATAAGCGGGGCATCGAATCTCACGGGGTCAACCGTTTCAAACCCATTTATCTGGATCGAATCAAAGCCGGTATCCAGAATCCGGTGACCCATTTTGAAGTGATCCGTGAAACAGCCACCACTGCCGTGGCGGACGGTCATGATGGCATGGGACAAGTCATCGGATACAAAGCCATGCATATGGCCATCGAAAAAGCCAAAATATACGGCATGGGTATGGTGGCGGTGAGAAATTCCTGCCATTACGGCATTGCGGGATATTATGCTACCATGGCGACTCAAGCCGGGTGCATCGGCATCACGGGAACCAATGCGCGCCCCTCCATCGCCCCGACTTTCGGAGTGGAAAATATGTTGGGAACCAATCCTCTCACCGTGGGTTTGCCCACCGATGAAGAATTTCCCTTTGTTCTGGATTGCGCAACCTCTATCACCCAGAGAGGAAAAATTGAGTATTTTGCCAGAATGGATGAAGACACGCCTGCCGGCATGGTCATCGGGCGAGACGGTTCGACTCTGACGGATTCCAAAGCCATTTTGTCTGATTTGACAACCGGAAAAGCAGCCCTGGCACCGTTGGGTGGTATCGGAGAAGAATTGGCGGGATATAAGGGATACGGATATGCTACTGTGGTGGAGATTTTATCTGCTGCCCTCCAACAGGGACAATTTTTACGGGCATTGAATGGAATCGGTTTCCAGGGTGAAAAAGTGCCTTATCATTTGGGTCATTTCTTCATCGCCATTGACACCGAAGCTTTTATGGGATTGGAAGCCTTTCAAAAGACGGCGGGGGATATTTTGCGGGATTTGCGATCCAGTGAAAAAGCACCCGGATATGACCGTATTTATACGGCGGGCGAAAAAGAATATAGGGTTTGGATGGAACGGAAAGACAGCGGTGTTCCCGTCAATGCTGCCGTTCAAACAGAATTGATCGCTGTTCGGGATGAATTGGGCTTGACACAGTATCATTTCCCTTTTGAGGAGTAACCATGGATTATAAACAAGAATCATTGCACAGACACTATGAATGGGGCGGGAAAATCGAAGTGACTTCCCGTATTCCCGTACGGGATGAAACCGATTTGTCCCTGGCTTATACGCCGGGTGTGGCGGAGCCCTGCCTCGCCATCCAGCAAGACCCGACTCTTTCCTTTTCACTGACTCGCCGTCATAATCTGGTCGCCGTGGTCACCGACGGAACGGCTGTGCTGGGGCTGGGAGATATTGGTCCCGAAGCCGGTATGCCGGTGATGGAAGGAAAATGTTTGCTGTTCAAAGAATTTGCTGGGGTGGATGCGTTTCCGCTCTGCATCCGCAGTCACGATGTGGAGGAAATCGTCAGAACCATTTCCTTGCTTGCAGGGAGTTTTGGCGGCATCAATCTGGAGGACATTGCTGCACCAAAATGTTTTGAAATTGAAAAAAGACTCAAAGAAGTATGTGATATTCCCGTGTTTCACGATGATCAGCACGGAACCGCCATTGTGGTAGGCGCCGCATTGCTCAACGCGGTGAAGGTGGTGGGAAAAGAGATGGCATCGGTATCCTGTGTCATCAACGGAGCGGGAGCCGCCGGCATTTCCATTGCCCGCCATTTGATGAACATGGGTGTGAAACGGCTTATTCTGTGTGATCGCTTTGGGGTCATCTGCGAAGGTATGTCCGAATTGAATCCGACACAGGCGGAAATGAGCCGAATTACCAACCGCGGTAAGATACGAGGAACGCTGGCCGATGCCTTGAAAAGCGCCGATGTTTTCATCGGTGTATCCGCCCCCGGTTGTTTGACGCAAGAGATGATAAAAACCATGGGGAAAGACGCCATTGTCTTTGCCATGGCGAATCCTACCCCAGAGATCATGCCCGAACTTGCCAAACAAGCCGGCGCTGCCGTGGTGGGAACGGGAAGAAGCGATTTTCCCAACCAGATTAACAATCTGCTGGCATTTCCCGGTATTTTCCGGGGCGCGCTGGATTGCCGCGCCAAGGATATCAACGAAGCCATGAAACTGGCGGCATCCAAAGCCATTGCTTCCTGCGTGGAAGAAGATCGGTTGGCTGCGGACTATATCATTCCCAGTCCTTTGGATCGGTCGGTGGCGGCAAAAGTGGCCGAAGCTGTACAACAGGCAGCCCGGGAATCCGGGCTGGCAAGAATGTAACCGTTTGCCGCAAAAACAAAGAAAGCAGGATTCAATATGAAAATATCTATCTTTTTCTCTTTTTTGCAAAAAATGGCGTCGGAAGAAAACATTTCTTTGGACGAAGCACTGGCCTATGCCAACAAACAGGGGATTACCGGTGTGCAGATGGGTCACGGAGAAGTCATGAGTCGGGAGGCTGCAACCTACGAAGCCGCGTTGAAAAAAACGGGAATTTCCATCATGTGTATTCACTGCGGCGCTCGTTTTGGAAGTGAAGATCAGGCTTTATTTCAGTCATCCCTGGAGTATGTAAAAGCTGTCTGTGACAAAGCCATAGAACTGGATGCGGAATTTATCATGATTTTGCCGGTGGCTTTGGAGGATGTCAACGGGGAAAGCGACCGTCAGCGTGCCCTTCTTCGTTCTATAGAAGGGTTGAAGATAGTGGCGGCGTACATACAGGATAAACCTTTGACAATGGTCATTGAAAATATCTCCCGCTATATTTTGCCGTATTCTACCAAAGGGGATCTCAAAACCTTGGTAGAACAGGTGCCGGGATTGACACTGGCTCTGGATATGGGGAATTTTCGCTGGGCCTGCGAAGACCCTTTGGAAGCGTATGACCATTTGTCCCGGTGGTATACTTTGGTCCATGCAAAAGATATGGGCCCCACGGCAGAAAGCAACTTGAAAACAAGACGCGGCGAATGCATGATCAATGTGCCCTTCGGGCAGGGGGAAGTGCCTGTGTCTACCCTGATGGAACGGTTGAAAGAAGACGGGTATCGGGGATGGTATGTCATTGAATACAGCGAAGACAGAGTAAAAACCATCATACCTGAGGCAATCAAGTACTTGCGTCAATTTTAAATGAAACGCACCCAATCGGGTGCGTTTTTTACATCGTAATCAGTGAATTGACATAGTCACGCATTTCTGCTTTGGAATTCACTTTTTTGGTGTTGTCAATGACTTTTTTTTGTTCTTCGGGGGAGAGGGCGGTAAAACACATCAAGGCTTTTGTGTTTTGTGCCAACGCCAATCCGAACCCCAGAGGTAGTTCCTCGTTCAGGAGATTGTTTGACATGTTCCTCACCTCGATCATAGTATTTCCCGCTTGTATCTTTTTTACGCATTTTACTAAAATCCATAAAAATCAATTGACAATATTACGAACTTTGGTTACAATAAGGGTGAAACGCTACGAAAAGGGGATATAAGCAGTGGAGAGAGTCATACTACACAGCGACTTAAATAATTTTTATGCGTCGGTAGAATGTTTACACAATCCGTCTTTGCAGAACCGACCTGTGGTTGTTGCGGGAAATCCCGCTTTCCGCCATGGCATTGTGTTGGCAAAAAACGAATGGGCAAAAAAGTATGGGGTCAGTACGGGAGAACCCTTGTGGTCCGCCCGGCAAAAATGTCCCGATATTGTATGCATAGAACCCCGGCATCCTGTATACAAAGAATATTCCCGTATGGCCAAAGAGCTTTACGGAGAGTATACAGACCGTGTAGAGCCATATGGTCCCGATGAATGTTGGCTGGATGTCACGGGATGTATCCGTTTATTCGGCGATGGCAAATGTATAGCCGATGAAATTCGAGCCCGTATGAAAAAAGAGATCGGTCTGAGTGTTTCCGTGGGGGTGAGTTTCAATAAAGTGTTTGCCAAACTGGGCAGCGACATGAAAAAGCCCGACGGCACCACGGTGATTACCAAAGAGGAGTATCCCTGTATAATCTGGCCTTTGAGCGTGGACAAGCTGTTGTATGTGGGAAATGCCTCCAAAGAAAAATTGAAGCGGTACGGTCTATACACCGTGGGGGATATCGCCACCGCATCTCCGGAGGTTTTAGGCGGGATTTTGGGAAAAAACGGTATTACCCTTTGGAAGTTCGCCAATGGGTTGGACACTTCCCCCGTCAGTGTATATGGAGAGAAAAATCTCATTCAATCGGTGGGGAACAGTACCACCACCGTTCGGGATCTGGTAACCGATGAGGATGTGAAAACTGTTTTGCTTGTTTTGTGCCAAATGGTTTCCGCCCGCTTACGTTCCTACGGGCTTCTCTGCAAAACGGTACAGCTAAGCATGCGGGATAAAAATTTGCTTTGCTACCAACGGCAGGATAAGCTCATCCGCCCTAATCGAACTGTCCATGCGCTGTTTGAAACCGGCTTTTCTTTGTATCAGAAACATCACATAGCGGGGATACCTTTGCGGAGCATCGGTGTCCGTGCCTGTGATTTGGTGGACGGGGAGTATGAGCAGTTGTCTTTGTTGGAAGAGGTGGCAACCTTGCAGAAAAAAGAAACCCTGGATGCCGTTGCCGATAAAATTCGCACAAAATTCGGGAAACATGCTTTGCTGCTGGGACGGGTATTGGCGGGCGGTGGATGGGGAAAGTTAAATCTGGAAGATATGACGGATATACCGGGAGGTCATTGTTTGGGGGGATAACCATGTACTATAATTATCACGGGCAAGCTAAAAAAAGAATCCGCGAAGGTAAATTAATTGAATTTTATTTTACTTCCGACTATAAAGGCATTCGTCCCGCGTTGGTATTGGTATTCCCGGATAAAGTGATGCCCATACGGCAGTACCGCTGGGAAGAATATTTTCCTTTGCTTGAAACGCAGGAAAAAGCGTGATATAATAGGCTCGGTTTTGAGCCTATAAATGGATGATCTGAAGGGAGCGGACACGATGAAACGAGAAGAACTGTTATATATGGGACATCCCAGCCAAAAATATTATGCGGAAGAACATAGATTAAAAGGCGGCAAGGGAGAGGGCATGCGCCTGTTGGAAATACACAACGGAAAAGGAATGTTAATTACCCTGTGTCCTGACCGGTGTCTGGATATCACCCGACTGCATTTCAAAGGGGATAATATGGGATATTTTTCCCCTTGCGGCTATGTGGCACCTCCCTATTATGATGATGCCGGTGTGGGATTTTTGCGGAGTTTTACGGGTGGGTTTTTAACCACCTGCGGATTGCGGAATGCTGGAAATCCATCCGAGGATGACGGCGAAGCTTTGGGGCTTCACGGCAGAATCGGCAACACTCCCGCGGATGTTTGCTCCCATTGGATAGAAGAACAAGCAGGCGAAGATGTAATCCGGATACAAGCCACGATGAGCGAAGCCAGAGTGGGCGGGGAAAAACTAACTTTACATCGCTCCATGGCAGTGTATACCCATCAAAATAAAATACGAATACAAGATACGGTGAAAAACGAAGGCACGGCGGTGGAATCGCTGATGCTGCTGTACCATTTCAATATGGGATATCCTCTTCTCACCGAACGTGCCATTTTGACCATTCCGGCAGAAAAGATTATCCCCCGAAATGAGCATGCAGCAACAGGGTTGCAGGATTGGATGAAAATGGAAAAACCCACCCGGGACTATGAAGAAATGTGTTTCTATCATACCGTAAAGAAAAACGAACGGGGGATGAGAGAAGTTTCTTTGTACAATCCGAATTTGCATAAAGGGGTGAAGCTGTCTTTTGATTTACCTCGGTTTATGCAGTGGAAAATGATGGGGCAAAGAGAGTACGTTCTGGGTTTGGAACCCGGCAATTGTACCATTGATGGCAGAAAAAACGCCCGGGAAAAAGGGGAATTGGATCGATTGCCGGGCGGAGAGCAAATCACCTATACCATCGAAATAGAACTCTATGAATAATATTCCAAAAAGATGTTGACAAGTCAACATTTGTGTGATACAATCCAACTCGTTGACATGTCAACAAGGTAGGAGGCATAAAATATGACGGAGAGATTCGATATGTTTTCCGCCGCCATTGCCCAGATATCCAAGTGCATGCAAAAGCTGAAAACCAGAGAAATGCATCAATTCGGGCTGCGGGGAACCCACGCTATGTGTTTGTATCATCTGCAGAAAAATGAATTAGGATTGACAGCCTCCCAATTGACCGATCTCTGCGATGTGGACAAAGGGGCCATTTCCCGCGCTGTGACAGAGATGCAGCAGCTGGAAATTGTGACCTACCCCGAGGGAGACGGAAAACGAAAATACAGAGCGAAAATCAAATTAACGGACAAGGGGATTACTGTGACCGAAAAGCTCAACCGCAGCATTGGAGAGGCGGTGGAGAGGGCCGGAATCGGATTGACCTGGGAAGAACGGGAGAACTTTTATAAAGCTTTGAATATCATATCCCAAAATATTCAAACGTTATGTTTAGATGAATGCATCTTGCAAAAAGGAGAATTATCATGAAATATAATGCCAGATTTGTTTACAATGTGAGAAACGTTGTAACCATTCGCCAATTGCTTGAATCCAGCTTTGAACTGTTCCCAAACAACGCGGCATTTTTGTACCATGAACAATCCAATGTAGTAGAAAAAACCTATAAGGCAGTTTTGGCGGATGTAAAGGCCTTTTCCACCTATTTGAATCAAAAAGGGTTGGAAGGAAAAATCATTGCCGTCACCGGCAAAAATTGCTATGAATGGGCTCTGATTTATTTGGCGGTGGCTTGCGGGACCGGCATCATCATGCCCGTGGACAAGGATTTGCGGGAGGATGAAATCGACTATCTGCTGCGGGATTCAGGCGCGGCTGCCATTGTATATTCCTCTGAAGTCGAGGAAAAGATTCTCAAAAATAAATCCGACTGCATCAAAATGTCCATGGACAACATGGGTGCTTATCTTGACGAAGGAAATGCGTTGCTCAAGCAGGGCGACTTGTCCTATTTGCACCATCGGATAGATCCATATGCGCTGGGAATACTGTTATACACATCGGGAACCACCGGCGTGGCAAAAGGGGTCATGCTTTCCCAGAATAACATTTGTTCCAATATTGTCAACGTATGCCGCATGGTGCATGTGTCGTCGGAAGATCGGGTATTGTCGGTGCTTCCGCTGCATCACACCTATGAATGCATGGCGGGATTTTTATCCATACTGTTTTTGGGCGGCAGTATTGCTTATAACCGCAGCTTGAAAAAACTGCAGGCGGATTTTCTTACCTTTCGTCCCACCATTTTCATCGCCGTTCCCCTAATTTTGGAAAGTCTGCGGAAGATGATTATTAAAAAATACTCCAAAATTTTTGGCGGAAATATGGTATTGAATGCCCAAAGAACGGTTTCCACCCTCGCCGGTCCCTTAATGAAGGCTAAAAAACTGGTGTTCAATTCGGTGAACGCAGCATTTGGCGGGAGACTGCGGCTCATTTTATCCGGCGCGGCGCCATTGTCCCCGGAAACCTTCCGTGATTATGAACGATTCGGCATCAAGACATTGATCGGGTACGGCTTGACGGAAACCTCCCCGGTGTGTATCATGCACAGCGATTTTTACAGAAGCGCCGATGACATCGGATATCCCATTGTGGGCGTACAGGCAAAAATCAGCGATCCCGGAGAAGACGGTGTGGGCGAATTGGCTGTAAAAGGCCCCAATGTCATGCTGGGATACTATAATAATCCGGAAGAAACCCAGAAAGTTATGAAGGACGGATGGTTTTATACCGGAGATTTGGCCAAACAAAAACAAAACGGTGCCTTTCAGATTACGGGGAGACTGAAGAGCATGATTGTGCTTCCCAGTGGAAAGAAGGTATTTCCCGAAGAATTTGAATATTATCTCATGCGTTATCCTTATGTGGGAGAATGCATGGTGTACGGTGTTGACGGCGAAAACGGCATCGAATTGACGGTGAGTATTTATCCCAATACGGAAGAAGTGGATAAACGATTGGTCAAGGACAATTTTGTGCCGGACAGCGCGGAATATAACTATGCCAAACGGAATCTGTTTGAAAACATTATCAGAGAAGTCAACGAAAAATTCCCCAAATACAAGCATATTCGCCGCGTGATTTTGCGGGATAAAGAGTTTGAGAAAACCACCACCCGCAAAATCAAAAGAACAGCCGCCGCCAACCTGAAACAGGATTAAGGAGGCAATTATGAAAAGAAGACGGATCAAGGTGTCGCAAAACACCATCATTGCCGCCATGTTCGGTGTGGCATTTGTGAGTTTGATCGCAGTTTTAATGAATTATCATCGGATCATCAAGGCCTTGTTGCTCAACAAGGATGAGGATTTGACGGAAGATTGGGACTATTAATTTATTTCTGTTTTTTCATCCATTCCCCTTGACACGGTTGATAAAATATGTTATAAGTAGTGTAATCAGTTTCGAGAAAGGATGATTGACCATGAAATCGATCGTTTCCATGGCAATTGGATACTTCTTTTATTGCTTTTACTTTACCTCTAAAGTAAAAGTGATTCGTGTTGCATAAAAGCTTTCGATGAAACTGGGACGGGTGAAATAAACCTAAAACCGGAAGATTGAAGGGCCGCACAGAGTCACCTCTGTGTGGCTTTTGTTTTTTTAAGGAGTGTACAGTATGATTGCTATTTTAAAGCAGGGAACAAGTGCAGAACAAAGAGATCATTTGTGTGAATGGTTTCGGAACATGGGACTGGATGTACACATTTCCGAGGGGAAATATCACAGCATCATTGGATTGATCGGGGATACAAGCAAAGTGGATATCGGGCTTTTGGAGAGTTTGTCCATCATCCAATCGGTGAAACGGATCAGCGAACCCTTCAAAAACGCCAATCGTAAATTCCATACGGAAGATTCTGTCATGGATATTCTGGGAAACAAAATCGGCGGAGGACATTTTCAGATCATCGCCGGGCCCTGTTCCGTGGAATCCCGAGAACAGATTGTATCCGTTGCCAAAAGTGTGAAAGAAGCAGGGGCAACCATATTGCGGGGTGGCGCCTTCAAACCCCGCACTTCCCCATATGATTTTCAGGGGCTTCACGGAGAAGGCATTTCCTTGCTGTTGGATGCCAAGCGGGAAACAGGGATGCCTATCATCACTGAGATTATGAATGCAAACGACTTGCCGTTGTTTGAAGATGTGGATATCATTCAGGTGGGCGCCCGGAATATGCAAAATTTTGACTTGCTCAAAGAATTGGGGAAAACCCATAAGGTGATTCTTTTAAAACGAGGGCTGGCAAACACTTTAAAAGAACTTCTCATGAGCGCGGAATACATCATGGCAGGAGGAAATGAAACGGTCATACTCTGCGAACGGGGCATCCGTACCTTTGAAACCTATACCAGAAACACCCTGGATCTTTCCGCTGTCCCCCTGCTCCATGAATTGACCCATCTTCCCGTGATCATCGACCCCAGCCATGCCACCGGATTGTCTCGCCTGGTGGAACCCATGGCATTGGCGGCTGCGGCGGCTGGGGCGGACGGTCTTATGATCGAAGTGCACAACGATCCGGAACATGCCTTGTGTGACGGTGCCCAATCTCTAACCCCTGCCCAATTTGCAGCCGTGGTACAGAAAGTGAAGAAAATCCGGGAGGCTCTGTCATGATGACCATTGGCATTGCAGGTCTTGGTCTGATGGGTGGATCGCTGGCAAAAGCGTATCAAAGAAATCCGAAAACAACGGTATACGGCATGGATGCCAATGCTTCCATCACCGAATTTGCTAAACTCTCCGGTGTCATTGACAACGAATTGAACCGGGATACCATCGGGGAATGTGAGTGTGTGTTCATTGCCTTATATCCCAGGGCCGCCCGGGACTATCTGGAATCCATGGCACCCCATATCCCACCAAAAACGCTGGTCATGGATTGCTGCGGCACCAAACGGGAAATGTGCCAAATAGGCTTTCGTCTTGCCCGGGAATATGGATTCGAATTCGTGGGCGGACATCCCATGGCAGGAAACCATCATGCGGGCTTTCGGAGTAGCCGTGCCGACTTGTTTGAAAAGGCGTGTATGGTGGTTGTCCCCAAAACCTTTGATGATATTGTATTGTATGATCGCATCAAAAAGGTTTTGGAACCGGCGGGTTTCGGGAAAGTATCGGTGACCACAGCCGAAAAGCACGACGAATTGATTGCCTTTACCTCCCAGATGGCCCATGTGGTATCCAATGCGTTTATCAAAAGCCCTACCGCCGGCGAACATAAAGGGTTTTCTGCCGGAAGCTACAAGGATTTGACCCGTGTGGCATGGTTGAATCCGGACATGTGGACAGCCTTGTTTTTAGAAAACAAAGATAATTTGTTAAAGGAACTGGATATCTTTCTTCGGGAACTGCAAAAATATCGGGATGCCATTGTCGACGGGGATGAAAAAGAGCTTCACCGTTTGCTGGAAGAAGGAAGCAGAAGAAAGGAAGAAGTGGACGGAGCATGAAAAAGGTACACATCCGGACCCCAAGCAAACAGTATGATGTCTATATAGGAAGCAGTCTTTTGGAAAAAGCAGGAAGACTTTCTGCCAACATCATCGGCGTGGGAAAAGTGGCGATTGTGACCGACGACATCGTGGATCGGTTGTATGCTTCCCGCTTGCAGCAGGTATTGGAAAAAACAGGATATACTGTGATAAAATTTGTGTTTTGTCACGGGGAGGCCTCAAAAAATGCCGCTACATATATACAGCTGTTACATTTTTTAGCTAAAAATCATTTGGTACGTACCGATGCCGTATTCGCTCTGGGCGGCGGTGTGGTGGGGGATATGGCAGGATTTGCGGCGGCGACCTATTTGCGGGGTGTTCGCTTTGTGCAGCTACCCACCACCCTGCTGGCTGCGGTGGATTCCTCCGTGGGGGGGAAAACTGCCATTGATCTGGAGGGGGGCAAAAATCTGGCAGGGGCTTTTTATCAGCCGGATTTGGTACTGTGCGATTGTTCTTTGTTGGAAACGCTGGAACCCCGGCACATTTCCGACGGTCTTGCGGAAGTGATCAAATATGCCGTCGTTCGCGACGAGGGGCTTTTTACCAGGTTAAAAACCGTTGCAAAAAAAGAGTGGGCGCCCATCATTGCCCGCTGTGTGGAAATCAAAGGCGAGATTGTGGGAAAGGATGCAATGGATACGGGGGTACGGGAGCTGTTGAATTTCGGTCATACTTTCGGACATGCCATAGAAGCATCCGGCAGGTATACCCTTTCCCATGGCAGTGCGGTGGGCATTGGCATGGCCATCATCACCCGAGCCTGTGTCAAACAAGGACGTTGCGACCTGTCTTGTCAGCGGGAATTGGAAGATATGTTGACGCGCCATGGGCTTTCCACGCAAACCGATTTGTCTGAAGAGGTAATATTTCAAGCAGTTTTATCGGATAAAAAAAGAAAACAAGACGGCATCACCCTCATCCTGCCCCGAAAAATCGGGCTGTGTGAAGGCGTGAAAGTATCTTTGGAAGAAGCAAAAGAATATTTGCACCTTGGACTATAAAAGGGGAACGGTATGCAGGTAACAATATATCCCTCCCGGTTGGAGGGTACCATGGAGGCCATTGCCTCCAAATCCCATATGCACAGATTGCTGGTGAGTGCTTCTTTGGCACGGGGAGAAACATGGATTCAGTGTAAAACAACCTCCGATGATATTGAAGCCACCCGGGAATGTCTGCAACAAATGGGGGCGGATATCCGCCGTACCGCGGATGGCTTTCATGTCATTCCACGTCAAGGAAAGGATAGCGTACCTGTCCGGGTCAACTGCAGGGAAAGCGGTTCTACCTACCGTTTTTTGTTACCTGTTGCCGGTGTTTTGGGGATGCAAACGGAGTTTATGTTGGCAGGCAGATTGCCCCAACGCCCTATGGAAGCCTTGTGGACAGAACTGGAGCAAAAAGGGATGGTTGTTTGTGGAAAAGGTACGCCTTTGGTTTCGGTCAGGGGACAACTGAGGGGCGGTGTGTATACCATGCCGGGGAATATATCATCCCAATTCATCAGCGGACTGGTGATGGCACTGCCGCTGTTGGAGGAAGACAGCGAGATAATCATCACCGGTGATATCCAATCCAAAGGATATATTGCCGTTACGCTGGAAACGGTGAAGGGGTTTGGGATACAAGCCCATTGGGAAGGCGATCGGATGTACATTCCCGGCAAACAGACCTATATTTCTCCCGGTACGTTTAGGGCGGAAGGAGATTGGTCCAACGGTGCATTCATATTGTGTGGGGGTGCCCTGGGCGGGCGGGTTACATGCCGGGGATTGCAGCTTTCTTCCCCCCAGGGGGACAAAGCTATCTGTGAAATTTTGGGGCGGTTCGGGGCGGAAGTGACCCAAGAAACGGATGGTGTGACAGCAACGAAAAACGCCATGCAAGGCATTGACTTGGACGGAGGTGATATTCCCGATTTGATTCCTGCCATCGCCGTGGTGGCAGCGGCGGCAGAAGGAAGAACCATTCTCCGTAACATCGGAAGGCTGAAATGGAAAGAAAGTGATCGGCTGCTTGCCATCGGTAAAACTTTGCAAACAGTAGGCGGACAGGTGGAGATTTTGGAGGATTCTTTGGTGATAGAGGGAAATGGCACCCTTCACGGCGGTACCATCCATTCCTTTGGGGATCATCGCATTGTGATGATGGGGGCGATCGCTTCCTTATTGTGTGAAAATTCTGTCATCATTCGGGATGCCCAGGCGGTACAAAAATCGTATCCCCGTTTTTTTGAAGATTTTCAAACTTTAGGAGCCAATATCCAAAAGGAGGAAGAAACATGAGTTCATGTTACGGAAAAAACATCCAAATATCCATATTCGGTCAATCCCATTCCCCTGCCATCGGTGTGGTCATAGACGGACTGCCGGCAGGATTTGCTCCGGATATGGAGAAGTTATCCGCTTTTTTAGAAAGGCGAGCACCCGGAAGAAATGCTTTGTCCACCCCGCGTCAGGAAACAGACAAGGTGGAAATCGTGTCGGGCATGGCAGACGGCCGATTTTGCGGCGCGCCGTTCGCTGCTTTGATTTATAATCACAATGTTCATTCCTCCGATTATCATAACATAAAAGAAACCCCCAGACCCGGTCATGCAGATTTTACCGCGTTTGTCAAATATCACGGAGCGCAGGATGTGGCGGGCGGCGGTCATTTTTCCGGTCGGCTCACGGCACCAATGTGTGTGGCAGGGGGTATTTGTCTGCAGCTTCTGGAACAGGAAGGGATATATATCGGCGCTCACATTCAAAGCATCCATCAGGTGCCGGATATCCCCTTTGATCCGGTGAAGGTCTCAAAAGAGACGTTTTATTCCCTACGCACCCGCCTTTTGCCTGTCATGGACAGAAAAGCGGGAGAACACATGGAAAATCTCATCGAAAAGGTGCAACAAGAGGGAGATTCCGTAGGCGGCGTCATCGAATGTGCTGCCATCGGCTTGCCCGTGGGGTTGGGAGAACCGATTTTTGAAGGGATGGAAAACCGCCTTTCATCGGTCATATTCGGTATTCCCGGGGTGAAAGGCATTGAATTTGGCAATGGATTTGCTTGTTGTGATCGAATGGGTAGCGAAAACAACGATCCTTTTACCATGGAAGAAGGCCGCGTGAAAACCCGGACCAATCGCCACGGCGGGATATTGGGGGGGATCACATCGGGTATGCCATTGATTTTCCGTGTGGCGGTGAAACCCACTTCCTCCATATTCAAATCCCAAGAAACCGTATCATTGTCCCGATTGGAAAGTACCACGCTCCAAATACAGGGCAGGCATGATCCTTGCATCGTGCCGCGGGCGGTTCCCTGTATAGAAGCGGCGACAGCCATTGCCATCTATGATGCCTGGCTGGATTACAAAAAATATCAATAAGGAGAACAACGATGGATATGCAGACATATCGGAGTCAAATGGATGAAGTGGACCAACAATTGGTGTCATTGTTTGTAAAACGGATGGAATTATCACAAACCATAGCCCAATATAAAGCCGACCATAAACTACCCCTCTATGACCCCCAAAGAGAACGGGAAAAACTTTCACACATTGCTTCACAAGTGGGGCCTTCCATGGCCACGTATACCGATGCTTTGTATTCGTTTCTCTTTGAAATGAGTCGTTCCTGCCAGCGCAAGCAAATGGGACAAAACACTGCCCTCACAGGGGAGATTCTCAAAGCGTTGGAACAAACCGAGCCTCTTTTTCCCCCCCGTGCTTTGGTGGCGTGTCAAGGGGTGGAAGGGGCGTTTTCTCAACAAGCATGCGAAAAAATTTTTTCCTCCCCCCATATTTTGTATTTCAATTCCTTTGAAGGGGTATTTTCCGCCATTGACAAGGGATTGTGCCGCTATGGTATTTTGCCGTTGGAAAACAGCAGTGCCGGCTCGGTGAATAAAATTTATGATTTGATGATGAAATACAATTTTAGTATCGTCCGCAGCACCCGTTTGAAAGTGGATCATTGTCTGCTTGTAAATCCCGGGGTGAAGTTAAAAGATATTAAGGAAATTTTGTCCCATGATCAGGCTTTTGCCCAGTGCCAAGATTTTCTCAAGACCATGGAAAACGTGAAAATCTCTTCCTGTGATAATACGGCTGCTGCTGCCAAATATCTATACGAATCGGGGCGTGCCGATGCCGCCGCATTGTCCTCCCGCAACTGTGCCGAACTGTATGGCTTAGACTGCTTACAAGAATCGGTACAGGACCAGGGAAGCAATTATACCCGGTTTATCTGCATTTCCAAGAAATTGGAAATCTTTCCAGGGGCAGATATAACCAGCATTATGATGGTATTACCCCATAAACCCGGTTCCGTATACAAAGTGTTGGCACGGTTTTATGCGTTGGGAATTAATTTAATCAAATTGGAAAGTAGGCCCTTGCCCAACAGCGATTTTGAATTTATGTTTTATTTTGATTTGGATGTTTCGGTATATTCCGATGCCTTCAAGCAAATTTTCGGGGATCTGGAAGAGCTGTGTGTCTCCATGAAATACTTAGGAAGCTATACTGAAGCTGTATAAAAAATGAAAGAGAATTGGAATTTCCAATTCTCTTTTTAAAGTGTTTAGTGACAACGGCGTTTTTTGGCTTCTTCCCATTCTCATATATCTCCTGTGAATGCGCCATAGTCATACTTCCTATTGGGTATTTTTGTTATATCTTTGGTATACCCGCAAACCCTGCTGCCAATTCTTCATCCGTGGGAATATAGTCGCTCATTGTTCCATCGTGGAATTTTTCATACGCCATCATATCGAAGTAACCGGTACCGGTCAGCCCAAAGAGAATGGTTTTTTCTTCTCCTGTTTCTTTGCATTTCAAGGCTTCGTCAATGGCTGCTTTGATGGCGTGGCTGCTTTCGGGTGCGGGCAGGATGCCTTCCACCCGGGCAAACGTTTCCGCCGCTTGGAAAACGGAGGTTTGCTCCACGGCAATCGCTTCCATCAATCCGTCGTGATATAGCTGAGACAAGATGCTGCTCATACCGTGATACCGCAGACCGCCTGCATGGTTGGGAGCCGGTATAAAGCCACTGCCCAAGGTGTACATTTTAGAAAGTGGGCAAACCATGCCCGTATCGCAGAAGTCGTAGGCAAAAACGCCCCGGGTAAAGGAGGGACAGGAGGCGGGTTCCACGGCAATGATGCGGTAATCCGCTTCTCCTCGGAGTTTTTCTCCCATGAACGGTGCGATCAAGCCACCCAGATTGGATCCGCCCCCAGCACATCCGATGATGATGTCGGGTTTCACGCCGTATTTATCCAGAGCGATTTTGGATTCCAGTCCGATGATGGACTGATGCAACAGCACCTGATTCAATACGCTGCCCAGCACATACCGATATCCTTCTGAGGTGACGGCGACTTCCACCGCTTCGGAAATGGCACATCCCAAGCTCCCTGTGGTACCGGGATGGTCCGCCAATATCTTTCTGCCCACGGCGGTTTCCATGGAGGGAGAAGGAGTGACCGAAGCGCCGTAGGTGCGCATCACTTCCCGGCGGAAGGGTTTTTGTTCATACGATACTTTCACCATAAATACTTTACAGTCCAGTCCGAAATAAGAACATGCCATGGAAAGGGCGGTGCCCCACTGGCCGGCACCCGTTTCGGTGGTAAGGCCTTTGAGACCCTGCTGATTGGCATAATAGGCTTGGGCAATGGCGGTATTTAATTTATGGCTTCCGCTGGTGTTGTTTCCTTCGAACTTATAATAAATGTTCGCAGGGGTTTGGAGTTTTTCTTCCAGGTAGTAGGCTCTCACCAGGGGAGCGGGACGATACATCGTATAGAAATTCTGGATATCCGGGGGAATTTCAAAATAGGCGGTGTTGTCATCCAACTCTTGGCGAACAAGCTCTTTGCAAAACACGGCTTCCAGTTCTTCCGCTCTCATGGGCTCCTTTGTCCCCGGATTGAGGAGGGGAGCCGGCTTGTTTTTCATATCTGCCCTGAGATTGTACCAGGCCTTGGGTATCTCGTCTTCTCTGAGGTAGATTTTGTAGGGGATGGGGTTTTTCATGTTTGTTTGCTCCTTTCAATCATGGTTGTCAGAGGCAAATAAAAAATCTCTTGCCTCTGCAAATTCTTATGCAGGGACAAGAGAATACTCTCCTGCGGTGCCACCCGGCTTGACACAGATACTGTGCCCACTTTAACGTACCTCAATACGCTGACCCTTGATAACGGACAGTCACCCCCGTCGCACCTACTCGAAATTCTTTCGGATTGCCCTCCCAAGTCCATTCATCCCCATCTTTGGCACCGCCATTTCACCGCCGGCGGCTCTCTGTATCCTCTGATACGCAGGATTACTTCTCTTGTTCATCGGTTTGTTGCAGTATATCACGCGACTTTGGGTTTGTCAACACCTTTTTATAAAATTTTTATGAAAAAAGGTTAACCCCTATCCGTTCATGTCATATACTGCATCAAAACACATAAATTATTTTCAGAAAACACATAAATTATTTTTCAAGAAACTATTGACAAGATGATAAATCTCTGCTATACTCACAACCAAACCAAGCGAAAGGAAACGAGAAGATTATGATGAATCTGTTTGTACTTGTCAATATCGTAATTGCTGTTATTGTCCTTCTCCTTATTGACAATGACAGAAATTGCTGTTGCCTACAAACAGAAGCTTAAAGGGAATCATCGTATCATCGATTCATGAAAAGCCTTGTAGTGTAATAGCTACAGGGCTTTCTTTGTTATATATTTGTTCTCAGGAGGAAACTGGAATGAACCATGCAGAAATCAAACGAATTCTTGTATATGGCATTCTTAGCATTGTCGTACTTATACGACAATGCAGATACGGTTTTGCCACAGGGGAACAATAGACTCAGCATCAAAAGATGGGTCAATCTTCGGGGCAAACACCCCGATTTTTTTATTTTTAAATATGAAAGGCTTACCACAAGCCAGAAGGAGGAAACGGATGAAGAGCCGAATTAAAATCTTTGACACAACACTGCGGGACGGTGAGCAGGCCCCCGGATGCAGCATGAATCTGCATGAAAAAATTGAGGTGGCACGCAGACTCGAACTCCTTCGCGTGGATGTGATCGAAGCCGGCTTTGCCATTTCTTCCCCGGGAGACTTTGAATCGGTAACGACGGTAGCCGAAACCATTCAAAATTGTACCGTCGCTTCCTTGGCACGGTGTGCCTACAAAGATATTGATGCCGCCTACAACGCACTGCGCAAAGCGGTAGATCCCCGCATCCATGTCTTTCTCGCAACCTCTCCCGTACACATGGAGTATAAATTGAAAATGTCCCCCCAACAAGTGTTGGAAACCATTGAAACGATGGTCAAGTACGCCAAAAGCCGCTGTCATAACATTGAGTTTTCCGCTGAAGATGCCATGCGAAGCAATCCGGCGTTCTTGGCACAGGCAGTCAGATGTGCCATTGCTGCCGGTGCCACTGTGATCAACATTCCCGACACCGTGGGATACGCCACCCCCCTGGAAATGCAAAACACGCTGCAATATCTGCGAAAGGAAGTGCCGGAATGTGAAAGCATCGATTTATCCGTCCACTGCCACAATGATTTGGGTATGGCAACCGCCAATACCTTGGCAGGTATTATAGGAGGTGCCACCCAGGTGGAATGTACCGTCAACGGCTTGGGCGAACGGGCAGGCAATGCACCTTTGGAAGAAGTGGTCATGGCCATCCGCACCCGTCCTGATCTGTATGGATTGGAAACCAACGTGGATACGTCCCAAATTTATATGGCAAGTAAGACGGTTTATGGCATCATCGGGAGAACCGCTCCCATCAACAAGCCGGTCGTGGGCGGAAACGCCTTTGCCCATGAAGCAGGCATTCACCAACACGGGGTATTGGCCAATCGAAGCACCTATGAGATTATGACTCCCGAATCCATCGGTATTACCACCCGTCAAATGGTTTTGGGCAAACATTCCGGCAGACATGCCTTTGAAGACAGACTGCGGGAATTGGGCTTTAGTTTGAGCCGAGATGATCTGGAAAGCTGCTTTACCCGCTTCAAAAATTTGTGCGATAAGAAAAAAGATGTCACCGATAAAGATATTCTGGCGCTGGTTCGCAACCTGGAAGTGACATCGGCAGCGGTTTATGTATTGAAACGTTTCTCGGTACACGCCGGAGGAACCGAATCGGCAACCGCCATTGTAACGCTGGAAAAGGACGGTGTGGTGACTGAGGAAGTGGCACTGGGCAACGGTCCCGTGGACGCGGCCTATCGGGCGGTGGACAAGATTATTTTACCGCCGGAATATAGTATTGAAAATTATGTCATAAACTCTGTATCAGAGGGAAAAGACAGCTTGGGTGAAGTCGTCACCACCTTGAAATACGGCGATCGAATATTTACCGGCCGAGGACTTTCCACCGATATTATTGAAGCCAGTATTTTGGCATATATACACACACAAAACAAACTGATGGCATATTATCAAACAGAAAAGGGGGCATGAGTATGGGAATGACGTTGACGCAAAAAATCATCGCAGCCCATTGCGGACGAAAGCGCATCAAAGCGGGTGAAATCGTCATGGCCAATGTGGATATGGTCATGGGCAATGATATTACCTCGCCCATTGCCATTCGAGAATTTGAAAAAAACGGGTTTATTGATGTATTCAATCGAAATAAAGTTTCTCTGGTTATGGATCATTTTACCCCCAACAAAGACATCAAAGCCGCCGAACAGTGCAAAACCGTTCGCTGTTTTGCCCGAGATTACCGCATCTTACATTTTTATGATGTAGGGAAAGTGGGCATTGAACACGCGTTGCTTCCGGAAAAAGGGTTGGTCGGAAGCGGGGATCTGGTCATCGGCGCCGATTCACACACCTGCACCTACGGAGCCATGGGGGCTTTTTCCACCGGTGCAGGCTCCACCGACATGGCCTATGCCATGGCAACGGGGCAGGTTTGGTTAAAAGTGCCTGTCGCCATCCGCTTTCTCTTGAAAAACAAACCCTCCAAATGGGTATCGGGCAAAGATGTTATTCTCCATATCATCGGTATGATCGGCGTCAGCGGCGCCCGCTATCGTTCCATGGAATTTTGCGGAAACGGCGTATCTTCCCTTTCGATGGACGACCGCTTTTGTATCGCTAATATGGCGATTGAAGCGGGGGCGAAAAACGGGATATTTGAAGCGGACGAAAAAACGGAAGAATATGAACAAGCCAAACGCAAACGAACCATGCGATACACGGCGGATGAGGATGCGGAATATGAAAAAACGTATGAAATTGATTTATCCAAAATCCGTCCTACCGTTGCCTGTCCCCATTCCCCCGACAATACCCGCGCCGTGGAGGAAGCAGGGGATATTCCCATCGATCAGGTAGTCATCGGTTCCTGTACCAACGGACGGCTGGAAGATCTTGCTAACGCCGCCATGGTGATGAACGGACGAAAAGTGAGCAAATACTGCCGAACCATCATCATTCCCGCCACCCAGAAAATTTATCTGGAAGCCTTGGAAATGGGATTCATCACCACCTTTATTGAAGCCGGATGCGCCGTATCCACCCCCACCTGCGGACCTTGTCTGGGAGGGCACATGGGCATATTGGCAAAGGGAGAACGGGCAGCCAGCACCACCAACCGAAATTTTGTAGGAAGAATGGGTCATCCCGAGAGCGAAGTGTATCTGGTAAGCCCAGCCGTTGCGGCGGCCACCGCCATTGCCGGGAAACTCGTTTCCCCTGAACAGTTAGGAGGGTTCTGATATGAGGATACAAGGGAAAATTATGTTATACGGTAACAATATCGATACCGACGTAATCATTCCGGCTCGATATCTGAACACATCGGATCCCAAAGAACTGGCGGCCCATTGCATGGAAGATTTAGACAAAACCTTTGCCTCCAGGGTAAAACCGGGGGACATCTTAATGGCAGGAACCAATTTCGGCTGCGGCTCTTCCCGGGAACATGCCCCCATGGCCATCAAAGCCAGCGGCATTGCCTGTGTGGTTGCCATCGATTTTGCCCGTATTTTTTACCGCAACGCCATCAACATCGGGCTTCCCATTCTGGAATGCGCCGACGCGGTGAAAGAGTGTCGGGAAGGCGATCAACTGGATATCGATTTCAACAAGGGAACCATTTACAATGTAACCCAAGGGAAAACCTATCAAACATTCCCTTTTCCTCCGTTTTTACAAAATATCATCCAAGCCGGAGGCTTGATGCAGGCGGCAAAAAAAACAAAACCGGAGGGGAGAGTATGACAGGAAAAATTACCCTCATACCGGGAGATGGAATCGGCCCTGAGATCGTTTCCGCGGCGGTGTGTGTATTGAAAAAAGTGGAAGAACAGTTTGGTCATTCCTTTTCCTATACGAAGGTTCTTGCTGGTGGCTGTGCCATCGATGAAACAGGGGAACCCCTCCCTGCCGAAACCGTTCGTATCTGTAAAGAAAGCGATGGGATTTTAATGGGGGCCGTGGGTGGCCCGAAATGGGAAGGATTACCCGGTCATATGCGGCCGGAAAAGGCTTTGCTGGGGATTCGCAAGAAACTCGGGCTGTATGCCAACATTCGCCCCGCCAAACTCTTTCCCTCCCTGGCATCTTCTTCCCCCTTGCGCCCTGATCTGGTGGAACAGGGATTGGATTTTATCGTGGTGCGGGAACTGACCGGCGGCATCTATTACGGGGAACGAGGCAGACGAGAAAGCAACGGCATTCCCCAAGCCTTTGATACCAAACAGTATGGGATGGATGAAATTGAGCGGATCGGAACCGTGGCCTTTAATTTGGCTATGAAAAGACGCAAAAAATTGGTGAGCGTGGATAAGGCTAACGTGTTGGAAACCTCACGTTTATGGCGGGAAGGGATGCATCGGCTTTCAAAGGAATATCCCGAAGTGGAATACAGCGACATGCTGGTGGATAATGCAGCCATGCAGTTGGTTCGCTTCCCCTCCCAATTTGATGTGATGGTCACGAGCAACCTGTTCGGAGATATTTTGTCCGACGAAGCGTCGGTACTGACGGGATCCATCGGGCTGTTGCCCTCCGCGTCTTTGGGAAACAGCCACATCGGGTTATACGAACCCATTCACGGATCTGCCCCCGATTTGGCAGGCACGGGGAAAGCCAATCCCATCGGCACCATTCTTTCAGCAGCTATGCTGCTACGCCACTCTTTTTCCTTGATAAAGGAAGCCGCTTGTATTGAAGTTGCCGTGGAAAACACGTTGAATAGCGGTGTGAGAACTGCCGACATTGCCGGGGAAGGTAAAAACAGGGTATCCACACAAGAAATGACCGAACAAATCGTCAAGCACATGGGAACACTTTGAAATACACCTGAACTTATCAGAGAAAGAAGCGTTTTTCTATGGTGAAATGGAATGAAATGAGTCTGCAAGAAACTCTGGAATATATGAGTAAACTTGACAGCGGCGCTCCCAACAGCCAAAATTATTTTGCCGATGTCGCCATGCATGATTCCCACCGCCCCCTGCAAATGTTGGCGGTAACCAAACTGACGGATCAAGCCCTTTTGGCTAAGGTGGCATCCTACCATACCGACTATGAAATATATAGGATCGCACTCCAAAAAATCAGCGACCCTGCTTTGATTTCAGAGGTAGCCCGAAACGCTTGGGATATATATGCATGTCTTTTGGCTGTACGAAAGATGGACAATCCGGAAGAACTTCTGCAAATCGCACGGTATCATACCAAAGGGGAAGTCCGCAGGGAGGCGGTGAAAAAAATAAACCAGCCCAAACACTTGATGCAAATCATGCAAACCAACTCCGATGACACCGTACGGGCTGCGGCGGTGAAAAAATTGACAGACCCGGATCTTCTGTTTCGGATTGCACGGGAGGAAACTGTGCCGGAGGTGTACCGGGAAGCGTTGGAAATTCTGGAAGAACAAACAAAAATTGCGGTTGTTTTTCAAGAAAATATATTACAACCCAAAGGAAAAATCGCGTTGCGCCGCCTGAAAGACCTGGCACAAATTTACGGCATTGAGGAGGAAATCCTCCCTGTTCTGGCGAAGGGGATGGAGAAATCCGAACTGGTGATGATGGTCATGGATGTAATGGAAAGTAGCGGTCTGGCATGGTGGGCTTATTGCTGGGAGGTTACCGTGGAAGCCCTGTATGAAATATCCAAACGCCGTCAAAGCTGGGAAGAAACCAAATCGGTGGAAAGTGCCATCCAAACCATCTATCGTTATCGGGAAGATTTGAGACCAGCCATTGAATCCTATGCCTGGTTTGCACACCATCGATTGGATGACAGGGATGAATATGTCATTCTTCCGATGCGATTTGATTACCCGGAAAAGAAAAAATAAATCCAAACGAAACCAAAGGAGTTTATGATGTCTTATCTGTTTGTCAGCCTTATCGTCTTCCTTATTGGCATTATCGTCATAATTGATAATGCTTTTCGGCGCTGCGCTGGCAAAGAGGTGTGAATAGAGTGAAAATAAAACTCTTGAAAAGACCTTACAGCGAACGCTGTAAGGTTTTTTCTTATATATGAAAGGAGAATGAACGCACAATGAACTGCAGCGGAGCACAAATATTGGTGGAAGAATTGATCAAACACGGCGTCAAAACCGTCTTTGGTTATCCGGGCGGTGCCGTACTCGATATTTACGATGAGTTGTATCGGAATGCCCACCGGATCGAGCATATCATTTCCGCCCATGAGCAAGGGGCTGCTCATGCCGCCGACGGATATGCCAGAGTGACAGGAAAACCGGGGGTGGTGATTGCCACCAGCGGTCCCGGCGCCACCAACCTGGTCACCGGCATCGCCAATGCGTACCTGGATTCCATACCCATGGTGGCGATCACCGGCAACGTGGCCGTTTCCCTGTTGGGCAGAGACAGTTTTCAAGAAGTAGACATCATCGGCATCACCCAACCCATCGTCAAACATAGCTATATCGTGAGAAAAGTGGAGGAGCTGGAATTTGTATTGTCGGAAGCATTCTGGCTTGCTTCCACCGGACGAAAAGGGCCCGTTCTGGTGGATATCCCCAAAAGCGTCCAGAAAGAACTGTGTGAGTATCCCGGTTCTCGCCGTCATAGCTCCCCGCCTTCCTCCCAAGTGTCCGATTTGGATCTGACCGAAGCATTGAAATTCATTGCAAACAGCAAGCGGCCCTATATTTATTGCGGTGGGGGCGTATTGGCGGCGGAGGCAGAAGAAGAAATAGTATCCCTTTCTCAACGCCTGTCCGCTCCTGTCGGATTGAGTATGATGGGTTTGACCGCGATCCCGGCCTCCTATCCTTTGAACCTGGGTATGAGCGGCATGCATGGAAAATATGCGGCTTCCATGGCTCAGTCCAAGGCAGATTTGATCCTTGCTGTAGGAGTACGGTTCAGCGACAGAGCCACGGGGAACGTGGCAGAGTATACCAAAAACTGTACCGTCATACACATCGATATTGATGAAGCGGAAATCGGCAAGAACATCACTTCCGTGGTGGAATTGTGCGGAGATGCCAAGGCTATTCTGCAAAAACTGTTGGAAAAGCTTCCCCTTGCCCGGCAGGAGGAATGGCTGGAAACCGTGGCGGCATACCGGAAAAAAGATGAATGCAGGGAAAAAGAACTCTATTTTACCCCCGGCAATATCTTACGGTATATTGCCAACGCTGTTCCCCCTGAAACGGTGGTCGCCACCGACGTAGGGCAGCATCAAATGTGGACCATGCAGCATTACCGTTTTGAACGAACCAGAACTCTACTCACTTCCGGCGGTTTGGGGGCGATGGGATTTGGTTTGGGTGCATCCATCGGGGGATGTGTGGGAAACGAAAAAAAACCCACCCTGCTCTTTACGGGGGACGGCAGTTTTGGCATGAATTTAAACGAACTCGCCACGGCGGTGTCTCAACAACTGCCCATTTTGATCGTGCTGTTTAACAACGGGGTACTGGGTATGGTGCGGCAATGGCAGTACATGTTCTATGAAGAAAGATATTCTTCCACCACCTTAGGCAGAAAAACCGATTTTGTTCAGCTTGCCAAAGCTTTTGGAGCCGATGGAAAAACCATTCATTCCATGGACGAATTAAAACAGGCGTTTTCCCAGGGATTCCCCTCTGACGGACCCTTTTTGCTGGACTGTCGGATCGATGGGAATGAAAGAGTGTATCCCATGATTCCTCCCGGAGGATCGGTGAAAGATATGATGATGCAGCAAGGAGGTGAAGCACATGAATGATCGTTTCATCGTGGGGCTGGTTGTGGCGAACCATCACGGCGTATTGAACCGCATTGCCGGTTTATACGGAAAGAGGGGATACAACATCGATAGTTTGGCAGTGGGAGAAACCGAAGACCCGCGGTTTTCCCGCATGACCATCGTATCCACCGGAAACCGGAATATCCGCACCCAAGTGGTCAAACAGCTCAACAAACTCCATGATGTGGTGAGAGCCGAACTGTTGGATGCACCGGATACGATATCGGTAGAACACTTGCTCATCAAATTGAAAACCCAAGAAACAGGCAATGCCGAAGTGGTGTCCCTCATCAATCGATACGGGGGAAAAATATTGGATTTGGGAGAGCATTTTATCATTGCAGATGTGACAGGCAGCACCCAACACATTCATGCATTTATCACCCAATGCATCCCCTTTGGGATATTAGAGCTTTGCCGTTCCGGCAGTCTGGCTCTTTCCGGGGGAACCGAAAAAATTTTAAGCGCACACCAAAAAAACAAATTTAATTGATAATAGGAGGTTACGGATATGGCAAATATGTATTACGAAAACGATTGTAACAGCGCCCTGCTGGCAGGGAAAACGGTGGCGATCATCGGTTACGGCAGTCAGGGGCACGCCCATGCTCAAAATTTACGAGATAGCGGCGTCAACGTGGTGGTCGGTCTGTACGAAGGCTCTCAAAGCGCCCTGCAGGCAAAACAGGACGGGTTTGCGGTGTACAACACCGAAGACGCGGTGAAAGAGGCACATGTGGTTATGCTTTTGGTGAACGATGAGAAAATGTCCGGTATCTACCATGACAACGTTGCGCCTTATTTAAAAGACGGGATGAGTCTTTGTTTTGCCCATGGGTTCAATATTCATTTCAAACAAATTGTTCCCCCCGCAGGCATCAATGTGATCATGATCGCCCCCAAAGGACCGGGCCATACGGTCAGAAGCCAGTATGTGGAAGGGAAAGGCGTTCCTTGTCTGATCGCTGTTTATCAAGATGCAAACGGACAAGCCAAAGAAATGGCTCTGGCCTACGCCAAAGGTATCGGCGGCGCCCGTGCCGGTATTTTGGAAACCACCTTCAAAGAAGAAACCGAAACCGATTTATTCGGGGAACAGGCTGTCTTGTGCGGCGGTGTGTCCGCTTTGATGAAAGCCGGGTTTGAAACTTTGGTGGAAGCAGGCTATCAGCCCGAAAGCGCCTATTTTGAATGTGTGCACGAAATGAAACTCATCATCGATTTGGTGGTGAAGGGCGGACTTTCCTTCATGCGGTATTCTATCAGCGATACGGCGGAATACGGGGATTATACCGTAGGCAATCGCATCATTACCGAAGAAACAAAAAAAGAAATGCGCAAAGTGCTCAGCGAAATTCAAAGTGGTGAATTTGCTGCCAACTGGATCAACGAGAACAAAACAGGCCGCCCCTACTTTACCGCAAAACGCAAGGAAGAAGCGAATCATGCGGTAGAAAAAGTGGGCGCGGATTTGAGAAAGAAAATGAGCTGGCAGCATGAAAGTAAGTAAGGAGGAAACCGCCATGGGAAACACACTGCAATTAGAGAAACTCTCCCACGCGCCTAAACGGGCGTTGATGAAAGCCATGGGATATACCGACGAACAGATGAGGAGACCGCTGATTGGCGTGGTCAATTCCTTCAATGAAGTTGTACCGGGGCATATTCATCTGCAGAGTATTGCCCGTGCTGTGAAGGATGGGATTCTCATGAGCGGCGGCACACCCATGGAATTCAATACCATCGGGGTTTGTGACGGGCTGGCCATGGGACATGAAGGGATGCAATATTCCCTTCCGACCCGAGAATTGATCGCCGATTCCATCGAATGTATGGTGCGGGGACATCAGTTTGACGGGTTGGTGTTCATTCCTAACTGTGATAAAATCGTCCCCGGCATGCTGATGGCGGCGGCACGGCTGGATTTGCCCTGCATCTTTGTGTCCGGCGGTCCCATGCTGTCTATCGACGGCAGTGACTTGAACACGGTATTTGAAGGAGTGGGGGCATACCACGCTGGTCATATGAGCACCAAAGAGCTCACATGTCTGGAAAACAGGGCTTGCCCGGGCTGCGGTTCTTGTTCGGGAATGTTTACCGCCAACTCCATGAACTGCCTGTGCGAGGCATTGGGTATGGCATTACCGGGTAACGGTACCATTCCAGCGGTATATTCCCAGCGGATGGTACTGGCTAAGCAGGCGGGCATGACCGCAATGCGTGCCTTGAAACAAAACATCCGCCCATCCAGGGTGTTGACCGAAACCGCTTTTCGGAATGCACTCACCGTAGACATGGCGTTGGGCTGTTCCACCAACTCAGTGCTCCATTTATTTGCTTTGGCAAACGAAGTGGGGGTGGAATTGAATTTGAATCTGGTCAATGCAATCAGCAGCCATACCCCCAACCTGTGTCGGTTGGCTCCGGCAGGAAAACACCACATGCAGGATTTATTTGCAGCCGGCGGGGTGTATGGAGTCATAAGTCAACTGATGGAAGCCGGGATATTTGACGGGGAAGCCAAAACAGTTTGGGGCGCTTTTTTCCGGGAAGCGTTGGAAGGACATAGGGTGAAAGATGATTCCGTTATTCGTCCTATGAATGCGCCTTATGCAAATTCCGGGGGCATTGCGGCTCTGTTTGGGAACCTAGCACCCCGAGGTGCCATTGTAAAGCGCAGTGCAGTGAAAGAATCCATGCTGATTTTTACGGGAAAAGCCCATGTGTTTGATTCCGAAGAAGAAGCGGTGGAAGCCATTTACGGCAAAAAAGTGAAGCCGGGGGATGTGGTGGTCATTCGGTACGAAGGGCCGGCAGGGGGGCCGGGTATGCGGGAAATGCTTTCTCCCACCTCTGCCATTGCGGGCATGGGATTGGATGAATCGGTGGCGTTGATTACCGACGGGCGTTTTTCCGGCGCCACCAGAGGGGCCGCCATCGGACACGTTTCTCCCGAAGCCGCATCCGGTGGTACCATTGCCTATGTGAAAACCGGGGACGCTATTCTAATCAATATTCCTGAAAATACCCTGGAATTGTTGGTTTCGGAAGAAGAATTAGAAAAGAGAAAAGCCACCATGTCCTTGCAGGCAAAAACACCTAAACAAGGATATCTCAGACGCTATGCCGCCCATGTATCTTCTGCTGATCTCGGTGCCGTGGTACGGTAGAAAGGACAAAAGTATGCTTTCATTGGATCGAGTTTATCTTGCCGGAGGAAGACTGCAAAGCGTGGTGCGGAAAACCGATATGCTGTTTGCGCCTGCTTTGTCCCGAAATTCTCAGGTGTATCTCAAAACGGAAAATTTACAAAAAACCGGATCCTTCAAGATCAGAGGATCGTACTTTAAAATGTCAACCTTGAGCGAAGAAGAAAAAGCCAAAGGAGTGGTGGCGTGTTCGGCGGGCAATCATGCCCAAGGTGTGGCGCTGGCGGCCCAAAAGTTTGGTATGGAAGCCACCATTTTTCTACCCAGTACCGCACCCATTTCCAAGATAGAAGCCACCCGTCAGCAAGGAGCAAACATTCGTCTGGCGGACGGGGTTTATGACGATGCCTATCGAGAAGCGATTGCCTATCGGGAGGAAACGGGCGGGGTATTTCTCCATCCCTTTGACGATGAGGACGTCATAGCGGGGCAAGGCACCGTGGCTTTGGAAATCGTGGATCAGCTGCCCGAAGTGGAAGCGGTGGTGGTTCCCGTGGGGGGCGGCGGGTTGATTTCCGGTATTGCCTATACCATCAAATCCCTCCGCCCGGAGTGCAAAGTCTATGGCGTACAGGCATCGGGGGCAGACAGCATGAAACAATCCTTGCAGGAAAAACACTGCTGTCACCGGGATTCGGTGTCCACCTTTGCTGATGGAATTGCCGTGAAAAAGCCGGGGAACATTACGTTTGATATATGCAGTCGCTATGTGGACGGCATCGTTACGGTCTCGGATGATGAAATCGCAACCGCCATTCTCACCTTGATGGAACAGCAAAAACTGGTGGCGGAAGGAGCGGGGGCTGTAGCCGTGGCGGCTGTGATGTTCAACAAACTGCCACTCCATGGCAAAACCGTCTGCGCCGTGGTTTCCGGGGGGAACATCGATGTGAACATCCTGTCCAAAGTCATCAACCGCGGCTTGATGACCTCAGGACGGTTGACCCATCTGACCATTTCTTTGCTGGATAAACCGGGACAGCTGCAAGCCGTTTCCACCATCATTGCCCAAGAAGGCGCCAACGTCATCCGGGTGCAATACACCCCCGGCGGGGAAAACATGGATATCTGCGGCTGTTATTTGAAAATTTCCATGGAAACCAAAAATCACGAGCATTTGCAGAGCATCCGCCAATCATTGACCCGGTCCGGATTTACCCTTTGTGATTGATTGATAGCACTTTCAATTGGAACAGATTTTTAATACGAACATAAGCGAAGAAAAAACATAAGAAAGGATGGTCATGATGGAAATCATCTATACCCCTCAGGCGCCCAATCCCATCGGCCCGTATTCCCAGGCAACAAAAATGCAAAACATGCTCTTTTGTTCGGGGCAAATTGCCATAGAGCCCGAAAACGGACAGTTTTTGCAGGAAAACATCAACCTCCAAACCGAACAGGTTTGCCGCAACATACAGGCGGTGTTACGTTCTGCCGGACTGGAATTAAAACACGTGGTGAAAACCACTTGTTTTCTGGTAGAATCCGAGGATTTTGTTCCCTTCAACGAAGTGTACGGACGCTTTTTTGCCCACAGTCCCGCCCGTTCCTGCGTGTTTGTGCAAGGTCTTCCCAAAGGAGCCAAGGTGGAAATCGAAGTGATCGCCGCTTTTTAATGGAAAAAAGCACCCAAAAATGGTAAAAAAACCGCCAAACGGCGGTTTTTTTACTTGAAAACAAAGATTATAATCCCAGTTTTGCGGCCAATTCACCAAAAAGAAGCCCTTCTTTTTCGTGCTCAGTGATCTCGGCATAATAGACACGGTTGAGAGCACATTCCACATAGGCGAAGGGGTTTAAGGAACCAAAGCAATACCGCTGCAGGGGAATACCGTTAAGTTTGGACAGGAAAGGACCGGAGGTCATGAAAGAAATACGGCTGATATCGAAATACACATGGTCATGCTCCCCAAATAATGTACCCATATTCCGGATGGTGGCGGGAATGACCTGGGTAACGATGGTCAAAGTCTTTTTGCCGGTCAACAGCAGTTTGGGAATCTCGCTGGTGCATTCTAACGGATAATCATGCAAGTTTCGTTGCCGGGTATTTTCAAAGGAGTTGTTGATACGAACAGGAATGTTTCTTTCCCCGCAGTAGGCATAAAAAGAAACCAAGGTGGGATCGTCCCAGGCATAATGGTGGTAGTGGGGCATGATTTCCACGCCTTGAAAGCCGAATTGCTCCAGGCAGATATTGCAATCTTTTTCCCAGCCAATGTATGTAGGATTGATGACGGCAAAGGGAAGCACGTTTACCCCGCCTGCATAGGCTTTTACTTCTTCGTATAGTTCTTCGTTCGCTTTCTGGCAATCCTGATAGAAGGCACCATGTAAATGGGAGGTGATGATATGGGTGACACCTGCATGTTCGGCAATGGCGGCAATCTGTTCCAAGGTGGTTGCGTGCAGAGGTCGAAAAGGCCAGTGACCTACATAGGTAGATACATCTAAAATCATTTTCTCGCCCTCCGATTCAAAAATCTTCTGTAAGCAGTTCCTTCCAGGATGGTTTTTTTATCTTCCTCGGAAATATTGGCTCCGAGAATTTTACCCACGCCTGCTTCATAAGATCCGTCCGTACCAAAAAGAATACGCCGGGCTCCCAATCGTTTGATGGCGTCTTCGATCATCGGAGCATCGACCACGCTACCGCTTATATCGGTGACGATGCTAGGGGAATCTGTGATGGCTTTGATTTGCCACTGCCAGTCGCCGCCGCCGCCGATATGGGCCATGATGATGTTGGCTTCGGGATACAGTCTGGCAATGTTGGCAAAATGGTGGCCTGCTGAGAGTTTGGGCTGGGTAGAACGCAGCTGAACCGATTTGCCCGCATGCACCAAAATGGGGATATCCAATTCTATGCATTTTTCAATGACGGCAAATTGCTGGGGATCGTCGATGAAATAGTGGTGATACAGTTTGATGCCTACAAACCCGTAATCATATACGCACTTTTCAATTTCATACAACGCTTCTTTGGTGTAGCCTACATGAATGAAGGCTAAGCCGTACAATTTGTCCCACCGTTGACAGGCCTCATATTGCAAGCGGTTAACACGGGAAAAATCATCCGGTATGCAGGGTTTGCTCAGGGGAATAGAACAGATCACCGCATCGGTGCAGGTCGCTTCTGCGCTCTTTCTCAGGCGATCCAGTGAGTTTTCCCGGAGTTTGCCGGATTGGGAATCTTCCCAGACGTGTTCATGCCAGTTGACTACAAAATTGTCTTTGAAAAGAGAAAGACGCTTTTCATAGTCTTGAGTGAATGTGGTTTCAGTCATATTTTTCATCCTTCCTTATGGTTGAACATATATTTTCCCAACAATTCATGTCCTTTTTCGATGCAAATTCCGGTCTTTTTTGCCTCATCTTCCGTAAACCGCGCCACGAGAGAAGCCACCTCGTTTTGGTTGTCATACAAGAAGAAGGGAACGGGCGCTCTGGTGTGGGTACGGATACGCACCGGCGTGGGATGATCGGGACAGATCAGGATGCGGTATGCCTCCCCCATGCTGTCCAGATATGTTTTGATGGGTACAAGAACCTCTTGATCGATTCTCTCAATGGCAACGACTTTATGATCAGCTTCACCCTGATGACCGCATTCATCGGGGCCCTCCAGATGAATATACACAAATTCATAGCCTTCTTGAAAGGCATCGATAGCGGCGTTGGCTTTGCCGGCATAATTCGTCAGATAATTACCCGTGGCGCCTTCCACGTGGATAGGCTTCATTTTGGCGCAAATACCGATCCCTTTGATTAAATCCACCGCTGAAATTACAGCACCCTTAACCCCAAATTTTTCTTCATAAGAAGGAAGTCATACAGTGAATCCATAGCTGTAT
>ENA-UOOH01000370-UOOH01000370.1-fermentation-metagenome-genome-assembly--contig:-NODE-370-length-53108-cov-4.279532_pt1 | contig 53108 bp, 39 predicted proteins | sample MGYA00245778_ERZ724025 | MGnify/ENA primary metagenome ERZ724025 (study PRJEB28704, sample SAMN03018313) | fermentation metagenome | biome: anthropogenic terrestrial biome; feature: soil; material... | reverse complement strand
TCAGTACTCACCAATAAATACGCGGAAGGATATCCCGGAAAACGCTATTACGGCGGCTGTGAATGTGTAGACATGGTGGAAAACATTGCCATCGAACGGGCAAAAGAACTGTTTGGTGCCGCACATGCCAACGTGCAGCCCCACAGTGGCGCCCAGGCAAACACCGCTGTTTATCTGGCACTGTTAAAACCCGGAGATACAGTACTGGGCATGAGCCTGGCACATGGCGGTCATTTGACCCACGGCAGCCCTGTCAACCTTTCCGGTTTATATTACAATTTTGTATCCTATGGCTTAAATCCTGCAACCCATCGCATCGATTACGAAGACGTACAGAAGTTGGCTGAACAGCATAAACCCAAGCTGATTGTGGCAGGTGCTTCTGCGTATCCCCGCGTCATTGATTTTGCGCGTTTTAGAGAAATCGCCGATTCGGTGGGTGCTTATCTCATGGTGGATATGGCTCACATCGCAGGTTTGGTGGCGGCGGGTGTTCATCCCAGCCCTGTTCCCTATGCCCATGTTGTGACCACCACCACCCATAAGACCCTCCGCGGTCCCAGAGGCGGTATGATTCTTTGTCAGGAAGAATTCTCAAAACAAATCAACAAAGCGGTCTTCCCCGGCATGCAGGGCGGCCCTTTGATGCACATCATCGCTGCTAAAGCCATTTGCTTTGGCGAAGCTTTGACCGATTCCTTCAAAGCCTATCAGAAGCAGATCGTCCGCAACGCCGCCGCTTTGGCAAACGGCCTTGTCAAAGCAGGGTTTGATCTGGTTTCGGGCGGTACCGACAATCACCTAATGCTGGTTGATTTGCAGAACATGGGTCTCACCGGCAAAGAAATGGAAAAAAGACTGGACGAGGTGCGCATCACCGTCAATAAGAATGCGGTTCCCAACGATCCCACCAGCCCCTTTGTCACCAGCGGTATCCGCATCGGCACCCCGGCTGTCACTTCCCGGGGATTCGATGTTGCCGACATGGAAATCATCGCGGACTGTATCCGCAAAACGGCCACTTCTTTTGAAGCCACCGCCGATGAAGTTCGTTTTGCCGTTGCCGCCTTGTGTAAGAAACATCCCTTATATTCATGATCATTGATTTTCATACCCACGCATTTGTCGATGCCTTGGCAGAGCAAGCCATAAAAAAACTTTCCGCCGTCAGCGGATTTCATGCCTATGGCAACGGCACCCATGCCGCTTTGTCTCAACATATGGAGGAAAACGGCATTGATCTTGCCGTGGTATTAAATATTGCCGTGAAACCACATCAGGCGGTCAGGGTCAACACCGCCGCCATGGAGCAGGACGGGCAGATCACAAATAATCCTGCCTATCGTAAATTCATCCAATTCGGGTCTTTACATCCTTTAACTCCCAATCTGGAAGAAGAGGCCAAACGTATCAAAGCCGCCGGTATGAAAGGGGTGAAAATCCATCCCGATTACCAGGGATATTATTTAAACGATCCGATATGGTACCCTATTTTTGAACTTTGTGCCGCCTTGGACTTGCCGGTCATTACCCACGCCGGGTTTGACCCTATTTTCCCCGATGTTATCCATGCCACCCCTGCCCATACCGGGCATGTGCTTAAAAATTTCCCACACCTGACCTTCATCGTTGCCCACATGGGCGGCATCGGTTGTTTCGATGAAACCGCCGAAACTTTAGGGGGTAGGTATGAAAATTTGTATTTTGATACCGCCTTCATCCGGGGCAATGCATCCCAGGATCAATTGCTCAACCTGATTCGCCGCCATGGAAGCGACAGGATTGTCTTTGGCAGCGACTACCCTTGGGATGGCTGCGGTAACGAGGTCAAACTGATCCAGGCCCTCCCCCTTCCCGAAGAAGAAAAAGAGAAGATACTTGGCGGCAATGCCAAAAGATTGTTGAACCTCTAGCTGAGAAAGGAGCGCGCCCGTGAATACACCTCTGGCGGAGAGAATTCGTCCCGAAACCATCCGGGATATGGTGGGGCAACCTCATCTTTTCGGCGCAGGCGCTCCTCTTTCCACCTTGCTGTCAAAGGAACATGCCGCCGTTCCCAATATGATTTTTTATGGTCCGTCGGGGGTTGGAAAAACCACGGCGGCGAATATCATTGCCAAACAAACCGGCATGACCCTGTATAAACGAAACGCCACCTCTGCCGGCAGCAGTGATATTCGGGACGTGTTGAACCAAAGCGACAGTCTGTTGTCCTTTGGAGGTGCCTTGCTGTATTTGGATGAAATTCAGTATCTCAACAAACGCCAGCAGCAGACTCTGCTGGAATATATCGAGGACGGCAGAGTCACCTTGATTGCTTCCACCACGGAAAATCCTTATTTTTATATTTATAAAGCACTGCTGTCCCGCTGCCTTGTCTTTGAATTTAAGGAAATTTCCCCTCAGGATATTGAAAAAGCCTTATTGCGAGCACTTACTTTTCTGAATAAAGAATTTTCTTTGGAAAAAACCATGGAGGAAGATGCCTTGCGCCTGCTCGGCGTCAACAGCGGAGGCGATGTGCGATGCGCTCTCAATTCACTGGAAATCGCCTTTAAAATCAGTGGCGATCAAATTACCCTTCAGGACGTATCCGGCGTTTCCCCGCGCACGATTTTTTCTCATGACCGTTTTGGGGATGATCATTATGAATTGGTAAGCGCATTGCAAAAATCCATCCGCGGCTCGGACCCCGATGCTGCCGTTTTTTATTTAGCTAAATTGCTGGAAGCGGGCGATCTTCTGTCTGCCTGCCGCCGCCTTTTGGTCATCGCTTCGGAAGATATCGGACTGGCCTACCCCATGGCCATTACCATCACCAAATCCTGTGTGGACAGCGCCTTACAGCTGGGGCTGCCGGAAGGAAGAATTCCCTTGGCGCAAGCGGCAGTCATGCTCGCCGCTTCCCCCAAATCCAACACAGCCTATATGGCTTTGGAACAAGCGTTGGCAGATGTCCGCGCCGGAAAAGGCCGGGATATGCCTTCCCGGTTAAAAAACAATCATTTCTTTGGGGTAGGTGAAACGAAAGACGTTTACTTATATCCCCACGATTATCCCAACGCCTATGTCAAACAAACCTATTTGCCGCAAGATATAGCCGAAAAACAATACTATCACTATGGCGAGAACAAACATGAACAGGCAGCTAAGATATACTGGGATAAAATCAAGCATAAAAAATGACAAATCAGGAGTTGTATTGTTATGAATCAAGAAAATCCCGTCCATGGACTGTTTGAAGAAAACCCCGATGATTTGCGGGCCGCCTGCTATCAGGGTACCGATGCATATCAGAAAAACGAAGGGTACCATACACGCACCGGCTCCTCCATCGGCGACACCGGGGAAGTTATCCCCACCGATCGTCCCCGCGCCCGAGTTTTGCTGGTTTATCCCGACTATACGGAGCGGGATCGTTCCCCCGTTTCCACCGGGGGCAACTACAGCGAAGGGTTAGCCTCCATTTCCGCCGTGCTCAAACAGGCAGGACATCAGGTTGAACTCCTGCACCTATTGTATGTGCACAAGGAAGCAGATTTCAAAAAGAAACTCCAAACAAAAGGAGCCTTTGATGTCATCGGATTTTCCATCCGTACCACCGCCTTTATAGATTGCAAAGAATATATAAAGTGGACCAAGGAAGTGTATCCGGACACTTTCATCACCTGCGGCAGCTACCATGTAACCCTTCTTCCCGATGAAGTATTGTCGGTGGATGGAGCAGACTGTGTCTGCGTGGGGGACGGTGAATACGCCACCTTGGAATTGTGCGAGAAATTGATGGCAGGGGAAGATCATACCAACATCGAGAGTATGTATTTCAAGATGCCCGACGGTACTTTCAAGCATAACCCCATCCGACCCGTCTTTGAAGATTTGGAGCGTTTGCCCATTCCCGATTTTGAATTGTTTGACTATAACAATTTGTCTGCTAGCAAAATGAACACCGCCATTGTGATGATGAGCCGGGGCTGCTTGTTTTCCTGCACCTATTGCGGCAATTCACAGTTTAGAAACGTGTATCCCAACCGCAAAAAATTTGCCCGGTTCCGCTCTCCTGAAAACGGAATTTTGTACCTGAAAACGTTACTGCAAAAATACCCCTATCTGCAATATTTAAATTTCCGGGATGCCATTTTTAATATGTATCCCGACTGGTTTGACGCCTTTATTGCCTTATATAAAAAAGAAATCAACCTTCCCTTTACCTGTAACGTGCGGTTTGACGTATTGACGGAAGATACCGTGCGCAAAATGGCGGAAGCGGGCTGCTATACCATTGATGTGGGTGTGGAATCCGGCGATGAAGAAATCCGCACCAAATATTTGCGCCGTTTGATGACTGACCAGCAAATGATCAATGCCTGCGAATGGTTCCACAAATACAACGTCATGGTACTGACCTATAATATTGTGGGCCTACCCCATGAAGATTTGCATAAAGCCTTAAAAACCGTAAAACTCAATGCAAAATTAAAATCCGACCGCATCATTCCTAACATTTTTTACCCCTACCCCATGACCGTTTTGCACGACATCGCCAAGCAGGCAGGTTTTTTGCCCGACGTGATCTCCCCCGACTGTAAAGTTCCCTTAAAGCAAAAGCAATTTCCGGAACACCATGTGCTGTTTGTAGCGGACTATTTCATGTTTTTCGTGAAGCGGTACAAACGCTTGAAGAAATGGCCGAAGTTTTTACAAAACGCACGAGAAAACTGGCTTGATTTTTGGTTTACGGGACCCCTGACACCCCGCAGAACCCTGGTCTTTTTATATACCATCAAAGCCGGCATCACCAAAAATCTGAAAAGTTTTCTGCGAAACCATTGTCCCGCGTTTTATTTGAAATTAAGAAACCGCCGGCTCAAAAAGTAATCTTGGGAGGAAATGTCATGACAAAGAAAGGAAGAAGCTTTTTAAAAGAATTCAAAACATTCATAGCCCGTGGCAATGTGCTGGATCTGGCAGTCGCTGTTGTGATTGGTACTGCTTTCAACAAAATCGTGACTTCTTTTGTCAACGATTTGATCATGCCTGCCTTATGCCTGCTCACGGGGAAGGCCTCCTTTGCAGACTTAAAATGGTGCGTCAAAGAAGCAATCACCCTCACTGAGGACGGTGAAGTGTTGGATCAGAGTACCTACATTATCTACGGCGCCTTCCTACAAGCCGTCATCGATTTCCTGCTCATCGCCTTCTCCGTCTTCATCATGATCAAAGTCGTCAACAATGTGCGCAAAAAATTAGAACAAGTAACAGAAGCTTTGCCCGGCTTGAAAAAATCGCCCGAAGAGATCGCTGCCGAAGAAGCCGCCTTGGCTGCGGCAGCCGCCGAAGCCGCCACAAAAGCAGAGGCGGAACAGGCTGCTTTGGAAAAAGCCGCCGCTGTCCAAAACGCTGAGATTGCTGCTGCCGAAACTCTCCATGAGATCCGTGAATTGATCACGATCATTTCAAAACAATCCAGAGGATGAAAAAATCGGCTGTCAGCCGATTTTATTCACTCTGTTGTACATATAATGAATTATAAATCTTTTATAATGATTGAAAATCATAAATAATGATAGAAAACACAATGAAAACACTTGACAAAACTTGCGTTTTATAGTATACTATCCCAGTATCTGCAGGTGTTCTGGGCACCTGACTCTTCTTGTTCCCTGCAAAGCAGGGGACCATATGTCCACAAGGAGGTGTAGGAAAGAATGGAAAAAAAGTTGAATAAGTATGAAACCATTTTTGTTGTAAGCGGGGAGCTGGAAGAAACTGCCGCAAAAGCAGTGGCTGAAAAGTTCACTTCTTTGATTTCCACCAATGGTTCCATCGATCAGTTGTCCGACTGGGGAAAGAGAAGACTTGCTTATCCCATCAATGATATTCTCGATGGATATTATACGTTGGTCAACTTCACAACTGATTCTGAGTTCCCCAAGGAACTGGACAGAATTTATAACATTACCGATGGCGTTCTCCGTTCCATCATTGTAAAACGCGATGAATAACCCATAAGGAGGTACTGTAATGGCTTCGTTTAACAAAGTAATCTTAATTGGTAACCTTACCGCCGATCCCGAACTGAAAACAACCCAGAACGGCGTGTCCGTAACCAGTTTTTCCATCGGCGTACAGCGTCGTTATACATCCAAGGGAAACGATGGTTCCAACCAACAAACCAGCGATTTTATTAACATCGTCTGCTGGAGAAGTACCGCTGAATTCGTTACCAAATATTTCACCAAAGGAAAATCCATTTTGGTTTGCGGCTCGCTGCAGACCCGTTCTTGGACGGATGCCAATGGTGTAAAGCGCTATGCCACGGAAGTGGTTGCAGATGAGGTGTCTTTTGTCGACAAGAAGGGCGATTCAAATCCGGCTGCCGCCGCCTTTGCTACGCCCGCTCCTTACAGCGCCAATCCCAAAGATGTTCCCTTTGAGGTCATGTCCGACGACGATGATCTGCCGTTCTAAAGAGCGGTTCAATTCTCACAATGTACCGACGGCGGATCCGGACATTGTAATTCGAATATATTCCCGCCGAGAAAAGGAGTACTGTCATGGATAAGGATATGCAAAGACCCTATAGAAATAAAAAGAGAAAGAAAGTCTGTGCTTTTTGTGCTGATAAAATTGTAAGCATTGATTATAAAGATGTGCCCCGCCTAAGAAAGTTTGTTTCCGAACGGGCAAAGATCCTTCCCAGAAGAATTACCGGCACCTGTGCAAAGCATCAGAGGCAGCTAACCTCTGCCATCAAACTGGCTCGCCATATCGCAATTCTTCCCTATACCAGCGATTGATTGCGTTCATACGTTCTATTTTGAACAGAAAGGGGTAGAATTACATGGTATTAACCACTCTGGATTATGTATTTGGAACTTGTTTGCTGGTGATGGCTGTTTTTTTGGTCATAGCCGTGTTGATGCAGAATGGAAAGAGTCATAATTTGTCCGGTACCATTGCCGGCGGCGCTGAAACTTTCTTCGGAAAAGCAAAAGGCCGCACCATTGATGCATTGCTATCCAAAATTACCACCGTTGTCTCCATACTGTTTGTCATTGTTGTTCTGTTGGTTTACATCTTTGTTGGCGGCACTGCCGGTACAAAAGATGCTGATGATACAAATGCCGACAGCAATACCACCGGTGATACCACCGACGAAGAAAACAGCGAGTCGGAAAAAACGGATGATCAAACCAACGATACCGCCGATAACAAAGACAAGTGAACACAATGACACACAAGCTTCCTACTGTATTTTAATTGAATGCCTATTGTTCATAAAACCGTGGATTTCTCCACGGTTTTATTGTTTATTCTCTTTTTGCATGTATCGGAATATGCTGATTTCTGCTCTCTCATTCATATGCAAAATGCCGTATGTCAAAAACATACGGCATTTTTTGTATTGATATCACCCAACGATACCGGAACGTTCAATCCCTTGGATCAAATAACGCTGTGCAAAACAGTACAAAATGATCAAAGGAAGAATGATCAACAAGCCGCACGTGTTGGTAACCGCAGACTTGTACAGGTTATAGGCGGAGAAGGTGGGATCAACACCGAGCCCTTTGGGAACGCTGATAATGTTGGGAAGCAACCATGTTACGTTCTCATTAAAGAACAAATTGGTATAGAAGGTGTCGGTCCACTGCCATGCAAAGGAAAACAGGAAAACCGTGATCATCATAGGCACCGACAGAGGAAGAATGATACGAACGTACGTTTTAAACACGCCGGAACCGTCTACATAAGCGGCTTCTTCCAATTCGTCGGGAACACCTTTAAAGAACTGACGCATCATAAAAATATACAAACCATTCTTAAATGCCAGACCACCAATGGATAAAATACCCAAAGGCCAATAGCTATCAAGTAAGTTGATAAATCCATCCTGCATCAGTGCCGGCAGATCACCCAATGCAGCACTGGTAACGATACCATATTCATTGGCTACCGCATTCTGTGCAATGGAACTTGAAATTCCCAATATGTTTAAAATATCAAAGTAACGGAACTTCATAAACATAGCCAGCTGCAGCGTTTCGTGGGGAACAATCATGGTAAAAACCACACAAAGGAACAAAATATTGTTGCCTTTGAATTTAAACTTGGCAAAGCCATACCCCACAAAAGCGCAAACCGTCATCTGAATCAAGGCGCAAAGGAGAGACAATGTCAGCGTATTAAAGAAGGCCTCAAAGTATCTGTTTTCATTGATAACGACACGGTATTGATCCCATGTGGGATATTTGGAAATCAATTTGACCGTTACGTCGGTAAAGTCCTGCGCGCTCATGAAAGACCCGGCAATTTTGGTGATAAACGGATATAAAATAATATAGGCAACACCCACGAGGAGAACCAGTCTGAAAATGAGCCAGACCACCTGGGTCAGGAAGTAACCGGAGAAAATACGGAGCTTCAATCGCTGGGCTTTAGACAATTTGTCTGCAAACTCCAACTTCTGCATTTTCCCTTTTAATCTTTTCTCCTGATCGGACAAGCTATCGTACTTATTCATGGTTTTCCCTCCCCTCAATCTTTTCTCTGATAGAACACGTATGCGGATACCAGAGCGGAAACAGCCGCAATGATCAGAATGACGATCATAAAGTACATCCATGACATAGCGGTAGCGATTTCACGGGAGTGGCTGGCTGTGTCCTCATATACGGTACTGATAAATGACATCACCTGATTGCTGCTGGATGTAAAAGAGTCAATGACAGTATAAATCGAATTCACCAAAATCATGGGGCTAATCATGGGGAACGTAATTTTCCAGAACGTTTCCCAAGCGGTAGCACCTTCCACCGTACAGGATTCATAAATGGCAGGTGAAATGGACTGTAAACCCGCAAGGAATATTAGCATCTGTACGCCGGATCGGTTGACAATATTATAGATATCATTCACTATTTGTACAACATACTGCACCAACTGCGTACCGACGGCCATATTGGTAAAGAGCGATTGGACATCTACCACCGAAATAATTTCGGAAGCAGAACTGGATGCACCAGTATCAATGGTGGATTCCATGGATTCCATCATAGCATTGGAAATATCAATCTGTTCGATGATACCGGTGGCAAGAATAACGGGAATGAAGAAAATAGCGCGGAAAACAGTACGTCCCACCATTTTCTGGTTCAAAACAACCGCGATAAACAAGGAGAAAATAACAATCGCAGGAATGTCAATCACCAGTTGTTTAATACCGGACGTCAAAGTCTGTATAAAATCGGGATTGATAAACAACGCCTCGTTGTAGTTGTCAAAGCCCACAAAGTCCAGATCAAATCCACCGGAGTTTCTTGTTACGATATAGCTGAAACTGTATTGGATGGATTCAAAGACAATGGGAACATAGACGAGCAGGAATACAATCAGAAAAGGGGCAACGAAAATATAGCCCACTCTGGCCTTTCTGCTGTCCAACGATTTGGGTTTGGTTTTCTTTCCGATTACAGCAGGCTTTCCGGTGTTCAATTTTGCTTCAGCATTCATTTGGTATACACCTCGCAATCTCATTCAGGATACAACTGCGAAGTCGTACATAGCAACGGTCACACCGTCCATCTCGACTTCGGAGTCCGTGTAGTTCAGCAGGAAAACAACACCGTTATCATAGGTTACACGAACAAGTTTGGAAATGCCATTCACAAATTCATGCTTTACAATCGTCGCTGTTTTAACCAACTTTAATGCTTCGTTCAAATGTTTGTATACCGATTCAACCGTGTTCAACTTGTTTTTTCCTTCGTCCGATTCGGAACCGTCCGTAACACGACCCATCCAGGTATTGTAGTCAACCGAATAATACGCGTTAAACCGAGAGTTTTTCAGTTCGGCTGTATTTTCATAAGACAGTACAAAGTAAATATCGGCGCCATTTTCGATGGTTTTCAGCAGGTTGTAACGATAGTCGCCCGCCAGGTTAATGGCTTCACCGGCAAAGTTCAAATATCCATGAAGAACAATGCCCATAAAAGGAACCGATTCGTTTGCTTTTGTATTATTGCTGCTGTCAAGAGATAGATTCAAAACATGATCAGCATAAGAAAGTGTGTAAGAATTTCCTTTTTCAACCAATACATTAAGCTTGTTTTCTTTCACCGTCTTTAGGAATTGGATGACTTTATCTTTTGAATTTTCTCTGTTCAGAGGCTCGTCTTTGTTGTGATCAGAGTTCAGGATTTCACCCAGCGTACCCAAACTGATGCTGTTCATTCCCATTTTTTTATAGTCATCCGCAATGTGCAGGAAATAGTCTTCCATCACACGGGAAGAAATGAGAACGGAACCTCTGTTTAGATATGTCTGCGCCGCCGGATTGTATTTTTTCAGCAAGGCGGTTCTGCCGTCAATCGATTGTGCGGCATCCTTTTTGGAAAACCCATCGAACATACTTTGGGTCAGAATGTAAGAATAGTTCATATCCGGATAGAGTGCAATGCCCTTGGAATCGGCGTATTTCATGAACGCTTGCAATCCATCTTCGCCGCCGATTTTGGATTCAACCTTCAGTTTGGCAGGCACTGTGCTGAGCATACCGCCATTCATCCAACCTTTATAGCGAACAACCATGTTGGAAATGCCTACATTTTGCAGTTCATCCAGCATCGATTGGGCTTGTTCAAAGGTGGTCAGGGGGGTTTTCACTTCTACAGGTACACCGAAAACACGCTGGGTGGTGTCCAAATCTCCAAAAAGTTCCAGATACATGATCGCATCTTCCTTGACACTTTCTAGTTTTTTCAGATTGCCCGCTTTGACAAGATGCTCTCGATAAGCGATGGCCATACCTACATAGTTGGCGTGATCACCATAAAGCATCTTATATACAAAGGTAAAATTCCCCTTGTAACTGCGTTTCGTAGAAGCCGTTTCCGTGGATGCATTTCCCGAAACAGACAAACCCGACAAAGGATAGGTATCGGTCTGGGAGGGGAAAATCTGCGCGTATACAGTACAGTAAGAATGGTTCTTGCCGGCAGAGGTCGCCCAGATTTTTGCCAGGGCTTCCCCTTCGGTGATGATTGCTACATAACCCTTTTCATATGATGACTTGGATGATTTCTCTTTGAAAGCGGTGACGCCTACGAATGATTCCACCGTGCTCCAAGTGGTAAAGTCTGTGCTCTTCAGGTTTTGATCTTCTTCGTTTTCCTGGGAACCTTCCTCGTTTTCTTCTGTAACGGTAACCTTTTCTACCGGAAGTGTTTCAACCCAGTAACGGGAAGAAAAACCGAATGAATAGGCTTTTCCGGCTGTGGCATCGTAGACAAGGAAAACATCACCATCTACCCGAATGCCGTCTATGGATTTAAACGTCGCTGTTTTGTTTGTTTCTGTTTCAAAGGTTTCGTTCACAAATCCTACAAAAGCAAAGGTTGCGCTAAACATCAGAATCCGTTTGTTGGCAACATCGTGTATGAAGATGTAATCGCCGGTTGCAGCAATACCATCAATGGAACCGATTCGATCCGGCAATCCGTCATGGACTACATTTGTAAAATCCTTTTTGATGGAACCAAGATACCGCATACTGCTGTCAAAGACGGCAATTTCTTCTTGGTCATCAACGAAAAGATTGGTTGCCGAAGCATAGTACGCAATGGGTTCCACTAGGGTTTTTTTAATCACTTCCTGCGACGTGCCGGTGTTGGTGTTTCCGCCGTTGTCTCCGGTATCTCCGGTATCTCCAGTGTCTCCGGTATCGCCGTTGTCTCCGGTATCGCCGTTGTCTCCGGTATCGCCGGTATCAATGGGAGAAGGTGTTGTGACCACTTGTTGGGTCAAAACCGCAATTTCTCCCACCGGAACATAGGTGACTTCACCCGTTTCCTCGTTGGTTTTTGCGGCAACAAAAATGATTCGGCCGTTTCCAAAGTTAATGGCATAATCAAAATCCAAAGCCGCGTTTTCTGCCCGAATGATTTCGGTCAAAGGCTTATTAAACTGATAATAGACATTTTCTTCTGTATTAGTTTGAGCCACACCGAAGACGGGAAATCTCCAGTCGTATTGTACCTTAGTCTCGAGCTTATAGAAAGCATTGTCAATCCCAAACAAACTGGATGAAATCTTATTGCCGTTGACGGAAGTGGACTCAAAACGAACGATGGCGCCGGAACCGTCAGGAATGAATGTATACCCATTCTGACTGTTGTTCGTTTGATAAATCCCTTCGGAAGAAAAGGATTCATATTCGCTTTTACCGCCGCCACAACCCATAAAGGGGAGAACCGTAATGCTGTCAAGGAAATAGTTTTCGCTATCATATCGAATGGCATTGGCAGGCAGTCTGACGCGGAGTCCATCCTCTTCCACGTAATATTCCAAGGAAATTTTGAATACGGGAGGGGATTCGTCCACGGAATCATCATACATGGTCTGCTCATGATCGAACAGCATATCATCCAGCGTATAATCGGTATACATCTGGAGATATTTTTCAATCTGGCTCATATCATAGTCCACCGCGTCGCCGGCAAGTATATATATCGCGGCTTCGGTATTTCCCGTCAAAAACGGAAAGTCCTGCTGCCAGCCGGCCCACTCTACGGCACTGGTTGCCGTTTTGTATGAACATTTTGAATAAAAGTGTTCAATTTTACTTTTTGCGTTCTTTTTCATGCGATCGCCACTGACATCTTCAAACTTGCTGAGAATGAGTTCTTCAAAACGAGAAGCTTCAATCCAGCGAGGAAGAATCTTTCTCTTGGCAGTTTGACCGATGGTATACTCCACACGAATACCACCGCGGATGGCTTTCACCGAAATCTGACCCAGCAATGCCGCGCTGGCATAACTGTTCATGGTAACTTGTTCGGCCGTGGTAATCTTTGTATATGATACTCTCAGTTGTGACAGCAACTCTTCCTTTTGGGAAGCAGTCGCTGTGGAAAAGGCAATGTCATAGGGGTTTGTAAAAAGAACATTCCCCGTTGCCTTATCTTTCATGGCGACTTCGCCCGAGACATGATCGGCATATAGCTGATAGTTCTCTTTTTCATAAAAGAGAGTCATGGTAGCCAACTTTTCCTCGGCGGTATTGAATTTTTGAACCGTGTATTGAATGGTTTTTACTTCATCTTCCTCTGCTTCTTTTTCATCGGCAGCAAATACCGACAGAGCCGAGGATGACACCAGAAGACCAAAAACCATGCATACGGCCAGCAAACATGCCAAAATTCTGTGTTTTTTCATTTGCATACTCTCCAATTCCATTTTATGCGTTACAGTCGTAATGCCAGTTCAACCACCAAATTGTAAACAAAAGAGAATACCTTTGCTAACAATCCAGAGAACAAAACACCGATAAACATGATAAAGGCAATGCCGACCATTGTTCCCAAGCTGGTCAAAATGTTTTTGGACAGTGAATAATCATGTGTCACCATAGCACCAAAGAAAACGAGGAATCCGCACCAGATGTAGCCGATATAAAACAGCAATGTCACGATGGAACTTTCATCTAGGGTAAGGAAATTGGTGATCACAGTGGTCGGGATGATAAAGAGGGGCAGGGGAAGCAAGGCATAAGCGGTTGCAATGACAATATCTTTGAAGCTACCTTCGCCATCAAACAGCGTAGTCAAACACCAGTTGGCAACACACCACAGCAGATAGGGTACCAGCACGGCGAGAATTTGAGAAATAAAGCTGACACCCATGTTTTTTGGATCAAAAACGTAGGCAGTACCCAGGGATTTATAGATGACAGCCACGATGGTAAACGCCAAAATGGTCATAGCGCCCCTGATATTCCCGCGTTTTTCGTGTTTGAGATCCCAGAATCCGTCGAAGGGATGCATCATCACATGGAAGCCGTAAAGAGTTGCTTCTTTCCAGCTGCGCTTCTCTTTGGTAACTTGACCCTTTTCGTTGACTGCTCCGGCATATTTGAGGAACTTTGAAAGCAGCCAGAAAAACACAATCAAAACAATCGGAACAATTATGATGTATTTCTCCAGCCAAGCCTTACGCACATTTCTGAATGCATTGGAGTAATTTTGGGTTGCATGCGCATATTTGTATTGCTCCATGGCTTCTTCATACTTGCCTGCCCGGTATAAGCTGTCGCCGATACCCACATAAGCTTGGTCAAAGTTAGAATTGCTTTGTAAAATTTTTCTCCAGAAGGAAACGGCTTCGCTGTAATTTCTGTCCCGCTGATTCTGGAGAGCGGCGGTAATCAAATCGCCGTATTCCGTCCGTTTATAAATGGTGAACGATTCAATGGTTTTGTCAAAAACCAATAGATCGGTCCCTTTATAAATCATGGATACAATGGTGTCGATACCGCCAAGCAAGGCGGACTGGATTTTATCGCCGAACACATACAGTAAATTGCCTTGTTCGTCGTAAGTAAAGACTTTTCCTCTGAGCTGGTCAGCAATGCTCCAGGTGCCATTGGGACCCAACGCAACATCCACAATGGTAGAAGCTTCCGCAATGGCATCGCCCTCCATATTCTGGAAGTTGATGTTGACTTCGCCATGAGGCGCAAAGAAACCGGTTCTCATCATAACGTCTTCGCCTTCGGGGTTGAGCTTTTTAACCGGTGCATACGCACTGGATTTAGACCGGATGGAACCTTGCTGGTTTATTTTGTTGATGGTGGAAGTCGTTACATAGATGAAACCGCTTTCATCAATGGAAATATTGTTATACTCGGTAGGAACGTAGCTCACCGAACGACGACGCTGTTCAGCGGTCTGAAAATTACGCCAGAAGATATCCCACAAGCTGGGAGAGGTTTTCTGTGCTCCCAAAAATCCATTGAATTTTCCATCGGAATTCATGGCAATGACCCCGTAGTGGGTAGTGGAAGAAATGACATAGATACGTCCGGCATTGTCAACCACCAGAGCGATGGGTTTGTAAACGTGTCCTTCGGGAAACACATCGCTTTCGGGTTCGTTTACAATGCGATGGAACGCGTACTCACCGTTTTCGTCCGGATACCGATCAAAAATACAAATGCGGTTATTATCGGTGTCCGCCACAAAGATTTCCGTGTGGGTGATATAGACGCCGGAAGGGGTTTCCAGACTGTCCGGCACGCCCTCATCGTTTACAAAAGCATTGATGATCCCCACAAGCGTATACTCGGAATCCAGGATTACGATGCGGTTATTGCCGGAATCGGCAAGATAAACCATACCCTCGTCATCCACAAACAGATCTTTTACGGTGTTTAAGGGTTTTTCCAAGCCTATTTTGGCAGAGTTAATTTCATCGTAAGGAACATACGCATGGGGCGATTGCACCATGTTTCCTTCAATGTCATAGGTGTACGTCGTGTACGGCACAACAGCAGCAACGGAAGGAGCAACCAGTACCGTTAGAAGAAGAACACAGCAAAGTGCAATCATTAATCGCTTCATATGTATTCTCCTTTCTTAGTCTTTCATGCCGGAAGTGGACATGGTTTCAATCACGTTGCTTTGTGAGATCACGAATACGGCAATGGGAACGATCATCATGATGACCATCGCAGCGCCGGAAACGCCTGCGCGGGAAATACTACCGGTAATCAACTGGTTGATGGCGTAGTTGAACGTTTTCAACTGTTCGCTGTAAATATAACTGGATGTACCGCTATTCCACAAATCTTTGAAAGCAAAGATGGTCAATGTCAACCAGGCAGGCTTGACCATCGGCATGGCAATGGTCCAAAGAATGCGCATTTCGGAAGCGCCGTCTAATCGGGCGGATTCCAAGACCGAATCGGGCACGCTGGTTTCCATGAACTGTTTCATAAGGTATAGTCCCATGGTGGTACAGAAAGCAGGAATGATGATGGCCAAATAGGTATCCATCCACCCTAAGGAAGAAATGATGATAAAGTTGGTCAAACCCGTAACCGTGGAATGGAACATCAGAGAATAAACGATGATGTTGAATAAGAACACACGACCGGGGAATTTGATCTTTGCCAAAGCATATGCAGCTAGGGAGGAAAGCATCACGTTACCGAATGTACCCACAATGGATATGAACGCGGTGTTGAATATGTAACGGGAGAAGGGGACCCAAGAGGTGCCCATCAACCGGAACAGTTGCGTAAAGTTTCGGGTGGTGGGGTTGCGTACGAAGAAGCGAGGGGGAAACATCCACAATTCATCCAAAGGTTTCAGCGACTGACAAACGGTATATACCATAGGAAGAAACATGAATGCACCAAAAATAGCGAGCAGGGTGTTGATGCCAATATCTCCGCCGAGGGAGCGGTTCATGGCATGGTTCGATTTTCTGATCCGTAACTTTGCCATATCACTTACCTACCTTCGACAAGATTTTGCGCACCAGCATGTTAGCACCAATCATCATAAAGAATAAAATGGTGGCAATGGCAGAAGCATATCCCATTTCAAAACGCTCGCCGCCGTAATCTTCCAAGTGATGCATGATGGTATGGGCGCAGTAATCCGGGCTGGGAAATCCAACCATAGCGGTAATGACCGACCCGAAACCGAAGGAACCGGTGATGGCAAGGATAGCACCGAACATCAGCTGGGGCCTCATATAGGGAAGCGTGACATACCACAATTCCTGCCAACGGTTTTTCACGCCGTCTACCGCCGCTGCTTCATACAAGCTGCGGTCCACCGTTTGGAATCCGGCAATGAAGGATAAGAAGGAGGTGCCCAAGCTGGTCCACAATGCAACGATGATCACGATGGGCATGATATAGTCCGTGTTGGTCAAGAATTGAATCGGTGTGGTTATAAAATTCAGTTTCAACAAAATACTGTTGATATAACCGTATTGGTCACCGGAGAACAACACGGTCCAGATCATGTATACGTTACCCGAAATACTGGGCGCATAGAAGATCAGGGTAACAACCGCACGAATCTTCGGTGTCAACTCGTTGATAAACCACGCAAACATCAGTGACATCAAATAGGACACAGGGCCCGTAATGGATGCAAACACCAACGTGTTTTTCACGGCAAGTAAGAAAATGTCATCCTCTAAAAGCAATCGGAGATAGTTTTTCAACCCAACAAAATGGGGCCATTCCAACATGTTGAACGTGGTAAAACTGAGAATAATTGACAATACGACAGGGATGACTGTGAAGGTGAAAAACAAAATGAAGAAAGGGCCAATCATTGTGTAGGCAATCCAATTCTTTTTCATTTCAGTCCAGGTGTACTGCCATTTTGTCACTTTTTTTCTGGCCACGGGTTTTTTTGTGACTGTGGCTGCTTTTTCCGACATAAGCAATCCTCTCCTTGATGGTTATTGCGGGATGTTGCTCCCGTCTCGAATGTATGGAACCAATGTTTTTCTTTCGATTTCCCCGCGCCCCGACAGGTTCGAAGCGCGGAGAAAATGTGGATTATTCCTGTGTGTCCGTTTCTTTGGATTCATCGGACAGCCCGGTATCATCCTTTTCTTCGGACGGAAGTCCCGTGCCGCCCTTCAGATAGTCCTGCGGATCTTGTTTCACCTCATATGGCAAGAATGAAAGCTCTTCAATGTGTTCGAACATTTGAAACGTGGGCAAATTGAATTCTTCCCGTTTTCTGGAAAGCTCATTGTTGATGGCATCGATGTATTTCAACAAGGCTTCGGTGGGAACTTCGTTGTCATTGTATGCCGCCAGGAAGGCGAAATTGGTGTAGCGGCCGATGATGTAACCACCGGGAAGCTCCGGAGTAGCAGCCAAATGCTGGAACTGTTCGCGGAGACTGTTATAGTCAGAAGCGGGCCAAGGCTGACGGGCAAGGGCATCCAGATTTGCCGTATCGTGACGTCCGGAAGCACCCAACAAGGCAAGCAATTCGTTGCCGTATCGGGCCTGTGCATCTGTGTCTGTCCACCATTTCATAAAGGTCCAGGCAGGTTCCACATTGCCGTGGTCCACCGCACCTTTCATCATCATCACACCGGTGACGCCGGAGGCAATGTCATGGTTGACAATACCGGTTTCTTCATCCATGGTTCCAGGAACAAGGGTGAATTCCCACAGACCGCGAATTTCCGGAGCAAAAATAGTCAACTGACCATAAGCACTGTAAGACGTCATGGCAAGAGGCATTTCACCGGTCTTAAAACGGTTTGCAAAGTTAAAGGTGACCGGGAAGCCGTACATGGTAAAGAGTTCGCACATCTTTTTCCATCCAGCCAACGCAACGTTGCTGTCAAGGTTGATTTTCATACCGGAAGTCAGGTGGATATCATCCGCCTTGTATCCGTTGTCTTCCAGGGCTTTGATCACCTCGTCGCTGAGTTTGAGTTCACCTTTGTACAATCGTTCTTCCTGCTGATACATAAACATGGTATAGCTGTGAGCAAATCCCATATCCAAATGGTTGTTTTCAAAAATCGGAATAATATCGTACAAATCATCCCAAGTTTCAGGAACCGTCAAATCCAGTTCGGAAAATATGTCTTTGCGATAGAAGATCATGCTGAACAATTGGGTTTCAGGCAAAGCATAACTTTCTCCGTACAAGGTCAAAGGCACCATAGCCGTTGCATGAAACCGCTTTGTCGTTTCGTCAAATTCCGACAATCCGGTGATGGGAACCACCGCACTGCGGATGGCATAGTTGATAATGGTACCGGAACCAATGCTCAAAGCCACATCCGGACCGATTCCGGCGAGCGTGGACGGCAGAAGAGCGCCTCCCGCCACCAGTTCCAGATTGACGGCGATTTCATGTTGGGTTGTAAACTCATCCTGGATCATGCTGCGGATAATTTGTGCCTGATCACGACCGGTGGAAATCCAGACGGTGATGCTTTGATATTCCTTGCCATCTTCCAGTTCTTTGGCACCCAGATTGTTGTAATCTGTGTAGAAACTGGCAACGAAGGATTTAATTTCGTGAAAAAAGTTTCCAAAAAAATTGCTTTCTGCTTTGGGAAGTTCATTTCCCACGGGAGCAAATTCAATGTAATCAACTTCAAGAGGTTGGTTGGAAGTTTCCGAAATCCATGTACCCAGAGAAGAAATATAGTCTTTCAATGTGGAAAAGTTTGCGGCGATGATGTCTTCGTCTTTGTACATTCTTTCCAGCAAGAATTGGACTTTGTTCAGAGTGACCGAATGAGAGCCGGCAGAGCCTGTAATCTCTTCCAGTTTTTGGTATATGTTTTTCAAAATGTTGGACTGTTTTTTCATAGCTTCCAAAACATCCGGCAACTGAGAAGCAAATTTATAATCGCGATATTCGTCGGGAGCGGGGCCGGTCAACATCAATATCTTCATATATATTTTATTGACTTCAACCATGACGTTGTCCACAATTCGAAGAACTTGGGCCATATCTCCCAGCACAACACGCAGTTCGATTTCGTGTTTGCCTTTGGTCAGGTAGAACATAAAATTGGTTTTACCGTCGTTTAAGGGATCGGTGCGGAACGTATCGCTGTAATTGAAACGAAGGGAGGAAGCTTCGGCAAAGGGAACTTCGCCGTCAATCCTCAATTCACGGGAGGTATACATACCTTCGTAAATGGCCTGTTTGGAACGGGGTACGATATAATACCAACCGTTGGCAGGAATTTCAACCGCCCACTGAATCCAGTCGCCCACGTTGACCCATTTTTCGCCGCCGATGGTATTCAGGCGCTGGAGAGCAGAGTCCTGCGGATCGGTAGCAGCGGAGGAACGGTCATTCAATGCGTACAAAATCTGACCGGAAGTGGCAAGCGGGGTTTCGGCATCCACGCGAATGTTTTTAACATTCGATAGTCTGTCGTCCTTGCTGACTTTATGGGCAGACTCCATGGAAGACAAATAGGCATCGTAATCAACGGGTTTTTTCACATACTGGATGGTGATGGAGCCGATTACAACGGGCTCAGTTACTTCCTGAAACGTGATGGTATGAGTACCTTCTGCCAAATAATAACGGAAAGGTTCCAGATAGTAACCGGTGGAATCTCTTGCCGCCGTAGTCATCCATGCAGGGGTTTCATATTTGGTCGGTCGAAGTTCATTGCCGTATTTATCGGTATCAAATCCGCGGCTGGTACCTTCTCCGTACTGATAGGCATCCTGCCATTTTGCCATCATGGCAACATAGCGGGATTCCTTAAAAGGATAGGAACCATCAAACAAAATAGCGCGTTCAATGGTGGAAGATTTGCCGATTTCTTCGCCATAAGCCACATCGTAGCCCTGGGTTTCGGTCACTTGTTCGCCGCTGTCTGTCAAATAAATGTATTTGCCATTGGCATTCTTCTTGAACTCAAGACGAGGGGTTGCGATGGTTTTTCCGTCTTCGGAAATCAGCTTAGCATTACCAAACGCATCGGTCATGGCTTTGCCGCCTTGATCCACATGGGCTTTGAATCCCTTTACATCCACGGCGGAACCGGACATGCCATCTATATCATATAGGATGTTTCCTTTGTCGTCGGTCACGGGTGCAATGTAAGGAGTCAATCTTTCCACTTCATGGAAGAAAATGCTATTGCCCTGGCTATCGGTCTTGCCGATTACGGTGCGGTAACCGGTGGTATCGGTCACTTCCTCGCCCTGGTTATTCAAATAGATTTTTTTACCATCCGCATCGGTTTTATGTATCAAAGAAGGAACCGCTATCGTAGCAACCTTCTTTTTTAACAAAGAAAAACCATAGGCGTCGGTGGCTTTCTTGCCTTTGGAATCGGTGAACGTGGTAAAACCGGTCATATCGGCTATCCGTTCGTCGGTTTGGGTAAACCGATACAAATAGTTGCCGGCACTGTCGGTCTGATGAACAGGCTTGGCAGTCAGTTTGGCGCCGCTGGCATTGACCAGGATGGGCGCGCCAAACAAAATGTCTTTGGATTCTTGGTAACCGGACGTGTTTTTCACTTCATTGCCACGACTGTCCAAATAAATGACATGACCGTTTCTGTCTCGGGCAGCGGTCAAAGATGCTTTGGCGATGACTTCCTGATAGCCAGACAACATGGAATAATCGGCATAGTCAAAATGAACGGTCTGTTTCACACCGTCCACTTCATAGGGAAGAAAAGAAGAAATGTCTTTTAGCACTTCGCCGGTTTCTTGGTTGAGAAAAATCACGTTTTTGTTTTCATCGGTGGCTTCCACAACCAAAGGAATCAAAACCAACTCGGAATCACGATACAGAATCTCATGACCCAAAGCGTCAACCAAATAATATTTATTGCCTTTTTTTAAGTATTCGCCTTCAATATACAAACCGTTGCGCGCGGTCTTGTACTTGGTATGAATGGGATAATACTCAATAACAACATTATAATATCCTGCATTTTTAATTGTAAAATCCCAGGATACTTTTCCGGTGTCCGGAACCAAAAGACCTTTTATACCGTCAACGGTATACGTCTCAATGGTAGCCGTGGTGTTGGAAGGACTGAATTTTTCCCCTTCGATTTTCACCACATCCGTACCGGGTTTCACACCATACGCGTCCCATTTTGCCAGGTAATCGGCATACAGAGTCGCCGCCATCAGGTCTTTCATTTCCTGCAGGCGTCTGAGGGATTCGGAATCCTCCTGTTCGGTGTCCGCTAACGCAATCATACCAACTGAAGTTACGATCGAGATTAAGACCAGTAACGCAGCCAGTAAGCGTCGCAGATATGTATGTTTCATGCCAATCCTCCTAAGAATCGACCGTCCCGCTATCCTGTCGGATTCGGTCAAAGCATATGTATAATTAAGAAATTTTCCCTGCCTGGGCGGATGAAAAGCCCATTATCAAGCATAGCAATACTATCACAACTTCCTCTTTCTTGTCAAGGTTACCGGAAATGACCTTTTTCTTCCCTTTTATCATTTTCACCACTCGGTTCGACCCGGAGATTTCTTTTCATTCACAATAAAATGAAAAAACATAATTTTCGGCAATATGCACAAATATAACAGTAATTGTTATTTTGGAAAAAAATGAAAATCCCCTTTTGTCAAAAAAATCGTATTCAATATGCCTGTTTTTTATTACAATGCTTTTTTTTTCGGATTTTAGAATGTATACTTTTACATATTATCAATTCACATAATTCAAAGCGCTTAGTTTATAAAAGCAACGAATTTACAAGGTGTTTTTGTGACTAAAATCCATATAATAAAAAAAGAAGAATTGTGCTTTTTGCACAATTCTTCTTCCAACATTTCTACAAATCAAACAATTTATTTTTTATCCCTGCCAAGGGTGTTTCCCCTGCAAAAGAGTTACTCGCAAATACCGCCGAAGAGCAGTTTATCACCTTCATAAAACACCGCCGACTGCCCCGGACATACTGACGCTGGCGTATCCAACACCACTTCTGCCCGATCAGCTTGGATGCGCACGTTGCATCCCACGGGCACAGTGCGATACCTGGTTCGTACGGTACACGTGCATACCCCTTCAAAAGGGGGGGCGGATACAAAATTTATGGAATGGATGGAACAGTTTATTTGGCACGGAGGCTCGAACGAAACGGTCACATCCCCGGTTTTTGCATTCACTTTCTTGACAAATGCCCGTTGACCCAAAGCGATTCCCAATCTTTTTCGCTGCCCCACGGTATAGCGGATGATTCCTTGGTGTTTTCCCAAAACATGGCCGGATTCATCCACAAACTGACCCGTTTTCCAGACCGAATTGGCAGGAAAGTGTTCGACGGATTCCAAAAACGAACTGTAATCATCCCCGGGAATAAAACAAATCTCCTGGCTTTCCTTCTTTTCGGAAGAAAAAACACCCGCATTTTCCACCCGTTGTTTGATATCGCTCTTGTGTTTTCCTTCCAAGGGCAATACGATCCGGGACAATTGCTCCTGGGTCAGACGCCAGAGAAAATAACTTTGATCTTTTTTCTTGTCGGATCCTTCGAACAACTGAGTCCTGCCGTTTTTCTGCAGGACTCTGGCATAATGCCCGGTGGCTACCGGTCGAATCCCTAACGCATCCGCCGTTTCGCATAAAGCGGCAAATTTCATAAAACGGTTGCAATAGGCGCAGGGATTAGGGGTTTTTCCGTTTTTATACTGTTCTATAAAATCCGCGATCACCCGTTCCCGGAAGGTTTTTATATAGTCTTTTTCGACCAGCGGTATCGCCAGTTTTTCCGCCACGATTCTGGCACCGCTTGGATCGGCACCGGGATGAAAGAAAAAAAAGGCACCGACGACCTCATAGCCGGCCTCCCGCAAAAACAAAGCGGCGGCGGCGCTGTCAACGCCGCCGGAAAGTCCAACTAAAACCCGCTTCATAAATACTCAGCGCTTGCCGCAGCTGTCACAGCAGCCGCTGCAGCCGGCAGCAAAATCCACGGGGCGACCGTTTTTATGATAGTACGCGGCAATGGCAGCTTTGATGGCCTCTTCCGCTAAAACCGAGCAATGAATCTTGGCGGGAGGGAGTCCGCCCAGTTCATCCACCACCATTTTATTGGTAACTTTCAGAGCTTCTTCCACCGTCTTGCCTTTGATCAGTTCGGTGGCAACGGAGGAAGTGGCAATGGCTGCGCAGCAGCCAAAGGTTTGGAATTTAATATCTTGGATCACATCGTTGCCGTCGATTTTCAAATACATACGCATGATATCGCCGCATTTTGCGTTTCCCACCTCGCCGACAGCGTCGGCGTTTTCCATCACGCCCACATTGCGGGGATTCATGAAATGCTCCATCACTTTTTCTGTGTACATACAAAACTTCCTTTCAGCCGCGGGGATAAATTGGTGACATGGCTCGTAATTTTTCCAGCACGGATTGAACCGTTTTTGCAATATATGCAATGTCTTTTTCGGTATTGTCAAAATCCAGAGTCAGCCGCAGGGATCCATGGGCTGTTTCGTGGGGGAGACCGATGGACAACAACACGTGGGAAGGATCCAGCGATGCCGTGGAACAGGCAGACCCGGTGGATGCGCAGATTCCCATGATGTCCAGCCAGGCGACCAGGGATTCCCCTTCCACAAACTCACAGGAAATATGCAAATTACCCGGGAGTCTTTGGGTGGGGTGACCGTTTAAACGGGTGTAGGGAATGGCAAGGAGCTTTTCTGACAGCAAATCCCGCAGTCTTTTGACGTCAGCTCTCTTTTTCAACCCTTCTTCACTGTACATTTCTTCCAGTGCTTTGGCAAAACCCACCGCGCCGGGTACATTTTCAGTCCCGGAACGCCGCTTTCTTTCCTGTCCTCCGCCGGTGATCAACGATGAAATGCGGGTACCCTTTTTGATATACAATCCGCCGATCCCTTTGGGACCGTGAATTTTATGGGCGGAGAACGCCATCAAATCAACACCCAGATTGTGAAGGGACATATCCACGTGCCCAACGGCCTGAACCGCATCCGTGAAGAATACGCTGCCCCGGGAATGGGCGATTTCGCACAACTCACGAATGGGTTGAATGGTCCCGATTTCGTTGTTGGCAAACATAATGGCGGTCAAAATAGTATCGTCACGCAACGCCGCTTTTAAATCCTCGGGAGAAACCAGCCCGGTGGAATCCACGGGCAATACCGTGATCCGGTATCCGTGCTTCTCCAAATCCTCCACGGTGCGAAGAACGGCGGGATGTTCAATCGCGCTGGTGATGATGTGCCTGCCTTTTTTGGATAGCTTGTCGGCAACGCCGCGGATCGCCCAGTTGTCGGCTTCACTGCCGCCGGAAGTGAAGAAAACTTCTTCCGCATCGGCACCCAGAACAGAAGCGATTCTGCTTCTGGCGTCCTCCAATCCTTTTTTTGCTTTTTTGCCCAAGGAATAAAGCCCCGAAGAGGGGTTACCATACAGTTCGGTCATATAAGGGATCATGGCTTGAAGCACCGTTTCGGACATTCTGGTGGTGGCGGCATTGTCAGCATAAATCAAACGTTTTTCCATTTGTACCTCTGTGTTTTTATCTCGCGCAGCCCAACACAATCCGTGTCGAACCTGCCATTGTTCATTTTGTATCCTTATCATATCTGTTTTATATGAAAAAAGCAAGTGCATTTGCAACCAAATTGATGTTTTTTGTAGAAAAAACTGTCAGCGTCAAGATGACTTATAAAAATAATATGGCTTCAATACTTATAATAATACCCAACTCTATATAAAGAAAATATTGACCTGTTTTACTCGGATTATTCACACATATTGCCCGTTCTAACGATTCGGCGATACCCGGCTATGTCACAATACAATTCGATGAACATCAAAAAATCAACACCTCATAAAAGAGATGTTGATCGATACCGAGCAATACACCATCCACCGATGATTTGAGCCAGAACCCTCTATAATGTTCGCCGTCTTGTCTTGTCAATCTGTTGTGTTTGTAACCATCCCATCTTTAACATAGAGAATCCTATCGCACATTTTGCAATATGCATATCATGGGTTACAATGACTATCGTCAATTTTTTTCGGTTTAATTCTTTAATAGGGGAGACTCTGATCATTACTTGATAAAACAATTGGCAAGCCCTAGAGAAAAACGAGCAGAAACAACACTACAAATGGAGCACTCGAAATGAAAACATCGAGCGCTTTCAATGCTTCCTTGCGTCCCACTTCAATTGCCATATAAACAAAGCAGGTGGTAAAAAAGGAGGAAACAACGGTGGCGGTTAACATGGTAAGCATGAAAATAAATACGTATACATCACTCCTGATCGTATACGTCACTCTTGATGACCCGGCAAATATCCTGTATGCATGATAAAAAAGCTTCGTTGTTTCCTCCGAAAGCAACGATGGACGATTGAGCTTCCGGATCTCTTGCCGTGTTGATTTCGGCGAACTAACACACTTATGTTTTATTTGTATCTTGTTTTTTCGAGTTTGTAAATGATTTTGTTTTAAGTAACAATCATCGGTCCAAAAATACTTTACATAACTTCCCTTTAACTCCAACGACGTCAAAGCCACTTTTCTGCGTCCGTCATGTAGCATTTTGTTTTATATGCAGCCCATGGATACAAAATACGCAGATTTGTCCGAAGACAAATCTGCGTATTTTCTTGGTGACCCATCGGAGAGTCGAACTCCGGACACCATGATTAAAAGTCATGTGCTCTACCTTCTGAGCTAATGAGTCATGGCATTTTCCAAACGCGCTCGATTATCCTATCACATTCTACATACTTTGTCAAGAAGTATATGCATATTTTTTTACTAAATACAGAAATACTGTATGGCCATGCTCAAATCAAGTGATTTTTATCCTTTTTTATAAATGGCTGCTATATTTTGACGAAGCAATTTTTCTCCTCTCCATCCAAAAGCCCGCTGGGAAAGGGTATTTTTCTTCACCAGCCGCTCCAATATGCTTTCATCTAGGTTCCATAGCAACTCTTCTTTGAAAAAGGACAGAGGCGTTTCGCAGGGGAGACGGTTCAGGGGACAAACCTCTTGACAAAGATCGCATCCCCACAGAAGCTTTCCCCGCAACATCTCTTTGTCTTCCTCTTGGGTGCGGTTCTTTTTCTGAGTGAGCGCGGATAAACACCGTTTTTTTGATCCGCCGATACACTTGGCGGGACACTCTTGTTCACACGCCCCACACCCCAGGCATTCTTTGTGGGGTACGGGTATGCTGCAAACCATGGGTTTTGTATGCAAAAAAATACCGATGAAGACATAAGAACCATATTTTTCATGGATCAAAAGACCGTTCTTTCCCAAAACCCCCAAACCGCCGTCCAGAGCCGCTTCCACTTCATATAAGGGAGAATGATCACAAAAACCAAGAACTTTTTCACCTGATTTTTCTTCATATTGTTTCAAAAGGCAATCAAAATACACATGATAATCTTTGGCAATGGCATAGCGGGACAGATTTCTTTCTTCCAGGGGCTCTTTCACATAGTAGGGCATGAGAAAAACCGTCAGGGCAAACACGGTGTTTTCTTTGCATTGATTTGCCCACATATCCTTGTTTTTGACATACTTTTCATTCCAAGGCAGAGTGGTGTAATATTCGATTCCTTCCTTTTTAAATAATACTTCCATGGTTTTCCCCCCTTTTGTTTTCAGTATACCAAAAACATGCCTTTCCTTCAACCGTGAATTTTGAATTCGCAAAATGAACGTTGCAAAGATCGTATTTTATGGTATAATGAATCTAGAAAGAGACCAAGATAAAGGGGTAAAACATGGCTCAAAACAAGAGAAAATCCGGATTAACAGTGTGTCCGTGTCCTCATTTTCAAACCCTCTATCCCGACAAGAAAAAACGAGCATTGGCGGCAGTTTCCCTGTTGGAAGACCGCTATCCCACGGCGGAATGTGCCCTTCAACACGAAGGAGATCCTTTCCGCCTGCTGGTCATGGCCATCCTTTCCGCTCAATGCACCGATAAACGGGTGAATCTGGTTGCCCCCGCTTTATTTTCGCGCTTTCCCGATGCACACGCTATGGCACAGGGGGAATTGTTGGAGCTGGCGTCTTATATCCGCACCTGCGGGTTGTATCAAAGCAAAGCGAAAAACCTGCTTGCCACAGCCAAAATTTTGGATGAGAAGCATCAGGGACAGGTGCCGGACACCAGAGAGGAATTGCTGTTGCTTCCCGGGGTGGGCCGCAAAGTCGCCAATCTCCTTTTGGGGGATCTTTTCGGTATTCCGGGCATTGTGGCGGACACCCATTGCATCCGCATTTCCAATCGCATGGGTTTGTGTGATTCCCCCAATCCCCACAAGGTGGAAAAACAACTTTCAGAGCTGATTCCCCTCGAAAAGCAGATTAATTTTTGTCATCGGCTTGTTTGGTTCGGTCGGGAATTGTGCTCCGCACCCACCCCAAAATGCCAGCAATGCCCCCTTCAGGCGGAATTTGCTCAAAAAAACCGCCCAAAAACGTAGAAAAAAACATGTAATACAGACCAAAACAGAGAAAAAATAAGCAAAAACCATGCAAAAACAGAGGAAAAACACATGAAAAAATTGGTGATTTTTGACGGTAACAGCATCATGAACCGCGCTTACTACGGCGTGCGCCCCCTAACAAATAAAGAAGGGTTGTATACCCACGCCATTTTCGGTTACCTCAATATTCTGAAAAAACATCTGGACGCTATTCAGCCGGAGTATGCCGCCGTTGCCTTCGATTTGAAAGCCCCCACTTTCCGGCACCTTGCCTATCCCGACTATAAAGCCACCCGAAAAGCCATGCCCGAAGAACTGCAGGTGCAGGTCCCCTATGTGTGGGAGGTAACCGCCCTTTTGGGAATTCACTGCCTGATGAAAGAAGGGTACGAAGCTGATGACATTTTGGGGACCGTGGCAAACGACGCCGAAAAACACGGTATCTTTTCCTATGTCGTCACCGGAGATAAAGACAGTTTGCAGTTGGTTTCCGACCACACCACCGTCATCATCGCTTCCCTCAAAGGCGATGAGGAAAATACCCCCGAAACCATCCGGGAAAAATTCGGTCTTGTCCCTGGGCAGCTCATTGAGGTGAAAGCCCTGGCGGGAGATCCTTCCGACAACATTCCCGGCGTTTTCGGTATCGGAGAAAAAACCGCTGTCAAGCTGATCGCGGAAACAGGAACGGTGGATGGTCTGTACCAAAATTTGGACTCCTTAACGCTCAGCGACGGAGTCAAAAACAAACTAAAAAACGGGGAAGAAAATGCCCGGATCAGCCGGCATTTGGCAACCATCTGCCTCAATGTGCCCGATATTCCCCCGGCAGAAACACTCCTTCTCACCGAAATGAAAACAGACAAGTTGCGGAAATTGTTTATCAAGCTGGAATTTGTCCGTTTGATGAGCCGTTTTGGCCTGGATGTTCCGGACAACGCCATCACCCCTGCCGCGATCGCTGAAATATCCGATGGAACTATGGAAAAAATGGAAAAATCAGAAGATTCCCACGGGCAGCTTACTTTTGGCGATATGGATCCTCCCCCAGAGGATTTGCCGACATTGCAGACGGGGCGGGCAGAAAATATACTCCCACTCACGCAAGAACCCTGTTTTCTCATCGTCAACAACGGGGTTGTATGTGTCCGGTACCAAGGAAAATCTGTTTCCCTGCCCGATACCGGAACAACGTTTCTCAAACATGCCAAAAATTTGGTGGTTTTCAATGCCAAAGAATATTTTCACTATGCCAAAAGCGTTCTCGGGGAATTTCCCCCGGAAGAACAGGTGATTTTCGATGCCTTCTTAGCGGCATATATCATCAATCCCGCCGACAATGCAAACGATATCAACCGTATTTCCATCCGCTTTTTATCCCGGATGCTCACCCCGGCACAAAGCGAAAATCCCTGTGTCGCACTGGAAGTTTTGGAATCTTTGTATCCCATTCTAAAAAAAGATATCGAAAAACTGGATGCAAAAAAACTCTATGATGACATCGATCTTCCTTTGGCGTATACCCTCGCCAAAATGGAAGACGTGGGCTTTAAGGTTTCCAAAGAAGGTCTGGAAGCCTATGGGGTAGTTCTCAAAGAGAACATGTCCTCCCTGGAAGAGGAAATATACGCTTTGGCTGGCTATGTGTTCAATATCAATTCCCCCAAACAGCTGGGCGTCTTGTTGTTTGAAAAAATGGGGCTTCCCTTTGCCAAGAAAAATTCCCGGGGGTTTTCCACCGATGCCGAAACCCTGGAAAAACTGCGACCCTATACCCCCATTGTCGATTTGGTTCTCCGGTACAGGCAAGCAGCGAAATTATACGGTACCTATATCGAAGGTCTTCTGAAAGAAATCTCCCCAAAGGACGGGCGAATTCATTCTACCTTCAACCAAATGTTAACCCAAACGGGCAGACTCTCTTCTAATGAACCCAATCTCCAGAATATTCCCGTTCGTACCAATTTGGGTCGGGAATTACGTCGGTTTTTCGTTGCGGAAAACGAAGAATATACCTTGGTGGATGCGGACTATTCCCAAATAGAGCTGCGGATCCTTGCCCACGTTGCCAACGATGATGCGCTTTTGCATGCCTTTCATAACCACCAGGACATTCACACCACCACCGCATCCCAAATTTTCCATGTGTCTCCCGATCAGGTGACCCCGGAAATGCGCAAATATGCCAAAGCCGTGAATTTCGGGATTGTCTACGGCATCAGCAGTTTTTCCCTCGCCATAGACATCGGTACCTCCCGCGCAGAAGCCGCTGCCTATATCGAACGGTATTTTGCCACCTATCCCAACGTAAAAATCTATTTGAAAAATGTGGTGGAACAAGGGGCGAAAAACGGCTACGTGACAACCATTTTCAACCGCCGCCGCTATATTCCCGAACTGTCCGCTACCAATAAAAATACCCGCGCTTTCGGAGAACGGATCGCCATGAACACCCCCATCCAGGGGAGTGCCGCAGATATTATCAAATTGGCCATGGTCAACGTGGATCGGCGGTTGGCCAAAGAACACAAGAAATCCCGGTTGATTTTACAGGTGCATGACGAATTGATCATCGAAGCCCATCAATCCGAAGTCGATACAATCAAAGCCCTCTTAAAAGAAGAAATGGAAAAAGCCGTTGCTTTATCCGTCTTGCTGCAGGCTGATGTGAACATCGGGAAGACGTGGTATGATGCAAAATAATGAGAACAGGAATAAACAAGCCGTTAGCGGGAGAAAATCCCACTAACGGTTTTTTATATCACACATGCATCACCTTTTGCCCCTGTGGTACATTGCAGATGCCCGTTGACACCTTCTCCGGCTCCCTGTACCAAAACGCGCCCTCCATGAAGAGGGAACGCTACGAATTTTTTGCACAAAACGACAGATTACGGGCTTTCGTCTTACCTTCCAAAGGCTCTCACAAGATAAGATTACGTTTAGAAGCGAGGTGTGCACCATGTCGGACAATTCCCAGGAAAACCTTCAAAAAGAACAAAGTGATAAGGTTCAAATCGAAAAAATATTGGAAACAGGCGGCGTAACTGCCCGGGGTGAGGATTTTACCATTCATTTTCTCACCATCGCCGGTCAAATTGAGGGACATGCCGTCCTCCCCACCGAAACCAAAACAACCAAATACGAGCAAATCATCCCCCTGCTTGCCGCCGTGGAAGAAAGCAAAGAAATCAACGGTTTATTGCTCCTAATCAATACCATCGGCGGCGATGTGGAAGCAGGACTGGCTATGGCAGAACTCATCGCAACCATGAATAAACCCACCGTTTCTCTTGTTTTGGGCGGCGGACACTCCATTGGAATTCCGTTGGCGGTGGCGGCAAAAACTTCTTTTATTGTCCCTTCCGCTACCATGACGATTCATCCCGTTCGTATCAGCGGACTGGTTTTGGGGGTCAATCAATCTTTTCGCGCCCTCCAAAAAATGCAGGAACGCATCACCAATTTTATCATCACTCATTCCAACATTAAAAAGGAAACATTTGAAAGTTTCTTGACCCGTACCGATGAAATTGCCGCCGACACCGGCAGTCTGCTGGACGGAAGATCCGCGGTGGAATGCGGGCTTATCGACCATTTGGGCGGGCTTTCGGCCGCCATTTCCGAATTGCGTCGTCTTGCAGGAAAATAAAACAAAATCCGCCTACCGCATCTGACAGAATCTTGCGCGGGGTTTACAGTACACTATAATGGAATCGCAAGGAGGTGCGGAAATGACCATACAGGATTTGAAAAAAAAACGGAAAGACAAAGAAGATGGAAACGGGGCTCCCTATCGGTTTGCCTTTGTTCGTCCGTCTTGTGTATATCCAAATCCACATTCACCCCGAAAACTCATTGCCGGGGATGCACTGGATCGGCTCACCGACAGCATCCGCCACAATGGCATTCTCACGCCTTTGATCGCCAGAGTCCTGCGGGATGACGGCTGGACGGGAGAACGATATGAACTGATTGACGGAGAAAGGCGGTTGCAGGCCGCCAAAGCACTGGATCTGCCTTCCATTCCCATGCTCGTTTTTGAAGATGCCGAGCGCCGCCGGGGCTTTGAGTTGTCCTTGATCCTCAATACCCAAAAGGAGCCCTTCAATTTATTTGAATTGGCTGATGCTTTGGATTTGTATATCAAAAGAGAAGGCTATCTCCCGGAAGAAGCCGCCTCCCGTCTTTCCATGTCCCCCAAAGAACTGGAAGTGAAAATGAAAATATTGGAACTCACTTCCGTGGAGCGCTCCGTCATTCTGGAACACGGGCTGACCGAGCGGCATGCCCGTGCGCTGCTCCGGGTCAGACAGCCCGGTTACCGCTTGTTTGTACTCAACACCATCATCGAGCGGGGATTTAATGTGACCGAAACCGAAAATTACATCGATTCTTTCCTGTCGTGCCCTGAAAAGTACTTGATCACCGAGGGCTTTTCTTTGCGGCGGGAACCATCCCCAGACGGGCGTGACCCGCCCATCAGACGGGTGATTTTTCGGGATGTTCGACTTTTTCTGAACACTCTCGACAGAGCCGTGGAATCGGTGCAGGCTTCCGGCGTGCCAGTGGATGCCCAAAAACGGGAAGTCGATGATATGATCGAATACATCATTCGGGTGGAGAAAACATAACAAAACGGTACCGCTTGGTACCGTTTTTGCCATTTATATGATTTTTTTACATTCTATATAATACCGTTTATCTCTGGCTTGTCCCATGGAAAAGGTTTTCCGCGGCAATGAGCCGTCCTGTTCCACGGCATCAAACAATTCATCCTTTTTCATGCCTGCAAAGAGAAATCCCAGGGTGTTTTCCTTTTGGCACAAGGCATAGACCGCCTCTTCCCCGTGAATATAGTCAATCACCACTTCCCGGTGTTCTTGTAAATACGCATCCAAAAAGGTTTGTAACGTCCCTACCGGTAATTTGGATGTGGGCTGCAGAGATATTTCTTCCGTTCCTTGGGGCGTGACACAGAGATACCGGTGGGCATCCGCACCTTGATATCCCCCGTTGCAGGCTTGTTTTAAAGCATCCAGCAACTGTTTTGCCCGGACGTTGAACAAAACCCGATAAATGGGTTCAAATGTAATGGCTTCGTCATGGATGTTCACCACTTCCACCAAGGCGTATCGGGCGGCGGGGTTTTTGTTGGCGAGATAACTTTCCTTCGCCGTTGCCAACGAATGGTTTCCGTCTCCCACCGCAAACACCATGCCGTTTTGCTTGTTTTTCAACGCTTCCAGCGCTTCACCGATGTGAGTTTGGGTCTGCAGATCGATGTAATATCCCGTGATATGACCGCCGCCCATCATGAGATCAAAGTCGTAGGCTTTTTCAAACTTGTCTTGTTTATTTTTCAGAGGCTCCACAACCGTTTGCCCCGGATCGTCTACCAGCAGCAGCACATGGGGCGCTTCCAGGGGCGCGTTTTTACGAATTTGCAATCTGGGGGGAATGCGTTCCAACACTGTTTGCTCCGTGGCCCGGATGGGCAGTTTGCTTCCTATATGATAATCATACCATTCCAAATCAATGGCCCCCACGATGCCGTGGCGGATATGTCCGTTGCTCCCCACTCGCTCTACATAGACCATGGCATTTTCTTTGACTTCAAAGACCCCGTCTTGCAGATATTGTTCCATGGTTGCGTTTACCGCGGCAATTCGTCCCTCCACATTCCCCGATAAATAGAGTTCAGGCAGGGTGATGTGCAGTGCGGAAGGCTTATCTCCCACTGTTTTTTCAACTTCTTCCCAATACGCCGGCTCCGAGGTGAATTGATCACAGGCAATCACCGCCCAGGTTTCATATCCTCTTTTGGGCATATAAAGGTCCGCGGGCATCAACGGATATTGTTTCATACATTTTCTCCTCTTTTGTATTTTCTGTATTATACCATATCGCATCTGTGTGCGCAACCAAAGACTGCTTTGTTTCACGTGAAACAAATTGTTCAGGTCGCTCTTTCTGTTGTTTCACGTGAAACACACCGCCAAACCTGTTGACATTCCTGCCCTAATCGTATATAATAATGACATTAAAAACGATATGATAGGGTTGCCATGACAGAAATTCTTGCATTTGCCAATCAAAAAGGCGGCGTGGGAAAAACCACTTCCGCTGTGAATATGGCTGCCTCTCTGGCTTATCTAGGGAAAAAAGTCCTTTTGGTGGACATGGATCCCCAAGGCAACGCCACCACGGGAGTCGGCGTCAACAAGCGGACATTGACCCGTTCGGTGTATGAACTGCTGACGGGGCAATGCGCCCCAGCGGACGCTTTGTACCGGACTGCCTTTGAAAATTTATACCTGATCCCCTCTACCATGGCATTGGCAGGAGCGGATCTGGAGCTGGCAGGGGTAGAACGGCGTACTTTCCGCTTGCAAGACGCTTTGCACACACTGGCATCGTATCCCTTCGATTTTATCCTCGTGGATTGCCCTCCCTCTCTGGGATTGCTGAATCTGAACGCCCTGACGGCGGCTACCGGTGTTATCATCCCCATGCAGTGTGAATATCTTGCTTTGGAAGGACTTTCTCAATTGATGTATACTGTCAAGCAAGTACAGACAAAATACAATCCGACGCTGCTGGTGCGGGGCGTGATTCTGACCATGTATGATGGCCGTATGACCCTTTCCGTTCAAGTGGCAGAAGAAATTCGCCGTCATTTCCCAGGCAAAACCTTCCGTTGCACCGTTCCTCGCAATGTCCGTCTCAGCGAAGCGCCCAGCCATGGGAAACCTGCCCTGTATTATGACCGTTATGCCAGAGGTACGTTGGCTTATTTGGAAATCGCCAAAGAACTTTTGGATAAAACCAGTAATTAGGAGGCTGATTATGGCTAAAAAAAGCGGACTCGGTCGAGGCTTGGATGCGCTTTTTGTCGACAACGCATTTACTCCCCCCGAAGGACAGCAGGTTGTGAAGCTGCCTTTGGATGCGGTTTTGCCCGATGCAGAGCAACATAGAAAATCTTTTCCTGCAGAATCCTTGGCGGAATTGGCCGCTTCCATTGAACTGCACGGCATTTTACAGCCCCTGTTAGTCCGTTCCATGGACAACGGGCAATATAAAATCATCGCCGGCGAACGTCGCTATCGCGCCGCCAAGCTGGCAGGCCTGACAGACGTTCCGGTGATCATCCGTTCGGTTTCCCAGCAACACGCCGCCGAAATGGCTCTCATTGAAAACCTGCAAAGAGAAGATTTGAACCCCATTGACGAAGCGGGCGGGTACGAAACCCTGATTCGGGAGCACGGGCTGACCCAAGAAGAGGCGGCAAAACGCCTGGGGAAATCTCGCGTGGCGATTGCCAACACCCTGCGATTGCTATCCCTGCCCTCTGCCGCCAAATCCATGGTGAAAAACAAAACCATCTCCGCCGGACACGCACGGGCGCTTTTGTCCTTGAAAGACGAGGCCGTCATCAACCGGGTGTTGGGCGAGATTGTCAGCAAAAATTTATCGGTGAGAGAAACCGAGGCATTGGTGAAGCGGCTGTTGCGCGGTGTAACTCCTTTTCGGGATCCCAAATCCAACGAAAGGGAAATTACCCGCTCGTATCTGCAGGAATTGGAAAAGAAAGCGTCCTCCAGGCTGGGCAGGTCGGTTTCCATCAAGTCCTCCCCCCAAGGCAACGGTTCTTTGCAGCTGTTGTATAAAAGCAGCGATGATTTGGAAAAACTATTGATTTCCCTCTGTTCAGAAGAAATCTTTTTGGACAGTAAATAAAAAAAGAAAGACGGTGCGTCTGCATGCTGGACATAAAAAAAATCAAAGAGAACCCTGTGTATGTGAAAGAACGGCTGGCAAGCCGCAATCAAGATTTTTCCGACGAAATCGATGGACTCTTGGCATTGGATGAAGAAAGGAGAGCCTTGATTCGCGATACCGAAACAAAAAAAGCTTCTCAAAACCTCATTTCCAGAAAAATCCCCGCGATGAAAAAAGCAGGGGAAGATGTCAGCGCCATTTTCACCGAAATGAAGGAAATTTCCGATATTATCAAGGCGGATACAGATAAAATCGCTATCATCGAGAAAGAAATCGAAAATACCTTGTTGGGAATCCCCAACTTGCCTCACGCTTCTCTTCCCGTCGGGCAAGATGATTCCGCCAACAGGGAAATCCGCCGTTGGGGCGAACCCACCAAATTTGATTTTGAACCCAAGCCTCACTGGGAACTGGGTCAAACCTTGGGGATGCTGGATCCTGACCGTGCTGCCAAAGTCACGGGAACCCGTTTTCACTTTACCGTGGGAATGGGCGCCAAACTGGAAAGAGCCCTGATGTGCTTTTTTCTGGACACCCATGCCCAATCGGGATATACCGAAATATTCCCCCCTTTTATGGTGAATCGGGCTTCCATGAAAGGGACCGGTCAGCTGCCGAAATTTGAAGAAGATGCTTTCCGGGTTGCCAACACCGATTACTTCTTGATTCCCACGGCGGAAGTGCCCGTCACCAATTTGCATCGCAAGGAAATATTGGAGGGTGCAAATCTTCCCATAAACTATTGTGCCTACTCCGCCTGTTTCCGCGCCGAAGCGGGTTCCGCCGGAAGAGATACCCGCGGTTTGATCCGTCAGCATCAATTCAACAAGGTGGAATTGGTGAAATTTGCGGATCCGGAACATTCCTATGAAGAATTGGAGTCCCTAACCAACGACGCTGCCAAAGTTTTGGAACTTTTGGGGCTGCCGTACCGTGTTTCCCTCCTCTCTACGGGAGATGTGGGCTTCTCTTCCGCTAAAACCTACGATTTGGAAGTCTGGATGCCCTCCTACAATCGGTATGTGGAGATTTCCTCCTGCTCCAACTTTGAAGACTATCAGGCTCGCCGCGCCGATATTAAGTTTAAAAATAATCCGGGTGACAAAGCCCGGTACGTGCATACTCTAAACGGTTCCGGCGTTGCCATCGGCCGCGCTTTGGCTGCCGTGATGGAAAATTATCAAACCGCCGATGGGGATATTCACATTCCCGACGTGCTCCGTCCTTATCTGGGCGGCAGAAAATCCGTTCTAACCGCGCTATGAGCCTTGATTATACCGTTATTCTCTGGTGCGTATACGCCGGCATCGTTCTGGCGGCTCTGTATGCTTATTATCAGAAAAACCTGATCGGTCGGTTGGTACGTGCGTTGCTGGAGAATACCTGCGATTCTCCGAAAAGTGCCAAAACCTTAGGGGAGTTGGGCCTTGAAAAGGATGTTTTCGTCCGCAATGCCCTGCACCCCAAGTCTACCCTGACCCGACTGGTTTCTTCCACCGAAGAGCCTGTGGAATCCCAGCGAATCCGGGGCAGAAAGCAAAAGCCTGCCTTTTCCTTTGAATCCGCTCGGTTTTATATATCGCCGGATAAAAAAGACAAAGCAATGTTGGCATACGACCATCAGGGTACCACGCTGCTCTCTCTGGTTTTTGCCATCGTCGGCGGGCTTCTGATCATAGCCGTCGGTTATTACCTTGTTCCCTATCTTAGCTCGCTTTTCACCCAAATATTTTCATGAAAGTGGTGATACCATGCATTCCCAACCCAACCATACCGCCAAGAAAAAAAGCAACTCCTCTTTCTATTTAAAAGTGTTTCTCATCGCATTGGCTGCTGTGATTCTGACGTTTTTATTCATTTACTACGGCTTAGGATATCAAGTGCTACGGGTGCAATCCGGAAACGGTGAGATTACCTTTTTCGGAAAAGTGTCCAAAGGACAAGCAGTCAGCGGTACTTTATATTATGAAAACAATGTGAAAGCCTCGCTGGATGCCAAAAAAAGCGCTCTTTATTATGCCAACGGTGATATCTACGAAGGCAAGATCGTCAACCTCATGCGACACGGCGACGGGAAAATGTCTTATACCAATAGCGGCGACGTGTATGAGGGGTCCTTTATCAACGATCAAATTTCCGGTAAAGGCAAGTATACCTATAGCAACGGTGATGTATATGTCGGGCAGTTGGTCGCCGGCAAGCGCGAAGGCGTGGGCAAATACACCTGGGCTGACGGCGATGTATACGAAGGCAGTTTTTCTCACAACGAAAAAAACGGTAACGGTAAATATACATGGTCTAACGGTTCTTTTTACGAAGGTCTGTATGCAGACGATAAGAAAAACGACGAAAACGGCTACTTTGAATGGGAAAACGGCGACACATATCGGGGCAGTTTTGTCAACGATGTACGGGATGGCTACGGAACCTACACCTGGTATTCCATCGGTGATAAATATGAAGGCGAATTTAAAAACAACAAATTGGACGGGTTGGGTACTTACACCTGGAAAGACGGGCGTGCTCCCTATACCGGCAAGTTTGAAAACGGCGTCATTGTGGTAGAAAACACGAAAACAGAACAAGAAACTGCCGAATAATCAAAAAATTAACTCCCATGGAAACTTTCCATGGGAGTTTTCTTCTATGAATATTCAACCCCGCCCTGCTTTTTATATGTGCTGGGGGAAACGGTAAAACGGCGGCGAAACATCCTGGAGAATGAAAATACATCGCTGTATCCCGTGGATTGGGCAACCACCCCGGGAGCATATCCTTGCAGCAAGAGTCTGGCGGCCTTTTGCAGCCGCAGTTCACACAAATACTGCTGGGGAGAAACGCCGGTATGCTTTTTGAATAGATTGCTGAAATAACTGCGGTCCAAATTCAAATTGGCGGCAATTTCATAGACTGTTACGCCCCGCGCATACTCGGCTTCCATGAAACTTTTGGCTTTATCCACATAAATTTGCCCGATTTTTTCTTCCGCTGGGTGATAATCGGACATCATAGACACCAATTCAAATATTTTGGCACAAATATATTCTTCTCTTCCCGTAAGAATCGTATTTGCCTCCATCATGGCGTGAAATATTCTGCCCACTTCCGGCAGCTTCCACACCGGTTCGTCAAATGCCGGGGGCAAGGTGAGGGATGTATAAAATCCGCACCAGATATAATACCAAGGGTCTGCTTCGTCGGCGCGATATGTGGTGATTTCTTCGGGGCGAATGACAAAACATTGTCCCGCTCCCAGTTCAAATTCTTTTCCGCGGGAATAAAACGTGCCCTTTCCCGCAACGACATAGTGAACCAAATAATAGGCTCTGGTGGCGGGTCCGTACGTATGCCGGGGGGCGCATCTCTCTTGGCCGCTGGTTGCGGGATTCACATCGCGAAACCGCTTATTATACAACATCAGTACTTCCATACTACACCTCACTGCACAGGATACATCCTACTTACATTATACAGATATCAAAATTAACTGCAAGGGAAAAACACAAATAAATACAAATTTTTCTAACAAAATAACAAAAATTGCACACAGTATGCAATAGATATACATTCACTTTTATGCTACACTCAAGGTAACACCTGATATAGGAGGAGCAAGCAATGACGAAAATCACATTCATGGGTGCGGGCAGTACCGTGTTTGCCCGCAATGTTCTGGGAGACTGTTTCTGTGCCGAACCGCTGAAAGGTTCTGAGGTCGCCCTGTATGATATCGACGGAGAACGGCTGCACCAAAGCTATGAAATTCTTTGCGCTACCAACGAAACCATGGGGGCAGGTATGAAAATTTCTGCGTATCTGGGGGTTGAAAACCGCAAAGAAGCCCTGCGAAATGCCACCTTTGTTGTCAATGCCATCCAGGTGGGCGGCTATCAGCCCTGCACCGTCATTGACTTTGAAATTCCCAAAAAATACGGTCTGAACCAAACCATTGCCGATACGCTGGGAATTGGCGGTATCATGCGTGCTTTGAGAACCATTCCCGTCATGGAAGGGTTCGCCCGTGACATGGAAGAGGTCTGTCCCGACGCCTGGTTCTTGAATTATACCAATCCCATGGGTATGCTCACCGGCTTTATGCAGAGATATACCGGGGTCAAAACCGTGGGTTTGTGCCACAGCGTTCAAGTGTGCCCCAGAGCCGTTCTCCATGGTCTGGGTATGGCCGATCGGCTGGATCGCTGCAAATCCCTCATCGCCGGCATCAATCACATGGGCTGGCTTTTGGAAATCCGGGACAAGGACGGCAACGATCTGTATCCCGAAATCCGCCGCCGCGCCCATGCATACCTAACGAATCCTCCGGATGATTGCAAGGATTTGGTACGGCTGGATTATATCCGCCGCTTTGGCTATTACTGTACTGAATCCAGCGAACACAACGCGGAATATAACATGTTTTACATCAAGTCCAAATATCCCGAACTGATTGAAAAATATAGAATTCCTCTCGATGAATATCCCCGCAGGTGCGTCCGGCAGATCGAACGCTGGGCAGCGGAATGGGATCATATCCAAAAAAACAAACATCGTGAGCATACACGTTCCAACGAGTATGCCTCCCGCATCATGGAAGCCATGGTGACCAACACCCCGTGCGAAATCGGCGGAAATGTCATCAACAAAGGACATTTGATCACCAACCTGCCCGAAGATGCCTGTGTGGAAGTCCCTTGTTTTGTCAACGGTCAGGGCGTCCACGCCACCTATGTGGGAAAACTGCCTGTCCAGTTGGCTGCCATGAACATGACCAACATCAACGTACAGCTTTTGACCATCGAAGCGGCGGTCACCAACAAGAAAGAACATATTTATCAGGCCGCCATGCTGGATCCCCATACCGGCTCGGAATTGGATCCCGATACCATCGTCAAAATGGTGGATGAACTCATTGATGCCCACGGAAGCTACCTGCCTGCCTATCAATAATATCCTGCCTGCCTATCCATAACAGCGTTCCCTTGCTTTTATTTTGTTTTTGTGGTAAACTAACAGGTGGTTGCAATAAGCAACTGCCTGTTAGTATTTTATATGCGAAAGGAATCGAAACATGGACCGGTATACCGCTTCGCTGAAAAAGCAATATATTCTGTCTCTCTTTACCTTTTTGGGTAGCGGTCTTTGTGGGAGCATTTCCTGTGGATATGTTTATTTTACCACGGGAAGCATGCTGTTTTTATTGGAGTTTTTGATGACCATGTCCGGCGCATTGATTCAGCTTGTATATTGCTATATTGCCAAAAAGTTATACGATAATCGCAGCCATCAATACGAACATCGTCTGGGTAAATTTGAATCTTTCGGGTCTTTGGTGGGTTTGTTCATCCTGTATTTGAATTTGATGATCGTGGTGGTGCTGTCCATCCTGAAATTGTTCAATCCCACCCCCATCTCTCAACCAACTGCTTTTTCCATTGCCCTGATCATATGGTGTCTAGGGTACGATTGCATCATGATCGCCAACTGTTTAAGGCAAAAAAAAGCCAATAATACCAAAGTGCTGCAGGGACAGCTCATTCAAATGAGCAAGAATTTCATCAACTGGTTGATTTGCGGTGCTTGCGCTATTGTGGCGTTTTACTGGCCCACCTCCGTCATGGCACCTTATGTGGAACCGGTGGCTTGTTTGGTGATTGTCTTGGTCATTGGTTATTTGAGTTTCCCTCTCATCAAAGAAAATACCTTCGATTTGCTGGATGTAAGTCCCGATCGAAGGTTGTCTCAAAAAATATTAAAAACGCTGACCGCTTCTTTTGATCTGTATGACGGCTTCGAAACGTATCGTGTGCGAACCATGCGCAATACCATTATCATCGAATTGTACCTGTCTCACGACAGAGAGTTGCCGGTGAAAGAGGCCCTGAAACGCAACGCTGCCATTCGGTTGGCCATGGAAAGCGCTATTCCCGACAGTGTGGTGCAAATTATGATACAATAATAAAAGCAGATTTTTTGGGCGTTCACACAGGGATTTGTGAAAAAACTTATGTGATAGCTTCAAGCGGGCCAAAAAGAGGCCAGCCATGTTCAAGCGTAATTGCTTGGCACGGCTGGTTTTTTCTTAACAATCAAATTAAATGAATAATTTCAGGGATACAAGATGTCTGCGGTTCAGGGATTTCATCATCTGAAAAGGAACGAGCTTCTTCAACTTTGGCCGCAATCTACAGAGAACGCTGAATGATTGCAGAGGTTTCTTTTGGCGTTTTTTCGTTGTGTTTCCACCAGTATACTCTGCATACCTCGCAAGTACCATCAGAACGAACAGAAGATGTGTCATTTTCAAATAATGTGCATAGGGCTTTTTTTTGCGTCCTCTTCAGTGAAGCCGGTTTTCTCAGCAAGCTGGCAATTAATGCTGCCGCGAATCACATACAATCCAAAGTTTATTATTCTTGATTTTCAACAGCCGGTATCAACTCCATTATATCTCCAATATCAACATTGAGCGCAGAACATATTTTTATAGGCTGTCTGATTCCATCCATCCCAACCATGTCATGGGCGATTACGCTTCCATTTTCCGTCTTCCTTTTTTATTATTAATTCCGTTATCTCCTCTTCGCTGCGTTCGTCGTAACGATACATGAATCATTCCAGGTACCAAGAGCACGGTATACCCCCGCTATTTACAGGGTTTATGTGCTTAAACGCTACTCTGATTTTTCTACCAAACTCTTTTCTTACTACGAAGCTATCTCCCTTTCATTTTACAAATCCAATAGATCGGCATAAGCAAAATCTGAGCAAAGAATAATCAACTTAAGGTCTGGGATTTATGATATATCAAGTATGCCCTCAATTTGTTACAAAACCGTAAATTTATTGTTAATATATATTATATTTAGATGGTTATTTTATATAATAGTTTTTTATAAAAAAGGCATGCTCTTCATCTTTTTTGAACCCCTTTGTTAAACATATCATGGCATGGTTTCTGTTTTTTCGCGTAACCCCCCCTCTGTTGCAGTCGCTTTTTCTGCGACAGAGGGGGGGTCTATGAAATCAAAGTTCCAATGCCGGTTATCCGTTGGATTCCGCCATGCGAAGATAAACCGGCAACATTCTCACGTTTTTATATGGCGGAGAACCTGTACACCGGTTTCAATGAGTGTGTCCGCCACGTCGGGGGAGAATTGGGAGCTTCTGGCTTCATATCCGCCTTCATCATAGGCTTCCCGCATGGGGAAATAGCCGGCACTGCCGTTGGTCAGGCAGCAAACAAAGGCACAGGGGAATCCGGATTGTTCCCGAATACCTCTGCCGATTCCCGCAAAAGGTTCGCCGGGAATGCCGACAAAATCCACGGGGCCCAAACGCACGCCCGAAATGGTCAGGGGGAAGTATGAAGGCCCGTTTTCCAGCCGCACGATTCTGCCCGCTTCCGCCACCACGGTGGTCAATTCCATGCCTTTAAAGGGGATTTCACTGTCTTTGCCCGCCACATGCAGGTCATGATAGAGGTGGGCTTGCTTGCGTTGTTCGGGGGTGGCTTTCTGCGCATCTACGCGGGTGGTGATTTGATGATACGATATGGTTTTATCCTCGCTGAAATTGACCTTTCCATAGATTCCGATGGCGGCAGCAGCGATTTTTCTGCCCATATGTTTGGCGTGTTCATAACCCCGCGCCACATCATCAAAGGATTCCAGTTCCAGCCCGTTCAAATCCCCGCCTTTCGCCTGTACGTTCACATGGTTTACATCCCCCTGGGCACCGTTGAAGAAAACACAGTGCACCGCCAGCACCGCTTCCACGGTTTCGCGGACAAAGCGGGGATAGTCCGCCGTGATCTTGGTACCGCCGACGGTATCGGGATGGACACCGAAGTTGACCAGGACAAGTTCTTTTCCGTCTTCTCTGCATATCCGGGCGATGCGGGCGTTTTCATCCAAAACCCCGATGGGAGCTAAGATGTCAGGATTGCCGATGCCAGGATTGGTACGGATTTTTCCGTTTTTCATACGGAAACGACGGATAAAGCCTACGTTTTTGGCTTCTTCCATGCCGGTTCCGATTTGTATCACAGGCTTCGCTTCCAACAAAGCAAAGCCCACCGCATCCGACAGTTTTCTGCCCAAATATTCTAAGTACGCCCCATCACCGCCCTTGTTTACATCATCCTGAGGACCGGTGTGGGTATGGGTGCAATGGATCAACACAGACGCCGGATCCAACCCATGATCACGGCAAATCTTATCCACATACCGTTGGTTGAGAGGGGTGTTCATATGGAGAAAATCCACCGATATGACCACCGCTTTTTTCTCTCCGTCCAGCGCCGTCACCACGTTGGCTTCCAAATCATCCAGCACACCGTCTGCAGATCGTTCCACAAAATATCCCGCCATGGACACGCCCATGGGAGGGGTAATCAAAACCCGAGAAAAACCGATTTTTAAACTGCTCATGGCAACCTCCGACTTTTGTTTGTTTATCCGAAAAAAGCATAGCACACCCCCTGATAAAATGCAAGAACAACCTCCAAAGAAATCACATGCCATGGGTTGAAAATCTTGACTTTTGTCATGCCAGGCAGTATAATGATAAGGAAAGTGTTCTTACACCGTTATGGAAGGAAGAAAACATCATGAAAAATGTTGTCGTGTTTGACCATCCTTTGATTCATCATAAAATGGCAATTTTGCGCGATGTCAATACATCCAGTAAACAATTCAGAGAACTGGTGGAAGAAATTGCCATGCTGATGGCCTTTGAAGCGTTGCGTGATCTTCCTTTGGAGGAAGTGAAAGTTGTGACCCCCATCACCCCCTGCAAGGCCAAAAAATTGGCGGGCAAAAAATTGGCCGTCGTTCCGATTCTCCGGGCTGGTTTGGGTATGGTCAGCGGTATCATGTCTCTGGTTCCCTCCGCCCGGGTGGGTCATATCGGTTTGTTCCGAAACCCGAAAACCCTGAAGCCTGAAACCTATTATTGCAAACTTCCCGAAGATAGCAAGGACAGGTTGGTCATTCTGCTGGATCCCATGCTCGCCACCGGCGGTTCCGCTTCCGCCGCTGTCAGCTATGTCAAAGAAAAAGGCTGCACCAGCATCAAGCTGATGAGCATCATTGCCGCTCCCGAGGGGTTGGAACGCGTCACCAAAGATCATCCCGATATCAGCATCTATACCGCTTGCGTCGATGAGAGGCTCAACGAATTCGGTTATATCGTTCCCGGTCTCGGCGATGCCGGCGACCGATTATTTGGTACCAAATAGGCACCGACTCATATGTATATTACAACAAGGAAGTTTCCGCGTCTTTTTATGTCTTGGCTTCCTTGTTTTCTTTTTACATATCACCCCAAGGGACAAAAACAGCAAGCGTTTTCCCCCATGTTACACGATACAAATGTGATGCGTCCGGCATGCTTTTTATAAAAGGAGGAAGGTACGTGCAACTTCATAAACGCCGCTTCCCTGTATTGGCATGGATGGTTGCGCTTTGCCTCCTGTTTGGTTTGTTGGGATGCGCCGATCACACGGGAATATATGACGAAACCGCCGATGCAAACAGCGGGGTTTCCCGTGAAATCCCGCCTGTAAATCAGCCCTCCCCTGTGCATGCTCCCACAAAATCCCTGCCTGATGACCATCGATCCAAAGAAAAAAAACCGGTCAACTCCGAAGACAACACCTATACGTTTGTTTGGATGTCGGATACGCAACTGTACAGCCAAGCATATCCCGAAATTTATTTGTCCATGACCCAATGGATCCAAGAAAATCTGTCTTCTTACAACCTTTGTTATGTGTTTCACACCGGTGATGTGATCAACAAACGCACCCGGCCGGAACAATGGGCACATGCCGACGCCGCCATGGGCATTTTGGATGGGGTGATTCCCTACAGCATCGCAGCAGGCAACCACGATGTGGGACGGAAAAAAACCAGTTATGAATATTTTCTGCACTCTTTCGGAGAAGAACGGTTTGCTTTCAACACAAACAAGGTCTTGTTTTATCGCGGCGGGGAGGCGCGGGCAGAATGGCTGGATGTGGGGACACTGCAATTTTTAATTATTGCCATGGGCTGGAATCCTAAACCGGACGAAACCATCGCCTGGATCAACGAGCTGCTTCAGGAAAACCCCAACAGAATTGCCATCCTCATTACCCACAATTACCTCCAAGCCGATGGCTCCCTCTCTGCCAACGGTTCATTGCTCTATCACCGGATCGTACTTCCCCATCCCAACCTGCGCATGGTGTTGTGCGGACACAACCATAACGCTGTACAAAACACGGCGGAAATTGACGACAACGGGGATGAAGTGGTTGACCGCAGGGTATACCAACTGCTTGCCGATTATCAGGAAACGGAAAACGGCGGAAACGGATTTATGCGGCTGTTGACCATCAGCGAACAAACCAAAGAACTCCGCGTGACCACCTATTCCCCGTATTTGGATCAGTACCATTGTTTCGATCCCCAAACAGACGCGTTCACCCTTTCCATTGCAGATTGGTTTCCCGCTGCCGGCAGTTGAAGCAAACATCCTTTTTTCAAAACGGGTTTGGTTTTAATCTTGCTCCCTTTTCGTGTTCTGTTAAAGCACCTGCTTTCCTTCCGAACTTGTGTAGCGGGCTTGTTTTGTCATTTCACTTGATATGTGATGCCTATGTGCCACGTCGCGTATCCATTCTTCAACAATAAACCGAAGGGATGAATCGAATGAATCAAGTCATCCAATCCCTGCCAACGGCCTTTGCCCCTTTGGCAGAGGTTTTGGAAGAAAAAGTGCATGTTTTTTGTGATGCAAACCACTTTTTATACCCAAAACCCTCTGTGCAAACCAGGGGTAGAAAACCGGTAGCGGTAAAAATGGAAATCGATTTTGCTTATTTTACGGTGGGGTTTTATTACATGTTCAGCAACATCATTTCAAAAAGCATTCTGTATTGCATGCTTTCTTTTGAATATGCCCCTAAAATCCCCTTTTTTTTTACCGATTTGCTGGCAGAAGAAGAGATCCGCACCTGTCAAACGGTGGTGTTTTCCAGCATCGAGTCTCCCCAACGAATGGGGCATTGTTTTGATGCCATCGCTGCCGTCTTGTTGCCGCGACTGGAATGGATCGGCGCGTTTGCCGCGGATCCTCATCGGGTGAACACCCTGGCAGAAAAGCAAAAATCCTATATTTGCGCCTTTCATAACATACCCCATTTGTTTGAACATCACGCTGAAGAGTGGTATCCCGTCTTCCGGGAACATGCGCTGGATCGGTTTGTACGTCTTTCCCTCATGCGCTTTGAGCATCCGGGGTTTTTACATCTATTGAAAGGGAATGTACAAAAAGCCCAAAAATCCTTTGCCAAAATGAAGCTGCCCTCCCGCTATGAGAGCGCCGTCATAGACTATGTAAATACCTTGTGCCCCCAAGAGGCAATTTCCGTCGTTTCGCCTGTCTGTAACAGCATGGTGGATGGAAAAAAGGCGCAGTCAGGTCTTCTGGGGTTGTTGGTTCTTCTCTTCTCCATGTTCGTGTTTTCACCGTTTCTGTGTCTCCCTTTTGCGGGGCTGTATTATCTCTTTGCCTCCATTTTGACTGAAGGGTGTTTATACGCCACTGCCTTGGAACCCTATCAGTTGATTCCGGTGGTTTTGCCTGCCTTAATCTGTTCCGTCGGATTGACTTTTTTTACACAAAACAAGCTTTTGTTTTTTATTAAAAAAGACAGGCGAGAAAAAATTCGTAATTTTAACCGTATCTTCACCTCCACCGGTGAAACGCGGTTTATGCGGGGCTTATTTGGTCTCGTCTTGACCGGAGCGGTTCTATTTACCCTCTTTATGGCAGGAACGGGTGTTGTGTTTTATGACGCCGCCTTTCGGGACAGAAGCGGTTTCTTTGATTTGAAAGGCACTTTATATACATACAAAGAGATTGATACGGTGTATTTGCTCAACGGACGGTATAATGAGCATGGCGACTGGCTGGATCATCCGTCTTTGCTGTTGCAAATGAAAAACAATCAACGCTTAGATTTGTTTGAGTTTGCCGCACACAAAGACATTCTCCAAAACGTGCTTCCCATTTTGGAATCGAAAGGTTTTACTGATTACATTTGGGTCAGCATGTGCAAAAACGCTCTGTAGGCTTCCTGCAAATCCACGCCGTATTCCCGCAGGGAAAAATATCCGTCAAAGCCAAATGCCAGCAGTGCTGAGGTGCATTCCTTGATTTCCCCGTTGCCCCTTTCCGGCAAAGTGGGGACGCCTCCCTCATATAAACCGTCATGGATGCGAAGAACCTTCACATCGTGGCGGTATTTGTTTTTGTACAACACTTTCAGAAAGGGATTTTCCTTTTTCTTCACATATTCCAAAGGATCAAATACAATGCCTGTCCATTCTGTCCGAATTTTTCCATACCATTCATACGTAAACAAGGGATGTTTTTCTCTGGGTTCAAACAAAATGGGGATGCCGCATGCTTCGGCATGGCTCAAAACCGCGCGAAGATTTTGTATGGTTTCTTCCCCCGTGTCCGCCAGGGTGCATAAACAAATTTTAATATGCTCTATGCGCAGCAGCATGGCTTTACGGAAAACCTCCCGGTAAAGTTCAATCCGATCATAAGGAACGGCCACGGTATACAGCACGATCCGTTTGCGCTCCAGAATGAGCCGGTTGCGAATGTCTTCGATTTCCGCTCCGGTCAGTTCATACAAAGGTTTGCCGAATACCCCGTCCTTCAGTTCAATATTGTCCAGACCAAAGGCATTGGGTTCCAGATTGTTTTGACGGATGCTGAAATGATACATCACTGCACCGCCTTTCTCTTTTTTGCACAGAATTTGCATGCGGGGTTTTCACACAGGAAAAAAAAGGGATCTCTTTTCATTTCCCGGATACCCAGCTCATACATTTTTTTTACGTCGATGCACAATACTTTTGCCAGACCCACGCGCCCTTCGATCAACGCCCCTTCTTTCCTTAGAACCGGGGTAAAACGGAGAAAATCCCGATGGTCTGGGGGGTATTTTTTCAATACCATGGTTTTTCCCTGATAATCGGGCATATAAGTCGGCATCATGATGGTGTAGTCCTCCAAAAAAGATGCGTCCATCCAATCTTCAATGGCGTGCAGGGTGGTATTGCGGTTCATGTCCACGCCAAACAGAATGATTTTACCGTTCATGTCGATGAGTTTGCGATAAGGAGAGCCCTCTCCGCAATTGCTGCTGCAATGTTCATGCCCTTCGGTGAGTTCTTTTGCCCGTTTGCCCAGGGCGGCAATGGCGTGTACCGGGCGCAAACTGCGTATGGCGCCTTTTCTTTTTCGGAGGGTTTCGGAAATCAGACCGACGGCAGAGGGAGTGGTGTCGGCATCGAAAGGGGCGCCGAATGCTAGGGTAGACACCGCCAGGGTGCCTTCATCCCCGATCACATCCAAAAAGGCATCTATCACCCCATCCGCTCCGCCTTCCACTATACCGGGAGCGGATAAGGCAGAATGCATGAAAATCACATCGCCCTTTTCAATTCCCATCAGTTTCAGGGACGTTTGTATCTGCTCTTTTGTCACTTTTCTCATGTCAATCTCCTTCTACCAACGAACACGTACCGTTCTTCACCACCGATACGCCTCCACCTTCATAGAAGGGGATACCGGCAAGGGTTCTTTCCTTCATGGCTTTTTCCAACCGGGTGTTTTCCGGCAGATCGGCGTGATTTTCTACGGGACGATGGAATACAAAGGAGAAAATCGCTGTTCCTTGGGATGACAATGGATACAACGTGTAATTGTTTTGGAAATCCAGCAGGTTGGAGGGTGCTTCCACCACTTCATCCATTTGCCCCGACATCATCCAACTGTGGCACACAATGGCTTTGATATGGGTGGCAGGAAAACAACGGGGTACAAACTCCAACACATTGCGGTAACTTTCCCGGCAAAATTCCGCTTTTAAGCTGCCTCGGCGAGGAATATGTACCAACAATATCGGGTCTTGCTTTCTGACGGAAATTTCCCATTCCTCTTTGGAATAAAATTGTTTTTCCCGTTCAAATCGACCTCCGGCATTGGTGGGATAGCCGAAAAAACCTTCCGGTGTTTCCTCAAAAATACCCTCCACGGAGCCTTCGGCATCTTCACACCCCTTGCTGCCCAAAATAAATCCATTCCGGTGAATTTTTGCCCCGTCGGCAAGAACCACCGTTTCCAAGCTGCCTTTTTTGGTCAGTACGATGCAGGGGGCATAAAAGGGACGAAATTCAAACTCCAGCCGGTTGACAAAGAGAATGTCTCCGTCAATGGCATGCTGGAGCCAATTGAAATAATGTTCGTTCATAAAAACCCGATCATAACGAATCAGGTTGATATATAAGGAAGTGTCCATGCTTTTTACCGTGTCCATGATGACCTTCTCCGGGACTTTGCGCACTTTCCAGTCTTCCATAACCGCGATGATCAGCGGAATTAGGGGAAAGATCAGTACAGAATCCAACAGAGGTTCGGGGGTGGTATATCGGGGATACGGTAACTTTTTTTCCCGCTGCACTTCCCGGAATAATGCCCGGTCTTTGATGAAACGGAACATTAAATTGATATAGGCGCGGGCATAGGAGGATTTTCGGATGGCGGCCGCGCTGTTTTGTACAAAGGCCCAATTGGTTTCATCAAATATGTGCCAGGTTTTCTGGACTTTTTCCAAATATTTTTTGCTGACAAGCACAGGGGACGTCAAACTGCCGTCCCCTTTCATTTCATCAAACCAAACGGGAAAAATGTCAGGGTAGGTTGTTACTTTTAATTTACGGGTCATTGTCTTAAAATCCATTTTAATCACCTCAGGAAGAGTTTACCACAGCCGTTTTCGGGTGTCAAGGAAAACTATCATAAACCCGCCCCTCCTTTTCATATACTCTACAAAAACAAAAAGGAGGCCCCGGACTTGCAAAATATACACGTTTTCCCCAAAGGGCTGTCCGGCAGGGAAGCGGAGACATCTCGAAAAAAGCATGGTAGCAATCTTTTGAATAAGCGGAAAAGAACCAGCACCTTCAAAAAATTTCTGACCGCTTTTAAAGACCCCATCATCCGCATTTTATTGGCAGCCCTTGGGATCAATTTTGTTTTTTTGTTCCGCTCATTTGATATTTTGGAAACCCTGGGTATCGTGGTCTCCATTTTGCTTGCCACCACCGTTTCCGCCCTGTCGGAGCGGGGAAGCGAGCTCGCCTTTGACAAATTACAGGAGGAAATCGCCGCGATTTTCTGCCGCGTTCTCCGGGACGGTCAAGTGGTTTCTCTTCCCATCGGAGACATTGTCGCCGGGGATATTGTCCTTCTGGAAGCTGGGGAAAGAGTCCCCGCCGACGGTTATTTGCTGGCGGGAACCCTTTCCGTAGATCAATCCGCCTTGAACGGCGAAAGCAAGGAAAGTAAAAAAACTCCCCGCTTCAATCAAGAGCCCCCCATCTGGTCTCCCGCCGATCCCACTCTTTTGTTTCGTGGCAGTATTGTAGCCGAAGGCAGCGGGCAAATGGCGGTTCTGCGGGTGGGAATCAGAACCCTATACGGCCAGCTTTCGGAAGAAATTCAGGAGGAAGATGCCGAAAGCCCTCTGAAAGCCCGTTTAACCAAGCTTGCCAAGCAAATGAGCAAAATCGGTTACGGCATGGCGGCTCTGGTGGCGTTTGCATACTTATTCAACAGCATTTGTATCGAAGGCGGCATGACCTATGCAGGTATGTTGGTTAAGCTCTCCTCCCCGTCCTTTGTGTTCGGAGAGCTGATCCATGCCATCACCTTGGCCACCACCGTCATCGTGGTGGCGGTTCCCGAAGGGCTGCCCATGATGATCAGCGTGGTGCTGTCCGCCAACATCAAGCGGATGCAAAAGGACCTTGTTCTGGTCCGCAAACCCGTAGGCATTGAAACCGCGGGGAGTCTGAATCTCTTGTTCACCGATAAAACCGGTACCTTGACCCAGGGAAAATTGTCTTTGGAAAAAATATTGCTGTCCGATGGCAGCGAACATACGCTTGCCGCTATGAAAAACAGTCCTCTCGCCCCCCTTGTCTTGTCTTCCTTGAGCCTGAATAACGCCGCCGTTTTATCGGGAAGGAAAGCCATCGGGGGAAACGCAACCGACCGCACCTTGCTGGAAGCAGCGGGAAAGCACGGGGGGAAGCGCACCGATTATGTTCCCTTTGACAGCATAAAGAAATATTCCGCCTGTTCGGATTCAAAGCTGGGATACATCAAAGGCGCGCCCGAAGTCATCCTTTCCCGTGCCACCCGGCAATTCGATGCCCAGGGAAACATTGTCCGCGTCAATCGGAAATGGTTGACATCCCTCCTTCAAAAAGACACCTCCCAAGGGGGAAGGGTACTGGCTCTTGCCATTTCCGAACGACCGAGATCATACGATGCCAATTTGATTTTTTTATGCTTTGTTCTTTTGCGTGACACTCTGCGCCCCGATGCCAAAGAAGCGGTGGGCAGTTTAACGGGAGCCGGGGTGCAAGTGGTGATGATCACGGGAGATAACCGGGATACGGCGGTTTCTATCGCCAAAGAGTGCCGCATCCTCCAAAAAGAAACCGATGTGGTGCTGACGTCCGCCGAGCTGGCCGATATGCCCGACGGGGCAGTTCTCAAGCTCCTGCCTCGCCTGCGGGTGGTGGCAAGAGCCTTGCCCTCGGATAAAAGCCGCCTCTTGCGTCTGGCGCGGCAAGGGGGATTGGTGGCGGGGATGACGGGGGACGGTATCAACGATGCCCCGGCCTTAAAAATTGCCGATGTGGGATTTTCTATGGGCAGCGGCACCGAAATTGCCAAAGAAGCCGGAGATATCGTCATTGTGGACGACAGTTTAACCTCGGTGGCAAAGGCGGTGAAATACGGCCGTACCATTTTTAAAAGCATCCGCAAATTCATCGTGTTCCAGTTGACCATGAATCTGTCTGCCGTGGGGATTCTGATTATTTGTCCTTTCATCGGGGTGGAAACCCCGGTAACCGTGCTGCAAATGCTCTGGATCAATATGATCATGGATACCTTGGGCAGTCTCGCTTTTGCCGGCGAATTTCCTTTGCAGGATTACATGAAAGAACCGCCGAAAAAACGAAGCGAAAATATTCTTAACGGCTATATGGTGACGCAAATTTTGGCCATGGGCACCTATATCATCGGCCTGAGTCTGGCCTTTTTCCTTTGCCCCTGGGCGAAAGAACGGTTTTTATACAATTCCAATCCCATCTACTGCTTGACCGCCTTTTTTTCTCTCTTTATTTTCCTGGGGATTTTCAACTGCTACAATGTGCGAACCTCCCGGAAAAATTTGTTTGCGGGATTGGGGGAAAATACCGCCTTCATGATCATCATGACCGGCATCACCGTCGTGCAGATCACCTTGTTGTATTGCGGCGGCAGTTTGTTCCGTACAACCCCCTTGCGTACACATGATTTTTTTCTGACGCTCCTGCTTGCCGTTACGGTGTTTCCCGTGTCCTTGCTGGTTAAAATCATATTTACCAAAATAAAACGG
>ENA-UOOH01000368-UOOH01000368.1-fermentation-metagenome-genome-assembly--contig:-NODE-368-length-53644-cov-417.211704_pt1 | contig 53644 bp, 44 predicted proteins | sample MGYA00245778_ERZ724025 | MGnify/ENA primary metagenome ERZ724025 (study PRJEB28704, sample SAMN03018313) | fermentation metagenome | biome: anthropogenic terrestrial biome; feature: soil... | reverse complement strand
TAAGAGATCGCGCTGGTGCTGCTTGCGTGCAGACCTCTTTTGTCTGCGCTCACCGTGCATTTCACGATCGCGCCGGTGTCTCACCGTGCGCGTTACGCCTATCCGGCAGGCATCCCGCTTTGCACACCTGTCCTACTCAAAAGCACCCATCCTTGATGGCCTAACAAAACACCCTTCGGTGGGGACACCGAGGGTATCATAAGAGATCGCGCTGGTGCTGCTTGCGTGCAGACCTCTTTTGTCTGCGCTCACCGCGCATTTCACGATCGCGCCGGTGTCTCACCATGCGCACACACCCTTCCGCTAGCACCCATCCTTGATGGCCTAACGAAAAACCCTTCGGTGGGGACACCGAGGGTATCATAAGAGATCGCGCCGGTGCTGCTTGCGTGCAGACCTCTTTTGTCTGGTGTATAGCTCGTGCCTATTAGAAAGGCAATCATCAGCAAACTAATGATTAATAATGTTTTATTTTTCATTTTTCTCCTTAAATAAGTTACTTATGTGTTATCGGATAATCTACCAAACGACCTGGTAGGGCTTACTGAACGCAAGTTGGTTAAGAACGAAGCGAACAAAGATCCGTGATAGTAAAACGCGATAGTCTCAACAGCTGAAAGAAATTCCAATAAAATAACTTTATTGAAAGAGTTTTACATTCGATGTTTATAATATATCAATACTTAAGCATTAAAAAGTGACTTTGGTTTATTTTCCTACTAAAATGATGCATTTTCCTACTTTTCTCTCTTAAATTTTTGAAGTGCAACTTTTCAACTTCTTTTAAGCACGGTTTTGTTAACGAAATAATCTAAAAAAGAATTGGAGAAAAGCTCATAAATAGAATGTTATTCACATCTACTTTACAAGAACTGGATCCAGCCTCATGCTATAATAACATCCACCTTACATTAACTTGAAATAAGTTGCAAATGCGACTAGAATAGTTGATGTGTGAACCTGTTCAAGGTGATTTTCAAAGAGTTGGTGATGACCGAATTAAAACTACAACTTTATGGCTCTCTAAAAGCAATCTTCTTGCACATCGATAACCATGAAAAAGCTTTTCTGGCTCAATTTGGCTTGAACATTCCTCGTTATTTTGTGCTTTTCCATCTCAACAACAAACCCGGCATTACCAATATGGACCTTAGCGATTTGCTTCTTTGCACCAAAAGCAACACATCGCGCATTGTGCAGGGCATGTTTAAAGATGGCTACCTCACCCGCCTGGGACACCCAGATGACGGACGCAGCTTTCAGCTCTATCTCAGTGAAAAAGGCAAAGCACTTTTTGATGAAGTCCAGCCTGCCTTTAACCAAAAAATTGTTGAGCTTATGTCACTTATCGACAGTGACAAAATTGACCCCTATCTAAGGGTTAGTCAATCTATCGAACACATCCTCGCATCGGCAAGACAAACACCGTTGCTTTAGGGTGATTATTTTTTAAGGCATATGCCTTTTAATACATCTCAAAAGGAGAGAAAAATGAGAAAAAACTATTTACTAATCGCCATCGTCCTGATTACAGCGATGGTCCTCGGCGCCTGTGCGAAACCCGGCACCGAAACCCCAATCAGTACTGCACCACCGGTTGATGAACCGCCTGCTGAATCCGCTGGCACATTGCGCATTTGGGCTGATGAACAACGCGCCCCAGTGCTCAACGACCTGGCTGCCAAAGTCAAGGAAGCCTACAACGTTGACCTGGTTGTCGAAAACATCGCCGCTATCCGCGAGCAATTCCTTGTGGCTGCTCCCGCTGGCGAAGGTCCCGACATCATCATCCTGGCGCATGACCAACTGCCCCAATTAACCGAATCCGGTCTGGTGGCTGAAATGAACCTGGGTGCCAAGGCCAAAGACTTCAGCGAGCAGGCTATCAAAGCCTTTACCGTTGGCGGCAAGCTTTATGGCATGCCCTATGCGACTGAGAACCTGGGCTTCTTCTATAATAAAGACTATGTCACCGAAGTTCCCACCACCTGGCAAGGCGTTTATGACATGTCCAAAGAACTCATTGAAGCCAAGAAAGTCAAGTTTGGTATGGTTTTGGCAGGCACTTCTTATGACGCTTATCCTTGGATGACCTCCCAGGGTGGCTACATCTTCGGTTTAGACGCCAATGGCGACTATAACCCCCAAGATGTTGGCGTTGGCTCTGAAGGTATGATCAAGTTTGGCGAAATGGCTCTGCAATGGGTCAAGGACGGTGTGCTCTCAGACAACACCGATAACAACACTGCCAAGTCGATGTTCCTCAACGGCGAAGTGGCCTTCTTTATGAACGGACCATGGGAAATTAACAACCTCAAAGCAGCCGGCACCAACTACGGTATCGCCAGCTTCCCTGATGGTGGCGCGCCCTTCATGGGTGTGCAAGGCTTCGCAATCAACAGCATGTCTAAAAACATCGCCTTAGCCCAAGCCTTCCTCACCGATTTCATCGCCACTGAAGAAGTTATGATGAACCTCTATGAAGCTGAACCCCGCGCACCTGCTTTCTTGCCTGCGCTCGCCAAAGTGGATGATGCTGACCTGAAAGCCATCGGCGAAGCCGGTAAAGACGCCCAGCCTATGCCCGCCATCCCAGAAATGGGTAAGGTTTGGGGTGACTGGGGTAACGCTTTGGGCTTTATCTTCACCGGTGAAAAGACCCCTGAAGAAGCCTACAAGTTTGCCCAGGAAGCCATCGTGGCGGCAATTGCCTTCAACACCGAAGGTATGGTGAACCTCCCTGGTTCATGGCAGAAAGCTGCTGGCTTTGATTGTGAATGGAACCCCGGATGTCCCGAAACAGCCCTCAAAGCTGGCGATGACGGCATCTTTACGGGTACTTTCACCATCCCCGCTGGCGATTACGAAGTGAAAGTTGCCCTGGACGGCGGCTGGGACATCAACTATGGTGCTGACGGCGTCGCTGGTGGCGACAACATCACCTTCACTGTTCCTGCTGACGGCGAAGTGACCTTCAAATGGGATCCGAACACGCACTTGCTTGAAATTGTTCTTCCCGAATAGTTGAGACTAAAGGAGACCGGTTGATTTGACCGGTCTCCTTTTCTAAAACCCCGAAAGGAGGCTCATAAGATGGATCAATCCAATCCTAGTATGGGAAGATTCATTAGCAGGACGATTTCGTTTCTTGGGCAATGGTTTGGCATAATCGTCATCATTGCGCTTGACCTTGTTTTAGCCTTTTTTGCTTTTAAGCTTTTCAAGATGGGCTACACGCCTCTGGGCATTGTGTTTGTGCTCATCATTGCCATCATCAGCGTAGCCTTTTTTGTGCCCAAAGCGCATATGTTCAAATGGATGGCATTTGGGCTGGCAGCCTGGCTTTTGTTTTCAATATTCCCCATTTTTTACACGGTTTACAATGGCTTCACGAACTATGGCGATGGTCACCTGATAAGCAAAGAACAAGCCATTCAACAAATTGAGCGTGAGACTTACTTGCCTGAAGACAGTCGCGCATTTGTAAAATGGATTGCCTATAAATCTACGAGCAATGACTATATCCTGTGGCTTAAGGATGATGCCGACCAAACCATGATGGCGCGCATGATGGAAAGCAGTGAAGCAGAGAAAACTTTTGCTGTGGAAACGGGCAAACATGGTGTTGGGGAAATTGATGCTGAAGGTGCGCCAGTAAGCATTGAGGGCTACCAAAGATTGAGTTCTATTGCGGCTTCAACCGACAAGAACCTGACCACCTATAGATTTGGCGAGCCTGAAGCCCCCATCTTCATTCAGCCAGATCTGAGGGTGGGTCAATTCTCGCAGCTCTATGTTTACAACAGCGCCGAAAACACCTTTACCAACCAAAAAACAGGCGTGGTGTATTTTGATAAGCAAGGCACCTGGACCAGCAGAACCAACCAAAAGCTCATCCCTGGCTATACCGCTGGCGTTGGCTTTGCAAATTTTGTGCAGTTCATAAAGAGCCCCGGCATGCGCGGACCCTTGGCTACGATTGTGGCGTGGAACTTTGCTTTTGCGACGTTGAGCCTCTTTTTGACTTTCTCGGTGGGTTTGCTGATTTCGATCATTTACAGTGGTCCAAAAATCAAAGGCAAGAAACTCTTAAGAACCTTGTTGATTATCCCCTACACCATCCCCAGCCTGATTACGATTTTGATTTGGCGTGCGATGTTCAACCAGGAAATGGGCATCATCAACAAAATGCTGATAGAAGTACTGGGTATCGCACCAAAATGGTACACCAACCCCTGGCTGGCACGTGCCGCGCTGCTCATCGTTAACACCTGGTTGGGCTACCCCTACTGGATGTTGGTGACCAGTGGCGCTTTGCAGGGCATCCCGGCGGATGTCTACGAAGCGGCGCAAATCGACGGTGCCAACAGCTGGCAACGCTTTACCAAAATCACCTTACCGCTTTTGTTGATCAGTGTTGGGCCATTGATGATTGCCTCGTTCATTTTCAACTTCAACAACTTTAATCTGATTTACGCCTTCATCGGAGGTGGGCCGCCCATTCCAACGGCAACGACCACCGCGGGGTATACCGACATCATCATCAGCTATGTTTACAACTTAGCTTTTGCCAGCGGACGTGGCGCGCAATATGGCTACGCTTCGGCAATCTCGCTGGTGCTGTTCATCCTGATTGCCTTTATGTCGCTTATCCAATTCCGATTTACAAGAATGTGGGAGGAGACCAGTGAAAATGTCTAAAAAACCAACTAGCATGAAAACAATGGACATCATTGGAACCATTTTGCGCGTTTTATTGGCAATTGTCCTGGTGGCCTTTAGTATCTTCCCGGTTTTGTGGATTGTTTCGGCGTCAATCAATCCGGTGAATGACCTCGCCAATCAGCAACTCATCCCACCCAACGCGAACTTCAACAACTTCACAAAACTGGTCAATAACCCCATTTTCCCCTTCTTCACCTGGATGAAAAACTCGATTTTCATCTCGGTGGTTTCTACCTTATTGACCCTGACGTTGACAACCCTGGCGGCTTATGCTTTCTCGCGCTTCCGTTTTAAAGGGCGCCAAGGCATGCTCAAGACCATTTTGCTGGTGCAAAGCTTCCCTAACCTTTTGGCGGTTGTAGCGCTTTACACCATCATCAAGCAAATGGGTGACCTGCCCGGAGTGGGCAAGTTTTTGGGTCTAAACACGCATTGGGGTTTGATTTTGGTTTACTTGGGTGGCGCAATGGGCATGAACATTTGGCTGATGAAAGGTTATATGGACACCATTCCACGCGATATTGACGAGTCAGCCAAGGTAGATGGCGCCACAGATTGGCAAATCTTTAGCCGCCTTTTGTTGCCATTATTGCGACCCATTTTGGTGGTGATTGGCATCCTGAGTTTTATTGGCACCTATGGCGAATTTTTGCTGGCGCGCACCTTGTTGACTACCGGCGAAAAACAAACCGTGATGGTGGGCTTGCAGATCTTTACCGCCGGGCAATACACCAAGAACTGGGGTGTGTTTGCTGCCGGCGCGCTGATTGCCGCCTTGCCGATTATGATTATCTACTTATTCTTGCAAGATCAGATTGTAGGTGGCTTAACAGCCGGCTCGGTAAAAGGCTAAATGCTTTAAAACAATCAATTTAAATAGCATTAAAACCCAGGCTTAGGTATGTAGGCTTGGGTTTTTCTTTTTTGATTAATATCTGAATTTTCAATAAAATGACCCACACTGCTACCCTAATGCCTCGCAAAAGAGCCTCAACACAAAAAACAATCATTCGCCCCCTCCTCTGGAGGGGGACTAAGGGGGTGGGTCTTTTTGTGTTTAGAAAACTTACTTTTCTTGCCTTACCATCAAATTAGCCGTACCCAACTTCCTCTGGCACCCAAATTGCACCTAATCAAACATACAGCGCCTCTTTTGAGGCATGCGGACTTTAATCCCGCTTTGGAGAGTTATGACACGCGCTTTTGGAATCGATATCAGCAAATGGCAAACCAGTTCAGACGGCAAACGCAAAGTTGACTTTGATGTGATTAAGAAACACGCCGAACCGGTCACCTTTATCGCAGCGCGCGCTGGTTCCGCCGCTAATTATGTTGATCCACAGTTTTATTACTATTGGAAAGAGATGAAACGCATCAAAGTTGAGCGCATTGTCTACCATGTGCTTCATTTTGGCACAAACCACAGCGCTCAAATGGATAATCTTTTCAACATCGTGGATGGCAAAGTGAACTGGGATCATGACCGCATTGCCTTGGATTTAGAGCTTGAGGATGTTAAGCAACGCGGCAAAGTAACCGACATCACGCTTCGTGCCATTGAAATCTGCCTGAGTCGCACCGGGCGACTACCCATCTGTTACTCTCGGGCGAGCTGGGTGAACCAATACCTGAAAATTGGCGAATTACCCACGCTTGATTGGTGGTTGGCCTATTATCTTAAACCAAATGAGCCTCCCTATTATACAGACGAGCATCCTGGTCCGCCCATGTACCCCAGGGGTGTTTCAACCTACCTTATTCATCAAACCGCGGAAAAAGGCAAAAGCATCGGCGCGGCGAGTTACTACATGGACTACAACCGCTGGAACGGCGACCAAAACGCGGTGGCAGCATATTTTGGCAGACCGATTCAGGTCGCCCAGGCACCCTCCAAGCCAGACAAACCAGATAAACCAGAAAAACCCGAGCTGAGTCAGGGCTTGTTTCAAGCGCAATGTATGGTGACCACACTGTTCACCCGTACAGCACCCGATAGTCTGGCACCGGTGATTGGCAAACTGCGATTGGGTGATGTGGTAACCGTTTTTGAAGAAAAAAGAGGCTGGTTCCGTTTGCATGGCAAAGATTCGATTTGGGTGCAAGGAAAGTCAAACTTAATGCGACGGCTGGCACAACGTGGTGCCAAAATCAGCTCTCTGTTTAAAGCGCGCTCGATTGTGCCCGCCCAATACATTCGCGTTGGTCCGGGAAAAGAACATCGCGTAGCAGGCAATTTGATTAAAGACCAGATTGTAGAGGTTTTTGAAGAACGCAATGGCTGGTTTCGCATCGCTCCCAGTGCGGATGTTTGGGTGCATGGCGGAACGCAGTATTTACAGAGACTTTAAAAGCTGAAACCTTTCACTTCCAGGCAACAAAAAAGAGCGCTTGAATAAAATAAAGCGCTCTTTTTCTATTCAGTATAGAATTAGAAGTTCTTAAGCATATTTGCGAGGGCAAGAATCACGAATGCAGCAATAAGCAAAATTGGGCCAAGTGGAATGGCGGTGACCAAAGCTGCCAGTTTAGCAATGAAGGTGAACAGGATGCCGACGACAAACACGATGACTGCGATTAAGAAAGCAAGATTAGTTGGGGCGTTAAGTTTCATAGTTTCTCCTTATGAATAGCATGGCTTTCTAGCCAATATGTGATGCTTAAATTTAAACTCATCCCAAAGCGAAGTCAACACAGCTTGCAGAATGTTGTTGTTTTTGTATAGAGCCAATAGTCAAAAGATCTTCTAATAAACAAGAAAAAAGCCTGGGTATAAGCTCAGGCTTTTGTTCTTTAGCAATGTTTGTTCTCTAATTCGTCAACCATCCTAATAAGAAGGGTTGGAATGTGAGATTTCAATATCTTTCACGCAGATATACTTTGGAATAGCCAAAGCGGTGGGGTTGCGGCGGCTGTATGTGCTTGAAACGTTGTAAATGGTCTCCGTCGCGCTCATCCACTCAATCCGCTCACCAAAGAGATCGGTAAATTTTTGCGTCAAGCGCACGTTATAAGGCACTTGCACCGTGCCATCCGCCTTCAAATAAAGCGCGCCAAAGCGTGAAGAGCCGGTAAACATGCCTGCGCTGGGGTTGACCATGTTCATGTAGTGGATATAGGGGATATAAAGAATATCCTCATCACGGGGCATCGCCAAAAGTTCTGCCAAATCTGCCACAGGCATCTCGCCGGTTTTCATCGTCATGCTCGTATGGGGCACGGTATGTCCTGTCGGTGTTTGACCATGCTCGTCGGCAGCATCTTGATTCCAGGTAAAGCCTTTAAAGATACCGTCTTGCACCAAACTGAAAGGTTCGCGCATCATACCGGCAAAGTCAGCCATCTGGCCAAAAATATCCGAGCGGTTCGGGTCATCCACTAGCTGAAAGTCTGACGAAAACAGTTGCTTGCCGATGTCCTCTGCTGATAAGAAGGAATAACCCAGCTTTTGCATTCCGCCGTCCATGGCATAGCCGCCCATCATTGAAAGCACTTCGCCAATTGCGGCGGGACCAAACACAACCTTATACTTACCCACGGGCAACTGCACCGCTTCTGCCTCTTGATAATATTTCACCAAAAGTGCCAATTGCTCATGCATGGCTTGCGGATCCAGGTGGCGTTTGCGTTGGGCACTTTGCTCGGCATTGACTTCCCATTTAAGGCTCAAGGAACTCAAAACCACCAAAATTTGCGCATCAGTACTAATAAAGTACTGCACATGCTCTGTTTCAGTGCTGATTTGGGCGTTAATGGTGGTGCCATCAGCAAAGTTGCCGGAGAGTTTGATGTCATCGTTTTCCAGATCGTCTGCCACGGTGTTGAAGTAATCTAAACGTTCTTGATTGCTCAATCTCGCCAGGTTAGGGCAAAAGGCGCGATCATCATGTATCTCGCGTTTGTAAACCGGGAAAGTGGGTTCTTAGCTCAAAGGCGCGGCGTGTTTCACCATTTCGGCGAGGGTATCAATGGCGCTTTTGATGCTCTCAACATCGTTTGGGTCAGCAATCATGCTATAAGTGGCACATTTACGTCCCTCAAAAGCGCTAAGGTCCAGACGGGTGAGTTTTTCGTTGGTATTAAGTGAAATAGCAGAATTCGCGAAGCGCATTAAATAGCTGTCTTCCTGGTGGAAGTCAATCGCCAGGCGAAGTCCTTTTTCAATCGCATAAGCGCGCAAGGTTTTGAGAAGAGTGGTTACTTTGCTTTTCATCTTAATCTCCTACGGTCACGTCATCAAATTTACAAATCGGCACGCCATGTCCCAGTTCCATTATCTGGCTGGGTTGGCCTTTGCCACAGTTATCTACATAGTGCACATGCCAGGTGCTTTCGTCACCCACCGCGCTGAGAGAATTGTAAAATGGCACAGTTTCGCCACGATAGGTCGGGTTCTTGACCACATGTGTGCGCTTGCCATCTTCCACCATCCAGCCAATGTGATTGGCAAAGTGGAATTGCTCACGGTTAGAGCCAATAGACCAGCTCTTGTCACCATCCAGGATGATGCCACGCTCGGTATTGGCGATGATGTCTTCCAGGCTGCCATCCGTTCCGGGGTCAACATTGATGTTGGTCATGCGCTCAATGGGCACGCGATAGAAGGCACTGGCGCGGTTGGCGCCGCTGGAGCCTTCAAAGATAATTTTTCTGGCAGTGGCATTGGCTTCTTCAACCATTTGTCGACCAGTAATCGCACCCACCAAAATGCCCTTATCAATGAGCACATTGTCCTGAGCTGGCACGCCATCATCGTCAAAACCAAAACTACCCGGGGTGTTAGGCTCAAGCGCGTTGGCTCGAGCGGTAAGCTTTTCTGAACCATAGCGCAGCGTGCCAAAGTCTTCCAAGCGCACAAAAGAACCGCCCGCAAAACTGAGCTCATAGCCCAAAATGCGGTCAAGTTCCAGAGGATGCCCAATCGTTTCGTGCACTTGCAGGAACATGATATCGGGCATGAGGATAACGCTCATTTTATCTTTGGGGCAATCCGGAGCAACCAAGAGTTGGTTGAGTTCCTTAACGATGCGATCGGCATTGCCCATAAAATCGGCTTCTTCCAGGGATTCCCAGCCACGCGTCATGCCCGTGCGTCCGGGCAAATAGGCGCGGGATTGCATACCACCGTCTTTATCCATACCCATAACGCGGATTTGTGTAAAGACATTGATGATGTTCTTTTCGATTTCAGAGCCTTCAGAGTCGATATAAACCTGTTGGCGATTGTCAAAACGGAAAAAACTGACCCGTTGCATCACGCCGGGTTGATTCATGGCTTGGTCAACACGCTTTAGAAAATCAACTTTTTCTTCAAGCGGAATGTCGAAAGGATTAATTTTATTGGGGCTGCTAAAGCTGTCCTGAATGGCATCTTTTTCTGCCAGGCGAATGGGAAAAGTAACCCGCTCTGAAGCGATACGGGCATTATCCAGGGCTTTGTCAAACAGCGTATCAAGATCAGCAAGATCAGAGGAAGCTGAAAAACCCCAGGCGCCTTTATAAAGCACACGCACACCAGCGCCGGATTCCGAGCTGGCGTTCAGCGCTTTAAGGTTGCCATTGTGCATAACAAAGAAGTTTTGGTCTTCGCGGGGATACCAGCGCACATCGGCGTAGGTTACGCCTTTGGCTTTGAGCTGGTCAATTTGAGTTTTTAGTTTTTGTCTCACAAGCAATCTCCTTTTTGGGTTGTAAGTCAAATTGATTATAAATCAATCCAAGCCATGATGCGTTTTTATGACACAATGTTCAATTTATTACGACTTAAGTCGGATTTTACAATTTTCGTTAAGCGATATAATCAATCTGGAACAAAACCGCTTGCGGATACGTCTTATTAGCTGCGGTGAGAACCGTTTTTGGAGTATGCCTATGAGCGAAATAGTTTTGACCAATGAAATACAAAATGGAGAGACATCTGGAGCAGGAAAATGGTCTTGGGTGCCAGGTGTGCTTTTTAAACCCCGCAGTACCACTCAAAAAATCGTCAAACATGAAAAAGCAGTTTGGCATATTCCCTTGCTGATTATCTCTCTGCTTGCCGTTATGGTCATCATTGCCTCCGCGCCAATTAAACGAGAAAACGCGATGATGGGTTCAGATTTGCCAGAAAATGCCCAATGGTGGTCAGAAGAACAAATTCAAAAGTACCGCGAAGCACAACAAAACATGACTTCCGCAACTTTTATGTACCTCTTCCCAACCATTACCAAACTCGTTGGCATTTGGTTCAATTGGCTTGTTTTTGGTAGCATTTTGTACCTCGCGCTCACCTTGGCGGGCAGTCGCGCGCCACGCATCAAGTCGAGCAACCTGGTTGCCTGGGCAATGCTTCCCCTGGGTTTTCGTCATATTGTTGAACTCATCCTCATTTTTAGCAGAAAACAGCTTCCCACAGGCACAGCTTTGGGGCAAATCATTGCTGAGTCTAAGTCACCCTGGCTCATGCTTAGCAAAGGCATCTTGGGTCAAATTGACGCTTATTGGCTTTGGTTTGTAATTATTCTGATGGTTGGCGTGGTTTGGCTTGCGGGTATCAAACGCTTAAAAGCCTTGTGGGTTGCAACCTTGGTTGTTCTGATTATGCTCGTGGTGCAAGGCTTACCTACCTTGATTTCATCCTACCTTAGTGGCCTCTCTGGCAGTGGCTTCAACATGTACTTTTAGAGGTGGCATGAGCAACACATCTTTTGTTAGAGTAAGCGATCTGTATAAAATTTATCAAATGGGCAACCAAGAGGTGCGTGCCCTGGATGGTGTTAGCCTGGAGCTTCAAGAAGGCTCTTTTAACGTCATCATGGGGCCTTCCGGCTCGGGTAAAAGCACCTTGCTTTATCTGGTTGGCGGGTTGGACTGGCCAACATCAGGCCAAATTGAGGTTGATGGCCAGCGCATTGAGCTGATGGATGAGAACCAACTCGCCCAATACCGTCGCGAAAAACTGGGCTTTATTTTTCAGAGCTTTAACCTGGTTTCCTCAATGAGCGCCGAAGCCAATGTGGCATTTCCCTTGCGTTTTAGTGGCGTTAAAAAGGCAAAACGACTCAAACGTGCCGTCAGCCTGCTTGAACGCATGGGCTTGAAGGAACGTATCGGTCACAAACCAACAGAACTCTCTGGTGGTCAGCAACAAAGGGTGGCTGTTTCGCGTGCTTTGGTCAACAATCCCAGCCTTATTTTGGCAGACGAGCCAACCGGCAACCTGGATACCACCAGCGGTACCATTATCATGGATTTACTCAAAGAGCTACGCGAGGAAGGCAAAACTATTTTGGTTGCCACGCATGACCCGCGCATGCTTCAATACGCAACTAAAGCCATCTTTTTGATCGATGGCAAAGAAGTCAGCGAAGAAAATTACAAAAAAATCATTCAGCAACAAGGCTAGAAGGTGATCAGTATGAAAAAAATCCTCAAAGTAATTTTAGCAAGCGTTTTACTTATCGGCATCATTGCCATGCCTGGTTTATTACCCAAGCAGTCACTTGCTGTTCAAGCGGCAAGCCTGCGCCAGGAAACCGACCCACCCGGTGAGGCAGTTAGACCTTTGCTTTACATAGCCCAATATCACACCGATGGCGGCGGCAAAAACGTTTCGCCATGGGGTAAGTTTGGCTTAACTTTTACGGTGGGTAATAATGGTCATGCCCATGCCCGTAACATTGTGATGACTTTCTCAAGCCAGGTTTTTGACCCCTTGGATGGCAGTGTGATCACTTTTTGGGAGGTAGACAAGCGCAATGAGGGTAATGAAACCCATACGCACTTCTTTAAAGTGAATGATCTTTCCACATGGATGTATTCCGGAACGATTACCGCCACCACAACCTACACAGACGAAGCCGGTACACCTTACTCGGATACCTTCATCTTTACCATTACCATTGACCAACAACCGGGCAGTGGCAGCAGCCCAACAGCAACCCCAACCGCTAAGGCCGTTAACCGTCCGCAGATGATTATCCATTCCTATGAAACGGATGTAAAACCCTTACAACCCGGTTCTAATTTCAAACTCAAGATGAGCGTTTCGAATGCTGGCAATGCTGATGCCCGCGCGGTGAGTGTGGTCTTTGGCGGTGGCGCAACGGGTTCCACACACAACCCAGAGGGTACTCCCGACCCACAAGGCGTAGGTGGTGGAAGTGGCGACGTCAGCAACTTTGCCCCGCTTGGTAACAGTAACGTAGTACTTTTGGGCGACATGATCCAAGGCGCAACGATGATGCCCGAACAGAGTTTTATCGTCAATGTTTCGGCAACCCCAGGCGCCTATCCTTTCAAAATCTCTTTTGTATACAGCGACCCTGCCGGCAATCGATTGGTGGATGATGCTGTTATTACCCTTTTAGTCCATTCTTTACCACAGTTGGACATCACTTTCTATCGTCCCGTTGAAGGCTCTATTAATGTGGATATGGGCGGACCCCTGCCAATCCAGATAACCAATCTTGGTAAAAAACCCGTTGTTTTAGGCAACGTGGTGGCAACATCCCAGCAAGGCAACCTGATGAACAACAGCATGTTCCTCGGCTCTATTGAAGCAGGTGGTTATCAGACTTTTGACCCCATGTTCATGCCCAACCAGCCTGGACCGGCTACCATTGAACTGTCGATTGGCTATACAGACGATTTTAATCAGACACAAACTTTCAAAACCCAATTGGAAGTCAATGTTGAGGCTGCCATGCCAACCCCTGAGCCATTCCCAGCGACCGATGAAGAAGGTAATCCGGTGCTCGATGAAGATGGCAACCCGGTGATGATCGATCCAATGGCACCTTGGCCGGATCCAGGACAACAACCCACCCAAAAAGAAAGTTTCTTTGGCAAACTTTGGAACGCGCTAAAAGCATTCTTTGGCATTTCGCCCGCACCAGGCAATGACGGCAATATGGGCCCCTTTGATGATTTTCAAGATGGCGGCGGTGGCGGCGGTGGATTCTATAATGGTGGCTAAACAAGGAGCATCATGCGCTTTTCGGATCTCATAAGCCTGATCATCGACAACCTGGGCAGACGCAAAGGGCGTGTTTTGCTTACCGCCATTGGCGTGGTAATCGGCACTGCGGCTGTAGTAACCTTGGTTTCGCTTGGCGCGGGCTTGCAAAAGTCGGCAACCTCTAATCTTTGGGGTATTAACGACCTGAGCAGCATCCAAGTTAGCCCGGGTTACCCAAAATACGAACCAGGCATGAGTTTTAATGAGGCTGACATCAAAAAAATAACCCCTGCTGTCATTGAACAATTTAAAGGCATGAAGGGTGTTAAGCAAGTGATTATCAAGGATAACATCCGCGGTGGAAGCCTCTTAAAATATGGCAAAATGGAAGGCTGGGGTAATTTTAACTCAGTGAGTGTGCCGGACATTAAAGACCTGGGAATCGAAGCCGCGCAAGGTGTAACCGTCGTTGAAAAGGGGCAAGTTATTCTGGGTTCACAATATAAGAATAACTTTTACGATCCCAACCAAAAGCCGGGCAAGGAACCTGAACAATTACCAGATCTGTTTGGCAAAACAATCGATGTACAGTTTATTAAATGGGATAACGAAGGCAATCAAACTATCCGACGCGCAAAACTTGAAGTCGTGGGCATCCTAAAAGAATCCCGCTCAGAACATGACTGGTCGATGTACATCAACAACGATGAGATGCTCAAAGTGAATGAATGGATAGCTGGCAAGCGAATAGATTTTAGCAAAGAAGGCTATAATAACGTCGTTGTGCAGGCAATTAGTCCTGATGTGGTAGTTGAACTTGCCAAGCAGATTACCGAGCTTGGCTTCCAGGCTTACACCCCGCAGGAAGCAGTTGAAGGGATTAATAGTTTCTTTGCAATTATGCAAATCGTGTTCGGTGGTGTTGGTGCCATCGCGCTCTTGGTTGCCGCGATTGGTATTGCCAACACAATGACCATGGCTATTCTAGAGCGCACCCGAGAAATTGGCATCATGAAAGCGATTGGCGCGACCAATAACAACATTTTGGCTATCTTTTTAGGCGAAGCTGCCGGCATTGGCTTTTTGGGCGGTATCGGTGGCGTGTTGTTGGGTTGGGCTATTTGCGCGGTGGTCAACGCCTTGGGCAGCAGTCTGCTGGCTTCTGGCGGTGGTGGCGGTGCTGGAACGCAACTCAACGCAATCATCCCGCTTTGGCTGCCCATATTCAGTGTTGCTTTTGCAACTGTGGTGGGATTGATCAGCGGTCTGTTCCCTTCGCTCAACGCGGCAACCATGGTGCCAGTAGACGCTTTGAAGTACGAATAGTTTTTTGATTTTACACTTCTGAAGACCCGCATAGGCGGGTTTTCTTTTATTTAAGCTGGCGTAGCACATGAGTTTCTTATTTCTTCGAATACTTGCATATTCAATAGAATAGAAGACCCACCCCCTTAGTCCCCCTCCCAAGGATGGGATGAAGATCTGTTCAATCATCTGTGTAATTGCTTGGCTTACATGTTTTCTTCAAGGTTTGAGAATATATGAATTCGCCTTCTCCAGATTTTTTACTGATAAAAGCTTCCACCTTTTTATGGACTGGCTTAGAATTAAGGCATGAGCCAAACAGCAAACAGCAAAATTTATGCCGCCATTGAAGGCGGTGGCACCAAATTCCTGGTGGGCATCTTTAATGCAAATCGGGAATTACTCGCCAAAAAGATCCTAAGAACGCAAAGACCGGCGGAAACGCTTAGTGCTTGTACCCGCTTCATCCAAGAAGAATCCGGGCAATTTGGCAGCTTAACCGCCCTGGGAATCGCCCATTTTGGTCCCCTTAACACCCTGCCAAGCTCGCCAGATTACGGCAAATTGGGAAGGACCCCAAAGCCAGGTTGGTCGCACTTTGATTTGCTGGGTTCCGTTAAAAAGGCTCTGGGCACACAACTGCCCATCCGCATCGAGACCGACGTCAACGGCGCCGTGCTTGCCGAATACGCCTGGGGTGCAGGCCAAGGTATTAAAAACTTACTTTATCTGACCATAGGCACTGGCATTGGTGGCGGCACCTTGGTAAATGGCGAGCTTTTGCATGGCTACGCGCATACGGAAATGGGACACATCGCTCTGCCCCGACTAGCAGACGATGATTTTGAGGGAGTCTGCCCTGCCCATGGGGACTGCTTTGAGGGACTTTGCACGGGTCCTGCCATCGCCGCGCGCTGGGGCATGCCCGCAACTCAGCTACCTGATGAGCACCCAGCCTGGCAACTTGAAGCAAGCTATATCGCCAAGGCTTTGCGCAATTACGCTTACAATTTGGCGCCTGAAAGAATCATTTTGGGCGGTGGTGTGATGGATCGGCGTTTTTTGTTTCCAATGATCAGAATAGCTTTCAAAGACGAGATGGCAGGATATGGCGAACCCCTTATGGACCTGGACGAATACATCGTGCCTTCCGGGTTTAAAGGCGACGCAGGACTGTATGGGGCGTTTAAATTAGCCCTGGCAGCCTAGCTTACCATTCCCGCAGAGGCATAAAACGAGATCGATGGTTGCCATCTTTTATTCTTGATATGAATTGATTTTTGAAGCTTAATTATGGCTTTAGCTGTGCCACCGGGCCGTCATGGCAAACCAACCAACCTGCCGGCAAGCCGAGTCTTGCACAGAGGGACTCATTGAGTTCACAAGAGCCACATAAGCCAATGCCACAACGAATGATGCCTTCAAAGGAAAGTTGGGCGGCAATGTTGTGCTGCTCGCACAGGTTCCAGAGTGCCATCAACATTCCGGTGGGACCACAAGCATAAAGGCTATCGGGTTTGTGGTGCAAAATCTGCTCCAGAACAACCGCGGTCACCAAGCCTTGCGTGCCCTGGGAACCGTCATCCGTCGCAACAAAAACATCGGCGCCGATCTCACGAAGTTTTTCCACAAACATCAAATCCTTGGCAGATGCGGCGCCTAAACAGACCCGCACTTCATCACCGCGGTTTAAAGCTTCCTCGGCTAAATAGGTCAAAGGCGCGGCACCGTAGCCACCACCCACCAGCAAGTGATTTTTCCCTTCTAACACATAGCCTTTGCCAAAAGGTCCGCGAAGCCACAATGTGCCTCCTGGCGGGAGCGCGCAAATGGCTTTGGATGAAGGTCCAACACATGAGATGGTAAGCGCGAGAGGTGATGCCGAATGCAGGCTAAAAGGTCGCTCGCCTACACCCGGGAGCCAAACCATAACGTACTGTCCGGGGCTGGCGTTCGGCAGCTCGCCATCCAACCAAAGGCTGTAAGATGTGGCGTTTTCTTGTTCCACTCGGGCAAGTTTATAAGCTTGCATTAAGCCACGATTGCAGCTACTCATGATCCCTCCGAATGGCTAAACCGCGCATAGATGCCAGGTTTTCATAGCCTTGTGAAAGCATAAAAGCTTTTAGTTCTTCGTTAATGCGAGCAAACACTGCTGGTCCGTCGTCGACCAATGCCGAACCGACACCAACCAGGGTTGCGCCTGCCATAATCATTTCGGCAGCATCGAGCCCAGTGCTAATGCCACCGGTACCAATAATTGGCAAATCCACAGCTTGTGCAATTTCCCACACCGCCCGTAAAGCAACAGGTTTAATCGCCGCGCCACTTAGCCCGCCGGTTGTGTTTTTCAGTATCGGTGCGGCAGCATAGGCATCAATGAGCATGCCAGGTACTGTGTTGATGGCTGTAATCGCGTTTGCGCCTTCATCGGCAACCGCACGGGCGATCTCCCCAAGGTTGTAAACATTTGGAGCAAGTTTTACGCTAATCGGCAAATCCACCGCCGCTCGCACAATGTGGGTCACCTCAGCCGCGCTTTGTGCCGTTGCGGAAAAAGGTGTGCCAAAATCTGATGCCACGTTGGGGCAAGAAATGTTTATTTCAATCAGGTCGGGTTCAGCTTCAGCAATCACCCGCGCCACCTCTCCAAATTCTTCCGCGGTGGGTGCAAAAATAGAGGCAAATAAAGGCACGCCAATGGCATTAAGCCGCTTTTTGCTTTCTTTCAGGATGGGTACTTCGGCGTGGCAACCGGGATTGGTCAAGCCAATCGCGTTTATCACTCCACCTTGCCATGCCAGGCTAACCGGGTTGGCATGACCATCGCGCGGCACCGTGCCAGCGCTTTTGCTGGTAATCGCACCCGCACCTTGCAGGGCACATCGCTCCATCACCGCTGGGCTTGTGCCTAAGATGCCCGAGGCAAGCACCAAGGGGTTTTTCAGTTTTATTCCTAAAAATTCAAGCGCTAAATCAGCCATTTTTCAAATAATCTTTCACTGTATCATAAGCGGCTTGGTCAATTTTGCCAGCCTTGAGCAAATGGTCTAAAACCTGGCTAAAGCGCAAGGCTGGATGCACCTTAATGCCCGCATCTGCCAAAACTTGCATGCCACCTTGTTCACGGTCGATCAAAACCACCGCTTGATCTGCAACCAAACCGACTACTTGCAAACTTTCTGCGGCTGTTTTCAGGCTTCCGCCCATGGTGATGAGGTCTTCAATAACCACAACGCTTTGTCCAGGTTTAAAAACACCCTCAACCAATTGACCGGTGCCATGGGTTTTGACTTCCTTGCGGGGATAGACCATGGGTTTTTTAAGTTTGCTTGCCAAAACAGAGGCGATTGGAAGCGCCGCGTAGGGCACGCCGGCGATGAGGTCATAGTCTAGCCCTTCAAGCTGCTTTGCGTATGCCTCAACAGCCAGGTCCAGCAACCAAGGGAAACTCACCAAACGGCGCAAATCAAGATAGATGGGTGACTTTTTGCCACTGGCGAGGGTAAATTCGCCAAATTTAACGCTTCCTGTATCAAACAACCCTTCAATCAATCGCGCTTCGTTTTCAGAAAGAGCTTCCTCAATATATCCTAAGCCTTGTTCCTCTTGAAAATCTTCGCGGATAGCGTTGATTTCGTCGCGCAATGCCATTGCGGCAGCATGAGGATCTTCAGCATTCATCACCGAGCGCGAAACGGGCACAATCATACCCAAGCCATCATCCCGCAAACCATTCACCAAGGCGCTGCGCAGGTTGCCGCCTTGGGCACCCACACCAGGCGCTAAAATCCATGCCTCAGGGCAAAGTTGGCGAACGCGGTGCAAGGCTTCAGGTTTTGTTGCACCAACCACCAAACCCACTTGCCCTGGTTCACCCCATTTTTGAGACGTTTTGGCAATATGTTCAAACAGAGCTGGTGTTCCATGCTGTTGCACTTGGGCAGCGCTAGGGTTTGAGGTCTGGCAAAGCACAAAAACCGCTTTGTCTTCGCGATCTGTGAAAGGTTTAATGGCATCATAACCCAGATAGGGCGAAAGGGTTACCGCATCGGCGCCATAAATATTGAAACAAGCGCGCGCATAGGCCTCGGCGGTTGAGCCAATGTCGCCTCGTTTTGCGTCGAGCAAAACCGGGATGTCGGCGGGGATGAGCTCGTTGCAAATGACTTCCAAGGCTTCCAAGCCATCCAAACTGAATTGCTCAAAAAAGGCGATATTGGGTTTATAGCAACAAACCAAGTCTTGCGTGGCTTCGATAATACCACCCGCCCAGAGGATCAAACGCTCATAAAGACTATCACCGTCCGGCAGACTTGTCTCATTGGGGTCCAGTCCGATGCAGAGCAAAGAGTTGTTTTTCTCAATCGCGGCATGTAATTTATCTAAAAAGTGCATTTCGTCTCCTTTGCAGTAGCATCTTCATGCTAATTTGTTAAAGCTTGTGTGGGCAAAAGCCAACACGGACAAGTTCAATGTTTAGGCTTGCCCCAAAACCGCGGCTAAAAGTGCCATGCGGATATAAAGCCCGTTTTGCACCTGCCTGAAATATGCCGCGCGAGGGTCTTTGTCAACGCGGTAGTCAATTTCACTGATGCGGGGCAAGGGATGCATAACAATCATCTTTTCTTTGGCACGTTTAAGCAGCTCCTCATCCACCACAAAGTAGTTTTTCACCTCTTCGTATTGGGTAATATCTGGGAAGCGCTCTTTTTGGATGCGAGTCACGTAAAGCACGTCTGCGGTTTCGATAACGTCCTCAATCTTATGTGATTCGCGCACGTCAATACCCTTGTCAATCAGCATATTCATCAGCTCCATGGGCAGGCGCAGCGTATCGGGCGAGACAAAGCGCAATGAAACGTCATACTGGCTCAAAAGCTGGGTCAAAGAGTGCACCGTGCGGCCATAACGCAGGTCTCCAACCATCGCCACACGTAAACCATTAATGCAACCCAACTCATTTTTGATGGTAAAAAGATCCAGCAGCGCCTGGGTGGGATGCTCGCCAGCGCCATCGCCGGCGTTGATAATGGGTACATTCACGTGTTTGGCAGCCATTGCGCTTGAGCCGATTTGTGGGTGACGCAGCACGATTACATCACAATACTGCTCAATGGTTATCATGCTGTCAATTAAACTTTCGCCTTTTGAAACCGATGAATACTGGATACCCTCAGTGATGGGGATGACCTTGCCACCAAGACGTTCCATCGCCGCAATGAACGATGAGGAGGTACGTGTTGATGGCTCATAGAAAACGCATGCCAGGGTGTAGCCTTTGAGCAAGTCGCAGGTTCCCCATTTTTCAACCATTGCCATCATTTCGTCAGCGCGGCTAAAGACATAATTGAGGTCTTCCTGGCTAAATTGCTCAACACTCAAGATGTCTCTTTTGTAAAATCCGTTGATAAAGCGGGGTTTTCTTTCAAATTGATCCAGATTAAAGATTGGGTTTAAGTGCTTTGTCATTGTGCTCCTGTTTAGGTCGTTTTTTATTCCTGTTTTGCATGAGGCATCGGGCTTTAAGCTTATTGCTCAAAGGCAACGATGCCCTCTTTATAGACTTCCTTGCCACGTAAAACCACGCGATGGATCTTGCCGGTCATACGCATCGCCTGGAAAGGCGACCAACCACATTTGGTATAAAGAGGATGGTCTGGGAAGATGTATTTGGCATTTTCATCCACTTCGACCCAGGTATCCGCCTGCTCTGGTAGATTGAAAATGCGTTTTGGGTTGTCATAGAGTAGTTTGATGAGGGTTTCCATGCTGAGACGACCCTCTGAAACGGCAGTTAGCATGAGCGGAAGCGTGGACTCCAAGCCTGGTATACCGGGTGGTATAGGGCGTTTTTCTTCCGCTTTTAAGGCTTCCTGCGCTGTTAAAAAGGCTTGTTGACTTTCAAAGCCTTCTTTTTCAAATTTTGCATGAGGTGCATGGTCTGAGGCTATCACGGCTATGCTTGTGCCAAGGTGATCCCAAAGTGCATCCTGATCAGCCTGGGTTTGAAGCATCGGGCGCATATCACCATAAGCACCTAATCGCTTCGCATCGGCTTCAGTAAAGAAGAGATGGTGGGCGGTAACTTCGGCGGTTACATGAATGCCCTCATCCTGAGCGGCTGCAACCCTTTCAACTTCTTCCTTGCGCGCGATATGGCATATGTGAATGTGTTTTTGGTATCTTTTGGCTAAGGCTATGCCCATTTGGACCGAATCAAGCTCAGCGTGCAAGCAGATGGGTTTATCTGCCGGCCAAAGTTCAAAGCATTTTTCGATGGCTGCATGATCTTGCAAGCGTAAAGGACCAAAAGTCTGATCAAGATAAAGTTTGAGCCCGACAGCCTGTTGGGCGAGTTTAGGTATTTGGTCCAGGTGCGCCTCTGAACCACCGGCAAAATGGTACACATCACAAAGTGCTTGGGAGTCAGCTTGTTTTTGGGCATTTTGCCAGTTTTCCAGGGTAACCAATGGGGGATTTGTGTTCGGCATCGCCAGAAGGGTGGTAAATCCTCCAGCGAGGGCAGCACTGCTGCCGGTAATGAAGTCTTCTTTATGCTCGCCACCAGGCACGCGCAGGTGCACATGAGCGTCGATCAGTCCAGGCAAGATCAACATCGTTCAGCTCCTCGCTCTCGCTAAAAATTAAACCTATTAAGTATATCGCTAAAAATGCAAATCCGTCAACGGTTTTGGTGATTTTTAAGGTTGCCATTTCCTCCACAGTATTTCGTCACAATTAAGTGAAGCTTGAAAAACCCATGCTTGAAGGATTTACCGCATAAACCAAGCGTGCTTATTAAGAAATAGAGCCTGCCACAGGGTACTGTCCGCACGTGGCCTCCTGTCCACGTGCTTTTTCCCAATTCAGGTCATGGGCAGGAGACCATGACCGAACGATGAGCCTGTTCGACGACTGTTCACACGTGGCCTCCTGTCCACGTGCCTTAGTTCCGACACAGGTCATGGGCAGGAGACCATGACCGAACGAGAAGCGAGTTTGACGACTGACGTCATGGGCAGGAGACCATGACCGAACGAGAAGCCTGTTCGGCGACTGACATCATGGGCAGGAGACCATGACCGAACAAGAAGCCTGTTCGATGACTGTTCGCACTTGCCCAACGTCTGACATCTACTCTTTTATGTCCTCTTTTCCGCTTCAAGCCTTTATAATTAGACTGTTAGCCAAGCTAAAGGAGCGAGATATGGCAGATATAGACTCACCTTATTCATACACAAGCAGTCCAAACCCAATACAGACCGAAGCCAAACCCAGTCGCTGGAAGACTTTTAACTACGCGGTGGGAATGTTTGGCACATCCATCCCCATCAATCTGCTTAAAACCTATGCTTTTGCCTTTTATGTGGACACCCTGGGTGTGACCGCGGCGCAATGGGGCTTGATTATGCTCATCTACGCCTTTATCGATGCGGCAGATAACCCTGTTTATGGCTATCTTTCTGACCGCACGCGGTCAAAATGGGGCAGGCGCCGACCTTGGCTGGTTATCGGTACGCCGCTTTTGGTTTTATCCTTGGTGCTTTTCTTCTCGCCACCGGCTTGGCTCAACGCGAACCAGCTTTTTATTTACGCCATGCTCTTTTACATCCTCGCCGGCACCTTAGACTCGGTGCTCAACGCCAATTACGGCGCGCTCTTCCCTGAGCTTTTCAAGTCAGACCTCAGTCGGGGAAAAGCCAACGCTCTGCGCCAGGCTTTTCAGCTGGTGGCAATGATCATCAGCATCGCACTCACGCCGGTTGTCACCAAAGCCATTGGCTGGTCAAACACCGCCATCCTTTATGGCATTTTGGGTGGTGTGGTTATCCTTTATATGGCGCTCACCAGTCGCGAAGAGCCCGTTGGGCAGGATGAACCCAAGCCAAAAATCTGGGACAGTGTCAAAACCTTGCTCACCAACCGTAAATTTTGGGTTGCTGGCTTTAGCAACGCTTTTTATAGCGCGGCGATGGCAATGGTGATGGCAGGATTGCCCCTTTACGCCAAATATGCCTTGGGCATTGACGGCTGGAAGCAAGCCCTGTTGATGGGTTTGGTATTGGTGATTGCGATTGCCTCTGTGGCTGTTTGGGCGGCATTTTTGCGCAAACATGACTTAGTGAAAGTCTGGCGATGGGCACTTCTTGCGCTCGCCATTTCTTATATTCCCCTCTATTTTGCGCGGGGATACATCGTGGCATTGGTTTGCGCTTCACTGGTAGGCTTTGGTTTTGCCGGGGTCATTACCACAATGGACCTCATCCACGCCCGTGTGATGGACGAAGACAAAGCCAAACACAACGTGCGCCGCGAGGGCATCATCAGCAACGCGCTGGGCTTTATGAACCGGCTCAACAGCCTCTTTACTGGCGCGGCATTCTTACTTCTAAAATCGCTTTATGGCTATGAATCTGGTGAAGTGCCCGGCAATCAGCCTGATAAGGTCGCCCTCTTTATCATCGCCGTTTTCCCATTGATTATGATGATTCTGAGCTATTTGACCTCTTTTTTGAGCGATTTTAAGGTTGTCAATCCTGAGCAAGCCCACCCAGCAGCATCAATGGTAGACTATTCAGACAATCAAGACTTTTAGAACACTTTTTAAGGATTTAAAATGGCATTACTACAAATCAACCACAAATCAAGCAGTGTAAAAACAAATCAGGTGCTTAATATTGTTTTACCCGAGATAAGCGAAGAAGATCCCCGATCTTTGTACGAGCGCAAAGTTTTATGGCTTTTGCACGGGCTTAGCGCGGATGGAAGCACCTGGATACGCTACGGCAACGCTGAATGGGTAGCGCGTGCCTATGGCATCACCATTATTATGCCCAGTGCCGGGCGTAGTTTTTATGCCGATATGGCAAATGGCCAAAATTACTTCAGCTATCTTACGGAAGAATTGCCCGAATGGATTGACACGCGCTTTAAACTCAATTTGAGCCGTGAAAACAGCCTCATCGCGGGACTTTCTATGGGTGGCTATGGTGCATTTTTGGCAGCCTTACGCCGACCGGATCTTTACAGTGAGGCAGCCAGCTTCTCGGGATTGCTGGCAACCGAGATCTTACAAATGCCCGAAACCCAGCAGCGCGACCCTATCCTGATGAATGAAATGGCAATGATCTATGGCGGACTTGATAAAGTGCCCGGCGGCATCTACGATCCCGGCTTTTTATTGCAAGAAATGGCGAAAACCCCAGAAAAATGCCCGCGCTTGTATGCCGCCATCGGTTTGGATGACGACCTCCTGCCAACCAATCGCATTTTTGCCCAGCGCGCTAAGGCTTACGGCTTGCCCCTAACCTACATCGAAGATGAGGGCAAACATACCTGGCCTTTCTGGCAGAAGTACTTACCAATCTGGCTGGATTTTGTGCTGGCAGATGACCCCAAGGCCGGACTCTATGGCCAGGATTGAAACGCGCGTCCTCCATTTTCGCATTGAGCCCGGGCAACAGGGGCAGTATCTAACGCTCCCTTTTAGCATGCCTGAGCATGTAGAACAGTTTGAATTAGCCTATCGCTACCCCAAGAATCCAAACAACGTTGTGGATTTGGCTTTGGTCGACGCGCAAGGCATTCAGGTTGGCGCGTCTGGCTCGAACAAGACGGACATTTTCATTAGCGAGATAGATGCCACGCCGGGCTACACACCTTGCGTCTTGCAGGCGGGTGAATGGCAAATTATGGCGGGTGCCTACAAAGTTGGCAGTGAGGGCATCCTTGTAGAATACACCCTGCATTTTGTTTTTAAAGAGCCCAGATGGCTGATTGGGGACACGCACAGTCACACCAATGCCTCAGATGGCATCCTTAGCGCGCAAGCCCTCGCCGAACACGCTCATAACCAGGGATTTGATTACCTGATCATCACCAATCACAATATCTCCCTAAGCCCCGAAGACACGCCAAAAGTGCCGGGACTCACCGTGATTCCTGGCTATGAACTCACCCTTTACGGTGGTCATGCCAATTTTCTTGGCGTGCGCGAGCCAATTGATGAGCCCTTTTTCTGCAATGATTTAGAGGGAGTCATTGCCAGGTTCAAAAAAGCCCGTGAAAAAGGCGCGATTATTGTCATCAATCACCCCACTCACGAGTATTTGCCCTTTACCTTTGACCTGCAAAGCCTGCCTTTCGACCTGATTGAGATTTGGAACGGTCCCATGCGACCGGCTAACCTTGCCGCGCTTGGCATGTGGCAAAAAATGCTCGCAGCCGGCAAAAGAATTCCTGCAATCGCCGGAAGTGATTACCATCAGGACCGCCTTGGCTTGGTCCTGGGCGTGCCCTCAACCCTTGTCTACGCGCAATCAGCCGCACCCCGCGATATCCTGGATGCCTTGCGCCATGGTCGCTCGTATATGGTCTTTCAACGTGAATCCGCCAGGTTGGAAATGCATTACGCCGGCGCCGGTTTAGGAGAAAGCACCTCCTGGCAAGCCGATCAAAACCTTGAGATAACGATTCAGGGTGTTAAAGCCGGAGACCAGATAAAACTGATTGGCGCTGACTTCGTGTATGAATTCCCTGCTGTTGAAGCGGATGGCGATTTTGAGGGCTTTTTTGCGCCCCAGCAGCCTGGTTTCCTGCGCTTGGAGCTTTGGCAAGGCTTGTTTGGCGTGTTGCCGCCCATGCCGGTTTTAATCTCAAATCCTATCTGGATGGACTAAGCTTTTATGAATCAGTCTTCCAGCCATACTGTGTCTTCACGCGAAAAAGGGAAGCACCGCTTTCCGAATGAAATTTTCCTTTTCCTGGGTGCCATCATCTGGGGTTTTGGTTTTATTGCCCAAAGGCTTGGGAACCAACACATTGGACCATTCACCTTTAATGGCATTCGTTTTTTGTTGGGCGCGTTAAGTGTTTCGCCGCTCTTGTTTATTGTGCGCAAAGCAGAAAAACGAGAAGAGGCCCAAAATATGCTTGGAGAACCTGCGCTCAAAGAGATGAGGCGTGAAAAGAACCGGGCATGGCTGATTGGCAGTTTGACCTGTGGCTTGGCACTTTTTGCCGGGGCGAGCTTTCAGCAAATTGGACTAATCAACACCGAAGCCGGCAAAGCGGGTTTCATCACCGCGCTTTACATCATCCTGGTACCCCTGATTGGTCTTCTGTTGGGTAAGCGCGTGGGCTGGAATGTGTGGCTGGGTTTGGCGCTGGCGGTTGGTGGTTTGTACCTGCTGATGGTTAAGGGTGGCTTTAGTGTGGCGAGCAGCGACTTGATCATCCTGATCGGCGCATTCTTATGGGCATTGCATATTTTGGCAGTGGACCACCACACCGAAAAAGTGAATGGCATCCGACTGGCTTTTGGGCAATTTTTGGTGACGGGGCTGATTGCCTCAGGCGTGGCACTTTGGCGCGAACCTATCGCATGGGCAGCAATCAAAGAAGCGCTTTATCCGCTTTTGTTCTCTGGCATTGTTGTAGCCGGGATAGCCTTTACCTTTCAAATTCTGGGACAACGTGGCACAAACCCGACCATCGCCGCGCTGATCATGAGTCTGGAAGCGGTATTTGCGGTTCTGGGTGGCATTTTGATTCTAAACGAGCGCATGAGCACGCAAGAATGGATCGGCAGCGCGCTAATGCTGGTGGCTTTGGTCATTGCCCAAGTGAATTTTTCTAAACGCCAGGATACCTTTGCCAAGCAAGCAAATCCTTAAGAAACCAGGCTAATCGTCAATACCGCAACCAATAGCGCTTAATTGGGTTGATTATTTTGGGTACACAGGCTATTATCAGCTTTTGTGCTTTTCATTCCACAAAACTTTGGAGATTTTTATGGGTATTTTTAGCAATAACGTGATGGGGCTTTACAACCAAAAATTGGACGATGTCGCCATTGAGGATTTTCCGCGATACGATTTTGCCACACGCATCGAACCGCAGGTGCGCTGGCTTCTGCCGCTGGCCTGGGCATTGAGCTATCCGGATGTATGGAAACACAAGGTCAAAATCCATCGCGATCCACGGCTCAAAAATATCAAACCGCCCTATTTACTGATTTGCAACCACAACTCCTTTACGGATTTTAAAGTGATGACCGCAGCTATTTTCCCGCGTCGCGCCAACTATGTGGTGGCTTTGGACGCCTTTATTGGCAGGGAATGGATCATGCGCAAAGTGGGCTGCATTGCCAAACGCAAGTTCGTGAACGATGTGCAAATTATTCGCCAAACGCAGTATCTGCTCAACAAAAATCAGATTGTGGTCTACTATCCCGAAGCGCGTTATTCCTTAATCGGCACGCCCAGTGAGTTGCCCGAAAGTTTTGGCAAAATGGTCAAGCATCTTAAAGTGCCTGTGGTGTCTTTGGTAATGCACGGACATCACATTGATGAACCCAACTGGAACCAAAAGTCTCGCGGCATTCCCCTGGAAGCAGAAATCAAACTGGTATTAGACAAACCGGAATTGGCTCAATTGAGCGCTGAAGAGATTGATACCCGGTTGGCAGAAGCAATGCAGTACGACGATTTTGCCTGGCAACGCGAAAATGGCATCGAGGTCCATGCCACCGACCGCGCTGAAGGCTTACACCGCGTTTTGTATCAGTGCGCGCGCTGTAAAACGGAATATCGCATGATGAGCTCCGGCACCCAATTGCATTGTGAAGCATGTGGCGCCGGCTGGGAGCTGAGCCCCTTGGGTGTTTTACAAGCTCTGGAAGGCGAAACGGCGTTCAGCCATCCGCCAGACTGGTATGAGTGGCAACGCCAAAACGTGCGGGCAGAGGTTGAGGCCGGCACTTATGGCTTGGAATGTGAGGTCTTGATTGATTCATTGCCCAATTCGGACGGCTTTGTGCAAATGGGTAAAGGCAAGCTCTTGCATGACATGAACGGTTTTGTGTTAAAGGGGCATCACGCTGGGCAGGATTTTGAAGTGAGACGTGACGTTATCGAAAACTACGCCATTCACATCGAATATAACTATATTGATAAAAAATTGGATTGTGTGGACATTAGCACCATCGATGACACTTATTTTGTCTACCCCACCACGCGCGATGCCTCGGTCACCAAAATCTCCCTGGCGGTTGAGGAACTCTACAAGCATCATAAAAAGAACCCTACTTAATTGCTATCGAAACGCGAATCAATTAATCAGTATTCCCTTTTTATGCAAAAAAGCCACTCAAAACAGAGTGGCTTTAACTTTTAGAAGTCATCTATTTATGCCAGGTCTTCCCGGCCTTCTTGTTTGAGACGGGCGACCATATCGCGCACCTTGCCGACCTGGTCTTTATGGCAAACCAAAAGCGTGTCCGGGGTGTCAACGATAATCAAATCCTCCAGCCCAATACCTGCAATCAAGCGCTTGCCACCCATCACCAGGTTGCAGCTTGAGTCTTCCAATATCACATCGCCACGCACACTGTTGCCCAGCTTGTCTGCCGGCAAAAGGGTCTTCAAACTCGCCCAGTTACCCACATCCAGCCAATCCATGTCCACCGGAATAACTGCCACTCGGCTGGCATTTTCCATGACACCGTAATCGATGGTTTGCTTTTCAATTTCTGGCCATTCCTGCGCCAGCACTTCTTCATAAGTGCCTTCCTGTAAAGCTTTGGCTATGCGCATTAAGCTCCCGTGAAGTTCAGGCATTTGTATGCGTATTTCTTCCAATATCGTAGAAACTTTCCACACAAACATACCGCTATTCCAGCTGTAATTACCCAGATCGAGCATTTTTTGGGCTTTGGCACTGGATGGTTTTTCAACAAATTGTTCAGCTTTGTAAGCTCTAAAACCGTCAAATTCGCTTAGTCTTTCGCCTTGTTCAATATAGCCATATTCTGGCGAAGGCCAGGTGGGCTTAATGCCGAGGGTTACCAAATAGCCAGACTGGGCGGCTTCAATTGCCTGAGCAATCACTTCACGGAAAATGGCTTCATTGCCAATGTGATGATCAGCCGTAAGTACAGCCATGACGGCATCCGGGTCTATGGCAGCCAAATGCACCGCTGCCAATCCGATGGCGGGTGCCGTGCCACGTCCCATAGGCTCATCAATAAAATTGCCTGCAGGAATGCTGGGCACTTGCTCAGCGAGAACGTGGCTGTGATCTTTTCCAGCAACGATAAAAATGTTTTCTGGTGTAAAAAGAGGGTCCAAACGTTTTACCGCAATTTGGAACATGCTGTCGTCACTGTAAAGTCTTAGAGCAGGTTTGGGCATGTGTTCGCGGCTGACTGGCCAAAGGCGGGTGCCCGCTCCACCAGCCATAATGAGTGCATAATGCATGAAATCCTCCTGATTGATTTCTAAGGATTCCAATTATACCCTCAATGGTCTACTAGCCTGGGGTTTTTTGGTTTGTGAAGGGATGATTGGGACTATCTAAAAGCGGATAGCGCCACTTTACTCTTTGCCGGCTTTGAAATTGTAAATAGGGCGAATGACGCGTTCAATGTCAACCGTATCGCCAATTTGCTCGATGATGTCATCCATGCGCTTATAGGCATCTGGCGCTTCATCCAGGGTATCGCGATTGACTGTTGTGGTAAAGACATCTCGCATGGTACGCTTAAAATCCTGCAAATTGAGCGTTTTTCGCGCTTGATTACGCCCTAAAACACGCCCGGCCCCATGTGGCGCGGAGAAGTTCCAATCCGGATTGCCCTTGCCAACTGCGATAATCGAGCCGTCGCGCATGTTGATAGGGATGATAATACGCTCGCCTTTGCGCGCCGATACCGCACCTTTGCGAATGATGTTGTCTTTGAGGTTGACATTGTTATGCACGGTTTCAAACTGCCCACGGGGTGGTAAATTGAGGTGTCCAAGAATGCGCTCGGTCATCACCTTGCGGTTGAGCGAAGCATAACGTTGGCAGATGTCCATGTCATGCAAGTATTCTTTCCGTTTCTGACCTTCCAAATAAGCCAGGTCCCGGGGCACATCGATGCGATTCTTTTCGCAATACTCACGCGCCACCTTTTGCCAATATAGTGCGACCTGCAAGCCGATGTGGCGACTACCGGAGTGAATACAGAGGTAATGCATGCCCCGATCGTCAACAGCTATCTCAATAAAGTGGTTGCCTCCGCCCAGTGTGCCGATTTGGGTCTGTGCTTTTTGGGTGGGAACATGGCGCGCGGAATGCAGGTGAAAAACCTCATCAAATTCTTTGACCGGTGTTTTGTAACTACCAAAACCACTGGGAATGTTGGTGTGGATGTAGCGGTCCAAGGCGTAAAGGTCAGGCTGGTCATAGCCTAATTCGGTGACCAGGATGCCACAGCCAATGTCCACGCCTACCAGATTGGGCACAACTTTATCGCCCAGGTCGGCGGTAAAACCAATTGTACAGCCTGCGCCAAAGTGATAATCGGGCATAATGCGCACTTTTTTACCAGCCACAAAGGGTTGCGAGACTAAAGTGCGAATTTGCTCGATCGCTTTTTCTTCACGATCGCGTGCAAAAACGACGGCCGTATTGTGTGTGCCTTTAACTTCAAACTTATCCATGATGTCTTAATTGTATCAGCTTTGTAGAAACTATGCGCATACCCTCTATACGGAAGCGTTCAAATAGCTTGTATGCATTACAAGCTCTTACCCTAAGCATTTGATAGCGTAATTATTATAGCTACGCGCATTAACTGCCCGCCCTGCCCTGTTCGCCCCTACTTTGCCTCTTTTCGCGCCGATTCAAGAGCCTCGTACACATTTTCTGCCTTGCTAAGCCTTTAGTATTACAATTAAGGCCTCGGATAAAGGATGATAACGATGAACGAACTTAACGCAGACACAAGCGACGCAGCAGAAACGGGCGCAAAGCAAGAGCAAGATCCTAAAGGCTTTTTAGAGTCCCCTCAAATTGAAGCAGCTGAAACCTCAGAAGCTCAGGCACCTATTAATGATGAGGAAAACCAGCCACACCGCCCGGCGCACAGCCAAAATAGGCACATTGGCATTTTGCTGTCTTTGCTCGCCATTGTGGTTGTTTTAGTTATCCTGCTTATTCTGGGAATCAACTTTCTAAAAAAGAACCTTCAAGCTCCCGCATATCGCGAAGTGCCAAACTTCTCACAATCCGAAAATATCTAAGCTGTTTCAAAAGGAATCAGGCGAAATGTGTCCCGCATACGGCGCAGGGCTCGCTTTTGATCTTCAAGATTATCCAACATGTTGATCAGGTCCAGCAAGTCTTGCCCGTCGGACATTTGAAGTTGCAGGGGATTAAAATAACCGGCTTCCATGCGATGGTAGGTGCTTTCCAAAAGTTCAACAAACTTTGCCATGGGAAGATGCGCCATGCGCTCGGCGGGTCCGCCAGGACCTTTGCGCAAATCGGTTACCCGTTTTATGGCTAAACTCCAGGGCTGGTTGATGCTGAGGGTAAAACAACCTTGAATTGCCCACGCCACGGCTTCTTTTTCGAGTTCCAGTCCCAGAATTTGAGCTTGATATCTGCGATCTAAAACAGAAAATAAACTGCGATAATCCCATGTTGGCACATTCAAATCCTCATCCACCACCGATGACAAAATCTTGCCGTAAGAAAAGCTTGAATCATCAAAGGTTTCGTCTTCGAGTGAGGTATGTGGTTGGTTTTGGGTGTTTTGTTTGTAAAAAGAGCTGTATTTTAGTTTAAAAAGTATATTTAATATCGTCTCAAATTGACATATTCCCGCCTGGATGAGAGTCTCAAAATAATAATTTAGACCATCCACGAGAGTATCAAAATGACGAATTAAGCTGCTTTCGAAAGTCTCATATTTACAAATTCCCATCTTTACGAGAGTCTCAAAATGACATAATTGCCCCGGATTGGCTTTGACATTGGCTAAAAGGGCGTGCTGGACGGCTTGTTTTTGCATGAGCTCTTGCATAGGCAAGTCCGCCATCATGGCTGGTGGCGCGTAAATAAAGCCGTAGATGGCTTGCTTAAGGCTTTCATCTGCCGCAGTGAGCTGAACGTCGTTGACCTGAAGTTTCCAATCGGTTCCGGTTTCAGACTGGCGGGTTTCTATGCGGCACAGGTACTCACTGGCGAGTTGGCGTTTGGCATCGCGCCAACTGCGGGTATAGGCGGAGTCTTGGTTGATATTTGCCTGACGCGGTCGCCCGCGTGAGCTTGGTTCGGCATGGGGAATTTGCTTAGGCAGGCTTTCGCTGCGGATCCAGCCTTGAAGGCTGCTCAAGCCGCCCGGCACCCAAAAACTGTTACGATCTTTGCCATGTGCCCAGTCAACATAGCAGCAATTTTTGCACATCAGGTAAAGCATGCCTAAATCTGTGCCAATCACCGGCAAAACTTTGTGGAACCAATACCAAGGCACTGCCAAAAAGCTTTCAGGGCGAATGAGATGGTTGGCGATACGGTCAGCCAAGCCTGCCAGTGTGGGGTCAAGCGTTTGATTTCCCAAGGCTTTTTCGATGACTTCGTGCACCGTGGCGGCTTGGTTAAAGGCGAGATCCTTGTCTGTTTGAGGAACACGAAAAGGAAACGCCAGGATATCATCCCGTTGCGTGTCCAGTACCTGACTGAGCACGGAAATGGGGTTTTGGCTTAGCTTGTTGCTTACCAGCCAGGCGTAAAGGTCACAGGCGTCGCCCGGTGTTAAAAGCATGCCACGATAGTGATAGGTGGTTGCGTCGCGTTTAACCTGTCCATCTTTCACGATGTGTTGCGCTTCACCGCGGCGCACGAACCAGTCCATATCGCCATTTTTAAAGACGCGGAAAAAGCTGGCACGGCTAAGCGAGCCACCCAAAGACTTGAGCAAAGCGCGCACATCAATCTTGACGCTATCGCCATGTTTGGGATAAAGCTGGTCTGCGCCGGATTCACGCGAGGCGCGGTAAAAAGCCTGTCGTAAAGCTGTTGCAATGAGCACCGGGTTAGCACCAACATAAGGCACAAACCGCAACAGATATGAAGGCACCGCGGCGATTGACTCTGGGCGTAAAATAGCTTCGGTAACATTATTTGAGCCTAGTTCGAAGTTAAGCGCAAAATCACCGTAAATAGCTAAATCATCTGAGCCCATGGGCACACTTTGTTTGAGGTTGAGGCGCACATGTTTGCCGAGCTTTTCATGCACGAGCGTTTCAAGCAGGGGGTAATACTGACACAATCGCGCATACGCATCGTGTGGGGCATTAATCTGATACTGACCATCAAACTGGACTTCGCAGGAATCGAGCAAAACCGGCAACTTTTCATCCGCCACCGTTACCAGCGTTTCACGCAGCGCTTCCCATTCTTTCAATTCTTTGTCCATCTTATTCTCTATTCTTGCCTGGCTCCTTTATGTTTGCCTCTATTATAGAAAATATGTTCTGTTAATGCTAGTGTCAAAAGTGGAAATTGACACCCCTATTTGCCAAAAAGTGGAAGTTTCTTTAACATTGGCGACCCTTTTTGGGCTGAAATGGCATCTTCAAGCGCAATTGATGCCAGGCGCAAAGCTTCAGAAAGCGAATTTCGTGAGCTTTCTGCAATCTCATAAAGTTTGGTCTCAGGCAATAAGTCCAGCGGATTTGGGTGTCCGGCGGCTTGCATACGGGCGAATAACATCGCCGCGATTTCAGTGTAACTGGCGTTTCTAAACGGAAAATACAGTCCCAGATATTGGTTGAGACTGCCAATATTACTGGTCGTTTTGTTAAGATCCTGCAAGAAGATGAGGGTCTTGATTTTCTTGTTGTTTTCAATCGACCAGCTCAAAAGTTGGTCCATGTATTCCAGGTCAACAGGGGGACCATCCAGTACAAGCAAAAGCTGTTCAGAAGCGTTTTTGAGATAGTCCAGGATGCTATCGATCCGATCCGCGTTTGAGCGTGAACCCCGCAAACCAAGCAAGTCCACAATCGCCATCAAAAAGTGGCGTGGCTCAGTGAGCGCGTTTGTGTTCATGTATAAGCCCAACAGTTCACCTTGACCTTCAAAGCGGAACTGGGTTTGGGCAAGCTTCATCGCCAGGATGCTCTTACCGCCGCCACTGGGCCCGGCAATCACGCCCAGGTTTTTGGAGGGGTCTTTTTGGTCTGCTATAAAGTCATAAGCGACTTCAAGAACTTTGCGTTGCTCACTTAAGCCGGGGTAAAAAAAGCGCGTGTCTGCATAGCGAATAAAAGGGTGCTCGAGCAGTTTGACATCCAAGAGGTCTTTGCTAGTTATCATAGAATCACCTTCTGCTAAAATCTTGATAATAGCTTAGCATTGCGAAAGAGTTAAGTCAAGTACTTAAATAAAAGTCATCAGTTTAGACAAGTGAGACAAATAAATGATTCATAAGTAGTCTCTGACTTGTATTTTACCAAAACTAAGGTAAAATGAAAATCAATCAATTATCAACAGAATTTGAGGAAGCGCTATGGCAATCATCTCTTTGATCAACCGAAAAGGCGGCGTGGGGAAGTCCACCATCAGCATCAATTTGGCTGCTGGGCTTGCCACCCGCGAGTCACGCAAGCCTGACCGCAAACCCGTTTTGCTCATCGATATGGATGATCAACTCAGTGCAACCATCACAGCCATGGGTGGCGGTTTTGATCAGACATTTGTGCCCGTGATCACAGCTGAAAACAATTTACCCAACGCCTTGGCAAATGGCTATGGGGCTACCGATTCATTGATAATTGACTCGCTTATTCCCCGCAAACGCGAAGATAAAGTCAAGATCTTTAAGACCAATAAAAGCGCCATGGAAGGCTTGGAAGCCCAACTCAAAATGCGCGACGAAGCTGCCTTTCAATTGACCTATTTCCTGGAACCCATCGTCAACGATTACGCGCATATCATCATTGATAATCCGCCATCCGCGGGTATGTCGCCAATGAACTCATTGGTGGCAAGCAGCCATGTGCTTATTCCTATTGAACCGGACGGCTTGAGCCTGATTGGTTTGGCTGACATTTTGCGCATGGTCGAAAACGTGCGTTCCACCACCAATCCAGATTTGCAAGTGCTGGGCATCATTCCATCGCGTTTCCGCATGGTGCGCCGTCAGGCACAGGACGTGATTGGCGATTTAGAAAAGCTTTATGGTCATTTGCTGCTGCCTTACATCAAAGACCTGGCAGAAATTTCCGCGGCAACAACGGCAGGTTATGACGTTTTTTCATGGGCGCCAGAAAGTTCGCAGTCCTACCGCTGTTTTTCCAATCTGGTCGATGCGGTGGTTGGAAAATTAGGGGACGCCTAAGCTGCAGACAGTTGTGTGCCCATGGGCACAGTTTGAATTGTGATACAAAAGGACAAAACAATGGCTAAAGATGAGAAGAAAAGTTTCAGCAATTTGATTGGTATGACTTCTGAGGCATTCGATGCCAGTGCGGCTGAACCCTCAGCTTTTGACGAAAATGCGCCAAAAATGGTCAACCATCGCCAAAGCGTATATCGTGTGCCATTGAGCATGATTCAACCAGACCGCTTCCAGTCGCGTCTTTTGCTGCCTTTTGAGCTTCGTGAGCCATTTTATAACCGACGTAGCACCTGGCAGATTACCGTGCAAAAGTGGCTTAAATTGGCAGAAAACGATCGGCTTATCAAGCGCGAACTCGATGAACTCATTGATTTAGGGGAATCCCTCCATGATACCGGTCAGATCAAACCGGTAACCGGGCAGGTCATTAGCCATGATGGACGGGATATTTTTCACATGCTCACCGGCGAACGTCGGTTTTGGGCAACGGCTATCAAAGCCGTAAGAGACGGTTTTGAGGGGGAGCCTTTCGTTTTGGCTCTCATCGATAATCAACCAACCCTTGAGAAGCAAATCGCCGAAAATATGGCATATAAAGCGCTTACGCCGGTTGGAAAAGCCCGTGCGGCTGCCCGATTGGTGCTGGAAGAGAATGGCATCTCACCAGAAGTGGGGCAGGATGAGCTGGCTTATTTCAGGCAAATTGCGGACCTGCGCCTAAGTGATGAAACACGCGATTTGCTCCAGCGCACTTTGCAAATGGAGCGCACCTATTTTGGTCGCTTGATGAAGTTTTTTGAGCTTGAACAGGCTGATTTAGAGATTGCAGACCGTTCCGAAATGCCCGAAAGGGTCTTGCGCGAAATTATGGCGCATGAACGCAGCTTATGGTCCGATGCAGTTGGCTTTTATGCCGCCTACGAAGGGCGCACCTACCAGGATGTGCAAGCCTTTTTAGACCGCGCGGCAGGCACCGGACAAAAACGCGAACCGCGCATGCCAGCTGACCCGGTGACAAAATCGGCACGAAGCCTACGCAGGGTTTTGTTGGGACTGGATGAACTGCCGCATGATGACAAAATCGGTCCGGTAGCCGATGCGATCCTGGGAGATACCGATAAAGCTGAGGCAAAAGTACTTTTGAACCGCATGGAAACGCTCACCGCAGCGATGAAACAGCGTTTTGAAAGCATGCGCTAAACCTTGCCTTTTCCAGAATACTATATAATTAATTCACATGATGCGAAATATTGTTGTTGTTCCCTATGACCCTCAGTGGCAAGTCCTGTTTGAGCAAGAAGCTGAAAAAATCAGGGCTGTTTTGGGCGATCTGTTGATCGAAATTCACCATATTGGTAGCACCTCTGTGCCTGGATTAGCCGCAAAACCGGTGATTGATATGCTGCCTATCGTGCGTGACATTGCTTTGGTGGACGGATTAAACCCTCAATTTGAAGCGATTGGCTATGAGCCCATGGGCGAAAACGGCATCCCCGGAAGGCGCTATTTCCGTAAGGGAGGCGAATATCACCGCAGCCATCACCTGCATATTTTTGGGAAAGATAACCTGATTGGCATCAATCGGCACCTGGCATTCCGTGATTATTTACGCTCTCAACCGGATATAGTGGCTGAATACGCCGCATTGAAACAAAAATTGGCAAAACAATTTCCAGATGACATCATGTCCTATTCTGATGGCAAAGACGCTTTTATCAAGCTGCATGAGGCAAAGGCTCTGGAAACCTTTATTAAGCGCTAAATGGCGCCAGTCTTCCCGTTAAATATCCCCTGAACGTTGATATCCGCCCATGTTTCCTTTTAATCGAAGCAACTTTTGTGTTGTTTAAGTGGCTTACCTGGTTTTGATAGACTCCTGTTTCTTGCTCCACTGCTGAACCACTTCAAGCGCAGCGGTTTAGGTTATTGCAGGCTAAAATGCTACTGGATGTAGTTGTCAACAACTTTTGAAAAACGGCAGAGCTAAGTCTGGTTTATTCTCACAAAACGGGCTAAACATGAACAAAACTAATTGGATTTGGAGCCGGAATGGAATCAGCACATTCTTCCCTCCGCTCTAATTCCCGATGGAGCTAAGTTGTTGGCAAAGATAGTAGCCTGATTATGTCTGTGCCCATGGGCACACTTCCAAAAAGCTATCTTCTCTCACTACCCAAGCGCCTGATAAAGGCAAAAAGCAAAAACGGTTCCAGCTCCACACCGCCAGCAATGCGCGTAGACAATGCTAAAGCGGTATGATCATACTCATTGAGACATGCTTACATCAAAAATCCACACCCGCCATTCACCCATTAATGCGCGTAGCCACTTGGTATATGGGGAATAGAGAAAAAGATGGTGAATAATCCTTGAAAAGAGATCATTCCTGGCCATGCTTGCCACAGAATAGTCCAGATCATCACTGCCATTAATGCGCGTAGCCACTTAGTAAGTGATGGAAAAGACTAAAGGAAGAGGGTATGGTGCAAAGTAAGGATTATATAGTGCGATGCCAGCACAGCATATTTGACGTTTAACCTCTATTAATGCGCGTAGCCACTTGGTAGATGGGAAAGAGAGAAATAAAGATGGAGAATAGTCCATGATAAGAGATCATTACTTGCCATGCTTGCCAAAGAAAAAGTCATATCACCTCCGCAATTAATGCGCATAGCCACTTAGTAAGTGGTTGATAAGAGAAAAGGTTGGAAAACCATGCCCACTAATGCGCATAGCCATTTAGTAGATGGCGGAAAGAGAAAAAACAGGGAATGGACTATTATATGCAGTAACTATCTGCCGTGGTTTCAAATAGAAAGGTGTGATCTTTACTAATCATTAATGCGCGTAGCCACTTGGAGTGGGCTAACGCAGGGTAAGAGTTTTATAAGTATTATATGAGTCTCAAAATGACAAAATAGCCATGTTGCATTATTACTGGCTTTATTTATTAAAGGAAAAGCTGTTTCAAATCATCTCAAAATCTTGAGTAATCCTGCTAGGAACTTATAAACATTATTTGTCAAAGCTTGATAAGTCACGCAAAACACGCCAAAAAGAGAGAGTAACTACCGGGGAAGTAATTCAAACAACTCAAAATTGAATGGCGTTGGAATGATTAAAGATTTCTCAATATGGCTAACCTTGGACTTATCCTAAAAACATCAGCAAAAGTTCAAAGGGGATGAATTGGCTTATTCAAGCCAGACTTTAAAAAACAAAGCATTTATAAAAGTCATCAGTGCTCTATGTTTTTTCAACAATAATTGATTTTGTAACGGTATAAGCTAGTATTGATCTTCCATTGCAAACCTTGGTCGATAAGGGGTGATGATTTAACTTTTTGCTGAAATATTTTCAACAAGTTTTGCAATCGTTTTACACTACTAAGGTCTCAAAATAATTACAGACTGCTCAATGGTGACTAAACCCAAGGTTACTATTTTTGCCAAGACCCTTATTGGATTCAAGAAAATTACCCACACCTTATACTCGTCCCAGCCCTTACTGTACTCCATAAGGGCATAATTCCCTTCAATGAACCTAACCGCACTCATCTTTCAATACAAAAAGCGCTTAGACTCGTATAGGTGATCCTATTATTTCCTGGTTTTACTTAAGTAACCAGAAATATACCGAGCGGTATATATGTTGATGACATCTGTCACGCCTTTTTTAGCGGGCTTACACCTGTAAATTATTTGCTTTTTACTTATCCTTAATAGTGAGGACATGAAATGAACCAGGCCATCACCACCCAGGACCTCAGCAAACGCTATCCTGGGCAAAAGAAAAAGAAAGCCATCCATGCTATTAACTTAAGCGTTCCTGAAGGGAGCCTTTATGGCATTATTGGACCAGATGGGGCAGGCAAAACCACGCTCCTCCGCATTCTTGCCAGTGTTCTACCACAAAGCAGTGGCAAAGCCAGCGTATTGGGTTTTGATACCAAACGCAAAGCTGAAGAAATTCGCAAAGTGATCGGCTATATGCCGCAAGAGTTCAGCCAATACCCAGATTTGAGCCTCAATGAAAACCTCAACTTCTTTGCAGACATCCAAGGCGTGGCAAAACAAGACAAACAAGAACGCATTGATAAGATGTTGGAACTAACCAACCTCAGCCATTTTCGTCAACGTGCCGCGGGCAAGCTTTCGGGCGGTATGAAAAAGAAACTGGCTCTTTCGTGCGCCATGGTGCACAATCCGCGTGTGCTCATCCTGGACGAACCCACCACCGGTGTTGACCCGGTAAGCCGTGCTGAGTTTTGGGCACTGCTTAGCACTATCGTCAAAGATGGCGTAACCGTGTTGGTTTCAACCCCTTATATGGATGAAGCAGAACGCTGCTCGATGGTTGGCATTCTTTATGATGGGCAGATCCTCAAAGAGGGCAGTCCAGAGGCACTAACTCACGCGCTTCCCTTTAGCATCATTGAGCTCAAGGCAAAACCTCGCAAACAAATGCGCGAAGTGGTTGCCCAAACCGAGGATATCCTTAGCTGGAACCCGGTGGGTGATCGCCTGCGCCTTAGCGTCGCCGAAGATAAGGAAAGGCAAGTGCGCCGGGTGCTCGAACGCAAAATAAAACAACAAAAATTAGACCTGCAAATTTTGCGCAGCGCCCGCAAAACAATGGAAGACGTGTTCGTCTCCATCGTTGAAGAGCAATCCCAAACAACGGACCAAACCAGCCTCGAAAAATCCGCCACTCAAACAAGTCAAAAGGATCAAAAACCATGACCGAAAACACCATTGAAGTCAAAAACCTTGTTAAGACTTTTGGCAAATTCCGCGCGGTGGATGACATCAGTTTTTACATTCCTCAAGGCGAAATCTTTGGTCTCTTAGGTCCAAATGGCGCTGGTAAAACAACCACCATTCGCATGCTCATTGGTCTTTTGCGCCCGGATAGTGGTTCGGCGCATGTTTTGGGTTTTGATGTGCGCAAGAAACCCGAAGAGGTCAAAAAACGCATCGGTTACATGTCGCAAAAGTTTTCCCTTTATAACGACCTTACCGTGCGCGAAAACCTTGACTTCTACGCAGCAATTTACAACAACATGCCATTCCGTCAACGCCGCGAGCGGGTGGATGAAATGCTGGAAATGGTTGAGCTGGGTCACATCCAACGTAGCCAAACCCGGTCTTTATCAGGTGCCTGGCGACAACGCCTGGCATTGGCATGTGCCATCATCCATCGTCCCAAAATGCTCTTCCTGGACGAAGCCACCGCTGGCGTTGACCCAGTGGCAAGACGCCAATTTTGGGACCTCATCTACCGCCTCGCCAGCGAGGGCATCAGCGTGCTTGCCACAACCCACTACATGGATGAAGCCGACTACTGCAACACCATCGCCATGATGTACCAAGGGCGTCTCATTTCCTTGGCCAGCCCCGACACCATCAAAGAATCCTTACCAGGAATGCTTCTTCAAATTGACCTGGGTGATCCACTGGCAGCACAACAAGTGCTCATCAATGATCCACGGGTGCTCAATGTTTCTATTCAGGGCATGCAGCTCCACGTCACCGTGAAAAAGGAAAGCGACATTAGCGCCATTCAACGCTTGTTAACCAAAGCAAACCTGCCGCCCAACACCATTGAAGTTATTCAACCCTCCCTGGAAGACGCTTTTACCAGCCTGGTTAGTCAACAACGCGTTTTGGATCAGTAAAACTGGCATAAAAAAAGAGAAAGACAGGCAATTATGAAACGATTATGGACCATTATGCGAAAGGAAGTGCGCCACATACTGCGTGACCCACTCACACTTTTGCTTATTTTAGCCCTGCCAGCCTCGCTACTCATTTTGCTCGGTTATGGCATCACTGGCACTTCCACCGGCGTGACCATGGGCATTGTTGATTTTGACAAAAGCGATAGCAGTCGTGCTTATGTTGAGCGTTTCACAGCCAGCAATGACTTTAAACTCACCCATGACCTGCAAAATGAAGAAGACATGGTCCGGAAAATTGAAACCGACAAAATGGACATCGGCATCATCATTCCCGAATCCTTTGAACGCGAACTGCTCACCAACGGCAGTGCGAATGTGATGATCCTTTTGGATGGCTCGGGCAACCCAACCGACGTAAGCACCGCTGAACTCAAACTGACCGCCATCAGCGAGATGGCAAACCAGGATCTCATCCTCAAAAAGGTGGATGTCAGCGGGCAAGCCAGAACATTGCAAATGCCCATCAACACCACTGTAAAAACGCTCTATAATCCAAACGGCAACGCCCGGCTTTACATGATTCCAGGACTCATTCCCATCATCTTGCAAGTGCAAGCCATTCTTTTGGCGGCGCTTTCTATCGTCCGCGAACGTGAACAAGGCACCATGGAACAGCTCATCGTTACCCCCATTAGAAGCTGGGAATTGATGTTGGGCAAAATCATCCCTTATCTTGTGGTGTGTATGCTCAACCTTTTGCTCATGATCTGGATGGGCGATTTTCTGTTTGGCGTATCCGTGCGGGGTAGTGTAGGCGAATTGGTCGGCTTAAGCGCCATTTTCATTTTGGGTTCGCTGGGAATGGGCGTGCTTATCTCAAATATCTCAAAAACCCAAATGCAAGCGGTTTACATTTCGGTTTTCGTGGTCATTATTCCCGCAATTATTCTGTCAGGCTTGATGTTTTCCCGCGAAAGCATGCCCGACTTTACCTATTGGTATAGCGAACTATTGCCAGTAACTCAGTATCTTGAAATCACAAGGGGCATCATTGTTCGCGGTGTTGATGCGGCAACCTTGCTCTTTACATCCACGCTTCCCATGGTCATCATGAGCGTTGGTTACTTTATCGCTTCCGTTTTTGCTTTCCGGAAGCATCTCTAGGCGATTAATGAAATGGAGGGTATCCATATGAAAAAACACACAAAAACCTTGCTTGGCATTGGACTTCTGGCATTGCTCATCATTGCTTTAACCGCTTGTGAAGCCAATGGCAATGACACTTTGTCTGGCTCGGGCACGCTTTCTGCATTAAAAGTGAGTGTTGTGCCAGAAGTGAGCGGCAAGATAGTCAACATCAATGTTGAAGAAGGCAGTCAGGTTAAAGCCGGTGATGTTCTCATCCAGATTGAAGACGATGTCTTTGCGGCACAAAAGGACCAAGCCGATGCCGCGGTAGCCGTTGCCGAAGCCACCTTAAGTGCTGCTCAAGCCCAATTGGCTTATGTAAAGTCGCAATATGAACTCGCTTTGGACGGTGCGCGGTTCAGCGATTTGCAGTCACGCCAAAGTGCATGGAGCCAACCAACATCCGAAGACTTCAAGCCGGTTTGGTATTACACCAAAGCCGAACAAATCGCCGCAGCCGAAAAAGCCCTTGATGCCACACTCGAAAAATTGGAAGAACGCCATGCCATGCTGGAAAATGAGCTTGAAAAAGCCGGCGCTAAAAGCTTTGTGGATCTTGAATTCAAACTTGCTGAAGCGCAAACGAGGCTTACTATCGCCAACATAACTTTCGCCACAGCCCAAGCCAGCACAGACGAGCACCTGAAAGAAGCAGCCGAAAACGCACAAGACCTGGCACAATCTGCTTTTGACAACGCGCTCAAGCTATACAATGACGCGCTTAGCACATCTGCAGCTGAAGACGTGCTCAACGCCCGCGCCGAAGTAGCGGTGGCGCAAAGCAGCTATGACAGCGCACAAGATTTGCTGATGAGCCTGCGAACCGGTGAAGAATCTGGCCAGGTCAAAGTGGCGCAAAACGCGGTGATCCAGGCTGAAGCAGCCATCGAGCAAGCCGAGGCAGGGCTTCTGCAAGCTAAAGCTGCCCAAGCCTTAGCCCAGCTCCAACAAGACCGCACTCAGATTAAGGCGCCAATCGACGGCATCGTCCTCACGCGCAATGTTGAACTGGGCGATATTGCCGTGGCTGGCGGCAGTGTGATGACCATTGCTGAAATGAGCGAGCTGGATTTGATTATTTATGTGCCTGAAACCTGGTATGGTCAGCTCAAGCTCAGCCAGGAAGTTGAAATCAAGGTTGATTCTTTCCCCAATGAAGTCTTTAAAGGCAAGGTTGTCAAAATTGCTGATCAAGCCGAGTTTACCCCGCGCAATGTGCAAACTGCGGATGGACGCGCTACAACGGTTTATGCAGTGCGCATTGTTGTGCCCAACCCACAGTTGCGCCTCAAACCCGGCATGCCTGCCGATGTGGATTTTGGCAAGTAAGCTTAGCCAAATAAAACACTAAAAACTGCAAGAAACTTAAAGTGAAAAAGCGCCTGGATCCCAAGCGCTTTTTCACTTTCAACTTAACCATCTAAGGGATAGTTTTTTGATTATTAAGGTCGTATGGTAACAGGGAGGTATAGCATGCTTCCACTTGGCATCACTTCATAAGCGCCCAGGTCACACAGCACAATACCATCACCGTTTCCATCTGCTGCGCGAGAGCGCACACCTTCTACTACGCCACCATAGAATCCGCGTTGGTCTGTCCAACCACAATACTTTTGCGGTGAAACATCAATGGCAGGGCTTCCAGGCAGCAAGGCATAAGTTCGCGTAGGACCACCATTGTTTGCCAAAGGACCCAACATTGGATCCACCCCATACAGTGAGCCTTCAGTCTTGAAATCACAACTTTCGTCGTCGCTTAAGTTAATGCCCTGTCCAGGACCTCCGGTGTATTCATAAAAATCTACAGTTGGGCCACAATTCATTCTATTATCGGCAAGAATTGAGTTAGATATTTGAACATACTGATAGTCCACGGCATCAATAGCGGCGGCACCAGGAAAAGATTTACTTCCCACAATTGTTACGCCATTGATATGTGTTTTTGAACCTGCCCCGAGAAAAAGCGCACCACCAATCTTAGAGCTGCTTTGGGAAATCGTACTGGAAGTTAACCAGAAATAGCCACTTGCATTCAAGACTGTTCCACCTTTGTGATTTGCTGGATTGGGCGACCTATCAAGAGTCCTGTTATTAATCAGTAAGCTATTCGTTACCTCAAGTCCCATTTTGTGATTTGACCCAGTACGAGAAAAAATGGCACCAGCGGAGGTTGAGGCTGTATTTGAAGAGAATTCGGAGAAAATAAAGCTGGTATTACCTTCATTGTAAATAGCGCCTCCTTCTATGCCGGCATGGTTATTCTCAAAGAGAGAATGGGAAACTGTGACTTCCCCTCCTTCTTTTACATACAACACGCCGCCATAATTATCAGAATGGTTATTGCGGAAAATTGAGTTTTCAATACGCAGTTTGCCATTCTGCTTCACATAAATCGCGCCTCCGCGGTCTTCGTTTCTGTTGTTCTCCATAATCACATTGGTGAGTTTCAAATTAGCCCCTTCATTAACAACAACGCCACCTGTATTCCATAGACTGGCGAAATGTTTGTTGACCATTCCATCGATAAGGCGAATGTTTTTGATCTCCGCAGGCTGGATTATGTTGGATATTAGCAATGGTTCTTGATTTGAGATGTTTTTTAGGGTGATTTTATGTCCGCCATCAATCACGATTTCTCTAACCCCGGTTGGTAAATGTTTCTTGATTGCAATCGTAAAGTGTTCAGGTCCACAATCAAAAGAAATATGATGCGTTGTACGATTTGCAAGAGCTTCACGTATCTCTTCCTCAGTACATCTTTCAGGTGTCCCATCACCTATGACTGCCTCAGGACCAAAAGGTGTGATAAAGCTTTGTTCCATACCTGTTATAGTTTCACCAGTGAGGGTCTCAAAACGCGCACGCCAGTAATAGGTTGTTCTATGTAATAACTGTGCAGGTAACCAGTCTTCTGTTGCACCTTCACTGTTGTTTTCATCGCTAATATCCATATAAGCGCTATAAAGGTTGTAAACACCAGGACGATCGCCTATTTCGAAGTACAAGCGACCGGCAGTATAGCGATTTTTCACATAGGCGGTTGATTCAACAACAAGGGAACCATCATCGTTGCAACAGGTGTAAATTGTTGATGGGGACGGATAAACGATGCTAATATCGTCACTGAAAACCCAAACACCTTGCGTTGGCCATAAAACCGGGTCAGCGTTTCCATCAGCAAGCTCAATACGTGCTCTTAACGGTTCTCCATTGAGTGGACCGCTACTTACCACGGGAATGTGAATTTCAACTGTTCGGCCTTGCCCCACATAAAAACCTTGGCCTGTTGATGCGTCACCTGATGGGACGAACCAACCGCCATCCACTCTTGTTGAAGGTTGAACATTTGTTGGGCAAGGTGGCTGGTTCTCGTAACCTGAGAAAAATCAACGAATGGGCGTTTCCGCTGTAATGGAAGGCTGTGTGCCTGGTGGCAAGGCAAGATCAACCCATGCTATTTGACCCGCACAAGGCTGACCTAAACCAGCAATCACAAACCTGATTTCATAAGTCTGGCCGGGAATGGGTTGTTCAAGCTCTACGTCAGCAACAAAACCAACATAGGTTCCAACGCCATATTCCATATAACCGTTTACACAGTTTACCACCGCAGAATATAGAATGCCACCGTCATACCATTTCACCGCGTTGGGGTCATTTTCAATTTCAACTTGGTCATAATCACCAAAAGGCAGAAGATTGCCGTCCATGTCATAGAAAAGATCTGGCTCGTTTGTCTGGGAATCTGAGTACTCAATATCCTGGTCCTCATTAATAGGGATAGGTGGATAAAAACGGCTTAAGGTCTCCCAATCAATTCTGTCTTGATCCTGATTAGGTTCTGAAAAAGGCTCGAGATAATCGGGAAAATGAGGGGTCTCAATCGTTTGTGCGCTTGCACTGCCGATAGCAGACAGCAGCACTGAAAATGCGATCAAAATCGCAATAAGTTGTTTCGTTTTCATTGTCTTACTCCTAAGAAAATACTATGGATAGATTGTTAAGTTAGCTCAGTCTAACAGAATGAAAAAAATTCACCAAATCCTGGATTATACAAAAGGTTGTACATAAAAATTTTGTTGAATCTCTTTTAAAGCGTTTCAAAACAAGCCCTTTGAGTATGCAATGCCAGTCTCGTATTAGGGTAAAATTTATGTCATTAATCACTGAAAAACGAGAAGACTATGCACCCAAATCTCCTCCTCCAAAAACAAGTTCAAGACATCAATGCCACATTAGCTAACCTCGATTACGAAAGCCTTTGGCATGGTTTTCATCGCTATCCTTTTGCTTTATACAATAGCGATTGGGTTTATTTGCCGGACCAAACCTTCCCTTGGGATGATCGTTTTAGGGGCAATACAAGCATTGAATTTGATGGGGGATATCTTGCGATTTGGAACATAGCTCATGAAGAACTTGACCTCGATCCAATCAAGCTATACCCGCTGGTTCATGAGATGTTTCACTGCTTTCAGCGTGAACACCAGGAACCACGCTTTCCTAACGATCTTGAACTACTCCTTTCGCCTGAAGACCCCCATTTTTACGCGCTAAGGAAACATGAAACGGAGCTTCTAAAGCGGGCTTTTTCTGACGACGAGTCTAAGAGGGAAGCAAGTTTTCAACAGTTCGCCGCAACGCGCCAAAGACAATTTGAGGCTTATCCTGATTTTGTGAAGCAAATTTGTTACGCCGAAACGCTTGAAGGGACGGCTGAATATGTTGGCTTGAAAGCCTTAAAACAACTTTCGCCCGAAGCTTATCAAAATCAAATTCAAAACTATCTCCAAAAACTAAGCCAACCCGAACTGCTTTTTGATATCCGCCGTTTGACCTATTTCACCGGTGCCTTAACCTTAATCATGGCAGACCGCCTTGGCATGGCTTGGGATCACAGCATCCGCAATCAAAGCCTATCCAACTATGAGCTATTGTTTAAAGACATCCAAGCATCCTCAGAAGAGCTTCAAATCCCAGACGATATCACCAAAAACATGCAAAAACGTCAAGTCGACCTCCGCGCGAAAATTGAAAAGGCAGAAACAGATGCCCAAACGACCACGCCAAATGCTGAAACAATCATCTGTGGCTACGACCCTATGAACATGCATCGGCTGGGTGACAAAATCTACTGTTCGCACTTCGTTTTCTTAAAATCGGGAGATGATTTCCTGAAACTTGATGGCGAAATCGTCTTACACATGGTTCCTGGTAGCCCAGACCAGGTTCTTTCTTACACACAAAAATAAAAATGGGCTGGTAATCTACCAGCCCACACAAATCTTGCTAATCAAAATTAGCTTAGCTTTTCATTAATCTTTTTCACTTTTTGTCGCCAGAAAAAGTACTGAATGAGCCACATCACCACAAACACGCCAGCAAAAATGGCGAAGTAACTCAGAAAACCTTTCAGCGAGTGTTCCATCCAATGCGCGAACCAAGCCACAGGCATCATTGTTAGCGAGATAATCAGGAAGTACAAACCGCTTTGCTTAGCCAGGCTCCACTCGTGCATCTCCCAAATAACTGAAGCACCAGCGAAAACCAAACCAATCAAGGCACTCATGGCTACCTGGAAAATCACCGCTTTCAACTCGCCGCCCATGCTCTGTATCAAACTGGGTGGTGCGCTGTAATATGCGCCATCTCCAAAAAACGCCGATGCCACAATACTGATGACAAAACCAATCGCGATACCCAAAGGAATGCCCAAAAGCATTCTTTCTAAAACTTTCTTTTTGTTTTCCATGTTTATTTCCTTATAGTCCTAATACTAGTTTAATTTTGTTGACGTAACGTCGTGAGACGTAACTGATTGTCCCATCCGACAAGCGTACACAAATGCTGCCAGCCAGGCTGAGGTCAAAGTTTTTGGCTTTCTTGAGGTTGATGATTTCAGAATTCGAAATGCGTACGAAACCATGCTTCTCAAGCCAATCCTCCAACTCATACAGGCGTTGGCGCAAGATATACTCGCCGTGTTCGGTCACAGCAATCACCTTTCCTTGGCTGGCATACAGGCGCGAAACATTGGCTGGGTCAAGAATCTCCAGTTGGTCTCCGCGGAAACCAGCCAAAAGTTGAGGTGTTTGGGCGGAGAGCAAGTCAACGATCGCTTTCACTTCATCGTCCATGCTTTGCGCCATGATTATGATTTTTGTTTCTGTGCAAGTGCTGTCTAATTTGATTTCAATTTGCACTGGGCACCTCCTTTCGACGCCTGAAGTATAGGAAAAATCAGACATGAATACGATAAGTTTCTCACACATGGTCGCTTTTTGGGAATAAGTGGTAAGTTTCGCCTTCCAAGAGCCCAGAGGTCACGCCGGCATGCCCAAAGCGCTAAAATGATGTCAATTCGCGCCCAAAAGGATATAATCGTAGTAAGGCGAAGATGAACAACACAGGACTGGAGCTTAAAAAAAAGAGGATACTGCTTATCGGGCCGGTTTATCCTTATCGGGGTGGTATCGCCCATTTTACAACGGCTTTGGCTGAAGAACTCAAGCAAAGCGGTCAAAGCGTGGATATCATCTCCTATAAATGGCAATACCCTGCTTTTCTTTATCCAGGAAAAAGTGACAAAGACCACAGCCCAAACCGCCAAAAACCAGACGCTGACTACATTCTAAGCTCGCTCAACCCCTTGGATTGGCAGAAAACTTTTAGAAAAATTCAGGAACTGAAACCAGACCTGGTTATTTTCCAATGGTGGGTCAGCATTTGGGCACCCGCTTACCACAGCCTTTTTAAGAAACTCAACAAAGCCAACATTCCCTTTAAACTCCTGGTTCATAACACCTATCCTCACGAAACAAAAGGCATGGATAAAAAGCTTGCCCATTTCGCGCTTAAACACGCCAAAGACTTCATCGCCATGACCCAGCGCGAAGCCAATAAGCTGCAAGAGCTATTACAAAAAGAGGTCAGGGTCCAAATTGTGCCACATCCCATCTATCAAGCCTTTCCGTCCAGTGGCTTAAGCAAAGAGGAAGCGCGGGCAAACCTGGGCTTGTTGCCTAACGTGCCCGTTATCCTGTTTTTTGGGTTTGTGCGTGCCTATAAAGGTTTGGATCTGGCTATTGAATCCATCGCCGAGTTGAAAAAAAGAAACAAAGAAGCTCAGCTCTTGGTTGCTGGCGAGTTTTGGGAAGACCTTGGCAAGTACCAAAAGCAAATTGCCGATTTGGGCATCCAGGATTATGTCAAAATCGTTGCCGACTACATTCCGGATGACCAAGCCAGCCAATATTTTGAAGCCTCCGATTGCTTTATTGCTCCATACCGCGATGCCACACAATCCGGTTCGGTAAAACTGGCAATGGGTTACGCCTTGCCGGTGGTTGTAAGCGATGTGGTCGCAGATGACTTTTTGCGCCAAATGAAAGACGATTGCTGGGTCGTCCCCACAGAAAATATCCCATTGCTTTGCGACGCCTTGGAAGCTTGCCTAAAGCAGACAAAAGCCGGAAAAACAGCCCAAAACGTCATCAAAGAGACCTGGCGCGCGTTTATTCAAGCCATTATCGCATGAGGCAAGGGTATAATCACCTTAATCTAAAACCTAAAATCTAAACGGGAGTAAACGATGAACCTTGATCAAAATCTCATAAAATATGCTGACCTTCTCGTCCGCGCGGGTATAAACCTGCAAAAAGGCGAAGGCTTATATATGTCCATCAGCACCGATGCCATTCCTGTGGCACGCTATGCAGTAAAACGCGCTTATGAACTTGGCGCTAAAGATGTTGTTGTGGATGTTTCTGATGACCAGATGAACCTGGCACGCTACCTCTATGGTGGCGAGGATATCTTTGATATCTACCCCGAATACAAAGCGCTTTACCTGAAAAACCTTTATGATGACAATTACCAACACCTCATCATCCGCGCACAAGATCCAACTCTCCTCAAGGATGTCGATCACAGCCGTGTGGCGCGCTATGGCAAGGCTGCCGCGCGTGTGATGCAAGATACTGGCGTGCAAGCGTATCGCATGAGCGGGCGCACACGCTGGACGATTGGTGCAGTGCCCTGTGTGGGTTGGGCAAAGACCATTTTCCCTGATGTCAGCGATGAAGAAGCTGTTGAAAAACTCTGGGAGAACATCTTCTATGCCACGCGTGTTGATCAGGAAGACCCCGTAGCAGCCTGGCACCAACACGATGCTAACCTTCACAAGCAACGTGACTTCCTCAACAATGCCAACCTGGAAAAACTGCACTATCAAGGTCCCGGCACTGACCTTATGGTCTACCTCGCCGAAGGGCACGAGTGGGTGGGTGGCTCAAAAGACTCTACTGCCGGCATTCCATTCTTTGCCAATATGCCCACCGAGGAAGTCTTCTCTACACCTCACAGCCATAAAGTGGATGGCATTTTGCGTGCCACCAAACCCCTGAACCTCAACGGCACTCTGGTGGATGGCATGAACTTTGTCTTCAAAGACGGTGCGATTACCGAATTTTCGGCTGAGATTGGCGAGGATGTTTTTGTGAAGCAAATGAATCAGGACGAAAACGCCCGACGCTTGGGTGAGGTTGCCCTTGTGCAGCATGATTCACCTATATCAAACACCGGATTGGTTTTCAACAACACTTTGTTTGATGAAAACGCCAGCTGTCACTTTGCCATTGGTCAAAGCTATGCCTACGCCATGAAAGACGGCACCGAAGCCAGCCTGAAAGATCTCATCGAGCGTGGTGCTAACCAAAGCCTGGTGCACACCGACTTCATGGTGGGCGCCGCAGATGTGGACCTTACCGGTTATGCTTTCGATGGCACTGCCATCCCACTCTTGAGAAATGGTAACTGGGTGATTTAAACGAAAACTCGCATAAAAACAAGAGGCACTATGTTTATGTAGTGCCTCTTTCTATTTATGGGATGAGTTTGATGTTTTCTAAGTCCGGTTGGGAACCCACTAAGCCATTGTGTAGTTTTCTTCTTGCACCTGGCTCATGGGGATGCCCAATTCCTTAAAGTTGCGTTCAATTGCGCGCAACATTGGAGCTGGTCCACACACAAAATACAGGAATTCCTTATAGTTTTCAGGCAGGATATTGCGCATCAAATCCGCGGTGATGTAACCCTTATAGGGGTAATCATCGTCCATCGGATTTTCCAACACATTGATCATATGTAAATCAAGCACCTCTCCAGCTTTGGCAAAATCTTCAGCGTAAAGCACGCTGCGCTCAGAATAATCGCCATAAAAGACGTAAATGGGACGTTTGTCCTTGGCAGAGCGCAAAGATTCGATCATGCCAATAACAGGCGCCACACCGATGCCACCACCAATCAACACCAAACCCTTTTGGGTTTCGGGCGCATCCAGGTTAAAGCGTCCATAAGGACCGTCAATATACATGCGGTCGCCCGGTTTAAGCTCTTTAATCGAGCTGGTAAAGTCACCGACTTCCTTAATAGAGAAGCGTATGCGCCCACCTGGTGCCATGTCACTTCCGGAATAAGAAAAAGGATTGCGGCTTAGCACGTAAGGATTGTCGCCGGCGCTAATCCAAGCCACCTGACCCGCCCGAAAGCTCTCGCCTTTGTGTCCATCGGGCAGCAAATTGAGCGTGTAAACGGTTTCGTTTTCGCGCACCACAGACTCAACCTTATAAGGAATCTTGCGCAGGAAAAAGGCTTTTAGGATGCGAATATGGATAATCATCGCGCTGTAAAGCACAATCAAGAAAATCCACACCGCGCGCATTAAGGGGAATTGGGTGTAATAATCAACTTTGAACAAGTGGATTAAGCCAAAGCCCAGCAAAATAGCGCTTAAAATATCGTGCACATACAGCCAAACGCGGTAATCCAATTTTAACTGTCGGCGGGCAACTGAAGTGATTCCAATCAGAATAAAGCCCAGCAAACCAATTGCGCCCGCGGCAAATTTCCATGGCTGACCATAAATGAGCAAAAATCTTGCAACCCGGGCATTATCGAATACCAGTAAAATCACGTGCGCAAAAATCATGAAAGTCGACGCCAAAGACAACCAGTGGTGATTGTTATAGACCTTGTCCATGTTAAAGGCATCTGCTAGCCAGCGGATTTTGCCCACCGCAATCAGCTGAATGCCCGCCATAGAAAGCCCGGTATAGCCCAAGAAGACAGCCAGGTCTTTAAGGATAAAATCGGGACCGCGCAATTTACCCGAAACCAGCATTAATATCCCAGGCAAGAGCACCAAAGTGATGTACACAAAGAAGAATAAGGCTCGCTTTACGAGCGGTCTCATAGTTCCCATGGTTTAATCCACCTTCCCTTATGGTCTGCTTAGTGCGTCAACACTAACACCACTCTCGCCAGCCAGGTCTTCAATCGAGTCATACATCAATTGCAAGGCATATTGCGCGTTGTGCAAATAAGCTGCCGGGTCCTTGACGACGAACATATAGTTATAAGCCGCGCGCAACAAACGTGGTGTAAAGCTCTTGAATTGATTGCCAAAGGCGGCTTCATCTTCGCCTAAGACACCATCCTGGTTCGTGTCTATAAACACATAAGGATATTGATCTGTTTTGATGGCTAAAGCGTCGCCGGTTGTCTTGAGCGCGTATTGGTGCATGGCATGCCACAAAACGTCTTTCATGCCTTCAATTTCGTCATAAGCCGATTCAACCGTGCCATCGCCATCCCAGTCCTTTTTGCTTGTGGTCACGGTGCGATAATCAGGGAAGCTTTGCACTTCGGAGTGGCAGGTGTTGCACAAGGTCTTATCGTTGTCGCCTCGGCGAGTGCGTAAGGAGTGTGGGTCATGGCATTTGGTACAGCTATCCACCATTTCCGCGTGGCGGAACTTGCCAACATAGCTCTTGCCTTCATATTGATAGCCCATGCCGGCGTCTGCACCCATATTCATCGCCGCGGCAATGTGGTAGTGCGCACTCAGCAATCCTTGCCCTTCAAGGACCTCTTCCAGGTCTTTGCCTTCAATCGCTTTGGCAACATTATTGCTGGAGCCCATACCGCCATGGCAGGTCATACATGCTGAAGCGTTGCCTGTGCCGGTAATTTCAACCCCGTTGGGGAAAGTCACCGCGTCTAATGCGTGAGCTTGATCGTTATGGCAAGCTGTACAGTTGATGGGGTCCTGGATGCGACCGGGGTTTTCATTGGAGCCAGCGGCGGTGCCGTCCGCGCCGATAAAATCGCGGAAACCCGAACTGGCATGACACTTCGAACAGTAAGCAGGGACTTCGCCTTCGTCATTCCAGTGATTAAAGGCGGCTGCTTCAATATCGGCATGGCCAGACGTCCAGTATTTAGTGCTTACTTCTTGAATGGATTCAGCTTGCGCGCCTTGGCGGGTGGCATACACCAACCAACCGGTCAGTAATGCTGCCAAAACAAACAAGATGATGAAAAATGTGCGCTGATTCATATCGGCTCCTTAGTCGAATGTTAATGCGTTCAGGCTTAAAAAGGTTCGCGTGAAGTGTGATGATTATAATATGAGTCACTCAAAATAGGGTGAAAAATCTGCAAAAAACAGGGAATAATAAAATATCTACCTGATTAATATAAAATAATACATTAAATAGACACCAAAGCCTCTGCACTTTGAGTAAGTTCAAATAGATGTGAGACGATAGGGCTTTACAAAAAAGCACATTGG
>ENA-UOOH01000364-UOOH01000364.1-fermentation-metagenome-genome-assembly--contig:-NODE-364-length-53859-cov-27.522062_pt1 | contig 53859 bp, 56 predicted proteins | sample MGYA00245778_ERZ724025 | MGnify/ENA primary metagenome ERZ724025 (study PRJEB28704, sample SAMN03018313) | fermentation metagenome | biome: anthropogenic terrestrial biome; feature: soil; material... | reverse complement strand
TTTATCCTGCAATGGCGGCAAGCTCAATGGCCGGATCGATATAGACGTATCCGGACGCGGAATAGAGCTGATAGTGAATTTTTACGTCCAATGCGCCGGACTCAGTGATATTCAGCGGGATGACGATCTTGCGCTGCTCCATCTCGGAGTCGTTGACCCATTCGGCGTCGGCATCATCCAGCCACTGGCCGTGGGTGGAACTGAACAAGACTTTGCCCGTTCCGCCGGCTTGCGGGACGGTGACCTGCACCAGCAGATGGCGATTCAGGTCATCGAGGGAAGTCAGCCCCTTGGCCGCGACATGCATAGTGAGCGTATGCGGCCCCGTCGTCTCCGGCGTTATCTGGATTCCCTTGAACGGCGCGCGGCCGAGACTCATGCCGCCCGACCCGTTGGCGGAACTCATGAACTTCCATACAGCGGGCGCGCCGCCGGTCCGGCGGACGTTCCAGGTATCGCAGATGTAGTTGCAGCTCCGGCAGGTGTAATGGCCAGTGTCGATTTCGTTCCCGCAGATGAAGTTGTAGCCGTTCCACACATTGGTCGCGATTTCCCCGATATTGCTTTTGAGCGCGCCGTTGGCCGTTTCAACATAGATGAAGGAGGAATCGCTATATCGCGAGCCGACTGCCGGATCATCCGCGCCGCCGGTCACCGCGGCATTGGCCTTGCCGAGGGAGAGCGTTCCGACCCGGAGGGTGGTGGCTTCCCCGGCGAAGATCGCATAGCCGGGATAGTAGGTTTCAACCGAACCGATGTCGGCGACGCACCGGCGCAACTTGACGGCTCCCTTAAGGTTGCAGTCGCGAATCTGGCAACCGAAAGCGTACAGTGCCACGCCATGCGGATGGTTGACCGCGATGTTGCTTGCCGCCACCGGCTCCCACGCGCCTTCGGCATAGGCGCGTTCGGTGAAAGAAAGCTCCAGAGCGGCGCAAAGGGGATACTGCCCGAGGTCGCCCGTGCCGTATTTCACCCAGTCATAATAGTTGCCGTTCCCCTCGGAATCGACGCCGTCGGTTTCGGCCATGCCGATGGCGATGTTTTTGACGGACTTGCTGTGGCCTGGAATGGCGCTGTTGGCGAATCCGCTAATCGAGACTGCCCGTCCGCTTTCGGTCACGCGCCAGCATTTTGGAAGAGTGACGGTGATGTTCTCAATCAGAAACTCCCGGCTTCCATGGCTGCGGATCATGGCCTGCGCCAGGCAGTACATGGTCGGCGCCCCTGTGCCGAGCTGCCGATCTATGCCGGCCGAAACGTTGCGCAGGACGCAGTAATCGTTGACGGCGGAATAGAACAGCGACGGGATATAGCCCCATGTACCGGCGACAAGAATGTGAAACCGCAAATTCTGGTAATCGGAGAATGCGCCTCCCCAGCTACCGTTGGAAAAATTCAGCGCTGTCCCGCCTCCCGGCCCGTAGTCACCGCCATACTGGCTGGTGGTCGTGTAGACGTCAATGTCTGAAACGGCAAAATAATTGGCATTGTTGACATTGATTGAATTGGCGGTGTCGCCGTAATAGCCATAGCCTTCATTGGAATTCACGATGTTGACGATGCAGCCGTGCATGGCGAACACGTGGGCCGTGTTGACGTGGAGATAGAGCTGGCAGCATCCGGTGGCCGTCGCATCCGCAAATGCGGGGTTGTCCAGGTCGACGCCTTTGCAGCCGAATTTGCAGTTCTCAATGGAAATCTCCGCCGTGTAATCCGAAGCGGGGAATTTCAGGATCGGGGTGTAGGCCGGAGTGTTGTCGCGGAACAGATAGACGCGGTGGAGCATGAAAGTCTTTCCGGCGGAGAGGCAGAAGGAGAATTCCTCGCCCCACGGCTCGCTGCCGGTATCGGCTTTGATGTTGGCATATTCCGCCTCGTCCGCGCCCCAGGCGTCCCGGGCGGCCTGCGGAACCATCGTCCACGCCCTGTCGCCCGGTTTCGGCATTCCGATCAGCAGGATATTCCGGACGGTCTCGGTGGCTCCGCGCGGCAGAAGAGCCGAGGAAGCCTCGGCGGTCCGGCGGATGATCCAGACGGTATTGTCGCCCAGATCGTCCATGGCGGATGGGAACGCGTTCAGCGGGGTTGCTGGCGACGCGCCGTCGCCGTTGGACGCAGCGGACGGATCAAGGTACTTCACTGAAAAATCGATATTGGAAAAAAACATAACACCTCCATGTCAAACAATGGGATAATTGATGACCGAGTCCGTATTGGAATCGGGGATTGTCACTTCTGGCGCATTGATCAGTCCGTGTCCAACACCTCCGCCGGAGAGAGACGGCGACCGTAACAGGGCGGCATTGACGACGGCGTAGTCCGTCGCCTCCGCCCCTGAGGAAACCTGACCGCCGCCTTCGCCCTGGAGAAGAGCGATGCGGCGGTCATTGAAGTCAAAAAAGACCTCGCCGGTATCGACGGCGATGATCAGCTGGCCGTTTCTGACCGGACTGGAATCGATCTGCGCCCGGAACGCCGTTTTCGGCATGAATGCGGGCATGACCTGCTCTCCTTACAGCGACTGCCATTCAAGCGAGGCGTAGACTCCGTCCTCTCTGGCCGAAAGGATGTTGCCTTCCGTGGCGGATACCTTGACCGAGGCGGAAATCTTCCCGCCTGACACGGTGACGGTGGCGGTGTCGGAGGCCTCGCCCGAGTAGGCGTCGACCAGATCGGCGAGGTTGACGTCGAACTTGGTGTCATCGTTCAGCGTGAGGGAGAGGACATGGGTGTCATCGTCATAAGTGGCAGCGGAGAGAAACTGCTCGACCGGGAGATTCACCGAGACCGGAGCGCCGCCGTTGGCGGTGAAGCTCAGGACGCCGGTTGCGCCGTTGTAGGACACGCCGTCGAACAGGCCCGTGAGTGCGGTGACCACCGCTTCGCCCGCGCCCTTCTGGACCGAGAGCGACTTGGAGGCCGCCTCGTAGCCGACATTGGTAATCGCGCCGGAGATGCCGGAATTGACGTTGACGATTTCGGCGTCTACATAGTTTTTGACGGCCTGCGCGGTAGGAAGCTGGGTATTGGTCGGGCTTGCTCCGATGGCGGTGATGACCGGCAGCGAAACGGTGCTCCATGCCGAACCCTCCCAGACCTTCGCCTCGTAGGTGGTTTTGTGGATGTAGAGCGTTCCGACCTCGCCGGCGGCGGGAAATTCCGTCACTCCCTCGACCGGGTGGGTGTAGGGAACCGCGCCCTTGTAGATCCGGTTGCCATCGGTGATGAAGTAGAGGGCGTTGGGATTCTTGGTCGAAATGGCGGCATACTGCGCGGCGGTGACGGCGTAAAACAAGACTTGGCTCATAAGAAAATCCTTTTCAGTTGATGGTTTGCCACTGGACGCTGTCGGACGAACCTCCGTCCGCACCATCCGGGTGGCCGAAATTCAAAATGATTCTGACTTTGGCAGCGTTCTCCGAAGAGTGCGCCGCGGCGACGCCGAGGAAAAAGTTGCCGGGACTGTCGGCGGTTGCCTGTTTTTCCGGTTCATTCCAGAAGACCCTGCTTCCGGCGGCGATTGCCCCGGCCGATTTCTCGACATCGTAGATCCCGCCGAGATGCAGCGCGCCAAGCTCTCCGGCTCTCACGGTGGTTTTGACGACGCCGAGCAGCGCCCCGAACCGGAGGATCTCCCCGGCTTCCAGATTGCGCGACGAAGTGAAATCCACCGCCTCGCCACGCTGGACAAAGGTTGCGTTCATAATTCTCCCGCTTTTTGAGGTTGAAGTTTCTTGATTTGATCGATCATCATCTTGGGCGTGATCGACTTGGTACATTCGAATTTGTCGCGAGCCTCCTTTTTTCGGGGACACCACAGGAAATCGAAGTGGTTGAAGTCGCAGCGCGTGTCGTTCCAGCAGCCGTGGCAGACGGTCGCGTTCTGGACGCGGTACGGCGTTTCAAACTCGTTCACCGGATCGGTGAAACCCGAAATCAGGATCACCGGAACCCGGCAGCACCACGCCAGCCACGAGAGGCCGGAGGACAGGCCGAGGAACATGTCGGCGTCTTTGATGAGGTTGATGCGTTCCCGCAGCGGCAGGTCGCCGGTGAAGTCCTCCGCACCGTAGGGGATGTGGTTCCACGTGTAGTCCGTGCCGTATTCCGTCATCAGGTCGACGCAGAGCACCCGGTAGCCTTGCGATTTCAGATAGGCGACGACTTCCCGCCAGCCGGAAGGGTTGTTCCAGTATTTGCATTGGGAACTGGCCTGCGCCGCTATCACCACATATTTCTCCTTGATCCGCCGCTCCGCCGAGAGATCGACGCGCGGCGGGATGTCGGAAAGGTCGTCCAATCCGAGGATATAGCCCGCTGTCCGATGCAAGCCGACCTGCCGAAAGTCGAACGGCTGGTGATCCGTGTTCCCGCCGAAGAACAGCCCGAGATTGTAGGTGGCATACGGCTTCAGCGTTGCCGCCTCTTCCTTCGTGATGAAGACGATGTCCGGATACTGCTCCCGGAAGAGATCGGCGATCTCGGGAGCCATCGAACAGGACAGTTTGCAGTCGTGCTTCTGCCGGAAGCGTTCGACGAAGCTGAACCACGCGATGGTGTCGCCCAACGCTCCGACCGGAAGCTGGATCAGCACCTCTTTCCCGGCGAGGTCGAGATCGTGCCGGAACAGCGGTTCCTTGAGATCGTCCTTCCGGTAGATTTCAAGGCCGAAACGGATGAAGAATTTCTTCACGCTCTCGACCGTGCATCCCGGCTTCACGTCCATGGAGTACAACAGGCAGTCCGTGTCCAAATCCTTGAAAACACAGCGGTACCCGCCGGTTTCCGGAAAACGGACGCGAAGCCCGTGGTTGAAGTCGAAACGGATGTCCTCAACGGCTTCCTGTGTCGGTGTTTCCGGCTGGAGCGCGAAAGTCGGCTCCTTCGGTGGCTCGGCTTGAGCCGTAAGCGGCGAGTCCGCCATCGGCTCGCATTTGATACTGAAATCAGACATATTCGATATATCCTCCTGTTTCAACGGTTATGTTCGCCCCGGCGGAACTGGTCACGGCGAAGGCGCTGGCGGCGCTCGCGACATAGAAAAGTCCCCCGCTGCCGACGGTTACGCCGGAGGCGTTGTTGAAGCGGGAGAGATAGAAACTCCCGCCGCTTTCGATGGTCGTGGAGGTCGCGTTGCAGTTGCTGCTGTGTAGGTAGAACACGCCGCCCGAGGAGACGACCACGTTTTCGAGATTGCAGAAGTACGAGGCGTAAAGCGTGCCGCCGCTGCCGATGGAGATGTTCGTGCCGCCGCAGTAGTTGCAGAGGTACATCATCCCCTGGCCGAACACGACGCCGCTCACGGTGCAGCCTTCGTAAACGCCGAGCCAGCCGCCGTTCGACACCTTGATGCCGCCATAGGAGCAGTTCTGCGAAATGTGGAGACTGCCGCCGCCCAACACCGTCGCGTCCGACGCGGAACAGGCGTAGCGGACGTACTGCCACGCCCCCGAGTTCACGGTAGTGTTCAGAGCCGAGCAGCCGTTGGACAGCATCTGCCAGCCAGAGACGTTCGTCGAGGTCACCGCCGCGCCGTAGGAGACGAACTGGGAGCCGCCGCGCTGGATTTCAACAGCGGTCGCGCGTCCGTAGTTCGAGACATACATGTATGCGCCGGAGCCGATTGTCGTCCTGACCGCCGTGCCGAAATATTCCGCGAATTGCTGTCCTCCGCTCGAAATCACGGTGTCGAGCGAGAGTCCGCTGGATAAAACCCGCTGGTAGCCGCCCTGGAATATCGTGTTGAACTGCGCGACCGCGCCGAAGGAAACGAACTGGGAACCTCCGCTCGACATGACCGTGCTGATCGCGCTCGCGTAATAGTAGAGCTGCTGATCCTGCCCGCCCATCAGGACATAGTTGCAGGCGGTGCCGTTGACGGTGTAAAACGAGCCGAGGTGGTTCGTCCCGGTGACCTCGGTAAGCTCGTCATGCCCCCACACGCCATGGCTCACCCGGCCGCCGGAGGAGACCGTGACATCGTAACATTTCGCCCCGGACGAGACGTAGAGGATTCCGGCGCTCATTACGGTCGTATGGCTGACGGAGCAGGAGTTGTAGCACCACATGCTCGCGTTGGAGCCAATCGTCATATGCCGGACTTGAACGCCGGAGCTGTTGCCCATGTCGAAGCGGGCGTTGCTGGAAAGGACGCAGCTTTCGAAGACGACCGAAGTCCCCTGTCCGTAAAGCCCTCCGTAATTGGAGACGTGGATTCCGGCGACGCTCGCGTTGGAATAGACATACATCTGCCCGTTGGAATAGAGCTGTGCGCTCTCGACCGATGCGCCGGAGCTGACGTAAACGTAGCCGTTGTTGTTGACTTCCACGGCTCTCGCTACGCCGCCGGAACTCACCTGAATGTTGCCGTTGCTGTTGACCACCGCGCCGGAGACCGCGCCTCCGTTTCGGACGAAAATGCTGGCTCCGTAGTTGACGGTGGCGTTGATCGCCAGTCCGGCGCTCGACACCTCCATCCGGCTGACCGCGCTGGAGACGAGGTAGCGGTTCGACATCGTTATCGCGCTCTGATTGCAGCTTCCGTTCCGCAGAAAGGTGAACACGCCTCGGCTGCCGTATTTTGCGGCGTTCGGGTCGACGACCGTTCCTCCGGCCGCCAGCCGGTTGTATTGATAGGGTATGAGCATGGTTACGCCTCGTAGCTGTAGGCGTAGTTGGCCTGAAAACGGAGGCTGTTGACCGCGCCTGACTTGTAGACGCCGCGGATCGCGAACACGTGGACCGTCGCGGCGTTGTTGACGAGTTCGAGCGTCTCCGGAATGTTGATGCCAACCATCGAGCAGTTGACGCTGCCGACCGTCACCGCGGTCACGGTTGCGCCGCAGGTCGCGTGGTATTCCCAGGTCAGCATCACACCGTCGACGGCGCTGTAGGCTGAGCCTCCGGCCTTGTCCATGACCGCGGTGAAATCCAGCTCAAGCGTGCCGGACGAATTCGTGTTCGTATTTTTGATGACCGGCGAATCAAGGAAGAGCGTTTTCGGATTGGAGGCCGAATAGACCTTCTGATAGACCGGATTGGAGATGTCGCCCATCACGTGCGCGTGAGCCGCCGGAGCGAAAGTCGACGGCTTGCCGGTAACGCCCGTCCACGGAACCGCATTGGCGTTGGCGGCGTGGTCGGCCTCCTCCGCCGAATCGACTTTGCCGTCGGCGTCGCTGTCGTAGACCGACTTGGTCATGTCGCCCACGCCCTGTCCGTCGTCGCCGAGGTATTTCACCCAGACAACATCCGAGAAATCCTCGGCAGTTGGGTTCGTAATCTCTGTAACAACATGGATTTCGGCGCGGTATTTCAGAGAGCTTGCCGGAGTTGACGAAAATCCGGTTCCGGTCGCGTCCGAGGCATAGGCGACATAGCAAAATGAATCTTTGCCGGAGTCGCCCTTGGGACCGGCCACGAGCGCGATGGCGTCGCTCCAGACGCCGGAGGATTCGCCGCGCAACCGGAAACGGACGAAGGCATCCGAGACGATTTGCGCAGAATGCCACGTTGCGCCGTCCGCGCTGAATTCGCATTCCATCCCGGCGGCGAGCAAGGCGCGCACCTGGGCGGCGGTCAGGTAGTCGGGAGCGACCGGCGTCGGATTGCCGATGGAGGTGATCCTGTTGCGCACGGTGAAATTTTCAACCTGCAGGATGAAAATCTGGCCACCGTCGGCGTCGAATCCGACCAGTTCCCCGGCGAGACCGGACTTGCTCTTCTCCGTGCCGAGCCACGCCGCCAGCTCCGCCGTGTTCATCCCGGAGACCGGAATAGTGATTTCAGTGTAAACTATTTCCTCGCCGTCGATGCTTTCGGTGACGGACGCGGCCGCGATGTCGCCGTTGTCGCCGACGAGCTTGTAGGTCGTAGCCTCGTTGAAATCGCTGTCCATCGCCCATTGCCAGGAAACAATGTTGGCGAACGCGGACATCGGATAAGCGTCCGTGCCGTCGTTCTTGGCGAAGAGCCGCATCTTGAGACAGGCCGCGACGCCGCGCACCAGCGTGGGCGGGGTGACGGTCTTGGCGTTGGCGTAGTCCTTGACCACGCCGAGCGTCTCGTTCGCCGCGACGTAAAATGTGGTATTCTGCATGGCTTATTCCTGTTGAATTTGAAGTTGTGCGAGGCGCTTGACGGAGTCGGGATGATCGGCGTTGAATGCCTCGCGGACCGCCGCCAGCAAGCCGTTCCATTCGGTCGTGATTTCCCCGTCCCGGTTTTCTTCGATCATGACCGCGAGGTCGCGGGCCATGACGGCGGCTTCCCGGTGGTCGTACATCAGGTGGTCGGCGGCGAGCCGGAGCTGGCCGGAGATCGCGTCCCGGTTGTCGTCAGTGTAGAGGAACTCGTTCCAGAGCGACCACGCTTTCACCACATGCTTTTTCGCGCAGGTCGAACACTGGTCGAAAGGAGAAGTCCGGGTGACCGCCGCGCTGCTTTTGCCGTGACAGTTGCAGCTCATTATTCGAACTCCGGGTTTTCCGGACGGGCATAGGTGAACTCTTCCGTCTCGATGATGTGTTCTTCCGCCGGAAGCTCGTTCAGTTCCAGCGATTCGGCTTTGACGATATGCCGTTCCTCGAATCCGGCCTCGCGTTTCGCGTAGTAGCAGCCGCTCTCGTAAAACGCGCATTTGTAGGCCGGGACGCTGTCGGCTACAACTTCATAAAGCTTCTTCATGCCGGGCTGATACGTCCAGGAGAAAATCTCCCCGCCGGGAAACTGCCCCGAAATCAAGAGGCGGTTCGGCTGGAACGGATCGTAGGAGACGCGGTAGAGAAATTCAACGCCAGGCAAGGTCAGCGTGATTGTTCGTCCCGGCTCGATGATCATGACCGGACCGCGCCGTCCGGCATGGACCACGCGGTCTTTCCAAACGAATCCGACATCCGCGGCGACTTGAACCATCGGCTCGGCGTCAAAGCCAGGCATCCGGTAAAGTTTGAATTGACGGTCGGACTTTGCGCCCCCGGCGATGAAGGAAACTTTCCACATCCCGTCCTCGAATTCGGCGCAGGGGCCGCATTCGAAAGCATCGTCCGGCAGTCCGGTTTTGATGCGTTTCCAGCGTTTGCCGGTGAAGTGATGAAGCTTCCACGCGCCGCCGGTCAGGATGCAGCAGAACTCCTTCGAATTGCCGTTTTTATCGGGACAGGCGAACGGCATGTGAGTGTATCGGTTGTCATTGAAGGTAAACATATTGGATTCCTTTCGCTTATCCGTTCGGACACGGCCATTTGACGCTGCCGTCCTCCTGGACGCAGCCCTGCTGAAGCTCCATGTAGCCATTGTAGGAATAGCCGGAGACGAACTTGTCGGGCAGACCGGTGAGCTTGCCGTTTTCGTCGATGGTTCCGGTGTAATACTGGCTGCCGCTGCACGAGGCCTCGGAATTGTTGTGATGGGCTTCGCCGACATCGCGGATGCGCCACTGACCGCCGGGCAACCCGATTTTGTCGCCCTGATACGCGGTCAAATTCCAGGTTTCGGTTCCATTGCTGCGGTTGGTGATCTTCGACGCGATCACGCGCGGACGGCAGCAGGGGCAGACCCAGCAGGCGATCAGCCGTCCGTTCTTTTTCTTCCTGATGAGCGTCCGGTTGTCCTTGTTGAGCCACAGTTTGTTCGATTCCATTTCATCGCCTCAGTTCGTCGAGTTGCAGACATCGGCGATGACGAGGATCGCCACGGGGACGCGGAACGAACAGACCGTCACGGATTCGCCCTTGACCTCGCAGCTTCCGACCGGAAAGTTGTTTTTGTCCGGCGTGGCGAATTTGATCTCTGGCGTCGACCAGTTGCCTTCGCCGTCAAGATCGCTATAGGCGCAGATCGTTCCGGTCTGCGGCGACAGCGATTTTTCCGCGACGCTGACGAAGTCGCCGTTTCGGGACATGTATCCGGCCTTCACCTTGACCTGTTTGGTTTCGGTGTCGTAGCTCAACGCGAAAGGGCCGTCGTAGACGTCCTGCGAGATCGCGCCGAGAAGAATCACGCCTTTGCCGTTCGCGGCGAAAATCACCGGAGCGCCGGTGGAGCCTCGCGTGAAGGACGCCGGATTCGACGTGCTTGGTTCGGCGTAGTCGCCGGTTCCGGAAAGCGTCACGTTCGCCGGACCGCAGAGGATGCAGCTGCCCATGGCGTTCGCCTTGAGCGGATTGACCGTCACGCCCCACGGCTTCGCGGCGTCCTTCAGCGGTTCGGCGGGAACGGCGTCGTCGCAGAGGTTGCCGTTTTCGGAAAAGTTGACCGCCGTCCCCGCCGCGATGACGGTTGAAGTATTGTTGTAGACCTGAATCCGGATCATGCCGCCGGTGGCGAAGAGCGGCTTCGCGGAGAAGCCGTTCATCGCGTTGACGATATGCCGGACGTTGTTGCTCAGAAGCGCGTTAGGCTTGAACTTGTCGCCCCGCGTCACGTCGGGAAAGAACGCCATGCTTCACCTCACAATCCCAGGGCGGAAAACGAGGCGTATTCGCAGACCTGGTCGACGTAGATGCCTTCCACTTCGACCTTCGGCGAACCGTTCGCCGCGCTCGTCTTGCTGATCGCCCAGGCGTATTCGAAACCTTTTTTGCTGACGCTCTTGCCGCCGATCTTCGCGCCGGATTCGTTCGGCTGAATCGCGAAGTTGAAGGTCACTGTCACCATTTTCGACTTCTTCGCCGGGCTGCTGTAACTCATGCCGAGGAACATCACTTCTCCGGCGCTCCAGCCCTTGAACGAGCCGGAGTTCACCTTGCCGACCAGCGCCGCCACGTTCCGTTTGTAGCCCGTTGAAAGGCGGCTGAGACGCATCGGTTTCGTGTAGGTTTCCCGAAGCTGGGCTGTCGGGATGTCCACTCCGGCGATTTCACTGTCGTCGCCGGACTTGCCGTTCCAGCCGATGGCTCCTCCGGCGTCCTTGTCGCCGAAAACCTTCCGCTGGGCGAGGCCGTAAAGCAGATGCTTCGTGCCTCCGCCGCAGTCGAAGCTCACGGTCGGCTCGTCCTCGTCGTCCTCATCGCCGGAGGACGTGTCGTCCTCGTCTCGGTAGACCGCGTTGACCTTGAAGGTCGTGTCGTTCTCGCGTTCATCGATTTCGATGCTGTCGAGCGGCAGGTCTTTGCAGCTCTGCGGGGCTTCGGCCAATACCGCCGCCAGCGCCGCGTCCTCGTCCTCCGCCTCGAACACCAGATACGGGATTTCGACGCCGGTGTATTTGCCGTTCTTGTCGATGGACTTGGAGTGTTCTCCGTAGCATTGCTCCACGCGTGTCGCCATATATGAAAATCTCCGTTATGAGTAGGTTAAAGCCGTGCCGCCGGAATCCATCTTCTTGAGCAGCTTGTTGGTTTCCTTGCCCTGTTTGGCCATCTGTTCGGTGGCGCTGGCCGTGCGTTCGGCCTCGGTTCCGCCATCGCCGAGCATCGCGTTCAGCGCTTCGGCGAAGAAACTGCCGGAAACCTTGGAGGTGTCGGCGGCCTTCCGCGTCCCGTCCTGGGCGTCGTTGAGCTTGCCGGAATACTTGTCGACCAGCGACTCGGCGCGGGAATAGGCTTCCTGCGCCTCGCCGATCTTCCGCCGTTCGTCGTCGTCGATGGTTCCGTCCGACTGCGCCGTTTGAAGCTCCTGCTGGAACTGCGCTTTCGCCGCTTCGGCGGCCTGCTGATACTGCGCGATCATGCCCTGCAACATCTGAATTCCGGCGTCCTTGTCGGTCTTCAGCGTGTCGTCGATCTGACGATCCTGGGCTTCTTCGTCGTGCTTTGCCTGGACATCGCGTTCCGTTTCCTCGAAGCGGCGCTGGAAGTCTTCGACGTCCTTTCGCATCTTCCCGGCGGCTTTTTCCTGTGCGGCGGCGATGCGTTCCTCGGCAGCGCTGTCCGCTTCGGCCATCTTCTTTTCGAGTTCGCCGATCTTGCCTTTGTCCTGCTTCTCTTCCGGCTTGGATTTTTCGTAGTCCAGCATGGTCTGAATCAGGGCTTTGTATTCGTCGCGCAGAGTGACGATGTCGTCGATCTCGTTCTGCAATTCGCTCTGCCGTTCGCGGGCGAGTTTCCTGTCGATCTCGGCGACCTTCTTCGCCGCCGAGTCGGCTTCCTCGCTCGAACGCAGTCGCCGCTGTTTTTCGGCCTCGACGTTTTCCCCGGAGCTCGGGGCTTCTTTGCCGGTGACGGCGTCCTCGTCGCCACCTCGGATGGCCTGTTGCCGCGTCCGAGCGGCGGCGATCTTCTGACGGTAGGCCACCGCGCGGTCGCCGTTGGCTTCCAGTTTCTTGACCGCTTCCTCCTGGCGACCGGTGATCTGACTCCACAAGTTGTGATTCCAGTAGGAAAGCAGCGCGTCGTCCTCGGCTCGGAGTTCCTTGAGATTGGCCTCCAACTCGGCGATTTCGGCGTCGAGTTCCGCCATTGCCGCTTTCTTCATCCCATCGTTGAGACGTTCCTGCGCGTCGGCGGCGAGATTCAGCTTCCCGGCGACCTTGTCGAGTCCGGCTCCGAAATCGCCGTAACGCCCGGAGAGCGCCTTGGCGAGACTCTCGGCTTCCGCCATTTCGCCGTTGGTCAGTTTTTGTTTTTCGGCCAGCTGCTTCAGTCGTTCCATCCGCGTCTGGTCGGTCTGGCGCTGTTCGTCGCCCTTCTGTCGGAGAGTCTCCATTTTGTCGGAAAGCTGCGCCGTGTATTTTCCGGCCTGGGACAGCCACAGAACCACACCGGCCAGAGCCGCGCCGACGCCGATCAGAACCCAGCTGATCGGAATCGCGCAGAAGGCGGCGGCAGCCGCACCGGCGGCCAGATAACCCGCCGCCACGGCTTTTGTCGTCAGGGCGAGGAAGAGATTCGCCGCGCCTCCGGCGGTCGCGCTTGCGGCCGCCTTCAAATTGGCCGCGGAAAAGAGGGCGGTAACCGTGGCCGCCAGAGTTCGCGCTCCGGCAAGAACTTTCGTTCCCGCCGCGGAAGCGGCCTCGGCGATCATCTGGGCTTTGGTCGCCGCCGTTGCCGCAAGGCTGGCCACGCTGAACGATTGCATCGCCTTGACCGCCGCCTGCCACTTCGCCGCCAGCATCGATTTCCCCGCCGCCGCGGCTTCGGCGTTGCCCATCAGGACGAGACTTGCCGCCGTCCGGTTCGCGGCGGAACTGGCAACGCCGAACGCCACGCACAACTGTTCCGTGCCGACCAGCGCCGGAATCGCGAGATTGCGGTAGTTCGCGAAGGCCTGCCCGAGCAGCGACAGCGAAGTTCCGAGCGTCGTTCCCTGGGCGACGCACAATCCTTGAAGAAAGGTGAAAGCCTTCAGCGTTGTCTGCGCCACGGCGAGACCGGCCGCCATCGCTTTCGCCGCCGTGCCGACAACGATCAGCGCCACGCCCAGCGCCGCCGTTCCCGCGACCGCAGCGGCCAGGGCGGTGATCGTCCCGGCGTTCGCTTCGATCCATTCGACCACGGCGAGCGTCGCGGCGGTCAGTTTGTCCACCAGCGGCTTGAGCGTCCCCTCCATAGCCTTGGCGATGGCGTTCATTGCTCCTTCGACCGCGCTCATCAGCTGACGAAACGAGCCTCCCAATCCATCGTCCATTTCCTTGGCGGTCGCCCGCGCCGTGCCGTCGATATCCTGAAGCTTGGCGATGAAGGCTTCGAAATCCTTGACGTTGCCGCCGAGCGAGAGTCCGGCCAGCGAGCCGCGAATATCGAAGATCTCCTCGGCGAACGCGATTTTGTCCGCGCTCGGCATCGCCGCCATGACTTTGCCGATGTCGGCCATGATGTCGGCCATTTTGCGGAGGTCGCCGTTGGCGTCGACGGTTTCCACGCCGACCGCCTTGAGCTGATCCTGAACCTTGACGCTCGCGAACTGCGAATAGCTCTTGCGAAGCGCCGTTCCCGCCAGCGAACCTTTGATGCCCATGTTTGCGAGAATGCCGAGCGCCGCGCTGGTGTCCCGGATGTTCTCCCCGGCGGCTTTCGCCTGCGGCCCGGCCATCTTCAAGGCTTCGAAGAGATCGGTCAGCGTCTGCGCCGAACCGTTCGCCGTGGCCGTCAGCACGTCGGCGACTTCGGACATTCTGCCCGCCTCGATGCCGAAGATGCGCATGGAGTTCGCCGCGATATCGGCGGCCTCGCCAAGTTCCGTCCCGGTGGCGCGGGCCAGGTCGAGCGTCGGCTGGATAGCCTCCTCGATTTCCTTCGGGGAGAAACCCATGCGGCCCAGCGAAACCATGCCGTCCGCCACTTCCTTCGCAGTGAACGAAGTTTCCCGTCCGAGCTTCTCGGCGACCTTCGTCATTGATTCGAACTCGGAGGCGGTCGCTTTGGTCACCGCTTTCGCCAGGCGCATCTGGTCGTCGAACCCGGTGAAGCCTTTCACCGCCAGGACGAACGGCAGCGCCATCGCTCCGGAGAGCATCAGCAAATCCTTGCCGATGGAGTCGCAGGAACGTCCGAAATTCTTGAGCTGCTCCTGCGCGACGCTCAGGTTGCGCTGGAGCTTGCTCGTTTCGGCGGTAACCTCGACGTAGGCCGCTCCGGCGCGGATGTTCGATGACAATGACATGGTGAATTCCCCTTATCTATCTGCCCGTTCCCGGAGGTGTCCGCTTATTCCGCCATGAAAAACAGGCGGATCAGCGGGTGAGATGCCTGACGTCGTCGCGCAGGTCGTAGTCGATGTCCTTCAGGATTTCCTTGCCGTGTTCGGCGTTGTTCACCGCCCGGATTACCGCGGCGCGTCTGCGCAGGACGCCAGCCTGCTGCACGCAGATCGCGGCGAGGATGAACAGCGCCAGCTGAGCCGCGGCGACGATGGCGACCTGTCCGTAGCGGTCGAGCAGGATGAAATGCTTCGCCACGAGATTGGCCATCAGGCCGTTGCAGAATATGGCGCAGAATCCGATCCACACGCCGAGAAGAATGGAGCCGCACACTTCGATGAATTTCATAATGACTTTTCCTTTACGAATACGTCCCGCAGTATGGTGAGCGGAACTTTGGTTATGGGTTTCGGCGTATGCCGATAGGGATTGAAATCGGCGGATTTCGCCGGTTTCGATTTCTTGGGGTTGCGCACGAGATTGACGATCAGCGCCATGAGGCTTGAGGTCTGCTCCCACTCGAAGCAGCCGCGCGCCTCCGCCATGGCCGCCAGTTCACGGAGCTTGTAGGGATCGGGATTTACTCCGCAGATTCCGGCAAGTTCGAGGACGAGGTCGTCAACTTTTCGAGCGCGGCGTCGATTCGCGCGTCCAGCTTCGGATCGGCCAGCAGCGTCGACAGCGCCTCTTTCGTTTTCGTTTCGAAGCGGCGGGTCGCGTCGAGTATCCGGCGGAACACCTTCCGCTTCGCTTCGGGGAAAAAATCGATGATCTCGTCCAGAAGCGCGGCGGTCGCGAACTCGATGGCGTCGCCCGCCATGCTCCGTCCGAACTCCTCGTCGGAGACGTTTCTGGAGTCGGCCTCCTCCTTGCAGACGGCATACAGCACGTCCACCAGCAGCACGGGGTCGAAGGCCAGGCGCTCCAGCAGTTCAATCTTGGGCTTCTGCCCTGATTCGATGGAGATGATGTTGGCGAGATCGACGCCGCAAAGGGCGCGGACCCGCTTGATCGTCCCGACATTGACGTTGACGAGCCACGCCCTGCCGGTGTTGTCGGTAAAACTCTTCAAGGGAAGTTCCTCCAGTTAAGGCGGTTTTTGATTGTGTTCGGACGCTTACGAGCCGCTGCCGGTCTTCCAGGCCGGGGCACGGGTCGACGCGGTCGGCTTCGCGGTGACGGACACGCTCAAGGCTTCCTCAAGCGGCTGCTCGACCGAGAACCCGGTGATGGAAAAGTCGGCGTCCAGCCCGTTGCCCGACCCGTCGGAGACGAAGAGCGCGAGCGGCGTGTTGTTGAAATAGGCGCTGGAGAACGCCTGAAAGTCGGCGTCCTCGGTGTCGTAGAGGATGCCGAACTCAAGCGACGCCTCCTTCAAGGTCGCCACGGAGGCCTTCCAGCCTTTGGTGGCGCGGGTGGTCACGTCCGCTTCGCCCGACTCAAGATTCAAGGTCAGGTCTTTGACGTTTTTGACCTCGGTCGCGCCGGTCGCCCCGGCGGTTCCGCGCAGCAGTTTGGCATCCAGGCCAAGTACGATTGCCATGGGAAATGCTCCTTATGGTTTGACAGATTTCTCCCAGAGATCCGGGAGTTTCGATGCCGTCTTCCGAAGCGTCGGCCCCATCAGCGGGCGTTTCGGATAACGGCGTTTGCGGTAGCGGCCGCCGAACTCATGCGCGACCATCGCGGTGCCAATGAAGCTCTCCGCCGGGCCGATCACCACGGACTGCGTCCGCTTCTCGGCTCCGAAGAGGAGCGAGTTCTTCAGCAGGCCGCGCCGGGTGTGCGGCGGCGTTCCGGGCATGGATGCCTTTTCGGAAGCCGAAATCTGGTTTCTGGCGGTCTTGCGGATGTAGGCTCCGGCCCGGCGGAGGGCGGTCAGGTTGCCGTTCTGAACGGCGACGATGATTCGGCGTTCGTCGAATTCGACGCGGCATTTCACGATCCGAACCGCTTGAACGTGAGTTCGATCACGCTGGTGAACTGGCCGCGCTCCCGGAGATGCTCCGGGGAATAGATGGGATTGTAGGCGACGCCGACGCAGGTCGCGCCAGCCAGTTTCCGGTTCAGAAAACCGAGGCCGAGACCTTCGACCAGCTGAAGCAGTTCGGGGAGTTCGTCCTCGCAGCCGCGCTTCAGAAAGCCGATCTGGACTTTCAGAAGCTCCTCGTGCGAACTCCTGCTGACCGTCTTGTATTCCGTTCCGGTCGGGACGACCGCCACTCGCATCGCTTCAAGTTCGCGGAGTTCGAATTCCGGGAAGAACATTACTTCCGCGTGATACTCCGCGAGTTCGGCGGCGACGGCCTCCGCCATTTTCAACACTTCGCTCATCGTTCACCTCCGCACCAGTTCCATGACCAGCGCGCCCACGGCGGCCAGCAGGGCGAGGACGGCGGCTCCGACCGCCGAAAGCATGGTCTTCTGCATATTCGCCGCCGCCTTGCAGGGCGGATAATGGTGTTCGCCGTCGCGGAAATGCATGGAGACCATCCCCTTGAGTTCCGCGATGTCCATGCGGGACTGGTTGATCGCCTCCCACAGTTCGGCGTGGCTCGGTACGTCTCCGTTCATTCGATTCCTCCTGTTTCCTTGGTGTGAATGCGCCGCGTCACGCGACATGAACCCGACCAGCGCCACACCGGTTCGCCGTTCGGTGCGAGAACCTCGTAGCGGAAGCCGTCGCAGAGGATGGCGTCCCCGCGTTCGGGATCGCCGGGCAAATCGGAAGCGGCGACAAGGAAGTCGCGCGTCTCCGTCCGGACCGTCACGCCGTATTCGTTTTCCGCCCGGAACAGGGTGCGTCCGTGCACGGCCTGCAGTTCAAGCTCCGCGCCGTTCTTTCGGACATAGCGTATCGGGACGGCGAGAGACTTCCGCTTTTCTGCTTCCAGCCATTCGGCGGCCTGTTCCAGCATGCCCATCGGATTACTCCGCCACTTACTCCGCCACGGTGGCGGTGTAAGGCGCGTTCAGGAGGACACGGACGGTTTCGTCCGCGGCCCCGGCGGCTCGCGTCGCCTTGCCGAGATACGGATTCCCGGTCACGACGGCGGTCGCCTTTCTGTTGGCGGCGTCCCAGTAAAGCGACGTTCCGGCGGCAACGGCTCCGGCCGCTTTCGCCACATCGTAAACGCCGACCACGGCCAGCGCACCGAGAACTCCGGCGGGAATGTCGAGACGGGCGATGCCGATCAGGTTGCCGACGACGACCACATCGCCTGCGGCGACGGCGGTCTCGGGCATATGGTCGATGGCTTCGCCTTTTTGCACATATCGAGCGTACATGGATTGAAACTCCTTTGAATTTGAATTGCGCCGGACGGCGGAACGCCGCCCGGCTTTTGGGACTAGGCCGCGCCGTTGGCTTTTACCATGCCGCGGAAATCCTGCTCGCGGACGCCGACGTCGAAGTAGACGCGGAACCACATGCCCAGGACGTTGAAGTCGAGGTCGCCGCGTTCCACGGTCGGGGTGCGCTTGCCCTTGAGGAAGCCGATTTCGAACGTGTCCACCTGGCCGGGCGCGCCGAAGAGATACCAGCCGGTCTGGCTCGCCCCTTCATAGGCGGAGTTCGCCAGATATGGGGAGCTTACGATCTGCAGGTTCTCGTCGGCGAGGACGTTCAGCGCCGGACGCACCGTGTTCTCCGCGCCGCCTGCCATGATCAGCGTCGCGCCCTTCGTGAGTTCGATGGCGAGATGCTTCAAAGCGGTCGGCACAAGTAGGAAACGCGGTTCCACGCTGATGGGCTGGTTGTCCGCGTCCACCTGGTCGAGGTAGAGCTGAACGGCCTTCTTCAGCGAATCGGCGGACAGCGCCGAATTCGCCCCGGTCAGGATGTTTTTGTGCTTCGCGTGGAACAGCGCGTTCCCGTCCAACTGCGTCGGGTTCTTCAGCAGACGGCTGAAAAACAACTGATCAATCAGACGGGCGGCGCGGTTGCCCATCGCCACCGGAACCTTGAGGAACGCCCCCAGGTCGTCGTTGATGATCATCTTGCGGGTCAGGCAGAACTTCTTGGCGAAGGTGTCGATCTGGTTCTTCGCCGCCTCTTCGACGATGGCTCCGTCCTTGATCTCGCCGTCCGGAGCAACCGGCTGAAGGTCGCCGACATCGGTCAGCCGGAAGCGGTCGGTCTCCTTGAAGTCGTTGAGATCGCCGGTGGCGCAGAGCTTCGTGGCGATGACCGGCTGGGCTTCGTAGGACTGAAGCAGCTTCTTGTTCGCCACGTTCGAGAGAATCCCCGGCAGGCTCACGGTGCTGAACGCCGCCTTGATGGTCTCGTTGTCGAAGCGGCGCGGCACGTCCATGCCGTCGATCCGCATGCATTCGCGCATCATGCCGGAGATCGACATGTCGCGGTCGGGATACGCCGCCTCAAGCGTCTGTTCGCCGTAGGCCTTCAGCAGCGCGTCCTCGGGAATCCCGGCGCGGAGACAGACCGCCGCTTCGATGGAGTTCCTGTCGGGATCGGCGTTCTTCTTCACGATGACATTGACGGTCGCCACCGGCTGTTTGGCGCGGTAGGCGGTCAAGACCTTGGCGGTCGTGTCCTCCGGCGTCCAGCCTTCTTCGATGGCCTGCGCCTCGATCTTCGGGAACTCGCCGTTGCACGCGGCGCGAATCTTCATCACACGCTCGCGTTCGGTCTTGGCCGCCTGCAGCGCAAGATCGGCTTCGGCCTTGACGGCGGTCTCGCTCTTCGGGTCTTCTTCGTTCATGGGGATGAATTCTCCTTTGAGATTGAATGCCGCGGCGACTTTCAGCCGGGTGGAGCGATCCGCTCCGACCGCGACGACCGAAACTTCCCGCAGCGTGGATTTTTTGACATGGTAAAACGGCCCGGCCTGCTCCTGTCCGTTGACGACGCGGCTTCCCTTCACGAGTTCCGCCTCTTCGACGTCCGCGCCGATGGAGAGCTGCCAGTCGGCTCCGGCTTTCGCCTGATTGACGATGCCGTCGGCCTTTTCGCCCTCCGCCACGATTTCGCCGGAAATCGCGAGCGTGTTGGCGTCGATCCTCGCCACGACCATGCCGACCCGGCTGGAAGTGTGGTTCTCGTGATTGGCGAGCAAGGGGACGGATTCCGGAATGCTCATGCCCGCGAGATCGACCACCACCGGATATTTCCAGCCGGGCAACTTCATTTTGCCGCCGGAATAGGCCATGCCGTTCACCGAGGGGCGTTTGCCGTCGGAGGACGCGGTGATTTCAAGAAATTCATTCTGTTCGTTCATTTTCTTCCTCGTTGCGAGCCTGCGTTTTCTGAACGGCTTCCACCGTTTCGACGCCCAGCTCCTTCATAAGTTTCTTTTCCTTGGCGATCTGCCGGATCTCGGTCTCCCAGTCCTTGCCCTGACGGGCGTATTCCGCCGCGAGGGAGGTCGTGCGGTTATTGAGTTTGGTCTCCTGCGCCGATGCCTCCTTGGCCGGATCGACATGCTCCATGCCGTCCCAAAACCATGTGTGCGGCTGTTCGCCGGCCTCGATTTCGAGACTCTTTGCGAGACTGTATTCCCGAAGCCAGGCCGCGAGAATCCGGTCAAGCGCAACGTTCTCGGTGAACGCCTGGTCGACGCGCACCGCCTTGTAATAGGTCTGGTGGTCGAGCCGTCCGGAGGCGTAGTTGTAGCCGCTCGAATTCCCGGCGGCGATGTTGTACGGCATGTTCAGGCAGCGGGCGATTTCGTTCAGAATCTCGTGCTTGAACTCCGCGTAGGTCGTGGCCGGTTGCTTCGGGTCGAGCTGGCTCATCTTCCAGCCGCCCGGCATGGTGAGAAGCATGTTCCGTTCAAGCTGGATGGTGTCCAGCGCGTCGACCGAATCCGCTTCGCCGTTCGCCGGAGCGTCCGTGTAGAGGATGCCCGCGAAATCGGCTGCCGCCTCGGCGGCGGAAAGAACCGCGAGCGTGAAGCGGCGGAGCTGGGCGAAGAGCGGCAAGGCCGGAGTGATTTCCGGCACGCCCCGATGCTGTCCGGGACGGTCGGCGCGAAAGATATGGATCATATTCTCAGCCGGGATGTCCCGTCCCTCGTCTTCGCAGGCGGCGTATTCTCCGCCGGGATGGTATTTTAGAACCCGGTAGGATTTGGGATTGCCGAACTCGTCGAACGCGACGCCGTCGACGCAGTTGGGATCGCTGTTGAACTTGTCCTCCGTAACCCGGTCGGCTTCGATCAACTGCAAGTCGAGCTTCACGTTCTCGTTCGGCAAATTGGGATTCTGCGCCAGCAGGATGAACGCCTCGCCGTCCTGGCATCTCGCCATGCGGACGGTGCGGAGTTTTTCGGCCAGCCCGATCTGTTTGCTCCACCGCATGAAATCCTGTTCGATTTGACGGTTGACCTCTTCGTTTTCCGTAAGCATCTGCAGGCGCGGTCCGATGCCGACGGAGTCGTTCGCCAAAGTCAGCACGATGCCGCGGGCATAGGAATTGTTGCCGATTTCGTAGCGGGCGCGGGTTCGCAGTATTTTGCGGATTTCGCTCGAAGCTTCGGCGTCGGCGCTTAAAAATTCCGCGGCCTTCCAGTGCTTGGCGTTGTCGGCGTTGGTCTGCGCCGCGTCATAGCGTCCGCGAACCACCTTGACCTGCGGACGCTCCCGAAGCGTGAAGAAGTTTCGTATCGTTCTCAGCATCATGCGCCTCCGCTTCGCATTTTGGTGATTTTGAAGCCGTGCCCTTTTCTGGCGGCCTCTTTCGAGGCGAGATAGCGGTCGAGTTCGATCTGATCCGGCAAGGGATGCTGCTCAATCTTCTGCCCGTCGATTTCAGCCGACTTCGGCTGACCGGCTTTCTCTTTCAAATCAATTTCATTCTCCGCCATCGCCAACCTCCGTTTCCGCCTGCTGAATCCGCCGTCCGACCCAGGCCATGACGTTGACCGCCATGCTGTTGCCCAGTGCCTTGTAGCGGGGCGCGTCCGGACATTCGGATTCCGGCATGCCTTTCCACGAGATTTTCGTGTAGCCGTCCGGCATGGCCATGAGCCGCTCGCATTCGAGGGGAAGCAGCCTGCGGACGGTGGCATTGTCGTTTTCACGGTTGATGACCACCGTGTCGGCGTTCGTTCCGCCGGTCGTGATGGTTCTGCCGCTTTCGGCTTCGGTGACATAAAGGCCGCCGTCCCTGCGGTCTTTCCGGACGCCGTTGGCGTCGCAGAAGGTGACGTTGAAGCATTCCTGACGCGCCACGGCGGGAATGACCTGGCTCCGCAGGGTCGGGAACACTTCGTTCCCGTAGCCGTCCTTGGCTCCCCCGGCGTCGTTTTTGATGAAGCCGAGGACGTCCTGCACCAGCGGCAGATTGTTGCCGCCGGTTCCCATCCGGGCGCTGAGCGTCTGGGCGACGTCGACCGGCTTGATCCGTGCGTCCTGGGCATGATGCTCGAAGCAGACCGCCTTGCCGCCTTTGTAGTCGGTGGCGATCAGCGTCGGCGCGATGCTGTGTTCCACGATGTCCGTGTGCCTGATGTCGATGCAGGCGTCGCCCGGAACGTTCACGTCGTCCGGCTTTGCCGCGTCAGCGCCGCCTTCAGCAGCGGAGGCAATTCCTTGCCCCTTTGCGCGGCGCGGCGGAGTATTCCCTCCGAGCATTTCGCCGTCAAATAATACTTGCGCGGGATAGAGCCAACTATCAAGATGTCCGACAAGGATGAGACGACGCCTTCGCTGCGGGACCGCCCCCGGAAATTCGGGAACTCGGGTATATTGAGCGTCAAGTATTCGCCACGCCACGCCGAAACATCCGGGCGCCGGGCTGACGATTCCGCATCTGCGCCAGCCGTCGGCTGGAGGCTTGACCTCCCATCCGCAGAGGAGCGATAGGAATCCGGCAAAATCGCTTCCGCCGTCGCCCGAGCTGAGTATGCCCGGAACGTTTTCAAAAACGAGCAGCCTCGCGCCTGTCCGGTAAGCCAGTTTGACAAATTCGAGGGACAGGTTTCCTCTTGGGTCGGAGAGTCCCTTCCGTAGCCCCGCCAGGCTGTAGCTCTGACAGGGGCAGCCTCCGACGAGGAGATCGATTTCTCCATCGTAGTCGCCTTTCTGTATTTTGGTGAAGTCGCCGAGATTGGGGACGAGACCGTTCGCCGGAAGCCGTTCGATTTGCTTCTTCCAGCTTTCGCGGAGCTTGCGGTCTTTTTCGCTGTGCGCCTCCGCCGGATCAAGCGGCCGCTTCGGACGGCTCGCGTTCCATCTGCGGCAAAGCACCGCGGAGGGGAACGGCTCGACTTCGGCGACGAACTTCGCCCGCCATCCGAGCGGATTCCACGCGAGGCTCGCCGCCTCGATGCCGCTGCATACGCTGCCGTAGTTCATATTTCTGATTCCCGGTTGTGAGTTGATATTTCCCGCTTCTGCCAAGTTTCTTTCCCGGACATGCCGTTTTACTGCCGCGATTTTTAAAGATTTTCCGTCTTTTTTCGCTGTTTTTGCAGTTCAGAAAGTTTCAGCCTCGTTTTCGCCTTCGCCGGTTTCTGGGAATCCGTCCCCGGCAGCACCGCTCCGCACATCGAAGCGGCCACCGCGCAGCCGACCACGCCGTCGAGCCAGTGGTTGTCGTTGTTTTCCGGGCGCATCTTCCATTCGTCGACCTTGCGTCCGCGCCCTTCGGTTTTCACCCGGTATTCGGCGGTCAGGTGTTCTGCGAAAAGCAGATGCGCTTCCGGTTCGCGGCCCCAGAGGCTCAGGCATCCGCGGTCGCCCATCGACACGAGGAAGCGGGAATGGATGAAGGTCTTCCAGTAGTTCGTGTCGAAAAGCACATGCCTGATGGCGCGTTTTCCGGCGACGTTCGGCATCCGCCAGTTGTGGCCAATCCGGTCGCCCACCGCCTTCTTGTACTCGCTCATCGGCTTCGAACTCGCCCCGATGTAGCGGCCATGGCTCGGCAGGATGATGTTGGAATACTTGCTCTGGCGGCAGAACTGGTAGACGACATCGGTGCTCGCGCCCCAGTTGGCGTCGACGAGGCAGCGTTCGATTTTCATCATCGCCCCGTCGTCGCGGACGAACTCCCGTCCAAGATAATCGCCGGTGAGCTTCTCCAGTCCGGTGTAGATCGAACCCTCGATGCCGTCACGCGGCGAGACGCTCTGCAACGTCGGATTGGCGTCCGCCAAAGAGAAGTATCTCCGCCGCTGGTCGGGATACGCGCCGTAGTCGATCACGTAGCCGGTGAAGTCGTCCTCCCAGGCGCAAACCACATAGAAAAGCAAGGCTTTCTGGATGTCGACGAACATCGTGATGCGGTTGCAGCCGACCGGAACGTCCAGATGTCCGCGCCCGTTGAGTTTGTGGATGACGCCGTCGATGGAGAGCTGTTCTTCGCTGCCCAGGTCTTCCGGCAGCGGCTCGTTCTGGTATTCCGACCAGAACGCGACCTCGTCCTGCAACTTGAGGTTCATCGCGTGCTGGATCGCCGAAATCTCATCATGATTGAAGCGGTCCGCCCACGCGACTTCCGCGCCTTCGTCCATTTCCGCCCGGTGGGCCGCGTAGAATTCGGTGGCTTCATGGATGTCGCCGGAGCAGCGCAGCCCCTCGGCCCGGAGGTCGGCGTATTCGTCCCACAGCTTCGTGTTGCTCGGGAACTTGTAGAGCATCTTCGTCCGTTCGCCGTTCCACTCCGGGTGTTTTTCCTTGGAGAGTATCTGCTCTGCCATGTCGCCCGGACGGATGATGGTGCACGGCATGATGCCGGAGATCTTCTCGCCCGGTCCGGCGAGGCCGAGAATGTCCCCGGCCAGGACGCGGACGCGTTTCCTGGTCTGCTCCAGCGAGCCCGCGCTTTCCGACGTTTGCGGATCGTCGATGACGACCAGTCCCGGACGGATGGAGCGCCCGTTCGGCTTCTTGAACTTCATGCCGCGAATGCGTCCGGTGATGCCGGACACCCGGATGACCGCCCCGGACGCCTTGCTTCCGGCGATGGTCGGCAGCACGATTTCGTTGCTCGTCCAGACGATGCGGGTGCGCTCTCCCTTGTAGAGCTGACCGGCGCAACGGTTCGCGATGCCGTCCAGCGATTGGATCGGGAATACGGCTTCCGGGAAGTCCTCGCCGAGCAGTTCGTTGACGTCGAGTTCCGTTTTGATGCTTTCGAGCGTTTCCAGCGCCGCCGATTCGGTCGCGCCGATCAGCATGACGAACTCCCGGTGTCCGTACAGCATCGACCACAGGCATGCCGCCTCGGCCAGCGAGCTTTTTCCCGAACCGCGCGGCATCGCCAGGGCGAAGAGTCCGCCACGCAGAACCGCCGTCTCGATTTTGTTGATCGCCTTCAGGTGATCCTTCGACCAGCCAAGCCGGAAGGTCTCCGGAAAGTAGCTTTCGCAAAACAGCCGGAAGCTGCGTTCCGCCAGTTTTTTCCGTTCCGGATCGACCACCTCCGGCAACTCGCCGATGTCGCGTCCGGCGATGGCGAGAGCGATGTTGCGGTTGCGGACGGCGGCCTTTTTGCTCTCGTATGTCTGAACCGGCGCGGTCTCGCGGACAAGCAGTTGTTCCCGGAGCCACGCCGCGTATTTGAACAGATTGAGCGACTGGCCTCCATCGTCCGTGATGCGGAATCCGGCCCGATCCCGGTGCCGCCGGAGCTGGCGGTCGTTCAGCACTGCCTGCAACTGCGTCGAGTTGACCAGCCGGACGATGTCAATCGGTTTGAGTTTGCTCGGATTCATTGCCATCGCGGTTCACCTCCCTTATCATCCATGCCGTGTATTCGATGAGATTGATCGTGCCGTCCCCGTTCACCGGGAGCCCGGCGTCGATGTCCCTTTCGAGGAGTTCCATCGTCATGCCGCGGCAGCCCGCCCGCTTCAGCAGTTGAACGACGTTCTCCGGCGAAAGCGCCGTCATTTTCAAAGAGTTTTCCATATAAGTCGCTTGTCTCCATGATTTTGCCTTGCTATGTCCGCAGGTTCACGCTTGTATATGCGCAGTGCCGAAAACAACCGCAAGGAGGTCGAAATGGACACAGTGAACGGAATCGCGGTCGGAAGCGCCGCCATCGTCAAGGTCGGACGCAACGAGATCGAAGTAGAAGTGATCGGAACCGAGAACGGCAGATGGCGGGTCAGAAGCCGCGCCAACGGCAGGGAGTTCACGACGATGAAGTTTGAACGCGTCATCACCGCTCCGGCTACGGAAGCAACGCCGGAACCGGCCGCTCCGGCAGTCGAAACTCCGAATGAACCTGCCATGCCGGAACCGACAATACCGGCTCCAGCGAAAAAGCTCTCGCTTCTCGACGCGGCGGCGAAAGTCCTTGAAACCGAAGCGCCGCTGAACGCGAAAGAGCTGGTCGCCAAGGCCGTCGCCGCCGGCCTGTGGATTCCGACCGCCGCGAAAACTCCGGAGCAGAGCCTCTACTCCGCCATCTTCCGTGAAATCACCGGCAAGGAGAATCCGAGGTTCAAACGCAGCTCCGTTAAAAAAGGCTCGTTCGAACTTACTCGGCAGGGCGATTGAGTTCCACGTCGAGAACAGGCGTTTTCGCCTGCCAGTCGCAGCCTTCGCCATGGACGAACTCCGCCCAGCGTTTTCTGATGACGTCGCAGTATTTCTGGTCTAATTCCATAGTGCGGCATTGGCGTCCGGTCTGCTCGCAGGCGATCAGCGTCGAGCCTGAGCCGCCGAAGGTGTCGATGACGGTTTCGCCGCGCTTGCTGGAGTTTTTGACGAGGTAAACCAGCATCTCGACCGGTTTCATGGTCGGATGCACGTCGTTGCAGCGCGGCTTGGCGAACTCCATTACCGTCGTCTGCGAGAAATCGCTGAACCAGCGGTGCGCCGCGCCCTCTTTCCAGCCATAAAGCACCGGTTCGTGAATCCACTTGAAGTCCTGCCGTCCGAGCACCAGCGAATTCTTTTTCCAGATCAGGCACTGGCGCACCTGAAACGACACGTCATGGCAGGCTCCCCGGAAATTGTAGCCCTCGGAGTCGGCGTGGAAAATGTAGAAACTCGCGCCCGGCTTGAGCCGCGCCTTGACGTTGCCAAAGGCGTTTTTGAGAAACTCGCGGAACGCCGAATCGCTCATGTCGTCGTTTTCAATGGTGAGCCCGTTCGAACTTTCGTAGGCGACGTTGTAAGGCGGATCGGTGAGCCACAAATCGGCTTCGGCATCGCCTGTCAGCTTGCCGACATCGGCGGCGTCCGTCGCGTCTCCGCACATCAGCAGATGGCCGCCGAGGCGGTAGATTTCGCCGCGTCTGCTGACGGGTTCGTCCGGCTTTTCGGGAACCGCGTCCGGATCGGTCTCACCGGCGGCGACCGTGTCGTTTGCGCCGCCGTTCAGGAGGCGGTCGAGTTCCTCCGAATCGAAGCCCAGAAGCGAGAGGTCGAAATCCGCCTCCTGCAATTCCCTGATCTCCAGGGGCAGGAGATCGAAATTCCATTCGGCGATCTCGCCGGTCTTGTTGTCCGCGATGCGGTAGGCCTGGATCTGCTCCGGCGTGAGATCTTCAGCAATAATACACGGAACCTCCTTAAGTCCAAGCAATTTTGCACTGCGATATCTTGTGTGGCCTGCCACGATGACGTTGTTCTTATCAACGATGATCGGATTCTTAAACCCGAACTCCTTGATTGATTTCGCCACCGCCTCCACGGCGTTGTCGTTGTTCCGGGGATTGCGCTCGTAGGGCGTGATCTCCGTGATCTTCATGTTGGTGATTTGCATAGAAATCCTTCTGTTTCGATAGCGGGGTTGAATTTGCGGAACCATCTTTGTGTTATTTTTTAAATCGGATTTGAAAAATGCACAACATGGCATTATCTTAAATGTTGCCAAATGGAGGGTTCACTATGATTGAGAGAAAAATCACGCCGAAACTGCTTGAACTGGCACGATACTTTCCGATCGTGACGATTCTGGGGCCGCGCCAGTCTGGGAAAACCACGCTGGCTAGAACTTTATTCAAAGATCATGCCTATGTGAACCTTGAGGACGTGGCTGCCAGGAAGATCGCCATGGATGATCCCAAAGCCTTCTTCGAGCTCTACAAAACGCCGGTCATCATCGACGAGGTTCAGCGGGTTCCCGAGTTGCTGAGCACGATTCAGGTTATGGCGGACGAACTTAAGGAGAACGGACGGTTCATTCTTACAGGTTCGCATCAGCCGAAACTTCATGCCGAAATATCCCAATCGCTCGCCGGAAGGACCGGAATATTGAAACTGCTGCCGCTCTCCATTGAGGAACTAGCAGGAGCCGGACTCTCGCTTTCGCGCGACGAATACATCTTCAACGGGTTCATGCCGAAACTTTACGATCAGAACATTCCTCCCGGAATTCTCTACAGCTCCTACTACCAGACTTACGTGGAACGCGATGTGCGTCAGCTTATCAATGTCGCCGATCAGCATTCATTTGAGACTTTCGTCAAATTGCTTGCAGGACGCGTCGGACAGGTGGTCAACCTCAACAGCCTGGCGGGCGACGTGGGCGTGTCTTCCTCCACGCTCGGCGCATGGCTTTCGGTGCTTGAGGCCAGCTACATCGTCTTCCGGCTCCCATGTTATTTCAACAACTTCGGAAAGCGCCTGATCAAGGCTCCGAAGATTTTCTTCACCGATGTCGGCCTTGCCTCGTATCTCCTTGGCATTGAGAGCTTGGCGCAAGTAGCCCGTGATCCGCTGCTCGGCGGCCTATTCGAAAATCTGGTGGTTCTCGAGGCTCTGAAAGCCCGATACAACGCCGGAAAACAGCCTGAGCTGTATTACTTCCTCGTTCAACAGCGGTTCGAGATAGACCTGATCCTTAACGAAGGCCGGACGTTGACGCCGATTGAGATCAAGGCCGGAATGACCTATGACTCATCGTTCGCCGACAATCTTCAGAAGTTCGTCAAACTGTCAGGCGATTGCGTCAATCCGACCGTGATTTACGCGGGAGATCTAACGCCGAAAATTCATGGGATTTCGTTCGACAATTTCCGGAATACCGCAAAAATCATCGTTCCCGGCGAGGCATAACCGATATGGTTTTCCTGTTGGCGATTTGCATAATGATTCCTCTCGTATGGGCCTGAAAACAAGTAAGTCGTTTGATTTTTGCGGTTGATGTTCTTAAAAGTCGTTTGATTTTTGCAATTCAAAGCCGAAAAGGTCAGCAGCAAACAGGAAGGCAACAGAGTCTTTCAAGAGTTCAAAGGCACGTTTTTGCATGGCAGCTATTGACAAAATGTCATCAATGCGCTATATTTGTTTACGGTTTATAACATAAGGTGTTGTGATGGCGGAGATTCGTATTCCAATTGACAAACTGCTGCGGCGCAAAAAAAGTTTCACCGCTCTTGAAGCGGAGAAGATCGGAGTTTCGCGCCAGCAGCTTTCAATTTATTGCAAGCAGGGCAAGATCGAACGCCTCGGTCGCGGGCTGTATTCACCGCCTGGGCTGGGAGTCAATCCATACCTCGATATTGAGATGCTGGTTAAAAAGCAATCCGACTTTGTCGTTTGCCTGCTTTCTGCTTTGCGGATTCATAATTTCACCACCCAGCTTCCACATTCCCTCTGGATTGCCATTCCGCATGGCGCAAGATTGCCGAAACTGGAGTTCGGAACTATTTCCAGCATCCGGCTCACTCCAGCGCCATACGACTTCGGAGTCGAAATTCATGACTTGTATGGAGTAAAGGTCAAGGTGTATTCCGCGGCTAAGACGGTTGCAGACTGTTTCAAGTTTCGCAATAAAATCGGCCTGGATGTGGCGTTGGAAGCGCTTAAAGAGGGCCATCGAGGAAAACTGTTTACAGCCTCAGAACTGTATCAGGCCGCAAAAGCCTGCAGAGTCGCCAATATCATTCGTCCGTATGAGGAAATGATCCAATCTTGAGTATAGCGCAGGGTTGGAAATAAGCCCGCCATGGCTTTCGGACCACTGCGGAAACTCTGCTTAACTGCTCGACTCCTTCCGCCGCCCTCAGGAGGATGCCCTGGAGGGGGGAACCGCCCGATCCGCCGCCCTTGGCTCGCGCCTCTGCCGCCATGCCGCCCGGACGCCCGGGAAGGGCGTTTCTCCGCGCGCTGTCGCGTTCATTGCGCCAATACGGCTGACACTGCCGGTTCGCGACGAAACGCGGTGTCGCTGGCTTTCCGTGCGACTGTCTGCGTTTCGGTTCTGACGGCCTCGCGCCCGCCTCCGATGTCGTTCCTGAAGGTTCTCTTTCGGAGTTCGATCGCCTCGTTGTCCTCTGTCGCGTCGATGACGACAGGAATTCCTTCAAATTCATTTATCAGCTCCGCACGCTCCCAGAAACGCTTCTCTCCGTCAATGAACACATGCCAGCCAAGGGCTTCTGTTTTGAAATCGGAGACCAGCCTCTTGGGAATGCTGGTGAAAATAGTTAACATCTGCTGCCCGTGCCGTTCTTTTCTTGCGATCTGCCGCAGATGGCCTTTATTGCTTACCATATACCGCCCGTTGGTTTCAGGGACTTCAATCCAGACTTCAGTTAATTTTTCCATGGTTTAATCTCCAAGTTCCGTTGTTTTTGCTCTGCCTTTTTTTCTCCGTCGGCGTTCAGAAATCGCCCGGCGTCCCGGAAGCTCTGCCGCTTTCAAGAATACCCCTATGGGGGGGGTATTCTTGGAAAGAACGGCAAAGCATCCTCCGAAGGACGCTTGCGGATTTTCTCTGCGTCGGAGAGAGTCATTTTCTGCACAGCATTTTCAGATTGCGTTTGCGGTTGTCCGGATCGTTCTCCATCCGTTCTTCGATAAGACCCACGGCCTTTGCGCATTCGACAATGTCGCGGGCATGGTTTCTCGTCGTCTTGAGCTTCACTTGCACGAGCGACACAAACTCGGTCTTCGGCATCGGATTGCCGAGCAAGCCTGCCGCTTCCTCGGCTTCCGCTTCGACATCGGGCTTATCCTGCTTTCTCGCCGGTTCGTCGAGTTTGCCGTCAAGGCTTTCCGGATCAAGGGAGGCGTCGTAGTTCCAGACGGGGAAGTTCCAGCGGAGGCAGACCGGATCGACCGGAGGGAAGCTGCGGACGACCGAGTCCATCACCACGACGCCCCGTTCCTCGTGAGGACGTAGCACCAGATGGGTGTCGGTGGCGCGGGATTGCGCCCCGGCTCCGGCTCCAACGTCGGTTACCGACTTCATCGCCTGGTTGCCCTTGCTGGTGTGGTGGATCAGCACGAAGGCGCAGTCCAGATGCGCGGCGTAGCTGTCGATGGTGTTGTAGACCGACGCCATTTTGGCGTTGTCGTTCTCGTCCATGCCGCCCGGCATCGCCCGGTAGAAGGCGTCGACGATCACCAGCTTGAATCCGAAGGTCTTGAGCTCCTCAAGGCGGGAGCGCAGGTCGAATATGCTGTTCAGCCGTCCGCGCTGATTTTCGACGAAGAGGTTGCGTTTGACGATGTTCATCGAGTAGCCGCGGGCGTCGATCACCTTGGGGATGCGCTGCGACGAGGTTTCCGGGTGCAGTTCGTTGTCGAGGATCAGCACTTTGCCCTGTTCACAGGGAAAGCCGAACCACGGAAGGCCGCAGGCCACGGAGGCGGCGAGGTCGGTCACCAGCCAGCTCTTGCCGGTCTTGGGCGGCGCGATGATGTTCATGGTCTCGCCGATGCGCAACAGTCCGTGGATGAGCACGGGGCGCATCTTCGGATACTTCGCCATCAGCTCTTCCAGCGAGAGAATGCTTTTTGCGTCGCCTTCGGGCTTCTTGAGGAAAGCGGAGAGGTTGACTCCATCATGCTTCCTGACCGCGCCGTAGCCGCATTCCAGCAGATGCTTCGCCGCTCCGGTGTAGTCGCCCTGATGTTCCAGCAGGGCGTAGACGTTGAAGGGCGAATATGCCTGGTTGGACTCGAACGGCGCGGCATTTGAGCTGAACACGTAGAACACGCGGTCTTTAAGGCTGGCCGACCAGCCGGAGCCGTTTTTGCCCGGACGGCGGAAGTATTCGTTGCCGTTGTCGACGCGAACCGGCGTCCAACCGTGATGCATCAGAAGCTCCCGGACATCGCCGCGAACGTTGAAATCGTCGCCGGGGCGTTCGCTAAACTGCAAATCGTCGGCTGGCGCAACGCCTGCGTTTTCATCCTTCTCCTCGACGGCCTTTTCGTTCAGCGCGTATGCGGCTTCAAGCAGACTCTTGCGCTCCTCGGTGCTCAAGACCGGCAGTTGAGTGAAATCGCCGTGCTTGAGGACATAGCCCTCGGTCGGAGCGCAGAGGAAGAGTCCGCCGTTGCCGCGCGTTTCGATGAGCGTGACAAGTTTGCCCTCTTCGCGGATTCCCTGCGCCAGCTTCAGATTGCCGCAGACTTCGCCGGAGCAGCGATAGGCGACATGGAAGCCGCCGGAGGGTGTCTGTTCGATGACCAGCCGGTCGAACAGTTCCTGCGGAACGGCCTCCGCCCATTTTGGGAACAGCTCGCCTTTGTGGTCGAAGTCGATGATCTCCAGATTGCCGGAGACCTTGCCGCAGACCAGACAGACCGCGTCGTGCGGATTGGCGAACCATGCCGAGACTTCAACCGGAGTCGGCAGCCGTTCCTGCCATGTCTTCCATTTGCCGACAAACGGGCACTTCCTGGCCTTGACGGCGGGAAGCACGGACAGTCCGGCGGCAAGGTAGCTTTTCGCGGTTTCGATGGTTATGCTCATACCTTGCCATGCCTCACCAGCAGTTTGTTTTTCCAGTCGGGAGCGTTGAGATCAAGCGGCGGACACGGCACGAACACGCAGCCGAGCGCCAGCAGTCCATTGAAGTGATCGACCAGCGGTTTGAGTTCCCGCAGGTTCCACTGTTCGAAAAGGGCGGCCTCTTTGTGGCGGCTTCCCCGGAGCAAGGCCGCGAGATCGTCGGCGTTTACCAGCCGCACCACCTGGTTGCCGCCGCCGGTCTTGACGCGGGTGTATTGCGGCCTGTTGTTGCAGAACTGCGCCAGCGCCCGGTTCGGGTTGGAATAGCCGAGGATGTCGCAGACGTCGCGGATCACATAGCAGACCTCGCGTTCGGTGACGACCAGCCGCACAGGCATCCCGCGGTACGATGATTCAATAAGTATTTCAGCCATTGCCGCCTTCTCCTTCTGTTTCGACGTTTTTTAAGAACCGGATCGCCGTCGCGGCGGTATGGACGGCTTCCGTCACCATGTTTTTTTTCGAGCCTTTGCGCTCTTTGAAATTCAAAGCCGCCTGCAACGCCTCGCCGGACTCCTCGCAGAGGATCGCCATCTGATGCACCGGGTCTTTCGGCCAGACCGGATGAAGAGCTTCGGCGCGGACGCATTCGGACATCACCATCGCCAGCGCGGTTTCAAGCTTCACTTCCGGTCTCGCTTCCCGCCTTGAGCAGCGCATCAAGATGCTCCCGCGCCTCGGCCTTGATTTTGCCGATCATGGAGGCGAACTTGTCGCAGTCGGCGATGAACGAGTCGAAGCATTCCTTGTAGTCGCTTCCCGTTCCATGCGGCGTCAGCAGCAGATCGTAGTTCGAAAGGAAGAACTTCGGCTCTTCGCCGCCGTTCTGCGTTTTCGCGATGTGCCAGCGGCGGTCGGCGGAGACGAGTTCCTGCCGGAGGTTCTGCGCGGAGATCGCCCAGTGGATATTGTTGCTCATTTCATTGTCCCTTTATCGGTTAGAATGGAATTTCATCGGTTTCGGTTTCCGGATGCTGTGTTTCCGGCGCGTATCTGCGTCCGGATATTCTGGGGAACTTCTCCCCGGCGACGCTGCGGACGGTGATATGCGTCGGCAGCTTCACCGCGCCTTCGTTGGCCAGCCACACCGCTTCCGCCGCGGTGCTCGGCGGAACGCCGCCGGAGGCGTGTTCGCGCCACCATTCGACGAATTTCCGGCGGACGTAGCCGGAATGCTCCGGGCAGATCCATTCGGAAAAGCTTTGCACCATGTTGATCCGGTAGTCGATCCGCACCGTCTTCGGAGCGTCCGGCGGGGCGTCGCGTTTCTCATGAACCGAGAAGCGTACGCTTTGCACTTCGTATTCCTCTTCGGCGACCTCGCCGGATATGATCGAAGCGTTCGACGGCTCCTGATCGTGCGCCGGCTTTTTCTTCGCCGGAGAGAACACATGGCCGCAGCAGGGACAGATCCCGGCGTTTATGGCGATGGTTTCCTGACAGCGCGGACAGGTCTTGCCCAGCGCCTCGCCCTTCTTGCGGCTGTTGTCCCGGTTCTCCGCCCGGATGCAGTCCACCGGCCCGTGACGAACGATGTTGCCGCCGAAGTCGAGAACCAGGCAGTCCGGCTTGTCCGGATGGAGCCGGAATCCGCGTCCGACCATCTGGTAATAGAGGCCGGGCGAAGCGGTCGGGCGCAGAAGAACCACGCAGTTCACGTTCGGCGCGTCGAAGCCGGTCGTCAGCACGCCGACGTTGACGAGATACTTGATCCGTCCGGCTTTGAAGTTTTCCAGGCATTCCTCGCGGAAGCCGGGCAGCGTGTCGCCGAACACCGCCTCGGCGGAATCGCTGAACTTCCGCAGTTCCGCCAGCACGTTTTTCGCGTGTCTGACGCCGCAGCAGAACACCAGAACCGATTTCCGGTCACGGGCGTATCCGGCGATCTCGGCGCAGGCCGATTCCACCAGTTCTTTCCGGTCCATCAACTCTTCGGCTTCGCTGTCCACGAACTCGCCGCCACGAATGTGAAGTCCGTCGGTGTCGACGACATGCCGCGTCGATTTGCTGCGGAGCTTGCAGAGATATCCGTCCCGCATCAGTTCCTTGATGCCGACCTCGAAGCACACCTCGTTGAGGATGTTGTCCGGGGCGCAGATCGTCCCGGTACTCATGCGGTAGGGCGTCGCCGTAAGGCCGATCACCCGGACGATGGGATTGATCTCCTTCATCTCCGCGAGGAACTTCCGGTACATCCCTTCGCCGTTGATCGGGATGAGGTGCGCTTCGTCGACGATGACGAGGTCGAATTTCCCCAGTTCGCTTGCCCGGCGGTAGACCGACTGAATTCCGGCGACGATGCATTGCTTCTGCGTCTCCCGGCTGTTCAGCCCGGAAGAGTAGACGCCGATGTCGCAATCGGGAAAGATCGTCGTGATCTTGTCCACCGCCTGCTGGAGCAGTTCCCGGACGTGCGACAGAATCAGCACCCGGCCTTGCCAGCGGCACAGGGCGTCGCGGACGATGGTCGCCAGAATCGGCGTCTTGCCTCCGGCGGTCGGAACCACCACGCAGGGATTGTCGTCGCGGTCGCGGAGATGCCGGTAAACAGCGTCGACCGCGGCCTGCTGGAACGGTCGAAGCTGCATGGTTCATTCTCCCCGGAGGATGATTCCGGCGTCGAGCAGCCCCTGCGCGATCTCGGCCCGGATTTCGCGGAAGCGCGGACGGCTCAGGCGGAGGTCGCGGCGGATGATTCCGTCCGGGTAGCCTCGGGTGAACATGTAGCAGACGAGCCGGACGGTGTCGTTTTCGAGTCCGGCGAGGTAGTCCTGCACGATTTGACGGCGGGCGCAGCTATTCTGAAACGGCATAATCTCTGATCCTTATGTAGGCCATCCCGTCGGGAGGCATGGGTTCGTGTTTGACCGCGCTGATCCGCGCGATCTGCGAATCGTCCTTGAACAGCCCCGCGTGCTGCAGCGTGTCCAAGGCGCATTTGAGGAGATTGTCGAGGTCGCGGCGGCGCTTGTCCGGCGGATAGAACTCCACGTGGAGTTCCACCGCGCCCCCGAACGTTTTCAGCTTCATCGCCGCCAGCTTGCCCACCACCTTTTCCCGATAGTCGCGTCCGTCGCGGCTGATCAGCACGCGCGGCCCGACATGGCGGTAGTAGTGATTCACGCTCGGCGGCCACGGAAGCTCGAACTCGCATTCCATCAGCGCGCCCAGGGCGGAGCGGCGTTCGCCGCCGGACTCTGCGCCTTCTGAACCGCGGTGGCTCCGGCGGGGGCGGCGTAGCCCTTGATCTCGTTGGTCGCCTCGCCGGTGTCGGGATTTTTGGCGCAGCGGACGCTGACGGTGAGCGGCAGGTTGTGAAGCTCGGTCGAATCGCGCGGCTCCAGGACGCCCACCGCGTGGCAGATCGCCGACAGTTCGCGCATGGCGATTTCGACCGCCTTCGGATTCGGGTTTTCGAGGTTCAGTCGGCTCCACAGCTTGCGGTCCTTGAACTCCCCCTCGATGATGTCGAAGGTGAGTTCGAGATACTGCCCGGAGCCGGACTTGGTCGGCTTCATCGTCGAATCGCTGATGACGGCCTGATACTTGCCCGCCGGAATCGCTTCGAAGACGCTTGCGGGATCGACGGAGTTCGCGTTGAAATTCAAGATTGCCATGATGTGTTTCTCCTGTTGTGTTACGCGATTGCGAACGCGTGGTTGAAAACGGGTTTTACCGGATGCGGCGTGCGGTGCGCCGCGACCGCAGGCGCACTGGGACATTGGATGTGGACGAAGTAGGCTTTCCCGTGCTTCTCGTCCATTTTGACGAGGCATTTCGTTCCCGGCTTCATCGGGAATCCGCAACGGTCGCAGGGAATCTGATATTCGAGCGTGATGACTTTATCCGGCATTTTGCTTCACCTTGAAAACCTTTCTGTCCGCAAATTCCTGGCGCTTGCCGCGATTCCAGTTGGCGACCGGGCGAAAATATCCGCAGACCCGGCTGTATACTTCAGTTTTTTGTCCGCATTTACTCATTGGTCTGTCCTTTCTTCAGAGCTTCGATGAAGGCGTTCCACGAGAACGCGATTTCCGCCGGGAGCCTGTAGCGGTTCTTGGCGACGCAGGCCGGACTTCCGTTGGTGCGCAGGATGCGTTCGCCGCCGTCCGCGCCGATGGGTGAGGCGATGCCGCGCTCGCCGCTGAATCCGGCGCTTTCCTTCTGCACCCGGTAGCGCCTGGTGGCGAAGAACACCGCGTCCACCCATTCTGAGACGAGGCTCGCGGCGTGTTTGTGCAGACGCGGCGTGTAGCGGTCGTAGGCGGAATTCTCCGGATCTTCGAAACGCTCGACTTTCGCGTGGGCGATCAGGATCGCCAGCATGTTGCGGCGTTCGCGGAGTTCGTTCAGCAACGCGATGACCTTGCGCCATCTCGTCAGCGCGTGGACGTATCCCTTGCCGTATCCGCCGTCGGCCTTCTCGATGGAACGGACGCCGAATTCGCGGCAGACATCGTCGAAAATCAGACGCTCCAGCCAGTCGAGGCTGTCGATGACCGCCGTCTGGAATTCATGCTTCTCGTCGCGGAGCGCGGTCAGTTCGGCGACGACCTCGTCGAAGGTTTTCGCCAGTGGGAATTTGCGGCAGTGGATTTCGCCCAAACCGTCCTCGGTCTGGATGAAGATCGGATTCGGCGCGGAAGCTCCGAAGGTGCTTTTTCCGACGCCTTCGCTTCCGTAAACCATGAGGCGGGGAGGACGACTTTCCCGTCCGGACTGAATGTTTTCGAGCAGTGACATTTTATTAATCCTTTCTGTCAGATGTTGTCGATGATTCGGATTTCCTCGAAGCCGGTCGGCCAGACTGCCGTGCGGCGGCATTCGCGGAGTCGTTCGATGGCGGCGGCGTTTTCCATTTCCGCGAAGTTCAGAGCCTCGTCGGAGATCTTCCATACGCCGCAGCGGTAGGGTTCGCGTTTTTCGACCGCGATGACGTGGCAGGGCACGTTTTGCCCGATGCGTTCGTGGAGCACGGCGCGGTAGAACGCCAGCTGGTAGCCGTAGCCGTAACGCTTGAAGTCGGACTCGAACCAGCGGAGGTCGTCGCAGGTTTTCAGATCGACGATGCCGTGCCGTTCATTGAAGAAGTCCATGCGGATCTGGCACGGCTCGCCGCAATATTCGGCGCGGACCGTTCCTTCGGCGACGCCATTGTTCAGCAGCTCCGAAGCCTCCGCGTGGAGCCACACCGAGGTCTGCAGCTTGACCAGGAAGCCGAAGTCTCTGCCGCCGATGACCTCTCTGCTTTGAGTCGCGGCCCATTCGGCGTATGCTTTGGCGGTTTTGCCATAGCATTCGCCGGTCTTCGGATTGGTCGGCCCGTCCGATACGACGAATTCGGCGTCGAAGGCGGCGCGCCCCTGCAGAATGAGAGCGTGGGCGGCGCGTCCGAGCAGAAACGCCTGCGATTCCGGCTCCGCGGTTTTGCCCTGCATCTTCTGGTGGTAGAGCTGCGGACAGGCGCGGAAGTCTCCCAGCAGATGGCTGCCGAGGAACTCCCCGGCTCTCGACGCGGCGTGATATTCGTCCGCCGGAATGTCGAGAATAAAATCTTTGATGTTCATGATGTCATCCTTTTAAGGTTGATGTTCTTGCCTCTGCCAAGTTTCTTTCCCGGCGGAGGCGTTTTACTGCCGCGGGATTTCAAAAAAATTCCGATTTTTTGAATTTTGCGCGGATCCCCTCGAAGCGGCGGAAGTAGGTGCGTTCCGGAATGCCGAGCGTCTTCATGACTTCGACATGGCGGAGTCCGTCCATCAGGAGCTCGCAGATGGCCCGTTCGGTTTCGGTCATACCATCCATGGCGGCCCGGACCAGCTCGACAAGGTTCTCCCGCGCTTCCTTCGCCCGTGACTCGGCGGCGTCATATTCGTCGATTGCGGAGAGGCGCGATTCGCCATCCGGAGACATCGTGATGTCGATGGACACGGTCGCGGTATCGAGTCCGTGCCGGATACGGCGGCGGAAGATTTTGTCGCGGTTGCGGCTGACGACCGCCTGGGCGAAGGTGTAATAGGTTCCGCGGCGCGGATCGAACGACGGAAACGCGGCCACGATCTGAAGGGTCAAGTCCTGGCAGAGGTCGTCATAATCGCATTCGCGGAGGTTGGATTTCCCAATCATCGACGCGGCCACCGCTTCGATGTGTTTGCGTACTTCCTCGGTGATCGGCTCGGCCGGGACTCCGGAAAGTCCCCGTTCTTCGTTGGTGGTGTTCTGCATGGAAAAAGCTCCCGTTTCGGTTTTCGCGGGGCAGTGCCTTGTGCGCTGTCCTCGGAAACCGGCGGGTGTTTCGCTTTCCCATCGAAGAAACTGGAAACCTTGTCGCTATGTCTTTGTTCTTAGGTGCTTGCGGATTGATATTCGGTCATGTTTCGTTTCGATATTTCGACGAAAACGAAACGCGAACCGGAAATCCGGGCAAAAAAAAGCCCCTGGATTTCAGGGGCGGGCGGCTATCGTTTTTATGGCGGGACGGCTGTCAGAATCCGAGCTTCTTCTCCTGCTCCTCCCACAACACTGGAAGCGTTTTGATCAGCTGGGTCAGCGACAGTCCGGACGGCGCTTTGCCGCGGATAAAGCTGCTGACGATTTTGGGAGAGACGCTGTTCAACCGGATAATGCGGGCGACGTAGGACTGGTCAAGTCCGAGTTTCGACGCCAGCTCGGAGATGTTTCCGAAGCGTCCTCTGTCGATCATCTCCTGCCAGCGTCTGGCCCGCGCGAAAGCGGTCACTACCACAATGTCAATATTGGTTCCGGCTGCGTCCAGAACCATCTTCCGTCCGGACTGGCGGCTGAGGCTTATCTCGACCACCACCTTGATGTCACCGTTCTCCAGCAACTTGTATACGCTCATTTTCAAGCTCCTTGACCAGCAGTTTCATGCCGGAGGTTTTTATGTCCAACTCGACATGTCCTTGAAACACCGACACCTTTTCCACCATCAGCTGCAGCAGACGTTTCCGTTCCAGAGGGAACAGGGTGTCCCACAAACCCGAGACGCTGGAAAACCGCGCCGCGATCTCGTCGCGGTTCAAGCCGGACTCCTTGGCAAGCATCTCGATGAACTGTTCCGATTTGAAAATCGCGGCCACTTCGTCCATGACCAGTTTTTCAATGTCGCCTCCGGGTATCCGATGCACCGGACACTGGTATTTTGCCCGCTTGAGATCCTGCGAACACAAATAGTAATAGTAATGACGGCCATCGCGGAAGGTCGTATGGTTCGGCAGCATCGCGCCGCCGCAGTGTCCGCAGCGGATGATTCCCTTCAACAGCGAGAGCGTCCCGTTATGATCCCTGTGCTTGCCTTTTGCGGGGCAATTATCCGCAAGCAGCTCCTGCGCCTCGTTCCACACCTCGCGGCTTATAATCGCTTCATGCTCGCCTTTGAACACCTCGCCCTTATATGTGATGTCGCCGGTATAAATACGGGCGTTCAGCATCCGGTAGATATGGCTGATGCGCCATTCCTTCCCCTGCCGAGTCGTCAGCTTTTCGGCGTTGAGCTCTGCGGCGATCAATTTCGGCGACTGCGTTTCGAGATAGCGGCGGAAAACCTGTTTCACTGCCTTCGCCTCCTCCGGCTGGATTTGCAGGTGCTTGTTTTCCGCCTTGTAGCCGAACGGGCTTACTCCTCCGATGTATTTTCCCTGCCGCCGGGTGGCGGACATCTTGTCGCGGATGCGTTCGGCGATAATCTCCCGTTCGTATTGCGCGAAGGTCATCAGGATGTTCAGCATCATTCTTCCGGTCGAACCGCTGGTGTCGATCTGCTGGGTCACGGCGACGAAGCTCGTATTGTACTTTTCGAATGTGGTCTGAAGTTCTGCGAAGTCGATCAGCGAACGCGACAGACGGTCGATTTTGTAAACGACCACTACGTCGATCTTGCCCGCCTTTATGTCGGCAAGCAGCTCCTTGAGCGCGGGACGCTCGGTGTTGCCGCCGGAGAAGCCGCCGTCGTCATAGCGCTTTTCGATCAGCCGCCAGCCGTTGAACTGCTGACTGTTTATATAGTTTTCCGCCGAAAGCCGCTGGGCGTCGAGCGAGTTGAATTCCTGCTCAAGGCCTTCTTCGTGGCTCTTCCGGGTGTAGATCGCGCATCTTTTTATCGCCTCGCCCATCATTTCACCCCGAAGAAGAGTTTGCCGTTCCAATGCGTTCCGGTGATTTCGGTGGCGATGGCCGACAACGACCGGTACGGCCTTCCTTCGAACTCATAACCCGACTTGGGCGCGACCGTGACCACATAGCGCTTTCCCCGGTACTCGCGGAAAAGCCGCGTTCCGGGAAGCAGTTTCTTGCTGTTCCGCGGCATTCCCTTGCCGTTCGCCGCCGGATCGTTGTCGGCGATCCGCTTCAACGCTTCCTCGTCCTGCTTGTCCAAGCCTCCGAATTCGATTTCCTGAATCCGGAAGGCGAGACGGCGGCGAATGGCGTCCGCCCGGTCGCATTTGGTTTCATACCCGAAGACATCTTGAAACGCCCTGCGGAGTTCGGGCATCTCCATCGTCTCCAACTCCATAATTCTTGCGGTAACTGATTTTTTCGTCATATTCCTTGATTCCTTTCTGGTCGCGCTGTATATAAGCGTGCTTCATGCTTGATAGCCAGTTCTTTATGGCTGTTTCTGCGCAATGCGGCCGCTATAAGCCGCACCGCGAGCCGGATGTTGTGCGGCGGCTCCTGGATTGTTTTCATTCTTGACGGACTCCTGTTGACGATTCTGTCAAGTTTCTTTCCCGGAGCCCCCGTTTTACTGCCACATGTTTATTATTTTTCCAAAAAACAGCTTGTAAAAGCATAGAATGTAGAGTATAATATCAACATGGTAAAAAAACATGAATTCCTATCCCGCATCGGAGGTATGTGATGGCTGGCGGCAGTAAAGAACTGGGCAACAAAATTCGCCAATTGAGAGAAGAGAAACGGAAAACCGACCCGAAATTCACGGGACGGCAGTTTTCCATTACCTTGGGCATCAGCCCGACCTACCTGAGCAAGATCGAAACCGGCGACATGCCTGCCGGCGCGGATCTTATCATGAAAATCGCCAATTTGCTGGATACAAATGAAGATGAACTTCTTGCCTTGGGGAAAAAGGTCAGCCCGGATCTGAACAAGATCATTGTGGATAAGCCGGTTGAGATGGCCTCGTTCCTGCGCACGGCAAGCGGCATGTCCAAAGAGAAGCTTGATAAACTGCGCGGGTATATGGATGCTCTTTCCGAGCAGGATAAGGATAAAGAGGGTAAATAATGGCGTTCATTCCGGCTCCGCATATTGAAAATGAGGCAATCGCGGTATTGCAAGAGTTCGAACGAAAAAGCGAACGCGCGTTGAGCTGTCCGATTCAGATAGAAGACCTTCTTGAGATCGTTTATGAGATCATTCCGGAAGCCGGGGATCTGCGGGGAAAATTTCACAGTGACGATGTGCTTGCCGAATCCACCGTTTACCGGGATGGAACAATCAAGATCGGCGTCGACGAGAGCATCTATCCCTATTATCACCAGGAAAAAGAAAACCGCTACCGGTTTACGCTTGGACACGAGGTCGGACACATCTGTTTGCATCTTCCCGAGGTTTTGGCCCGTCTCAACGCCGACGACCTCTGGGCGGACAACGAACCGAAGCAGTTCTCCGTCTACCGTTCAAGCTGCAAGGAACCGAAAGAGAAGCAGGCCGACATGTTTTCCGGCTTCCTTCTGATGCCGAAGCAGCTGATTCTCGCGGAATGGGAAAAGAAGTTCGGCCCCGATCACGGGCCGGAAAATGTTTTTGACGAGATGCGGGAGCTGACCAAGGACACGCTTTATCCGGATTCGGTGCGGCCTGCCATTGTGAAGGAGTTCGCCGCGATATTCAACGTTTCGGCGGAAAGCATGCAGTATCGGCTCGAAGCGTTGAAGCTGGTCGAGTTTGGAGAGCCCCAGCCCAGTTTGTTTTAACAATGCCGGACGGCTTTTGCCGTTGCGGCGTTCTTTTGATTTGCGATATTGATATTTAGCTAAACAACAATAACAAGCAATGGAAGGATGGTTTGCAATGGCTGAATACAACATTAAAAAGGTTTTCCGCTCTGTCGGGAAAGAGCTGCTCCGGGAGTATTTCAATCAGAAGGCCCCCGGAGCCGAAATTGACTGGGAAAGCGTTGGGACGAGAAACGTCGAGATGCTGTTCCGGGCATACAAGGCCTTGCCGGATGATGTCCAGCAGACGATGCAAGGCGAACTGAACGAACTGTTCGACATCGCGTCCGACCGCAGCAACGGAACGACGCTCCACACCATCATCAAGCAGGCCGGCTTGAAGCCCCCGGATGATTTTTCCGATTGGACCTTGCCCGATCAGACGATGTGGCTCATGCTTCACGGCTCCGAGGAGGACAAGCGGAAGCTTTCCCGCTTCTCGGACATTGATCCGATTGCCGAACGGTTCTGGCTTCCATGCAAATTGGACAACGGCGGAGCCGGGAAACTTGATTACGAGGACGGGCGCAAGCGCCGTCTCGAAACGTCTGTCAGCAAATTTATCTATGATCTCGAGGGGCGCGGCAAGTTGTGCATGCTCGAATACTTCGACCGCGAGGACAAGGGCGAGGAATGCTTTTTCCTCTACCTGAACAACCATCAGAAGATGACGCCGCAATGGCACGGGCAAGTATGCGAATGGCTGCGCGACCCCACCAGTTATGAAATCATATTCGTCTATAACTATGCCCGGAACGAGTTGCGGATACGGGCGAAGGGACTGCTCAAAGAACACCGCGTCACCCTCTGCCAGATATGGGCCGACGTCATGCGGGACGCCCGGCTCGACGACGCCTGCCTGAAAAAGGCGACCTATGATATCGACGCGTTCAAATATCGGGAGAATTCCGGTTTGCCTGACGAGCTGATGGAGGACGTTTCCGAACTGGACGTCTCCTTCATCGACGTCGACCTGGACGGCACGGGAAAGGAACGCATGACATTCAAGCTCAGCGAGGGAAACGTTTATGACAGTCTCGACCGGCGAATCAATCCGGAAGCGTCTCCGCGTGGCATCATGGTCGTCCACCAGATCAAATTCCATCTCCGGCTCACGCCGAAGCATAAATACAACCGTGCCGTAACGGTGGCGTTCTCCCGATCGCAGACCAATCTGTTTTCCAAGAACGAAGCCATCCGGGATTTGCTGCAAACAATATTCACGAAATGGGGAGTGATCGCCGAAGATGAAGTCATCGAAGAGCGAATTGCAAAAGCTGTCTGAATGGCTCAACGTCGAACGCCCGGAGTTTCCGTGGAGCGCGGTTCAGGGATTTGCCTTATACTGGATGGACAGGAAAATCCTCTATCCGGTCGCGGCGATCCGGACGAAGGCGCAATGCTCCTGCGATGGCGGCGACCTTGAAGAGATCGAATACGACAAGGCCGGGAAGCCATATATCATGTGCTCCCGCACCGGGCATATCCGTTTCCTTGAGAAAGAGGAACTGCGCTATTGGAACTTCAGCGGAGAAACTTTTGCCGTCATTCTGTCCGGACTGCTGGAATGCAAGGGGTGTCCGCAGGAGCTGATTCCGGCAAAGCTGTGGAAGCTCGGCCAGACGGCGCGCCATCTCGGTGGTCAGCCGCGCGATGTCTATTTCGCGTTGCGCATGACTTCCGGAACGGATTCGATCTATGAAAAGTTGCCCAAGGACAGCAGCAGGGCGGTGCTGATCGTCGGGTCATCGAATCATCGCGCCTCGGATCACTTCCCGGCGGACAAGATATTTTGCGTCGCCGACATCCTGGAACTGGAATCGACCGGTCTCGTTGTCAACCGGGAACGCATGGATTCAATGCTTGGCGGAATTCCAAAGCCGGAAAAGAAAAAGCCGGATGCCGGGGCGCGAGGCAAAAACATCGAAGCCTTGCAGAAGTTTTTGGAAGAGGAGCTTCACAGCGCCTGGAGCTTCTATTGCAATCGGAATGACAAGAATGGCGGCCCGCAAAAATATCCCCGGCTCACGCTGGAGACTTTGGCTGCCGGAATCGGTTCGACCAAGGGCACGGTGTCGAAAATCTTCAACGAGCGGAAAAACGGCAAGCCCCGTTATCCGTTGCTGAAAGTATTATGGGATTCGCTGGAAACGGAAGATGGCGTGATGGCATATGGCCGCAGTCATTTCCGGCAGCCACAAAGAAAGAATTAAAACGGCAGGATGGTCTTGCCGCAAGCAAAACATAGGAGAAAATTACTATGAACACAAAGAAGACATCGCAGGGAATCGGAAGTTTGGCGGCGGGCATTTTACGGGACGAGAATGCTTCTCAAATTCAAAAGTCACTGGCAGGATCGGCATTGGCCCAGCTCCAGGCATCCCATCAGACAGGCGCGGCAATGGAGGACAAGGCTTCGCAGGTGCTGGACAGTTCCAAATACAACGACACCACAAAGTCGTTGGCGGGCTCCGTCCTTTCGCAGTCGAACAAGAAACGCTGATGTCCCGCAGACTGGACTTTGTTGTGAATATGGGCAGAATGAACCATGCGGCTCTTTTGCCCATTCTATTTTTCAAAAAAGTCCTGAGCCATGGCAAATTCGCGCAAGATATTGCTATTATTGCGCTTGTGACTTCTGGACTTAAGTCCTGATCTCCCGGAGAAAGAGAGCGGGAAAGGCCGCGAAAACGCCCTCCGGAACGGTAAAACGCCTTCGGCGCAGAGAATTCCCCGACAACGGAAATCTGTCGTAAGTCTTTGATTTTACTGGTGCTATAAAACGAAAAAAGCCATGGCAAGTTTTGGGACTTGTCACGGCAATAATCGTTAAAATGGTGGAGGCTGGACGTATTCCGGCGCAAGGCCTGTCTGACTGTTTTCTGTTGTCGAAATTTCTATCAGAAAATGTCGAGAACAACTAAAAAACGGAGATAATACGTCCTTTGCTCCTTTTCTCCGTGTGATATAAATACTTGATAATCATTGCTCTTTCTGTGGACTCGTTTTTTCTAATTGCAAACCACCTATGGTCTGTTGGCATTAGGTACAGCCTCGATTGAGAGTTCCTGATAGGTTCGCAGTATCACAATCCATAGTTATTCTTCTCTGAATCGCTCCGTGAGGTCTGGAATATGCGAGAAAATGGAAGAATCACTTTCTATTATTTCAGCTTAAATAGTCATACAAGGCATTCGTTTGATAGTACATAATTTCTTCTATTCTTGTGGGTTAATGTTTGATTTCTACAAATACTTTTGAAAAAATAAGTTTAGTAAATATGTTATCGAGGTCTCTTGCAAATAATTTTGAGTTTACAAGCGTGCCTAGTTCAATATTGCCAACTTGCCCATGATACGACAGATTTGCCGATGTTATTAAGGATTGTTCTCCATCTATAGAAATTACTTTTGCATGCAGTGCGGCAATTGTATCTCCTGCCTGTTTGGGATAATCATAAATTTTGAGAAAACGTCCCTTGTAACGGCACAATTTATCAATATTTGATTGAGATTCTATATGGTTTACAAAGAAACGCACAAAAACGCCCCGTTGACTTTTTTTAATAATACAGTCGAGTAACTCGTCAAAGTAATCCGAAAGACAATACCCTGTAATTAAAATACTGCTTTGTGCATTGTAAAGCAACGATTCGACAGTATTTTTTGTCGTTTTAACTTTAAGAGAAAAAGAAGGTGGAGACGTAACTACTAGAGAATTTTCTGTCGTATTCCATTGTGAAGATGCAGAAACAAGCTTATACAGTCGTAGCGCATCGGATTCACTCAAAGAAGTGAAAGTCGAGCAAATTGCCTGCAATGTTTCCGAAGAACATTGATTGGCATCTTCTCTGATGCGGTTTAGCAATAAATCTAAATTTAGATTTCCAGTTGACATAATTCAGCTACCAGCTCCTTAAAAAATGCGTTTTTTTCACGGCCTGCTACTGGAACAAGTAATCCACGATCAAGCATTCGATTGCCGTTTTCGCATGATGTTTCCGAAATCATGCAACAGGAATGGCAAGCCGCTCCGTTCGAATTATTGCCAGCAGGGACGTTGTTCATGCATTCAGGATCATTCGTACAGAGTAGTGCTTCTTGGAATGCCTCCTTCATCATGCCAACGAGTTTCAGCATTTGGCCAAGTTCAACCAAGCCACCAAGAGAACCTTCCTTGTCGGCACTTCCAGTGTATAAAAGAACCCCCGCCATCGTATCTCCAAAATAGATTCTTTCTCGGATGGCGGACGATGAGTAACCTGAAGATATAGACATCTGCTTGATTAGAAGATGAGCAAATGTGTGCATGAGTACATAGACGGCATTCCTAAGCGTTGTGACAGTCCAGCCTTTCGCTTCACAAAAATCCTTATAACACTGTTCGTATTTTTCGGAAAGATTTGCTACTTCCTGAATGGAAAGCCATTGTCTTATAGAATCTTTGTTAAATTCTATAAAAATACCTTCTCCGTTCATTTCAGCGGCGGGAAGCCACCGTTCTTCTTTTGCCCCCTTGCTTAAATAAACGACATTTGCTTGTTGGTCGGCATCTGGATCTGAGGCCTCTACACGAGAGAATCCCAACAACACTCTCACTTCACGCAATCGCGTAATGCGAATAATTCTCTTAAAATATTTTTCCAACCCTTTATGTAACGGTTCATCCTCAGCCTTGAAGTGTTTTTTATTAGTGGCATAGGCTGGATCGTTATGGTGCGTTATTGCATTGTATTCCATTTGCTTTATTTCGGCGAATTCTTTAATGTTTTCTTGACGTTTCTTTAAAGCCTCGTCGAATTCAGAACGGGAATACGAGCCACTGAAATATTTTTCAAATACTTTCGTAACCCCATCATCGCCGAACATTTCTTTGGTTTCCTCTATCAGTCGCAAATGTTCATCTATCAGATTATATAACGGGTTGATCCACGGGGGAATTGATATTGCACTGCGATTAACTGAGAAAAAGACATTAGATGCGCCTCGTTGTGATGGTCTTATAAGTTTATCGCATTTTTCATTGCGCGTATTCGGTTTGAACGGATGATGTCCGGAACATTTTAGTCCGTTAAACAGTTCCTGTTGCGTTGCCCCTTGCATACTTCGTTTTGCGTGACAATCACGACATTCAACCCACATGTCTGCAAGAGTTGATGTGTGACCGGTAGAATAGACACGAAGGTTTTTGCCTTTCCCATGTACACATTTGCCACCGCGATGAACCCACCACAACCACGGGAAATCATCCATATGTCCATTTTCACAGATGGCAATGAAACGTGCCGGATATGCCGGCCATCCGCAATCAGGACAGCGTACTCCCATTCGTAAATACTTGTCTAAGTTAAAACCTTCACGCGCATCAAAGAGTCTTCCACACTCTGATTTTGAACAAACATGCATATATGGAAAAGTCACAACCGGAACGTCACCATTTTTTGATGTGTGCGGCATATAGAAACAATTCACATTCAGATAAGAGGCAAGACGGGCATCAATGATTTTTTTACCTCTTTTCTGCCAATAAGAGGTGTCGAGCATTGTTACAGAGTCTTTTACCGCATCTATAATGGAACCAGGTCCAAATGTCGTGACGATTTGATTCGGACGAAGTTCTCCAAGTTTATTATTGTCCCAAGGCATGATTAATCCTCCAAGAAGTAAAACATGTTTGCACCACTTTCAACCTCGCGCATTGAATTAAGCGTTGGCATCTCCTGATCCGAACATGGTTCATTGTAATAATTCATCAGACGGTTGTACCGATCAATGGTGGGAACGTAGTAGCGAAGTTGCCTACTTCCTCCTGTAAAGGTTTTCCAATTGTCAATGAATTCCTCTATCTCCATTTCCGCATCATTGCGAGCCTGTGGTTTGACAATACCCAACCGATCCAAAATTATTTTTTTGATCTCGGACATTTGATCCGCAGACAAATCTTTGATTCTTTCTGCTCTATCATTTGGGGCAAATTGTGGGAATTTGAGACGAATAGCCGCAATGACCAATGCGTGCAAGACGCGATCTCTGGCGCGCGCAGAAAACGGTGTTGCCGTCGTTCCCTCAACAAAACGATAAAGTTGTGCATGATATCCGGAGAAATTCTCATAGTTGCGCTGCTCCATCTCGGAGTCGTTGACCCATTCGGCGTCGGCATCATCCAGCCACTGGCCGTGGGTGGAACTGAACAAGACTTTGCCCGTTCCGCCGGCTTGCGGGACGGTGACCTGCACCAGCAGATGGCGATTCAGGTCATCGAGGGAAGTCAGCCCCTTGGCCGCGACATGCATAGTGAGCGTATGCGGCCCCGTCGTCTCCGGCGTTATCTGGATTCCCTTGAACGGCGCGCGGCCGAGACTCATGCCGCCCGACCCGTTGGCGGAACTCATGAACTTCCATACAGCGGGCGCGCCGCCGGTCCGGCGGACGTTCCAGGTATCGCAGATGTAGTTGCAGCTCCGGCAGGTGTAATGGCCAGTGTCGATTTCGTTCCCGCAGATGAAGTTGTAGCCGTTCCACACATTGGTCGCGATTTCCCCGATATTGCTTTTGAGCGCGCCGTTGGCCGTTTCAACATAGATGAAGGAGGAATCGCTATATCGCGAGCCGACTGCCGGATCATCCGCGCCGCCGGTCACCGCGGCATTGGCCTTGCCGAGGGAGAGCGTTCCGACCCGGAGGGTGGTGGCTTCCCCGGCGAAGATCGCATAGCCGGGATAGTAGGTTTCAACCGAACCGATGTCGGCGACGCACCGGCGCAACTTGACGGCTCCCTTAAGGTTGCAGTCGCGAATCTGGCAACCGAAAGCGTACAGTGCCACGCCATGCGGATGGTTGACCGCGATGTTGCTTGCCGCCACCGGCTCCCACGCGCCTTCGGCATAGGCGCGTTCGGTGAAAGAAAGCTCCAGAGCGGCGCAAAGGGGATACTGCCCGAGGTCGCCCGTGCCGTATTTCACCCAGTCATAATAGTTGCCGTTCCCCTCGGAATCGACGCCGTCGGTTTCGGCCATGCCGATGGCGATGTTTTTGACGGACTTGCTGTGGCCTGGAATGGCGCTGTTGGCGAATCCGCTAATCGAGACTGCCCGTCCGCTTTCGGTCACGCGCCAGCATTTTGGAAGAGTGACGGTGATGTTCTCAATCAGAAACTCCCGGCTTCCATGGCTGCGGATCATGGCCTGCGCCAGGCAGTACATGGTCGGCGCCCCTGTGCCGAGCTGCCGATCTATGCCGGCCGAAACGTTGCGCAGGACGCAGTAATCGTTGACGGCGGAATAGAACAGCGACGGGATATAGCCCCATGTACCGGCGACAAGAATGTGAAACCGCAAATTCTGGTAATCGGAGAATGCGCCTCCCCAGCTACCGTTGGAAAAATTCAGCGCTGTCCCGCCTCCCGGCCCGTAGTCACCGCCATACTGGCTGGTGGTCGTGTAGACGTCAATGTCTGAAACGGCAAAATAATTGGCATTGTTGACATTGATTGAATTGGCGGTGTCGCCGTAATAGCCATAGCCTTCATTGGAATTCACGATGTTGACGATGCAGCCGTGCATGGCGAACACGTGGGCCGTGTTGACGTGGAGATAGAGCTGGCAGCATCCGGTGGCCGTCGCATCCGCAAATGCGGGGTTGTCCAGGTCGACGCCTTTGCAGCCGAATTTGCAGTTCTCAATGGAAATCTCCGCCGTGTAATCCGAAGCGGGGAATTTCAGGATCGGGGTGTAGGCCGGAGTGTTGTCGCGGAACAGATAGACGCGGTGGAGCATGAAAGTCTTTCCGGCGGAGAGGCAGAAGGAGAATTCCTCGCCCCACGGCTCGCTGCCGGTATCGGCTTTGATGTTGGCATATTCCGCCTCGTCCGCGCCCCAGGCGTCCCGGGCGGCCTGCGGAACCATCGTCCACGCCCTGTCGCCCGGTTTCGGCATTCCGATCAGCAGGATATTCCGGACGGTCTCGGTGGCTCCGCGCGGCAGAAGAGCCGAGGAAGCCTCGGCGGTCCGGCGGATGATCCAGACGGTATTGTCGCCCAGATCGTCCATGGCGGATGGGAACGCGTTCAGCGGGGTTGCTGGCGACGCGCCGTCGCCGTTGGACGCAGCGGACGGATCAAGGTACTTCACTGAAAAATCGATATTGGAAAAAAACATAACACCTCCATGTCAAACAATGGGATAATTGATGACCGAGTCCGTATTGGAATCGGGGATTGTCACTTCTGGCGCATTGATCAGTCCGTGTCCAACACCTCCGCCGGAGAGAGACGGCGACCGTAACAGGGCGGCATTGACGACGGCGTAGTCCGTCGCCTCCGCCCCTGAGGAAACCTGACCGCCGCCTTCGCCCTGGAGAAGAGCGATGCGGCGGTCATTGAAGTCAAAAAAGACCTCGCCGGTATCGACGGCGATGATCAGCTGGCCGTTTCTGACCGGACTGGAATCGATCTGCGCCCGGAACGCCGTTTTCGGCATGAATGCGGGCATGACCTGCTCTCCTTACAGCGACTGCCATTCAAGCGAGGCGTAGACTCCGTCCTCTCTGGCCGAAAGGATGTTGCCTTCCGTGGCGGATACCTTGACCGAGGCGGAAATCTTCCCGCCTGACACGGTGACGGTGGCGGTGTCGGAGGCCTCGCCCGAGTAGGCGTCGACCAGATCGGCGAGGTTGACGTCGAACTTGGTGTCATCGTTCAGCGTGAGGGAGAGGACATGGGTGTCATCGTCATAAGTGGCAGCGGAGAGAAACTGCTCGACCGGGAGATTCACCGAGACCGGAGCGCCGCCGTTGGCGGTGAAGCTCAGGACGCCGGTTGCGCCGTTGTAGGACACGCCGTCGAACAGGCCCGTGAGTGCGGTGACCACCGCTTCGCCCGCGCCCTTCTGGACCGAGAGCGACTTGGAGGCCGCCTCGTAGCCGACATTGGTAATCGCGCCGGAGATGCCGGAATTGACGTTGACGATTTCGGCGTCTACATAGTTTTTGACGGCCTGCGCGGTAGGAAGCTGGGTATTGGTCGGGCTTGCTCCGATGGCGGTGATGACCGGCAGCGAAACGGTGCTCCATGCCGAACCCTCCCAGACCTTCGCCTCGTAGGTGGTTTTGTGGATGTAGAGCGTTCCGACCTCGCCGGCGGCGGGAAATTCCGTCACTCCCTCGACCGGGTGGGTGTAGGGAACCGCGCCCTTGTAGATCCGGTTGCCATCGGTGATGAAGTAGAGGGCGTTGGGATTCTTGGTCGAAATGGCGGCATACTGCGCGGCGGTGACGGCGTAAAACAAGACTTGGCTCATAAGAAAATCCTTTTCAGTTGATGGTTTGCCACTGGACGCTGTCGGACGAACCTCCGTCCGCACCATCCGGGTGGCCGAAATTCAAAATGATTCTGACTTTGGCAGCGTTCTCCGAAGAGTGCGCCGCGGCGACGCCGAGGAAAAAGTTGCCGGGACTGTCGGCGGTTGCCTGTTTTTCCGGTTCATTCCAGAAGACCCTGCTTCCGGCGGCGATTGCCCCGGCCGATTTCTCGACATCGTAGATCCCGCCGAGATGCAGCGCGCCAAGCTCTCCGGCTCTCACGGTGGTTTTGACGACGCCGAGCAGCGCCCCGAACCGGAGGATCTCCCCGGCTTCCAGATTGCGCGACGAAGTGAAATCCACCGCCTCGCCACGCTGGACAAAGGTTGCGTTCATAATTCTCCCGCTTTTTGAGGTTGAAGTTTCTTGATTTGATCGATCATCATCTTGGGCGTGATCGACTTGGTACATTCGAATTTGTCGCGAGCCTCCTTTTTTCGGGGACACCACAGGAAATCGAAGTGGTTGAAGTCGCAGCGCGTGTCGTTCCAGCAGCCGTGGCAGACGGTCGCGTTCTGGACGCGGTACGGCGTTTCGAACTCGTTCACCGGATCGGTAAAGCCCGAAAGCAGGATCACCGGAACCCGGCAGCACCATGCCAGCCAGGAAAGTCCGGACGAGAGGCCGAGGAACATGTCGGCGTCCTTGATGAGATCGATCCGTTCCTGCAAAGGTCGGTCGCCGGTGAAATCCTCCGCGCCGTAGGGAATGTGGTTCCACGTGTAGTCCGTACCGTATTCGGCCATGCGGTCGACGCAGAGGACGCGATAGCCCTGCGATTTCAGGTAGGCCACTACTTCACGCCAGCCGGAAGGGTTGTTCCAGTATTTGCACTGGCTCGACGCCTGTGCCGCGATTACGACATACTTTTCTTTGATTCTCCGCTCGGCGGTCAGATCGACACGGGGCGGTTCGTCGGAAAGGTCGTCAAGGCCGAGGATATGTCCCGCCGTCCGATGCAAGCCGACCTGCCGGAAGTCGAATGGCTGGCAGTTTGTGTCGCCTCCGAAAAACAGTCCGAGATTGTAGGTGGCATATGGCGTTAATTTTGCCGCATCCTCTTTCGTGCAAAACTCAATATCGGGATACTGCGCCTTGAAGATTTCCGCAAGACGCGGCTCCATGGAGCAGAACAGTTTGCATCTGTGCTTCTTCTGGAACCGTTCCACGAAAGAAAACCAGGCAATGGTGTCACCCAGCGCACCGACTGGCAACTGGATCAAAACCTCTTTGCCGGAGAGGTCAAGATCATGGGTAAAAATCGGTTTTTCCAGTTCGCATTTCCGGTAGATTTCCAGACGGAAACGGATGTAAAACTTCTTCACCGATTCGACCGTACATCCCGGTTTCACGTCCATGGAATACAAGAGACAGTCCGTGTCCAAATCCTTGAAAACGCAGCGGTATTCGCCCTTGTTAGGGAATTTTATCCGAAGCCCGTTGTTGAAATCAAAGCGGATGCCTTCCACCGCTTCCAGTGTCGGCGTTTCCGGCGGCAAAATAAAGGTCGGCTCTTTCGGCGGCCCGGATTGAACCGGGAGCGGCGTATCCGCCACCGGTTCGCATTTAATACTGAAATCAGACATATTCGATATATCCTCCTGTTTCGACTGTGATATTTGCTCCGGCAGAACTGGTTACCGCAAAAGCCGAAGCTCCGCTTGCCACATAGAACATGCCGCCGGAATCGACCGTGACGCTGGTTGCGTAATTGTATCGTGAGAGATAAAAACTGCCGCCCTCGGAGACCGTCACATTCGTCGCATGACATTGGCTTGAATGCATCCACATCACCGCGCCGCTGGAAAGCTGAACGTTTTCCAAATCGGTGAAATAGGAGGCCGTCAAAGACGCGCCCAAGCCCAGCGTCACATTGGCAATGTTGCAGGAATTGCAAATCCACGCCGTGCCGCCGTCGGCGATGTTGAGATTCACCGCCGAACAGTTCTGCGAGATGTAGAGGTATGCACTCGTTCCTACCGCAACATCCGTCATGCCGCAGGTGTAGTAAATGCTGGCATACGCGCTGTCGCCGAGGGTAAATCCCTGCCAGTCGCAGAAGTTCGATCCCCACATCCGCGCCCCGCCGCCGAGGGTGGTACTGGTGAAGCCGCAGTAGTTTCCCATATTCACCGAACAACTTCCGATGCTCACATTGGAGAGCTGGCACATGGAATAAACTTCCAGCCGTCCGCCGTCCGAAACGTTGACGCCGTCCACTTCGCAGTTCTGCAAAATATGGAGACTGCCGCCCGATGAAACGTTGAAATC